>Ga0316231_1004334_pt1 | contig 11837 bp, 12 predicted proteins | sample TBH18027metaG_FD_206002 | JGI IMG/M metagenome (GOLD analysis project Ga0316231, IMG submission 206002) | Freshwater microbial communities from Trout Bog Lake, Wisconsin, USA - TBH18027 | ecosystem: Environmental > Aquatic > Freshwater > Lake > Hypolimnion/Profundal zone | place: USA: Wisconsin...
CCCAGCCCGTAGGCCAGCCCCAGCATCATGCCTGACGCCATGGCGGCGTTCCCTGGAATGATGTCTTGGGCCCAGACGATGGAAGAGGGCAGCGTGCCCTGGAGAGCAGCCCCGCTGATCGCCAGCAACAGCCAGGCAAACAGCGTGATTTCTTCGCTGCGCACAAACAGGAACATGGTGGGCAGGCATAGCGCCATCAGGACGAGAATGCAGGTTTTGCGGCCGAACTTGTCCCCAAGCCAGCCGCCAACAAAGCTGCCGACCGCCCCGCCTAAAAGATAAACAGTGAGCATATTGCCGGCCAGCATGGGGGCGTGACCCTGCTGGGCCAGCCAGATTGGCAAGAAATTCGGCAGGGCCATCTGGGACCAGGAGCGCAAGGCCATTACCGTGTTGAGTTTTAACAAACTGAAGGATTTATACCAGGCGACGGTACTTTCGCTCACTGCCGTCCGCGGCGATGCCAGAGGGATGCGGTGCAGGCCGGAAAAGTAGTAGGCGAGGCTGAGGATGATTGAAGGCAGGATCAGCCACGGCAAATTCCGGATGCCGAATTCCATCAGATAGAAAACGACAATCACCGGCGCGAGAGCGAAACCGAAATTTCCTCCACCGATAAATATCGACATGGCCAGTCCTTTATTTTCCGGCAGGCTGACCTTGCTCACCAGACTAGAGCCGAGAGGGTGAAACAGGGAAGAACCCAGGCCGCCTAGCGACATAAAGGCCACCAGGATGAAATAAGTCGGAGCCAGCCCCATCAAACTGATGAAAAAAGCGCCCACCGGCAGGGTAAACAGGATGAGCCAGCCATGCCCCTTTTTATCAATGAAATAACTGCAGACCGGCTGAAGGATGCTGCCGGTAAACGCGAAAATCATGACAAGTAGCCCAGCGGCGGTAAGTGACATTCCCAGGCTGGCCATGACCACCGGCAGCAGAGGCGGTAAAAAATTATTGTAAAAATCGCTGAGGAAGTGTCCCGCGGCCAGCAGAGCCACAGGTAATTTCCCGTCCCGGGGTGTCTGCATTTTTGCCCGAACCCTCCTTCGCTTTTTCCTGGCTGGAGGCATACTATAAACTAGGGCAGCATCGCTAGTGTTTAGGATGACAGCCGCAGCCGCAAGTATCGGAGTGGGAGTGTTTGACTGCGTCGAGGTGAACTTTCAGCTGGGCCTTGATGCTGTCGACGTACACCTGTCTGAGTTTGGTCTGTTCATCTTTTTCGGCTCCGGTCAAAATACCGTGGCGCTGTTTGGCAGCCAGTTCGTTAATTCTGGCTATGAGTTCCGGAGTTATCACCGCTGTCACCTCATTTATATCTGACTGATAAAAAAATACTATCAAATAATCGGTGAACAAGCAAGCTTATCCCTCCTGCAGGCAGGGCAGCGCGTCTTTGGGGCAGGGACATATTGTTATCGCTTTGCGCAAAGAATAATAGCAGGTCTAAGAAAGTCCAAGAAGATAGCAGTTAGGATGATGTCAGTTGTATGATTTGATTATTGTCGGGGGCGGTCCCGCCGGGATGACGGCCGCGGTTTATGCTGTTCGCAAAAAGATGGATATTCTGCTGATTACAAGGGATTTTGGCGGCCAGTTGATGTGGACCAGGGAAATTGAAAACTATATGGGCTATCAATATATTACCGGCCCGGAGCTTATTGCCAAATTTGAGGAGCAGGTCAAACAATTTCCGGTTAATATCAAATATGAGGAAGTTGAGAAGTTGACCCGGGCCACTGACGGTACCTTTGTTGTGCAAGGCGGCGAAGCCTCCTATCAGGGCAAAACGGTGATCGTGGCCTCGGGAAAACGGCCGCGCCGGCTTAATGTTCCCGGGGAGGAGGAATTCACCGGGCGGGGAGTCGGTTATTGCGCTACCTGCGATGGACCGCTCTATGCCGGCAAAACAGTTGCCGTGGTTGGCGGCGGCAATTCTGCCCTGCAGGCGGCCATCGAACTTTGCGGTGTCGCCGACAAGGTTCATCTGGTGGTGCGCAGCGATTATCGCGCTGACCCGATCGTGGTGGAAAAACTGGAGGCTTGTTCCAACTTGACTGTACTAAAAGGCTATCGCGCCCAGTCCATTTCCGGTGGACAGACGGTGGAAAAATTTGTGGTAGCAAATAGTGATTCCACGGAGGAGCTGGGGGTACAGGGCGTTTTCATCGAAATCGGCCTTGACCCCAATTCTGAGTTCACGCGCGGTGTCGTCAAACTCAACACGTACAACGAGATTGCCGTCGACTGTCGAGCCAGAACCAATATTTCCGGTCTGTTTGCAGCAGGCGACGTGACTAGTGGGCCGGAGAAACAGATCATTATCGCCGCAGGAGACGGCGCCAAGGCGGCGCTGGGGGCGTATGAATACTTACTATACAAGAAATAACGTGGCGCGGTTGGGTGGAAAAGGGCAATCTGCGTTATTTTCCGCGAGCGCTATTCATCAATCAAAAAAACGTGTCGCAGGTGCGACACGTTTTTTCTTGCTGGTGGGCAATTCTGGCAGGAATTATTGCGACTGCTGTACAATAGTCTTACAGTGACCACATGTCCGGCGAGTTTGTCTGGGCACTGCCTAGGGAGGTTGCTGACGCCTGTCGCGGGAGATTGCAATGGCGCAATCCTTGAAAAGCAGGCGCTTCTTGTGATGAATGTTTTCCTGCGAATTAGAAGCCGGAGAATATGCAATGCGACCGGGGCGGATGGACAGATGCCGTCGACGGCAGTCCAGGCGCAAGAGAAAACGAGTAAAGGAAGGTGCGATTGAAAGATGGAGAGACGAATGATCCAAGTTGAGGAACGGTTGCCTGTAGTACAAACCATCCCATTGAGTTTGCAGCACTTATTCGCTATGTTCGGTGCTACGGTCCTGGTTCCGTTTCTGTTCAAGGTCAATCCGGCCACCTCTTTGCTGATGAACGGCATCGGCACTCTGATTTATCTGATCGTGTCCAAGGGGAGAATCCCGGCTTACTTGGGGTCCAGCTTTGCCTTTATCGCCCCGGTATTTGCCGTGATGGCAGTCCCGGCCCTTGGCGGATACGCAGCAGCCCAGGGCGGCTTCGTCATGTTCGGCGTATTTTTCGTCATAGTATCCTTTATCGTCCGCGCTGTCGGTGTGGGCTGGCTTGACGTGGTATTCCCGCCTGCGGCGATGGGCGCGATTGTAGCCATCATCGGCCTCGAACTGGCTCCGGTCGCCACCAACATGGCAGGACTGACCGGTGATCTGATTCAGCAACTGCATATTCCTTATGCCACAGCGGTCACTGTTTCGATGTTCACTCTCGGCGTTACCATCCTGGGATCGGTATTGTTCCGCGGCTTCTTTTCCGTAATCCCGGTGCTGATCGGCGTCATCGCCGGTTATGTGTTGTCGATATTCATGGGAATCGTGGACTTCAGCAACGTTGCAGCCGCGCCGTGGCTTGCGGTACCGCAGCTTTACGCGCCTGTCTTCAACATGAGCGCCATTTTAATGATCATGCCGGCCTTTTTGGTAGTATTGGCCGAACATATTGGCCACCTTGTGGTCACAGGCAACATCGTGGAGCGGGACCTGGTGAAGGACCCCGGTCTTGACCGCTCGCTGCTGGGCGACGGCATCTCCAATATTCTCTCCGGCTTTGTGGGAGCCACTCCCAACACCACCTACGGCGAGAATATCGGGGTCATGGCCATCACCAAAGTGTTCAGCGTCTGGGTCATCGGCGGGGCGGCCGTCATCGCCATCATTATCTCCTTCATCGGCAAATTCGCGGCCCTTATTGCCAGTATTCCGGTACCGGTCATGGGCGGGGTCTGCATACTGCTGTTCGGTGTCATCGCTGCCGCCGGTATCAGGATGCTGATCGAAAAGAAAGTCGATTACACCAAAGCGAGAAACCTCATCCTGACATCAGTAGTACTGGTCAGCGGCATCAGTGGAGCGGCCGTGAAGTTCGGCACCGTGGAACTGAAGGGCATGGCCCTGGGAACGATAGTCGCCATCGTAATCAGCCTGTTGTTCGCACTGTTCGAAAGCATGGGCTGGACCAATGACGAAAAGGCTGCGCCGGGGATCCACGTAGCTGACGAAAGCAAATGAAACATTTAAGCGGCTGTTGAAAAAGGCCAATCTGCGTTGTCACACCTGCGTTTGCTTGCTTGCTTGCGTACGACCCTGTACGCGGCGCGGCGCAAGCCTCGTTGTTCCTAGCATCTCGACCTTTTTGAACAGCCTAGGGTTTGTCGACACTATGGAACGCCCGCTTATGCGGGCGTTCTTTGTTTTTATTTATCTAAAAATAGAAACATCACACATTCCCCTTTGTTTTTTAGCAAAAAAAGGTATAATATATTCAATATCATGCGTGAAGACAACAGTTCATTGCTGGTAGACATATTGAGATGAAGCGGAGGGTGGTCGTATGAGAGTCGTTATCACGATTATCGGACAGGACCAGGTGGGCATTGTGGCTATGGTCAGCACGACATTGGCTGAGCATAATGTCAACATCCTGGACATCAATCAGAACATCATCAACAGTTTTTTTAACATGGTGATGATTGCCGATATGAGCGCTGCCAGGCTCAGCCTGAAGGATCTGCAGCAGCTTCTGCGGGAAAAGGGAGAGGCCATGGGTCTTGAAATCAAGGTTCAGCATGAGGATATTTTCAAGATCATGCATCGGATTTAGTTAACAGCGCCGGAGGAGGTTTTCCATGTTATCAATTCAGGATATCCTAGAGACAAATCGGATGATTGCCGAGAATAAACTTGATGTGCGCACCATTACCATGGGTATCAGTTTGCGGGATTGCGCCCATCCGGATATCGAAATTTTCTGCCGCAATATTTACGACAAAATAACCCGCACCGCCGAACGGCTGGTGCGAGTCGGCGAGGACATTGAAGCCGAATACGGCGTTCCGATTATTAATAAGCGTATCGCCGTGACGCCGATTGCCATTGTCGCGGAGAGTTGCCGCAGTGACAGTTATTTCCCGGTGGCCCAGGCTCTGGACGCCGCCGCCAAAACGGTGGGGGTCAATTTTATCGGCGGGTTTTCCGCTTTGGTGGAAAAGGGCTACACCAAGGGGGACAAGATTCTGATCCAGTCCATCCCTGAGGCGCTGGCCAGAACCGACCGGGTCTGTGCGTCGGTCAACCTGGCATCCACAAAAGCAGGGATCAATATGGAGTGTGTCCGGGAGATGGGTTATATCATCAAACACGCAGCCGAGCTTACCCGCGACCGGGATGCTATCGCCTGCGCCAAGCTGGTGGTCTTCGCCAATGTCCCGGAGGACAACCCGTTCATGGCCGGTGCTTTTCACGGCGTTGGCGAGGCTGAGACGACCATCAATGTCGGGGTCAGCGGACCCGGGGTCGTCAAGCGGGCGCTGGAGGAAGTCCGAGGCGAAAACTTCGGCGCTGTAGCCGAAACCATCAAGCGAACGGCCTTCAAGATCACCCGGGTGGGGCAACTGGTGGCACAAGAAGCTTCGCGACGTCTGGGGGTGCCTTTCGGCATCATCGACCTGTCGCTGGCACCGACACCTGCGGTGGGAGACAGTGTGGCCCATATCCTCGAAGAAATGGGGCTTGAAAGCTGCGGAGCCCCTGGTACTACGGCGGCGCTGGCTCTCTTAAATGATGCCGTGAAAAAAGGCGGGCTGATGGCGTCATCTTTCGTCGGCGGCCTGAGCGGGGCCTTTATCCCGGTGAGCGAGGACGCCGGTATGATCAGGGCTGTGGAAATCGGCAGCCTGACCCTGGAAAAACTGGAGGCCATGACTTGTGTCTGTTCGGTAGGGCTTGATATGATCGCCGTGCCGGGGGACACTTCGGCGTCAACCATCTCAGCCATCATTGCCGACGAGGCGGCCATCGGGATGATCAACAATAAAACAACAGCAGTGCGGATCATTCCCGTGCCTGGCAAACAGGTTGGAGATCGGGTGGAATTTGGCGGGCTGCTCGGCCATAGTCCCATTCTTGCTGTTAATACCTTCAAGGCGGATGACTTTATCGCCCGTGGCGGGCGCATTCCGGCGCCGATCAGGAGTCTGACCAACTAACTTTACAATAGGGAGCGTTTCTTTTATAATTTGAATACAGTAACTTTGCCGTTTTTCGTCTGGAAAAACGGTTTTTTCTCCCTGTCTTAGAAGATACACCGCGAATGCTGGAGCTTTCGTTATAACTGGAGGCGGGATTGTGGCCATCAAAAAAGTGCGACTGGAAGAAGCTGTCGGCATGGTGCTGGGGCATGACATCACCAAGATTGTACCCGGTGTGTATAAAGGGCCGGCATTCAAAAAGGGGCATATCATCCGGCAGGAAGATATACCTCATTTTAAGGATATCGGCAAAGAACACATTTTTCTGATTGAACTGACAGCCGGGCAGATCCATGAGGACGAAGCGGTCGCCCGCATCGCCAAAGCGGTGGCTGGCAGCAATGTTGTTCTGACCGACCCGTCAGAAGGCCGCATCAGCCTTAAAGCTGCAACCGACGGGCTGCTGAAGATTAACCGCGAAGCGCTGAATGCCGTAAATAGCGTCGAGCATGCCGTTCTATCAACGCTGCATGGCAACAGGCTGGTAAAAGCCGGAGAAATCGTGGCAGGGGTCAAAGTCGTCCCCTTGGTTGTAGACAAAAGCACGGTGGAAACGGTGGAAGAAATTGCTGCGGCAGCGCCCGGAATCATAGCCGTGCAGCCACTGCAAAATCTGAAAATTGCCCTGGTGATCACCGGCAATGAGGTTTTTTACGGCCGAATCCAGGACAAGTTTGCCGCCGTGTTTGCCGAAAAGATAGCCAACTATGGCGCCAATCTGATTGGGACAAGCTATCAGCCTGATGACTGCCCGCAAATCTCCGCCGCGATCCTGGATTATAAACGCCAGGGGGCTGACGTTATCATCGCCACCGGCGGTATGTCCGTGGACCCTGACGACGTCACTCCCGAGGCTATTCGCGCCACCGGCGCCCAGGTGATAAGCTACGGCACTCCGGTACTGCCGGGAGCGATGTTTATGCTGTCCTACCTTGAAGGGACAGCGGTCCTGGGTATGCCGGCCTGTGGGATGTACTCCCGGATAACCGTATTTGACCTGGTTTTCCCCCGGATATTGGCCGGGGAAATCTTGACCAAGCAGGATATCGCGGCTCTGGGTTATGGCGGCCTGTGCCTGGCCTGCCCCTCCTGTACCTATCCACACTGCTCTTTCGGCAAATAAGCTTGCGTCAAATAAGGGGGTTACCCTTTTGCGGATAACAAAAAAAATAAAACAACAAATGCTGGCCATTTTGGCCCGAGAGTATGGTGATACCACCACTGCCCTGAGCTTTGACTCACCTTTTGAACTGCTTGTCGCTGTTGTCCTGTCGGCCCAGTGCACCGACACCAGAGTAAATATTATCACCGCCCGGCTGTTTCCAGCCTACAATACCCCGGACAAGATGCTAGCCCTGGGCGAAGAGCGCCTGGCCGAGCTCATCAGGGACTGCGGCCTGTTCCGTAACAAGGCCCGGAACCTTATCGCCGCCTGCGCCATGCTCTGTCATGAGTATGGCGGGCAGGTTCCTGACAAGTTTGAGACGCTGGTCAAGCTTCCCGGTGTCGGCCGCAAAACAGCCAATGTGCTGCTCAGCCAACTCTTTGCCGTACCGGCGATCGCGGTGGACACCCACGTCTTTCGCGTCTCCAACCGCCTGGGACTGGCTCCGGGCGACACGCCTCTGGCGGTGGAAGAAGGCTTGATGCGGGCGGTGCCGCGCGCCGACTGGGGAAGCGCCCATCACTGGCTGATCTGGCATGGCCGAAAAATATGCAAGGCCCGCAGACCGGATTGCGGGAAGTGCCCCCTCGCGGATCTATGCCCCAGCGCTTTCTCAGAGGCAGGCCGTTGAAAAAGGCCAATCTGCGTCGTTGAAAGCGATCACATCGTCGCTGAAGCGTCGTGTGCCTGCTTTTCCGGGAGCGCTCTTGCCGTACGCCTAACTGTACTGTCTGCGAGCGCTTCCTCGCGATGCCTAGCATCTCGACCTTTTTGAACGGCCTGGGGCTTGTTGACACGTTGATGCAAATGGCCACCCGCCGATAGGTGGGTGGCCATTACTTGTAAGATTTCTCTGTTTGAAATAATTGTTGAATAATTATCGACTATTAAGTATAATTATGCAAAGAGAGTGAGGGAATACAGATGATTTTTCGCAAAGCGATGTTCAAAGATGTTGAAGCCATTCATAAACTGGCGAATGATTACGCTGATAAAGGATTAATGCTGGCGAGATCGCGCAATGTGATCTACGAGACGCTGAGAGATATGATTTTAGCCGAAGAAGACGGGGTCATCATCGGTATCGGAGGACTGCACCTCATCTGGGATGAACTCGCCGAAATCCGGGCGCTGGCGATCACACCCGAGGCCATCGGCAAGGGTATCGGCAGGGAGATCGTAGAAAGATTGACGCTAGAGGCCCGAGAACTGGGAGTCAAAACACTGTTCGCCCTGACCTACCAAGACGGGTTTTTCGCCAAGCAGGGTTTTCATGAAATCCCCAAAGAAAAACTCCCCCACAAAGTATGGAAAGAATGCATCAACTGCCCCAAGTTCCCCAACTGCGACGAAATCGCGATGATGAAGGAACTGTGATTTATCACGAAAGGCCTCTTGTCCGAGCGACAAGAGGCCTTTTTTTGATGGTCGAAGATGCAAGGAAAAATGCAGACCGGTTAAAGTGCTATAACACTACTAGCGAGATTCCTAATTCTTATTATTCTTACTATATAGTTCTTCTCTTACTTGACTGACTGCTTGTCTTACCATGGAGCGAATGATGCTTTCGGCGTCTTGGGTAATGTCGCTTGCCAGCGATAAGGTAACTTTCTCTGAAGCATTTGGGATATGAGACTTTATCAATGTTATTAACTGCTCGCGATTGATCATGAAGGTTTACCTCCTAGAGGGTGATGAGTATATTATAAAACACAGAACGTATGTTCGCAAGTGGGGTTTTGCTGAAAAAGGAAAAGAGTGCATCAACTGCTCCGCGTTACCCAACTGTGACGAAGTCGCGATGATGTAGGAACTGGGCATGAAAAAGTGTTGGGAAATACAGAAAAGATGAAGGAGAAAGCAAGACAATATATAGAACTCGCATTTATTAACATTCATTGACATTCATTGACAGGTTAGGGATGAAATGGTAATATATTCCTGTTGGTAATTATTTTAAAGGGGGGATTTTCTTCGAAAAAGGTTTTAGCTGTTTTAGTGGGTCTAATGATGCTTGCCAGCATCGCGGCGGCTTCCCCGCTGATGGACTACTCAGCCGGAAAAGCGGCAATCGATGTCAGTGTATACCCCAGTCTTGACTTTCATGTAACCAACAATTTCGGGTATGATCAATCGCCGGGAGGAGTTTCAGGCAACATCGACTGGGGGCTGACAGCCGGTCTGGGCAACAAATTTGCTGTCCAGTATCGTCAGTTTAACCCGGAAACAGGAGCATATAACGGTATCCTCCGCGAAGTATGGAAAGTAGATACGCAGCAATTCAATGTGCTCTATAAGCTTGATAAAAATTTGGCTGGTTTTGTGGGCTATCATCAAGCGAAAAATGTGGATCACTACATTGGTGGCTCATATACTTCCTTTGGGAAAAACACTATGCAGGTCGGTCTGGTTGGCACAACGCCGATTGGGGATAAATTTAGTCTGTTTGGCACGGTGGGCGTCGGTTCCGGCTTGACTAACTTTGAAGTTGGGGTGGCCTACGCTGTTACTCCTAATCTGGATTTGAATGTCCTCTACCGCGACTTACGTGTTAATGGCGTTAAATTCTATACTGGTGCAGAGTTGAAGAATGAGGTCAAAGGCCTTGGCTATGGGTTAACCTTTAAATTCTAAACAACACCAAGTAAGTAGCGCCGCCATCGCTTTCCGGCATTGAGCGGGAAAATCGGAATAAACAGTGGCATTGCAAAAAAAAAGAGTGTCATCAAGAGTATACTTTCGGATAGTTCCGACCCAAGGCTAATTCACTATGATAAAGGTGAATTAGCCTTTTTGGCATGGCTTCATGAGAAATGGCGCGTCGCCGTGAATATTGGTATAATTAACCAAAGGGAAAATAACTGTGATGTACGCTCGAACGGTTAAGCGCAGATCGAGAAGGAGTGGTGGGTGATGATGGCGACTCGGAATGGTTTCAGGAAAACGGGATTGCTCATGATCTGGTTTGCAGTAGTGTTTATTGCAGGTATGGGGAATGTTTCGTCAGAGGCGATTGCGAAAACAAATTCGCCGGCACCGATTATCCAGGCCGACTTTTGTTTGGGCTTTGTTAACCTTGGTGATGATTTTGCAAAGATCAAGGATGGTTTTGAACCGCCGCTTGCTATGACGGACCGCAGGTTATGGGGCGCTGACGGGCAATATCATTCTACATGGGAAAATACAGATGCTGTGGTTATGGTGACCGAGTCTTCGGCTATGTTTCGGGTGCAAAGGTTTGAAGTATTTAGCGGCAAATACCCCACGCTGCGCGGAGTACAGGTGGGGGACTCGGCTGACGACGTAATTCGCGCCTACGGAGAACCGCACAGTAAGGGAACCCGGGATGCGACCACCATACTGGCTTACAACAGGCAGGGTGTGCCGAATCCGTATAGTAACAACCTTATTTTTTACGCTGATGCCAATTCGGGAGAAATAAAGAGCATTAAGTTTGTTGATGCTGCAGCGGAATAGCCGATAAACAACGAACACTTAAGTCGGCGTGCCGGGACGACATAGCCGGGCCCAGAGGCGCTATCCGATGGTGTATGAGTACGGCGCAGTGGAGGGGATGTGTAAGTTCGTCTTGATCTGAATGGATAATGGCGCCTTGCACTTCTTTCTCTCTTTGGTGTAATTGCTTACCCAATACCTGAACTCCCTCAAGTAGAGTTTGACGGCCTTTTTTAGCCGTGTCTACTTTAGGGGGTTTACTTCAATAACGGACAGACATTTTTTGTAAATACTTGTATTGATTAACATAAATTGGAATACAGGGGATGCGCTGGTAATATATTTCTACAGGTATGTGGTTTGAATTATTTTGATGGGGGGATTTATTTTGAAAAAGGTTTTAGCTGTTTTAGTGGGGCTGATGATGCTTTGCAGCATTGCGGCGGCTTCCCCGCTGATGGACTACTCTGCCGGAAAAGCGGCAATCGATGTCAGTGTATACCCCAGTCTTGACTTTCATGTTACCAATAATTTCGGGTATGATCAATCGCCGGGAGGGGTTTCAGGCAACATCGACTGGGGGCTGACAGCCGGTCTGGGTAACAAATTTGCTGTCCAGTATCGCCAGTTTAACCCGAAAACCGAAGCGTACAACTACGGTGAAGTATGGAAACTGGAAACCCAGGAAATCAATGTGCTATATAAGCTTGATAAAAATCTGGCTGGTTTTGTGGGCTATCACCAGGCGAAAAATGTGGATTCCTTCGCTGGTACCACACGTACTTCCTTTGGGAAAAACAGTATGCAGGTCGGTCTGGTTGGCACGACGCCGATCGGCGATAAATTCAGTCTGTTTGGCACTGTGGGCGTCGGCTCCGGCTTGACTAACTTTGAAGTTGGGGTGGCCTACGCGGTTACTCCCAATCTGGATTTGAATGTCCTCTACCGCGACTTGCGTGTTAATGGCGTTAAATTCAGCACCGGTGCAGAACTGAAGAATGAGGTCAAAGGCATTGGCTACGGATTAACCTATAAATTCTAAACACCTAACAAGTTGTGCGGCCACCGATTTCCGGCATTTCGGAAAGCGGTGGCCGCATTTTTT
>Ga0316231_1004335_pt1 | contig 11833 bp, 5 predicted proteins | sample TBH18027metaG_FD_206002 | JGI IMG/M metagenome (GOLD analysis project Ga0316231, IMG submission 206002) | Freshwater microbial communities from Trout Bog Lake, Wisconsin, USA - TBH18027 | ecosystem: Environmental > Aquatic > Freshwater > Lake > Hypolimnion/Profundal zone | place: USA: Wisconsin...
CGCGCCGGGCGTTAGGTCGCATGCGTAAACGCAAGCCGCTGATCGCGGCGTTTTGGAAACAAGCAGAATTGTGGTGAAAACGTCCCTATATTATGCGAGGCTCAATAGGTTCACGTTAAAACTAAAACAAACAAAAAAAATATGAAAACAAGAACATTGCTCACCACTCTCATCGCTATCGCCGCCATCAGCGTCATGGCCCAAAATAATGCCGCGCCGGACATTGCCGATGCGGCGCCGGTCGTAGTCAAGGCCGTGCCGGAGGCCGGCAGCAGGGACGTTGCGCCTGGTGAAGTCGAAATCAAAGTCACCTTCAGTAAGGAAATGATGGACCAAGCCTGGAGCTGGTGTAATGCGTGGGACAATTCCCTGCCGGAGTTCATCGGCAAGCCGCACTATGAAGCCGACCACAAAACGTGTGTGCTGAAAGTGAAACTCGAGCCGGGCAAAACCTACGGTTTTTGGATTAACACCCAGAAATTCAACAGTTTTCAGGACAAGCAGCATCGTCACGCGGTTCCATATCTGCTCGCATTCACAACCAGCAATAATTGACAGCAGGATTGTTCCGTTGCAATGGTCGCCTCTCAATGTGAACTCAATATGCAATTCATCGCCTCCGTCGCGGTTGAAGGGCCGCCACAGCGAGCCGTCAGCATGCTGCGCGACGCCCTGATTGCCAACGCCTTCACCATCACCGAGGCGGGCCAGACCGGATTCAAGGCCACTGGGCCGGGCATGACCAGCACCAACCAGAACGCCATCCGGGGAGTTTCCACGGCCACGGTCCGCGCCGAGGGAAATGTCATTCACGTCGCTGCTGAGTTGGGCGGGGCGGCATGGATCGGTCGTTTTGCCGTGCTTTTCCCACTGAGCTTGGGAGTGTTATTGGCGATGGTCTTTGGAATGCTTTGGTGGCCGAAGCATCGTGACGCGGTCATCGTGCCGCTGCTCGTCGCCGCTCCTTGGCTGCTACTCGGGCCGCTGATGGCGCGAACGGTCCGCCGCCGGACCGAACAGGCCATCGAAGCGCTCCTGCAAAGCGCGGCCTCCATCTCGCGTATCAAATAAATGACCAACGGTCACAAATCACTTTCCGCCCGCGAGCAGGAGGTGTTCGACCTGTTGGTGCAAGGTCTTTACTATCGGGAGATTTCCGACCGGCTGGAGATTTCCTACGCCACCGTCCACACGCACCTGAAACATATCTACAAAAAGTTGCGCGTCCGCTCGCGGAATCAGGCAGTCGCCAAGTTTTTCGTTCAAGGGTCTGTTCGCTGAAGCCCATAAATCTAACCGATTATCTATGTCACGATGCATATCAACGATGGCAGGCGGCGTTTCATTCGAGGTTGATGATGTTGTAAATCGGTTGTAGCATCAGAAGTTATGCCTATTCCTCCTAAGCTCAAAGTTGGCGATGAAATCCGCGTGCTGGCACTGTCGCGTTCACTGGGCGGCATCATGCAGTTTGCGGGCTTCACGGAAAGCGACGTGGAATTTGCCACCAGGCGCCTGGAAGCGATGGGATTGAAAGTGACCTTTGGGCATCATGTCCGGGAATGCAATGCCCATCTGACCGCCTCACCCGAACACCGGGTCGAAGATTTCCACGAAGCGATCAACGATCCATCCGTGAAGGCAATTCTCTCCGTCACCGGCGGCATGGGGGCTATCCAGATTCTCGACGGGATTGACTACGACACGCTCAAGGCGCATCCAAAAATTATTTGCGGCTACTCGGACAACGCTTTCTGCGGTAATGCGATTCTCGCCCGCACTAGTGTGGTCACCTATTACGGGCCAAATTTTGGAACCCTCATGGAGCGGCGGGCGGGCGACTATACTTCACGCAATTTTCAAGCATGCCTGTTCTCGGACGCGGCCATCGAACTCTGTCCGGCTCCGCAGTGGAGCGATGATGGCTGGCCCAAGGATCAGGAGCACCGCACTTTCCATGACGCCGAAGGTTTTTGGGCGATTCAAGAAGGTGAGGCGGAAGGGAGAATCATCGGCGGGAGTTATTACGCGCTGAATATGTTAAAGGGCACAAATTATTTTCCGCCTCTGCGGGAAGCGATTTTGTTTCTGGAGCATCCCGCCAGCGGAAAAGCAACGCTGATGGATTTGGACGGCGGTCTGCGTGCGCTCACCTTTCTCCCGGATTTTGTCCGTGTTCGCGCCCTGGTCATCGGGCGTTTTGCACAGAGCGGTGGGGTGACGCGGGAAAATCTCACTGCGCTTATCCGCGGGATTCCGGCGTTGCGATGCTTGCCGGTCATCGCCAATTGTGATTTTGGGCATACCACGCCGATGGTTACGTTGCCGATTGGTGGTCGCTGCCGACTGCTGGCGAATCAAAGCAAGGTCTGCATCAAGCTAACCGAACACTAAGTTCATGGGAGGATCTATTATTCCTCGCGCTCGGGAAAATCAAAGGTGACTTTACCTTTGGCATCCATCACCAAGAACGCCGGGAACGGCTTGCCGGACTTGGAAATGAATTTGTCCAGCAAATCGCTCTTTTTCAAGGCGAGAATTTTCGCCGCCTGCGCCGGCTCGATCGGCTGTTCCAGGATCATTTTGCTGAGCTTGAATTTGCATGGTTTGCTTGCCAACTGAGACCGCTCGCACAGGTAACCGGCTTCGGTGTCAAACACCTTGCCGCTGCACTTGGGGCATTTGCCCACTTCGGCCTTGCCGGTGAAATCAATTTTTGGCGGCGGTTCCGCCGACTTGCCCTTGCCCTTCCGCACCCGCGGCGGAAAATCGAATTTCCAGCCGCCATCTTTCAGGATGAGGAACGCCTCGAACTTGCGGTTGGTCTTATTGGAGATAAAATTTTTCAGCAAATCCGTTTTGCCGTCCGTCAGGAGTTTCCTCACCTGTTCGGGGGCAATCTCCTGCTGCAAAAGGATCTTTCGGATGTTGAAATCGCACGTCGGCGTGGCGCTGGCCTTTTTTTCGCAGACGTAATTCATGCCGCCGTCGAACACGTGTGCGCCGCATTTCGGGCACTTGCCGAGCGGCTCCTTGCCAGTGAAATCCACCGGCGCCTCGCCCTCTTTCGGGGTATTGCCGAAATCGAATTCCAGCTTGTGTTCCGCATTCAGCTTGATCACGGCGGCAAACGGAAAACCTTGCTTGCTGCGAAACCCTTGCAGCGGGCCGACCTTTTTTTCCGCGATGAGCTTTTCGAGTTCCTCCGGCTCGAACATCCGGCCGCACAGCGTCTTCCACATCGCAAAATCGCAGCCCTCTTTCACGCACTGATATTGCCGGTATTTCTCGTGGATTTCGCCGCCGCATTTCGGACAGCGCACGGTCAAGGTGCCGAAGTCGCCGGGAATGGTGTCATGCTCGTATTGCTTCGCGCGATCCACGATGCGGCGCGTCATCTCGGCGATTTCGCGCATGAACTGCTCGCGGCTGATTTTGCGCCGCTGCATTTCCCGCAATTGGAACTCCCATTCACCCGTCAACTCGGGCTTGGTCAATTCCTGCACGCCCAGGCCGTTCAACAATTCCATCAGCGAAAAGGCCTTGGCGGTGGCCTGCAATTCCCGCCCCACCCGGTGCACGTATTCCTCTAGGATCAAGCCCTCAATGATTGCCGCGCGCGTGGCCGGCGTGCCAAGGCCCTTCTCATTCATCGCCTCGCGCAATTCGTCGTCGTCCACCAGCTTGCCCGCGCCTTCCATGGCCGAGAGCAGCGTGGCTTCCGTGAACCGCGCCGGCGGCTTGGTGACGTTTGCCTTCACCTCGACGTCGCTGGTCTGGACGGTTTCGCCCGGCTGCACCGGCGCCAGGCTCGGCGTCTCGTCGGAATCCGACTGCTTGCCATAGACCGTCAGCCAACCCGGCTTCATCAAAACCTTGCCCGCGCTCTTGAACGGCTCGCCGGCCACGCGGGTAATGCGGGTCGTCTCCAGGAATTCCGCCGCCGGATAAAAAATCGCGAGAAACCGTTTGGTCACCAAATCGTACAGCTTTTGTTCCGGCTCGCTCAGGCCTTTGGGAGCGAGCGACGTCGGGATGATGGCGAAGTGATCGGACACCTTGGCGTTGTTGAAAATGCGTTTGTTGGGGTGGACCCAGCCGCTCTTCAAAATCTGATCCGCATAGGTCGAATATCCCGTCACCCCGCCGAGCATGGCCAGCGTGTTTTTCACCGTGCCGATGTAATCTTCCGGCAGCGCGCGGGAATCGGTACGCGGATACGTTAGCACCTTGTGCCGTTCGTACAGCGCTTGCGCCAGGCCCAGCGTGTTCTTGGCGCTGAAACCAAAGCGCGAGTTCGCCTCGCGCTGCAAGCTGGTCAAATCATACAGCAACGGCGAGAGCGAGGTGCTGGGTTTGCTTTCCTCAGTGACGATGCCGGGCCGGCCCAGACATTTGGCGCGCACCGATTCCGCTTTTTCCTTATCCCAGACGCGCTCGGGCTTGAGCTGGTCCTCGTCAATCGGCGCGGTGGCGCGGGCAGCCTGCCCGTGCGTTTCTTGAACAGACTTGCCTTCGGAACTCACGGGCAGGATGCCCGTGCCACTACCGCCCTTGACAAATTTTTCATCGAACCAGCGGCCGGTGTACTGGCCGGCGGCGCAGTTAAAGGTACCGATGATTTCCCAAAAATCCCGCGAGACGAACTTGCGGATGCGCTCCTCGCGCTCGACCAGCACCGCCAGCGTGGGCGTCTGCACGCGCCCCACGGGCGTCTTGAAGAAACCGCCCTGCTTGGAATTGAACGCCGTCATGGCGCGCGTGCCGTTGATGCCCACCAGCCAATCGGCCTCGGCACGGCTGGTGGCGGCGTCGGAGAGCGGGAGCATTTCCACGTCCGTGCGCAATTGCGTGAAGCCATCGCGGATGGCGGCCGGCGTCATGGACTGGAGCCAGAGCCGCTGCACCGGCTGCTTGGCGTGCGTGTAACGGACGATGTTGCGGAAGATCAGTTCGCCCTCGCGCCCGGCGTCGCAGGCGTTGATGAGCGCGGTCACATCCTCGCGCTTGATGAGCTTCTTGAGGACTTTCAGGCGGTTTTCGCTGCGCTCAATCGGCTGCAAATCAAAGTGCGGCGGGATGACCGGCAGGCATTTGAACGTCCATTTGCCCTTCTTGACGTCAAACTGTTCCGGCACGATCAGTTCGAGCAAATGCCCGACGGCGGACGAGATAACGTATTGGTCATTCTCGAAATAGTCGTCGTGCTTTTGAAATTTTCCGAGCGCCTTGCTAATGTCGCTGGCGACGGACGGTTTCTCGGCGATGATGAGAGTCTTGCCCATGTTGCGGCTCTTCTTTACGCCGCCGGAGGCCCGTTGCGCAACATATTTCTTTTTCGGAAACGAAAATTTTTAACCACAGATGGACACAGATGGACGCAGATTTGGCGTTCGTAGCGGCGTCCCGGCAGAGCGCCGCCATTTAAAAAAGGAGCTTGCGGCGCTCTGCCGACCCGCTACGGAAAAAGGGTTTGCGGTTTTCCCTTGAATGCCGTTACGCGCGTCGCCGGAAACCCGCGCCGCTCGCCCCACCGCCGGAAACCAGGTACGCCAACCAGTTGGCATTGCAAAGCCAAAGCCCCGGGACAGCTTCGCGCCAGCCGGCCGAAAGATCAACGGCGGGAGGAACGCGGACGACTGTGAACCCACGCGTATTACGTAATGTAACAAAGGCCACAGTTTAAACTCATTTAGAACCAATTTTTAGAACCGGCACAATGTGGCTTTACTTTGCACCGGTCCGAGATTAAGCTGGTTTAACCTTATGAAGCCGCCCAAGTTTCCCGTGCGGCGCTGTGCGGTGGTGCTGTTCGGCGTGGCCGCATTGTCGGCTATGGCAGCAACCCGAATTTGGAATGGCGGGGCTGCCAGCACCGCCTGGAGCAACGCCACGAACTGGGTGGGCAGCCTCGCGCCAGTGGCGGGCGCCGACGACTTGGTGTTTGCCGGCGGCGCCAATCTGGCAACCACAAACGACTTCCCTGCCGGCAGCGTTTTCAATGGACTGGCCTTCAGCAATAACGCGAGCGCCTTTGTCCTGAATGGCAGCAGCCTCGTACTCGGGGGCAACGTGTCCGACTTCGCCACGGTAACCCAAAAGGTCAACGTCGCGCTGGGTCTGGGTGCCACGGGGCGCGTGTTCTCGGTGGTCACGAACGGCCTGCTGCTGGTGAGCCAACCGATCGCGGGCAGCCCGGGGATTACGAAAGACGGGCCGGGCGCGCTGACGATCGCGACCGGGAACAGTTATGCCGGCAGTACGACGGTGACCAACGGCACACTGCGACTTGCTGCACCCACCGGCCTCGGTTCGCCAGTGGCTGGCATGCTTTACTGGCTGGACACGGCGGACAGCACGATGATCGTGAAGGACGCCTCAAACAACGTCAGCCAGTGGAGCGACAAAAGCGGCAACAGCCGCCATTTCACGCAGCCGAGCGGCAGCCGGCAGCCGCGGTTTGTGCCTGGCGCGTTTGGCGACAAACCTGGAATTCGTTTCGACGGTTTCACCAATCGCCTGGTACTCGGCAGCTCGACCGCGCCGCAAACGGTTTTTATCGTGAACCGGACCACCAACGGCAGCAGTTTGCGCGGTGTTTGGGGTCTCAACCAGGCGGATACCGGCATTCGCTTGAGTTCGGCCACGGCCTGGCAATCGCCCGGGAATGCCAATGATTTCAGCAATCCTTCCGGCAGCGTGATGCTTGTCAACGGGGTGGCGACCAACGGTTTTGGCGGCAACACGGTGCAATTGCTGGAAGTGGTGCGCACCAACAGCACGACCTTCAGCGCGACCGGCTTGGGGGATTATTTTTACGTCAGCGGCGTGTCGCCACGGCCCTGGATGGGAGACCTCGGGGAAGTGATCGTGTATGGCTCCGCGCTCACCACCGCCCAGCGCACACAGGTGGAGACCTATTTGATGATGAAATGGCTCGGCAGCGGTGGCAGCACCGCGGATCTTCTGCCGACCAGCACGGCGGTTAACCTCGCTGCCAGCGGCGCAACGCTCGACTTGAATGGCTTGAACCAAACCATCGCGTCGCTCTCCGGCGTGGTCGGCAGCCGGATGCTGCTCGGCTCGGCCACCCTCACCGTTGGCGGTGACAATTCCTCCTCCACCTTCTCCGGCGTTATCAGCGGCACCGGCGTCCTTTCTAAGAATGGCACCGGCACGCTTTCGCTCGGGGGCGCCAATACCTTCACCGGCAGCACGCTCATCAATGCCGGCACGGTGAAGCTCCTCAACGGCGGCGGCTTGCCCGCTTCCGGCACCATCAGCCTCCCCGCCAAATCGTTTTTCGACGTAAGCGCCCTGGCGTCCTTCACGATCAACAACGGCAAGCGTCTCACCGGCGCGGGCAGCGTGACCGGTCTCGTGGTGGTGGCCGGCGGCGGCACACTGGCACCGGGCGGCAGCGGTGGCACGCTGACTTTTTGCAGCGGGCTGACCCTGTCCAGCAATGCCCAAGTTCAGCTCTCGCCTGGCACGCCCGGCACTGTGCTCCGCATCACCGGCGGTACGTTCACCGGCAGCACCAGCGGCCCGACCAAATTAAATCTGCTGAACACCGGCAGCACGGGCACCTTTACCATCATGGACTGGACCGGCGCGGCGGCAAATTCCCTGAACCCATCAAATTTCACGCTGGTCTCGGTGCCGGCGGGGTTCCTCGGCTCGCTGGCAACGGTTGGCACCACGCTCCGCCTCACCCTCACCCCCATCGGCCCGCAAAGCCTTGCCACCAATACGATCGCTTCGCTACAACTGGCCATTCAGGATCTCGCGGCGCGGTATCCGACGAATTATTTGGTCAAGTCGGCGGATTACCTGCAACGCTTGGGAGCCATTAAATCGAATTACCTCGCCGCCGTGGCCGCGGGCAACTCGACCAACCTTGCCGCCGCTGATCTCGCCTACCAATTGCTCAAGCGCGAGGCACTCGTGCTTAACAATCCGGCGCTGGCGTTCAACCGGGTGCTCTTCGTCAAGCGCGCCAGCGATCTCGGGCTGCCGGCCAACTGGCAAAATATATCTTCCATCGGCGACACTGCCTGCGACGACCGCATCTGCCAGCTCGACATCACGAATAACACCGTGAGTGACTTCTACGTGCCTGCGTCTGCGTCCTTTGTCGGCTATCTCAAGCCGCACTGGAACGCTGACCGGCTACTCTTCACCAGCCAATTCATCACCAACGGCGCCCGCAGCTACGCCGTTTACGAGTTGAACCTGGACGGCACGGGCTTGAAATGCGTCAGTCCGTTTGCCGGTTCGGATGTGGATTGGTATGACGCCTGTTATCTGCCCTGCGGCGAATTGCTGATGTGCAGCACCGCGCCATTTGCCGGCGTTCCTTGCGTGACCGGAGCCGATTACGTGGGCAATATGTACCGCGTCAATCCAACGAACGGCGCCGTGCGCCAGCTTACGTTCGATCAGGACCAGAATTGGGGCCCGACGATCCTCGCCGATGGCCGGGCGATGTTCACCCGCTGGGAGTATTCCGACGCCTCGCATTATTTCTCCCGCATCCTGTTCACGATGATGCCCGATGGCTTGGAGCAATTCGCCCGCTATGGCAGCGGGAGTTATTTCCCCAACACGCTGTTTGACGCGCAGCCGATTCCCGGCAAGCCGTCACAGTTTGTCGCGATTCTCTCCGGCCACCACGGTGTGGCGCGCGAAGGCGAAATGGTTTTGTTCGACGACACCAAGAGCATGTTTGAGGCCGATGGCGCCGTGCATCGCTTTTGCGGGCCCAATCCGGTGCTGCCCGAGGTTCATGATCGCTATGTGGACGATCGCAATCCCTGGCCGCGCTTCGTCCAACCCTCGCCGCTCGATGAAAAGCAACTGCTCGTGGCCGCGCGCACGGCCTCCACAAATCACTGGGGGGTGTATCTCGTGGACCAGTTCGACAATATCAGCCTGTTGCATTACCAGGACGGCGTGGCGCTGCTGCATCCCGTGGCCATCCGGGTGGACCCGGTTCCGCCGGTGATTCCGGATCGCGTGAAAGTTGGCACGGCCACTGGCACAGTGAACCTTTCCGATGTCTATTTTGGCCCCGGCCTCAGCGGCGTGCCGCGCGGCATGGTCAAGAGCCTGCGGATTTATTCGGTTCACTACGCCTACCGCGGCCAGGGGGGCCACGTGAACGTCGGTGTGGATGGCGTCTGGGACGTGCACCGCATTTTGGGCACGGTGCCTGTTTATGAGGACGGCTCCGCGAGCTTCACCGCGCCCGCCAACACGCCCATCTCTGTCCAACCGCTTGACGAGGAGGGCAAGGCGCTTGCCGTCTTCCGCAGTTGGTACACCGTGATGCCGGGTGAAATTGTTTCCTGCGCGGGCTGTCACGAGCATCGCAACGAGGGCATGGTCAACCATCCCACCCTCGCCTCGCGCAAGGGACCCGACCCGATCACGCCTTGGAACGGACCGGAACGCGGTTTCGGTTTCACGCGCGAAATCCAACCCATCCTTGACCAGTACTGCAGCGGCTGCCACGGCGGCCCGGGCGGGCCGACGAATGCCGCCCCCGACTTCTATTCCACCAATCGCATCGCCCCGTCCACCACGGCCAACACCTTCCCGATTTCGTATCTCAACCTGCATCGTTACGTCCGGCGGCCTGGCAATGAAGGTTATTTCCGCCTCAACAATCCCGCCGAGTGGCATGCCGACACCAGCGAACTGACCCAGATTTTGCAGAAAGGCCACTATGGCGTAACGCTGGACTCGAACGCGTGGGATCATCTCGTCACCTGGATGGACTTGAACGTGCCAGCGTGGGGCACGTGGACGGAACACAAGGCCATCGGCGGTTCGCCGAATTATCACGACCGCCGGTTTCAATTGGCCACGAACTATGCCAATCTCACCAACGATCCGGAAGTTTATCCCACGCCGGCGCCGGGCCGCGTGGCGTTCATGGCGCCGGCGCCGCCGCCGGGCATCACCCCGGTAACGCCGCCGACCAACGCGATCTTCGATGTGCTCACCGCCCGCGCCCGCCGCAACGCCGTGACCAATGCCACCACCCCCGCCGAGCTGACGCTGAATCTCGGCGGCGGCGTCAGCCTGGTTTTGGACCTGATTCCTTCCGGCGCCGTGCTGCTGGGTTCCGCAAATGGGTATCGCGATGAAGCACCGCAGACCCTCGTCACCAACCGCCAGCCGTTTTACATGGGCAAGTTCGAGATCATGAACAAGCAATACGCGCTGTTCGATCCCAGTCACCAAAGCGGATTTGTCAATATCATCGGCAAGGACCACTGCACGGAAGGCTGGCCTTGCAACAGCACTAATCAGCCGGTGATTCGGGTGTCGTGGGCGGAGGCAATCAAATATTGCGAATGGCTGACCAAGCAGACCGGCCGCCGTTTTACGCTTCCCACCGAGGCCCAGTGGGAATATGCCTGCCGGGCCGGCACGACCAATGATTTCTGGTGGGGTGCCGCCAGCATCGCTTGGACCAATCAGGTGCAGCTCGTGTCGGGCGACAGTTTCTACCGCGCCGGCCCGCTGGCAAACCTGGCGGGCACCGAATATTTCGAGGACCATTCCCCACTGCAGACTTACTGGGGCAGCACGCCGCCCTGGTTCATGTGCGACACCAACATCACCGACCCGTGGGTGGCTCCCGCCGATGTGGATGTGTTTGCCTCGAATCCGTTCGGTCTGTGCGGCATGCATGGCAATGCCGCCGAGTGGACGCGTTCGACCTACCTGCGGTATCCCTACGACGACAATGACGGCCGCAACCGCGCCGTCTTCACGACGAACGAGTGGCTGAATCTGAAGAAGGTCGTTCGCGGCGGCTCGTGCCTTGACCGCGAGAAGCGCGCCACCTCGTCCTTCCGTACCGCGATGTACGCCTGGCAGCGCGGCTACAACGTGGGCTTCCGCGTCGTCGCGGATACGACGGCCGCCGCCGCCTTGCCAACGGCAGCGTTCAGCGCCACCCCGACCAATGGCATGGTGGGACTGACGGTAGCCTGTGACGGGCGTGCTACTTCCGACCCCAACGGCTCTATTTGGAATTTCTCGTGGGACTTTGGTGATGGCTGCGTCGCCGAGGGTACCAACCTGCTCAGCCACACCTACAACATACCCGGGATTTATTGTCTCAGGCTCACAGTTACTGACAATGACGGCTTCACCGGTGCGACGTCGCAGGTCATCACCGTCAGCGCTCCGCTCAGCGCTGGCGCGGCGCCCATGGCACAATTCACGACCTCGCCAGCCACGGGTGCCGTGCCGTGCCGCGTCACCTTCGATGGGCGTGCCTCGACCGATCCCGACGGGTACCTCACGGCTTACTATTGGGATTTTGGTGACAACAACTTCGGGGGCGGCCCAACCGCCACGCATACTTACACACAGGCCGGCCGCTTCACCGCGTCGTTAAGTGTGGTGAACAACCGCGGACTGCGCGATACCCGCACCGCCTTGGTTGCCATCACTAGTACGAATGGCAACCAGGCACCGGGTGTCAGTGCCGGTTTCAGCACCGTTCTGGGCCTCACCAACACGCTGGCCTTGCACGGCACGGTCACCGATGACGGCCTGCCGAATCCGCCCGGCCGGGTGATGGCCGCCTGGAGCCTCCTGAGTGGTCCCGGGACGGTGGCATTTGGCGATGCCTCCGCCACGAACACCACCGCGCGGTTCAGCACCAATGGCACTTATGTCCTGCAACTTGCCGCGAGCGACGGTGAACTCACTGCCACCGACACGGTCACCATCACCGTATTTCCGCAGGATCCCTTTCACTCGCCGTGCGAACTCGCCTACTCCCCCGACGGCGCTTTGCTCGCCGTCG
>Ga0316231_1004346_pt1 | contig 11811 bp, 10 predicted proteins | sample TBH18027metaG_FD_206002 | JGI IMG/M metagenome (GOLD analysis project Ga0316231, IMG submission 206002) | Freshwater microbial communities from Trout Bog Lake, Wisconsin, USA - TBH18027 | ecosystem: Environmental > Aquatic > Freshwater > Lake > Hypolimnion/Profundal zone | place: USA: Wisconsin...
GGCACAGGATCATATGTGCTCGACTTCCTGGCGAAGGCACCGATCAGGGAAATTCATCTGTTTGATGGCGACGTTTTCCTTAATCACAACGCGTTCCGGGCACCAGGAGCCGCTTCACTCAGTGAACTGGAGGCCAAACCCAAGAAAGTTGACTACTTCGCCCAGAAGTACTCGCAAATGCGATGGAAAATCATACCGCACCCCGACAACATCACGGAGTCAACCGTGGAGCTGTTGCGCGACATGAGTTTTGTCTTCATCTGTATCGACGGCGGCCCACAAAAACGGCTTCTGGTGGACCATCTGGAGCGATGGAATACTCCGTTCATTGATACCGGCATGGGCGTGGAACTTGTTGGCGGCAAGTTGCGAGGCACTCTGGCGGTGACCGAAAGCCTTCCGGAAAACCGTGACACGGCAAGAAAGGCCATATCTTTTATTGACACCTCCGTCGAGAATGAATATCAAAGCAACATTCAGATCGTTGAACTGAACGCCCTCAACGCTGCTCTAGCGGTGATACGCTGGAAGAAGTCGTGCGGATTCTATCACGATTTACAGCGAGAACGCTCATGCACATACACAATTACCGGCAATATGTTGGATAATCAGGACATTCCATGACCAGAGTAACGCAGCTTAACCATGAATTCGTTGAGCACGTGCCACGGGAAATGAAGGATGGGGTCGTATACGTGTCGATCCCATACCACACGGTACTTCATAAGTGTTGCTGTGGATGTGGCCAACAGGTCGTGACACCACTTTCTCCGGCGCAATGGACGCTAATCTTCGACGGAGAAACAGTTTCCTTGCATCCGTCTATTGGTAACTGGAATTTCCCCTGCCAGTCTCACTATTGGATACGACAGAATATGGTCATTTGGGCAGGGCAGCTATCTGAGCGACAAATTGCAGTCGTTCAACGCCAGGACATGGCCGCTATTCAACATCATTTTAGCGAGGCGGACGAGGACCATGAAACAACACAAGGTGCTCTGCCCAAGCCACCACCGAAGCGAGACGGGCTCCTTACCAGGCTCAAGAGACGCCTTCTTGGCAAATGACCATGCGTGGCACTAGACATGACCTGCATTGCGCTGGGGCGGGGAATTATTTGAGAACCATCATAAATGTCGAGGCAAGTTTCGGTGCCTACTGAGCGGCCTGTTCGATTTTCGGTACGCGCACGGCGAAGCACACTGGGGTAACAGGCCGGTTGCCAGCCCGGGGCGCGGTTCGCAGTGGCATCGGCGTACAGGTGTAGCTGTGTAATGGCTGGGTGATGATCAGTGATCGGCAGCTGCTGGGCGCCAGTTGCCCGGTAGGAGCCCTGCCAGCTTGCTGATCGGCGTGGTCGCGATGCGATCCAGGACATCGCGAAGGTAATCGTAGGGATTGACCTGGTGCCGGTCGCAGGTGGCGATGAAGGTGAACAGGATCGCGGCGGTGGTTCCCCCGGTGTCGCTTCCCAAGAACGTCCAATTCGCGCGGCCGGTCGAGATTCGGCGCAGGGCACGCTCTGCGGCGTTGTTATCTATGTCCAAGTCGCCGTCGGTGCAGTAGACACACAGCGCGTTCCACTGGTTGAGCGCGTAGCCGATCGCTTGCCCCATGGGACTCTTGGGCAACACCTGCCCGCCGGCGGCCACCAACTGGCTGTCCATCCAGAGCTTGAACTTCTCCAGCACCGGCACCGACCGTGCCTTACGTAGCTCCAACCGGATGGCACTACGAGTCATGGCTCCAGGCGCGTGTTCCTGCGCCAGGAACCGCTCTTGTGCCTCGCGCTCAACATCATACAAGAGGCGGATGTATGCCAGGGCCTGCGCCGAGCGAGCATGGTCCGTATGGCGCGCCTCGTGGAACTTGCGCCGGCCATGGGCCATGCAGGCAACTTCGATGACCTTGCCGCCGGCCTGGCCGGCATAGATTCCATCGTAGCCGCCGAAGGCATCGGCCTGGAGGTAGCGAACGATGTCCTTGCCCCAGCCGCGCAGGAAGGTCATGGGGCCGTCACGCTTGCGGCTGGGGGTAAAGTCGAACACCTCGTAGGGGTGAGTGTCGTCGCCGCTGTAGATCCAGAAGCGGCCGGTGCGGGTCTGCTTGAGCAGCTTGTCCAGCACTTCCACAGGGGTGTCATCAGTGTGAATGACCTTGGACTCCAGCACCTGGGCGATCATGAGGTCATACAGGGGACGCAGAGCTTCTGCGGACTGGGCGGCCCAGTCACAGAGGGTGGAGCGACTGATGTCTATGTCATGACGGCCCAGTATCCGCTCCAGGCGGTTCATGGGCATGTGGTCGGCATACTTGCCTACGATTACCGCCGCCAGGAGGGCTACTGACGCCAGGCACCTTTCGATAGGTGAGGGCGGAAGATCGGCCACGGCGATCTGTGCTCCATTGCCAGCGGCATCGCAGTCAGTGCAGGCATACTTGGGACGAATGGTCTGGAGCACCGTTACCTTGGCCGGATGGTAATGCAGTTTCTCGCTGATCTCCTCACCAATCTTCCGGCGCATCTTCCCACAGCAGGGACAGGGCTTCTGGTCTTCAGGGAGGTCGATGATCTTTGGCTCACGCGGCAGGTCCTCGGGAATCCGTCGGCGGCCGTGGCCGTTGCTTGTTGTTTTGGGCCGCAGCGCTGGGACCGGGGGTGGCACTGGTGCGGCCGGTTCAGGCTCCTTGGCCTGCAACTGCTGGAGCAGTTCGGCGAACAGAAGATGCTGAGCCGGATCGATCTTCTCGCTGGAGCGGCCGTAAAGGCGATTCAGAAGCAACTGCAGCCTATGTTCCAGTTGCGCGTTCTCCCGCGCGACGCTGCTCAACTGCGCCACGAGCTGGGCGATCATCGCATGGCAGGCGCCCAAGTCTGCCGGCAGGTTGGCCGGCGGCTGGATTGCGATGGGCTGGCGAGGAGGAAGTTGCGTGCACCCGTCCGTGGTCACGCCATCAAAAACGCATTGCCGGGAGAATTATTGTGCGGCAGAAAAAGTTTTCTGCGCGACTTGGAATCGCTTGCCACGCTTGATACTTCGCAGGTCGATTCCCTCCAGGAGCATGGCCAGTTCGCTCGCCTTTACCTCGACGCTGCGTTGCCCTTCGGCGATGCGCGGGAAGCGGAACTCGCCCTCCTCCAGCCTTTTGTACCAGATCGCCAGGCCATCGCGATCGAAGTAGAGGATCTTGAGCTTGTCGGAGCCTCGGGAGCGGAAGACGAAGAGGTTGCCCGAGAGAGGATCCTGGGCCAGGGTCTGCCTGACCATCTCCGCAAGGCGGTCGAAGCTACGGCGCATGTCCGTCGCCTCGCTATAGAGGAAGATGCGCATACCAGGGGCGCAATCCACCTGGTCGAGTGTAGGTAGCCGCAACATCTCAGCCCTCCATTGCTGCCAGAACCTCGCGGAGCAGACTGCGGTCGCACCCAGGCCGGATCAGTACCCGGCGGCTACCGGCTATGATCTCCACCGGCACCCCCTCGACGCCAGGCATCGGTGCCTGCGGCCGCAGTTCCACAAAAGCCGGCCGGGCGAGTCGTGGGTCGGCGGCCTCCGCGTCGCGCTGGGCGATGGTCCGCCGCCAGGAATAGAACGAAGCCTCGCTGAGGTTGTTGGCTTTGCAGAAAGCCCGGCCATCCTGTGCGGCAGCGCAGAATCGCCGCATCACGCCGCGCCAGAATCTCTCTTTGGCAGGATCACGATGCGGGCCGAAGCCCGCTGAAGACGTGTTGTTGTTCATGCCAGCAGTTTGACGTTATCGCCGCCGTTGCGGAAGATGTGCTCGGCCGTGCGCGTACCCATAGATGCGGATCAGCATGACCGGTGACATCCTTTCAGAATAAAGGACGACGGGTTCGTATCATTCACACAGACTCCACACGGCAAGAGCCTCAGGCCGCCGCTTTGCCCCGACGGCCGCGCCGTTAGGAGCGTGGCACCCGCTGCGGGAGGGGGCGCGGTCGCTTGGCAATGTCACGGCGGTTCGGTCGTTGAGCAGGTGGGCGACAGCCACCGGGCCGGCATGCGCTGAGGGCTCTCGATGAATAATAATGGACCAGAAGGTCACGGAACTGCGGGAATTGCTTGATTGTCGCCTTGCGGTCGTCCGCACGGTGGATCGTTTCCAGAGCACCGATGAAATCCTGACGGGTGTTTTCTGACAATCTGCGGTACAACCTTCGCCACTCCCTCGCCTGTGGCTTGTAATGTTTCCGATAGATGATGTACTGGTCCGGCATTGTCAGGATTTCAAAGAACTCTTTCATATCACTGCCGAACGCCGCATTGAAGAACACGCGGTTGGGGCTGACCATGCCATGCGTCGCAAGCAGTACGCATTGAATTCCGCGCAGATACCGCCAACGCCATCTCGGCGAAATGTACCCGCGCGTGACCTCATTGATCGGGATGTACCGCATTGGAAAACCGGTGACCCGGACGCGGTGTTTCTCGGATAGCTCCAAGTTCACGACCAAACGTCGGTACAGACTGGCCGGGTCATCGACGTAGTTGAACAGTACGTAATTGGTGAATTCTTCAAAGCCCTGATCAGCCAGCATTCCCACCGCCCGTCGGTAGGCAGGTTCGACCACATCGTGATCGAACGCCAGGCGGACAGGCGAGAGGCATATCGATCCGAGCAGCTTGGCGATAGCCTTGGTGACTAGCCGGGCGTCGATGCCTTGGTTGAAGTCCACGGCCCGCTGGCGTTTCTTGAAGCTGGCGCCGGGCACGAATCCTTCTGCGCGAATATCGGCGATGATGCGGTCAAGGTCCTGGCAGGCCAGGACGTTGTTGTCCAGCAGGACCAGGTCTCGCTGCTCGCCGAATTGCTGCTTGGTTCGGCATATTTGTGATCGCCAGTCCTTGATTATGCCGTATTTCGGTTCCAGTTTCGGAACGGCACAGAACTTGCATCTGCGGACACAGCCAACCGTCGCCCGGCAAAAGTAGGCGTTTGCGGGCAGGTACTTTCGATCCGTCGAGGCAAGCAACGAATAGTCGGGGATGCAATCGGCAATGGCCGGCGCATCATGGTCCAGAATTCCCGGCCTATCAATCTGCCCTTCGACGATGCGACACTGTACATGCTGGCGGATGTAGTCCGGCCGCAACGTGGCGCCGATACCGCCGACGAAAATATCCTCAGGGCTTGCCACCGAGTGCGCGTAGAACTGGACCGTCTCGACTGTCCGCTTCAACTCCCAAGTGAAGAGCGATGAGACGTAGACCCTGTGCCAGAGGGCGTCGCGGAGAGCTGGAACCTTCCCGCGAGCAAAGGTGACACAATCACCCTTGCTCTTGTGGTAGGTGGATAACCGCAGCAGCCCCAAAGGAGGGAACTTGGAGCGGTAATCAGGTTCGACGAGCAAGATGTTGGCCATGTCACTCCTTTGCGCCGGCCTTGAGTTCCTTCATGATCGCATCGTGGACTTTGGTGTAACATTTCTCCCAGTCTTTGCAGGAACACTGCCCAAGCTCACGGTGCGCAATCTCCATCGCTTGTTGAATCATCTTCCGTTCCTTGCGGCTGAGGGATGAAGGGAGCTTCGAGGTGGCGTAATGGTTGCCGCTTTCGATCTCCTGCTTTAGCGAAGTTAGCTGCTTTATTTTTGCGGATAATGCTTTGCTGGACTTGCCGTGCTCCGTCTCGGCGGTTTGCTGCATGCGTTTCAAGTTGTCACCTACGCGCTGCGCAAGAGTCTGGGCCTCTTCACTCGACGCCAGGCCTCGCTGAAGCTTGGCAGTTACGTCCTCAGCCGTCTTGTTTGCCTTCTGCACAAGGACTTCCGGCGACTTGTTCCGCGCATCGGACTCACTGTATGCCCGAGCCTTCAGCGTCTTGGCCAATTCCGTCAACTCCCGCTTAATCGCTCGCCAGGTCACCGATTCTTCGAAGCCGTCACGACGGGCGTTTGGAATTACGACATCACTGAGGACGTGGATCTCGCCTAGATAGTACCGGTTGAACCGGCGGTATTGTCCTGAATCGCTAATTGATGCGAAAATATCGCCGATGCGATCAGCGCCGCCCAAAGAAATATTGTGATGACGGAGTCGCAGGCCCGCAACCTTGTCCTCCTCCACCGCGCCGACAACCTGCGCCTGGGCATACCATCCCCAATAGGCAGGTTCCTTGCCTTCATCCAAGAAGGGTACGACATCCTGAATGTCGATGCTGAGCTCTCCATTCTTTGAGTTGGCTTTATACTTGTTCCGGTAGGGCTTCAGCACCTGGCGCGAGTTGCCGTTGTCGCGGATGACGATGTGGCATTGAGGAAGATATATGCCGCGTTCCTTCAGCCATTTGGTGATCTTTGGTGCGAACAGGAACATTTGGTTATCAAACGGCACCGGCGCAACTTGGCACAGGTAATCTTCGAGTGTCAGGGCGTCCAGGAATTCGTTGTCCTCCGCGCCGACTCCTTCAAGGGCCACCTCGAAGAAATGGTCCGCCTTTGGGCCTTTACAAACTTCAACCGTCGTATGCTTGCTCAGCACGTCCGCCAACTCCTCCACCTGGCGATTCGATGGCGCTAGGGCGGCGCGCAGCTTACCGCAATCAATGGAAACCTCGCTGATCCGGTCTTCACCCCGCGCCGAAGCTCTAAACGTCAGGCGGTTGCAGTATGCAATGCCCGCAAGCCGGCCGATGCCACGAAAGCCGGCGTTCTTCCCAATGTCCTTGCTGGACATGCCGATGTTGAGAAGTCGCGAAGGCGCATCGTCAGCCGGAACGCCCATGCCGTTATCGCGAATCTTGAATCGCCGTCCGCTTCTCGACAGTTCTATCTCGATCCGTCCCTCCATTTCCGACAGGACGCCCTCTTGCTCGGCTTTCTGAATCGAGTCCATCGAATTCTGGACATACTCGCGCACGGCATCGAGCGGCTGAGTGTACATCCCGGTTGTCAGGGACTCCAGAACATATGCGCCTACTTTAGGATGTTCCGACATGATCAATTACCCTTCGGTTGGAAATAGCATGGCCGCGGGAACTTTACGCGGATCAGCGCTGTTTTGAAGATTGCGTGCTGGAGAAGCAGGTCTCCCTGCGGCACCCGGGTCACGATCGACTTATAGGCATCCGGGAAATACCTGTAGTCGGGGCATTTGGCGGTCTCGACCGGGTTGGTCCGGCCGTAGATGTTGGTGCTGCAATTCCCGAGGATTCGATCATGAACGCCGCTGCGAAATTGCTCGGCGCCAAACAGGACCATTCCCAGCGAACGGCCGCGTTCCGTAATATCAAGAAGGCTCGAAGTCAGAGCCCTGCCACCGCTCTCCAACTTCGGGGCATATTTATTCAACTCGTCAGCAAAGATCACGATCTTCAGTTTTGCCAGATTGCGCCGGTCGTCTTCGTCCTCCATGCAATCGGGATCGCCCAATTTGCATGCGTATAAGAATTGAACAACCTCACCCACCACGAGGGCTTGCAGATAGTCGGGGAGCGGTTCGATATCAACCACGATCACTCGGCCGGGCCGCAAGTGTTCCTTCAGGCCCTCGCTGAAAAGCACCTGTCGTTTGTCGGGTTTCACGCTGGATCGTTCGGTGAATAGGTCGCTTTCGGTTCGCGTCTGCAATAGACGCCAAAACTTGCGCCAGGACTGAACCGTAATGTCCTTGTCAGACGCCCCTCGCTCAGTCTGCTTCTTCACAAAGTCTCGGAAGGACTCCCAAGTCATATTGGTGCCATCGAGCTCCCCCAGCTTGGCGAAAATGGAATCCATGCTGCTTGTGGCATCGTCAATGTCGGAAAAGAGCACCGGCAGCGTCTTGCCCCTCAGACAAGTGGCGACATCATAGAAATAGTTGAAGGCTTTGCTGGCCTCGACCTGCCGTTCAAGCACATCGTGCGGATTGTGGGAATTCGTGAAGAAATTGCTCTGCCGCTTGGCGAACGGGTAGAAGTAGACGACATCGCTGAACGGCACGGGTTGCAAGCCGCATTTCTGCCACTGCACCCGTGTCTCGTTGTCCAATGCTGGATCGGGCTGATCCAGCGCGAGCAAGTCACCGCCCTTGACGTTGAAAATGATCATCGTCACGGCGTCCTTCATCTTCTGATGAAGCGAGTTCATCAGGAACATCGCATAGGAAGTCTTCGTCGCCAAGCCTGAAATGCCGGCGATATTCAGGTGTGCCCCCTCGGGGCCAAGCACGTAGCGCGCGTCCAAGTCCACGGCGACGCTCTGGTGATTTGAGGTCTCGATCCATCCGGCAGGGATGGGTGCCTTGATAGCATCAATCCCAAGCGCAAATCGAATGTTGTCGGCGTTGGCCCATTCGACGGCGGCACCCTCGCGGATCGGCATTTCGATGTTTTTCGTGTTGCAGAGAATCCGCGCCTCAGCCACGGTTGTGCCCAGTCGCCTGTTCATGGGCGTGGCGTTCACATCTCCAAAGTCCGCCGAGACGTAGCTCCCCAGGTAGCCAGGGCTGTCCGTGACAAAGCTCAGGTCTTGAATGATAGCGAAGGTTTCGCTGTCAGCGATGTGCGGAATCTTCACGATATCGAACGGCCGGATGACGACGCGGTCTTCCACCCAGAACCGCACCGTGTCACAGGTGGTGGGTCTGCTTTCCGTCGCCGTCACCCGTCCGATTAGCTCACTTGCCATTGGCATCCTCGCGGTTTGAGAAAAGCGCCATGAAATGGGCATCACTGCGGAAGCTTGTCTTGAGGAAGGTCTCGGCTGCAAAAACTGGGTACAGGTGCGCAGCCCAGCGCAGGTCCGCCTGAAACGGCGTCACGTTCCGTTCGCGCATCAGGTGCTGGGAGATCACGTCGATGCGGCCACCATCGAGACCTTGGTCGATTTCCGCCGCATCGATAGCATATCTCTCGACCTTGATCACCCCTTGCAAGGGGTTGCTCATGTGTCCGGGCTCTCGAAGCCGGAGATACCAGACACCGAGCGTTCGACGGTCGTCTGTTGTCTTGTACACGCAGGTTCGACCGCCGAAGCGGAGTGCAGACGTGAGCGTGCCGACGCTCTCTCGCCGGCGCCCTTTGCCTACCGTAAACTCTTGGAGACGCCGATGACGTTTCGGAACTCATCCAGCTCAAATGCCTTCTTGAAGCGTAGCGGACCGTCCACCAGCAGCATGGACTCGTTCCATAACAGGTTGGCGGCGACCATTTCCTGAACGATCCGCACTTCTTCTGAATGCATTTCTGACATGATCTTGGCCACCGCCAAGTCGGTCAGGTCGCGGTCTTCCTTGATGTCGTAGCCCAGGACATCAACATGGACGCGCCCCTCTGCGTTGATAGCGCTTTCGATCGCGCGAAGGTCGTCGGCGGGCAATTTGTTGGGGAAAGCCAGCACGTTCTTCAGGCGGCAAAACTTCCGCACGGGTTTGAGTTGACCGTTCTCGTTGCGGTGAACCACGGCGACACCGACTTGCCCAGCGACCAGAGGATAGAAATAGCGCCCTTCAATGATGATGTCGGCGACCTTGTAGGTGCGGCGGGAGCCGTCGAGGAAATAGCGAAGGATCGGGGGAATGTCAGGCGGAATTTCCGCCAGCACCCTGGACCCGCCCGTGACCGGCGGAGTCTCGAATGGCTCCTGGGCCTGATGCTCGTTGGCATCGCGGTATTCGGCAAAGCGCTCGTAGTCAAGATTGAAGGCTTCGGAGGAAAGGCACTCGAAGCTCGCCTTCTTCTTGATTATGGACAGGATACCAGCCATAGGCGATGCCCGAGAGTGATCCATGAAACGCCGAGAAACAAATCCCCGTAGCCGGCTGCACATGATAAGTGCGCTTAAGTTGCCGTCAAGGCAGGAGTTGCCGCATTAGGCTTCTGCGTCACGGGTTTAGCCGGGTTGCTCCGCCGCCAGACGACTGCGTGCAGATTTGGCGGTAGACAGCACTTGGCGCCATCGGTGCGTGTTTCGCCGTGCTACTGCGGCAAGTTTGTCGGTGGCAGTGTCCTGGGCTGGCAGCGAATGGGGTCGAAATGTTCAACCCGTTGTGGGCGCTGTCGGCGTTTTGCCTGTAACCGGGCTCTGGCCTCTGTCCGAGCAATATTGCGGAGAAATGCCTGCCACCAATTGGCCGCCGTCTTAGGTTCCGCCAGTTGTGGCCTATTCTCTTGTTGATTGATCAATTCATCAGTCGAGTGTTCCATTAGATTCTCCCCCATGTTCATGGGCATAAAACATCCGGGTCCCACCGCTGTGTCGGCAATGACCCTCCTTCGCTTTCATTTGCAGTTGCCGGTGCAGGACTCCTTCTTTTTTCCTTGGATTGTCGTGCCCAGGTACGAAGCCGGGCACTGGGTTGATCGCCTGGCGCCATCCGCATGATGCGGCACGCCGGTGACAGTCATAGCACCGTTTCGGCTCTTTCTGACACGTCCTCTGGCCCAAAACCACGTTCCGGCCACCGTCCGAACGGTTCGTCTCGGCTGACCGGGGGCTGGCATTATATATATAAGGCCCGTGGGACTGCCGGCTCATGCCGCCAGCCGGGGTTGCCGGCGGCATTCATAGCACGAGCTCCAATTCGACCGCACATACTGGCACGTCCCGTCGGCCAGCAACAGCATTCCGTCCTGATGTGTTTCGGAAGAAGTTGATGACTGCCGACTTCTTCCCAGACACATCGCCGCCAGATCGCCGCCGGCGGGCTGGGTTGCCCACGATGGCAGGGCAATAGAGACCACCACATCACGGGTCTCCATGTCACCGATGACCTTCACGAACAGGTGGCGGATGATTTCTCGCACCGCCGGCTTGGGCAGGCTGAACAGTTCGCTGGCCAGTTGCTGAAGGCGCTGAACGGTGCGTTCCACCGCCTGTTCGGCGGGCTCGACGGCACCGCCGTCGCGGCGGCGCACGGAATTGATCATCTGATCGAGTTCCTCACGGCGAGCATCCAGCCGGCGGAGTTCCGGCTCTACGGGGATGCGCATAGCTGTGGCCAACCTCGTTTATCGAGTATCCGGCGGCAGGGAGGCCAGGATCGCTTCGATTTGCAGTTTCAAAGTGGGCACATCGTCGCGCGCTGTTTCGTATACCCGGTCCCAGTTGACGTCGAAATAATCGTGTACGAGCACGTGCCGCATCCCGGTCATCAGTCTCCAGGGAACAGCGGGATGCGCGCCCTTCACCGGTTCCGACAGCCTCCAGGCGGCTTCGCCGATGATTTGGATATGCCGCAGCAGGAATGCCTGCAGATGCTTGTCGGCCTCGAACTGCGCTTTACTGGTCGGCATGCTTCCGCGTATCTCGGCAACGGAGTCGAGCATATCCTGCAGAAGTTGGCGATCGGATCTCACAGCGCCACCGCCTCTTTCATCACTACTGCTCGGAACCGCGGTCGCATGCCGTCTGCATCGATCACATCCACACGCCTGCCCAGAAGGTCTTGCAGGTCCATCAGCAACCCGCCATGGTCGAAGAGTGTTCGTCCCTCCTCGAATTGCACCATCAGGTCGATATCCGATGCCTCGGTCGCATCTCCTCTGGCCACCGAGCCGAAGAGCCGCACGTTATAGGCGCCGTGACTGCGGGCAATTCTCAGGATGTCGTCCCGCTGTTTGAAGATGTCGGCTTTGGTCAGCATGACGTGTTCAAGAAAGTAGAACACTAGAAGTATATGGCAGTGGAGGAGGACTTTCGGCAGGAAGGTCTTAACGCTCAACTGCTCCACTGCTCTTTGGCGGCTTGAGCCGCTAACGGAGAGGGCGGGATTCGAACCCGCGAGCGGGTTTAAGCCCGCTACAGCATTTCCAGTGCTGCTCCTTCGGCCACTCGGACACCTCTCCTTAACACCCCATGCGATCAATACT
>Ga0316231_1004349_pt1 | contig 11804 bp, 10 predicted proteins | sample TBH18027metaG_FD_206002 | JGI IMG/M metagenome (GOLD analysis project Ga0316231, IMG submission 206002) | Freshwater microbial communities from Trout Bog Lake, Wisconsin, USA - TBH18027 | ecosystem: Environmental > Aquatic > Freshwater > Lake > Hypolimnion/Profundal zone | place: USA: Wisconsin...
GAGTCTCCGCCATTGCAGAAGGTGGGCGCAAGATTGTGCGAGCAGCCCGAGATCGAGACACCGAATGGAACCGAAGACAGAAGCAGAACAAACAACGTGACTAACCGACGCATCAAACCTCCCCGTCCAACTGGAACCAGAGCTGAACGGTCTCACCGCAGACGCTAGTTACACATATTTCAGTGTAGAAGCTGCGCACTCGAGACGCAAATAACCGCTGCGATTTCGACGTGCCGGAGAAGCAATGGAAAGCCCAGCCTTCCGCGCCGTTACCTGGGCGGCATCTCTGCCTCAAACCAGCCGATGGTGCGGCGCAGCAGATCGCGCTGGTGCTCCGGATCGGCGAAGTGGTGGCCTTCGCCGGGATAGACCACAAGCTGTGACTGGACGCCCTCGTCCCGCAACGCGTGCCAGAACTCGAAGCTCTGCGGCGCCGGACACTCGCCGTCCCGGTCGCCCACCAGCATCAGCGTCGGGGTCTTGACGTTCTTGATGAAGTTGATAGGGGAGCTTCTGGCGTACACCGCCGGGTCGTCGTACACGGATGCGCCGAAGAACGGCACCATCCACTGGTCAATGGAGTTCTCGCCGTAGTAGCTCTGCCAGTTTGCGATGCCCGCGCCGGCCACCGCCGCACGGAAGCGCGTGGTCTGGGTCACGCCAAACATGGTCATGAACCCGCCATAGCTCCAGCCTGTCAGCCCCTCGCGATCCTTATCGATAGGGAAGCGCTTCTCGATCAGGTCGACCCCGGCGAGGATGTCGCGCAGATCGCCGTAGCCGAAGTCCTTGACGTTGGCCTGGGTGAACCGCTCGCCCTGGCCGAAGCTGCCGCGCGGATTGGGCAGGAAGACGAAGTAGCCCAGCGCGGAGAAGGGTGTCGCGCTGTAGGTGGACGTCGGCCAGCGCGGCGTCATTGCGCTTGACGGCCCGCCGTGAACACTGACGATCAGCGGATACTTCTTCGATGAATCGTAGTTGGCGGGATAGAGCAGCCAGCCCTGGATGGAGAAGCCCTCGTTGATGTAGTCGATGGACTCGGCGTTGCCCCACGCAGGCTTGATCGCATCGTTGAGATGGGTGATCTGCTTGAGGTTGTCGGACGGGCCGGCCCAGACCTCGGGCGGACGCGCGAACGACTCGCGGATGAGGACCATGTTGGGCGAGTGGCTGGCGACCGAGACGCTCATCACGTCCTCGCCCGCGATGATGGTCTCGGGCAGCGTGAAGTCGAGGCCGGGACCGTCCTTGCCGGTGGCGAGATCGAGCGCCGTGATGCGGCTGCTGCCGCCGGCGTGCTCGGAGATGCCGATGGTGTGGTCGTCCAGCCAAGTGATCCAGGCAGGCGATGCTGTGCGGTTGGGGGTGACATTCTTAGGCTCTTTTCCGTGTGGTACGCCGGTTGAGGGAATGACGTAGATGTCGCCGCCGGTTGAGCCTTGATCGGACATAAGGCCGCCGATGAAGGCGATCTGTTTGCCATCGGGTGAGAAGCGGGGGACGGCGAGTTGGAGGCCGTGCAGCGGGCCGGAGACGGTGTTGGGGTCGAGAATGATCTTGGGGCCACGAATTGGATCGCAGGAAGTGCAATCAACCCCCTCGGGTTCGATGAGGTAGGAGTAATCCGTGGTATATAACTTCGCTACCCACCAGTTATTTTCTCCTGGCGGGTTTGCGCCGACATATACGATCCAGCGTGAATCAGAGGACCACGCGAATTCGAATACGTGTAGCTTCTCTTGAGTCAAATAGTAGGCTTTGTCCGTTTGAAGAAAAATTGAATAGACGCGCTGCACTTCGATACCGTCTTCGCCGATGACGCCGCTCCACGGCTTCATTGCGTCAGTCGCACCGGCGCGCCGGGTGGCGTTCTCGACATACAGAAATGCGATGGCTTGGCCGTCGGGCGACCACTGCAGTGAGCTGACCTCTCCGCGCAGATGGCTCACCTGCTTCATCGCGTTGCCGGCCACGGTCCAGACAAAGACGTTCGCCTGCGCGCTCGGCTGCAACTTACCGCCGCTGTCGGAGCAGTTGGAGAGGAAGGCGAGCTGCTTGCCGTCGGGCGACCAGGCGGGATGCGAGGCGGTGCATTTGCCAGGCTTGCTGCGCGCCGCATCGCCCATGGTGTCGGGCGAGAGGATGCGGTCCCGCGTCTGTCCCGTGGTCGCGGTGCGGGTGAGGTGCATCTCCGAGCCGTGCTCTCCATTGAACGCCCAGGCCACAAAGTTGCCGTCGGGCGAGATGGCGGCGGAGATTGGTGTGCGGACACGATCCAGAGTGTCGAGCAGCGAGGTGATGCGCGGGTCGGCGGCGTTGCCGGCCGGGGCTGGTGTTGGCTGCGCGAAGACAGTGATGTGCAGACAGAACACTGCTGTGGCTGCGAGCAAGAGGCGCAGCAGGACGCAACAGCGTGTCTGCGCACGCGGGAGGTTCATGGGGAAAGGCTAGCACGGAGTGGCGCGGCGGAGCAGCGCGAAGCTCTAGTGGCCGGGGAGGACGAGCTGGCGGGTGTGCAGGCTGGTCTGGGTCTCGGGGACGCCGCCGTCGTTGACCTCGACCTGTTGCGGTGTGCCCGCGAAGACGATGCGCGTGGAGATGCTCGACCGGCCCGGAATGCGCAGGCGCTGCGTCTCGGATGCGTCGGCGGAGCGTACGGTGATGGGTACCTCTGCCGCGGCATAGCCGTCGTTGCGGACATCGACGGCGACCAGCCATCCGGCGGGCAGGCCCGCGCGCGAATCAAGCTGGCTGGGGGTGACGTTGACGATGGAGAGATCGGGCAGGCCGCGGTCGCGGTAGACCCAGTCATTGAAGAACCAGTTGAGGTCCTTGTGCGAAGACTTCTCCAGTGTTTGTTGCAGGCCTTTGGGGTCGCGATCCAGACGCGGATCGAGACGGTAGGTTTGCAGGGCCTGCTTCAGCGCATCGTCGCCCACGATGCCGCGCAGCATCCACCAGACGGCGGCGGCCTTGGTGCGGTAAAAGACCTCTCCGGTGGCATTGACCAGGCTGTCTCCTGCCGGGCTGGCCGATGGGGTTGCGTCGGGGGGCGTCTCGGGTTCGATGAGGGCGAGCGGGCGGGCTGCTTCCTGCAACTCGGCCAGCGCGGCAGCACGGCCAGAGGTGCGCTCGATCCAAAGCAGGCCGAGAAACTGGGCGAGGCCTTCGTCGATCCATGGATGGATGGAGTGTATCCAGACGTGGGTGAGCGAGTGGGCGAGCGCGGGCGCGAGGGTTACGGGCTCGATGGGCTGCATGGGACGAAGCAGCAGCGCGCCGTCCTCGAAGGGCTGGCCTGGGTGGTCGATGAGAGAGAGTGTGGTGAGCGGGCGTACGCCGAGCCAGTCCGTGACCAGCGGCTCGACCAGGACGGCGGCGGCGGTGTAGGCGGGCAACGCGTCGTAGTGGCTGGTTACGGCCCCGATCAGGGTTGGATTGGAGGGCGTTCCAGTCTGACTGGCGGGGCGGTCGGTGACGAATAGGCTGGGCACGCGGAAACCGAGCGGCTGGGCGTCGAAGACGGCGGTGGCGATGCCTGGAGACTCGGCCTCGGGCAGGTTGGTGTTGTCGCTGATGGCGTTGAGCTGCTGGCGTTGGCCACAGAAGAAGGCGGCGTCGGGCGGGTCGCCGACATACTCGACCGCAAGGCGGAGGCGGACGATTGCGCCGGACTGGCGGAGCTTGGTGCTGCCCACGGACTGGAAGAGACGGGCGCCGTCGCCAAGGAAGACGGGTGGCGCGGAGACCGGGACCCACAGGACATTGCCAAATCCGCGCAGCGCGGTGAGCCCACTCTGTCCGTTCGGATTGCTGCCTGCAATGGCGTCCCAGTCAGCGGCGAGGGCCTGGTCGTCGGGCGCGCCGATGCGCTCCAGCCGCTCGGCCGAGGGTGGGATTGCGCCGGAGTAGAGCGCGATGAGGGAAAAGGATGCTCCGGGAGCGAGCGGTTGCTGCAGGTTGACGACTGCTTCGTTCATCTTGCCGGTGTGGTCGGCGTCGGTGACGATAGAGTGGACGACGAAGGCGAGCGGTTGTGTGGGCCTTCTGGCATCGGGACCAATGTCAGTCGAAAAGGCGTCCCAGTGCAGCGAGAAGCTGATCTGGAGGATGAGGCGAGTGAGGGGGGCCGGGCCGTCGTTCTTTACGGTCAGACGGGTGCGCACCGAGATTCCCGCCGAGGCCCGAGTCAGGTGGACGTCGAGGTCGTAGGCGGTGAAGGTGAAGGCGATGCGCTCGGCGTCGGTGACGGCCAGCGTGTCGACTTGCGTGGGCGCGGCTAGTTTAGCAGGCAGGGCAGGCTGCGCTTCGGGTTGTGTATCGGGTTGAGCTTCTGGCGCCGAATCGAGGCTACGCGAGAAGAGGACCTTTCCAGGCGACGGTGCTGGTTCGAACGACTGATCGGGCGTGGCTGCTGGCGCAGTTGGCGACTGATTGGTCTGCGGCGCGGGTGGCTGTTGCGCGAGCGCAACTCCAACTCCCAGCGCCAGGAGTGCGGCGATGGGCTTCGAGAGCCAGTTCGCTGACGAAAAAAAACAGTGATGGCTCACGATCCCAGTCCTTTGCGTGGCTTCGCGGGCGCGGTGGACTTCGGCGTTGCCTGAGCGGGGTGGCTGCGCTGGCGCATCGCCTCATACATGACGACCGCGCCGGCGACCGAGACGTTCAGCGAGGAGACCATTCCCGCCATGGGAATGCGCAGCAGGTGGTCGCAGGTCTTCTTGACCAGGACGTGCAGGCCCGCGCCTTCGCGTCCGAGCACCAGCACGCAATCGGTGCGGAAGTCGAAGCCGGTGTAGTCCGGATCCCCGCGCTCGTCCAGGCCGAGAACCCAGACGTTGGCCTGCTTCATCTGCTCCAGAGCGCGAACCAGATTGGTGACGCGGGCGATGCGGACATGCTCCGACGCCCCCGCCGAGGTCTTGGCGACGGTCGCGGAGACCGGGGCGGATCGCCGCTCGGGCAGGATGACGCCGTCGACTCCGGCGCCATCGGCCGCGCGCAGCAGCGCACCCAGATTGTGTGGGTCCTCGATGCCGTCCAGCGCCAGGAAGAAGCGATAGTGGGGCTGGAGTTCCCCCTTGGTAGCGCTTGCGGCGCTGGTTGTAAGTTGCGGAGCGAGCAGGTCTTCGATGTCGAGAAAGGCTCGCTCGCGAACCAGTGCAACCGCTCCCTGGTGGGTGTCGGTGTGGGCCATCCGGGTGAGGTGGTCTCGCGATTCAAGGGTGACGTGGAGGCCGGCGTCACGGCAGAGTAGGGCCAACCGCTCCAAGCGGGCGTCGCCGCGTTCGCGGGCCAGCATCACGCAGTCCAGCCGGCGCGCGCCGGACCGTACTGCCTCCTCGACCGGGTGCAGGCCGTAAAGAACTTCCATAGGGAATAGTTTACGTCTGAAATAGACCTCGCCAAGACTGGTGTTCTCCCTTTAGAATTGCCTACGGAGCTATTCTCACAGCTTTTCGCCCGTGGTGCTGTACGCCCCGGAAGGGATTCCCCGATGCATTTTCTATCTTCCGGTGAAAAGAGTGGGGTTGACCGAGACTTTTCCCTGCGCATGGGCGTCTTTAGAAGTATGGGCAGCACAGCCATCGCCATCTCGGTGGAACAGGCGGAGCAGAGCCAGCGTGAGAACGCGGCCATTGCGCGCGGGCTGAAGAGCCAGGACACCGAACTTCTCGACCATCTGATTGAGCTGTACCAGCACCGGCTGTTGCGCTACCTGCTGTTTCTGACCGGCAGGCGCGAGGTGGCCGAAGACCTCTTCCAGGAGACGTGGATGCGGGTGCTGCTGCGCGGCAGCCAGTACAACGGCAAGGCGCGCTTCGACACCTGGCTGTTTACCATTGCGCGCAACCTGGTGATCGATCTCTCGCGCAAGCGTACGATGGCGTCGCTGGACGAGATGAGCGAACCTGGCGATGACGGGCGTGCGTTCGAGATCGCAACCGATGGCCCCTCGCCGCTGGAGCAATTCGAAGGAAGTGAAGACCGCGCCGAGGTTGCCGTGGTGCTGCAGAAGCTGGAGCCCAACTACCGCGAAGTATTGATGCTGCGCTTCCACGAGGAGATGTCGCTGGAAGAGATTGCCAGCGTGACGCGCGCTCCGCTCTCCACAGTGAAGTCGCGGCTGTATCGCGGACTGGCTGCGCTGAAGCCGGAGATCGAGCACCTGCGCGGCATGCGCGCTATGGAGGCGACTGCATGAGAGCCTCCTTCGATCCACAATTCGATTCCCAGTTTAATTCTCTTACGGACGATTCGGCGGTCCTTGCGCGTACTGCTCTGGACGGCGTTACTTTGGGCGCGCGCTCCTGTGTGGTGAACCGTACGCACCGTGTGGTGCGTGAGCGGGCCACGGTGATGCAAGCGCGACGCAGCCATGTTCGCAGCCTCATGGTTCCGATCATCATCTGCTCGGCACTTTTGATTCTGACCGGCTTCGCGGTATGGAGCGGACTCTATCAATATCAGGCCGCCGAGGCTGCCGGGACGGTCCAGACCGATGTAGCTGCATTGGCTGCGAGCGATGCCAACAACCACTTCCTGGTGGTGCTGCTCTGGTTTGCACCCGTCTCTCTCGCGCTTCTGGCCGCTGTGTGGCTTCGCCGAATTCGTAACAGCGCCGATCGCGAGACGACCTGATGAGCCAATTCTGGAACCTTAAAACTTCGGACACTTCGGACCAGCGGGAGAACGTCGAAGGCGACGGTCTGAAGATGATCCCGTTGTGGTCGATCCTGCTAGCCATCGGCGTGTTTGCGCTGTCGATGTGGTGGTTTAATCATGGACCGGTTCCCCTGCATCGCAGGCCGGGATCGCTGCCGATGCATGTGATCACGAGCTATATCACGGGTACGACGCTGGCCACCTATGCCTTGCTGATCGGCTATGTAAGCCGCGACGTGAAGCGGCGCAAAATGTCGGCTCCGCTGTGGATGCTGATTGTGGTGGTGATCCCCGGCTTTATCGGCGCGATTGTCTACTTCCTGCTGCGGCATCCGATCTCGATTCGCTGTCCGAATTGCAAGACAGAACTGACCGCGGGGGTTCACTTCTGTCCGCAGTGCCGGTTCCAGGTTGCGCCGGTGTGTGGCCAGTGTTTCCGCGGAGTGCAGATCACCGACGCATTTTGTCCGCAGTGCGGGCACAACGTATCGGAGGACGGTGGGCCGTCCCGGTTGCGCGCATACAGTGACAGCTAGCCGCGAGTGGTCAGTGGTCAGTGATAAGTGGTAAGTTCGACAAGGGTTTTCTGACCACTTTCTACTGATCCGTTACGACTGTTCCCGTGCCCCTTACCGCGCTCATCATCGACGACGAACCGCTTGCCCGGCAGGAACTGCTGTATCTGCTGCAGTCCGTGGAGGGCGTGGAGGTGCTGGCGCAGGGATCGAATGGCATCGAGGCCGTGGAGTTGGTGTGCTCACACAAGCCGGACGTCGTCTTTCTCGACGTGCAGATGCCGGGGCTGGACGGGTTTGCGGCGCTCAAAAAGCTGATCGACAAGAAGATGGGTCTGCCGCAGATCGTCTTTGCCACTGCGTTCGACCAGTACGCAGTGCGGGCGTTTGAGGTCAATGCGGTGGATTACCTGCTGAAGCCGTTCGATCGCAAGCGGGTATTGAAGACTATCGAAAAGGTAAAGGCCAGAATCGCCAGTCACGCGCGCCAAGGCAATTCATCGGTCGATGCACCGATCACCGACGCCCGGCTCGACGCGCTTCTGCGGCTGGTGGAGACTCGCACGCAGCAGGCCCGGCCCCACACAGGCAAGGTGATTGTGCGCGCGCAGGGACGGCTTCTTCTGGTCGATCAGAAGGAGATATGTTTCGCCTCGATCGAAGGCGGAGCCATCAGCGTGGTGACTCGCGGGGTGGAGGGCCAGTCGAACTGTCGCACGCTGGAAGAGTTGATGGACCAGCTCGATCCGGAGGCGTTCTGGAGGGCCCACCGCTCGTTTATCGTGAACATCCAGCACATCCGAGAGGTTGTGCCGTGGTTCAAGTCCAGCTATCAGTTGCGCATGGACGATGCCAAGAAGACGGAGATTCCGGTGAGCCGTGCGCAGACCAAGCGGTTGCGCGAGCTGTTCAACCTGTAAGCACGAAGCCCGCCCAGGGTTGGCATGTAGCTTGCGCTCAGGGTATTCCGTACCCACCGAAGCGATAGACGAGGCCGATGGTTCCGGCGGTCGAATAGAGTGATCCTGAGGCGGTTGGCACGGAGCCCCAGCGCTGGATCTGTCCGTCGAGCTTTATCACAAGGTGGTTGCTGAGGTCGTAGTCGAAACCGGCACCGGGGGAATAGACGTAGGATGTGGACACCAAATAGGTGAAGTCGTTGAAGTTATATCCGCCCGACGCATAGTTCATCTCGCCGCGCCCGAATAGAAAATCGCCGTAGGGGTGTATGCGATGGCTTAGGTAAAAGTCCAGCCTGAGTCCCCCAAAAATATCTTTCTGCGAGACGATGTTCCCCCTATCGATGGGATAGGTTCCGCGCAACTCCAGACTGGGAAGCACCCCGTTCCAGGGAGTGAGAGCAAGGTCGGCTCCGACAGTGAGGCTGATGTTCCTGCCACCGGAGAGCCCGGTATAGACGCCCGAGACCCCGGTGAAGGCTGATAGTTGAATATCCTGAGTCGCGGTGGGCTTGGCGCCCTGTGCCCTCGCAATGCATGGACAGAGGACCATTGCCAACAGCAGCGTCAGCGTCGGCACCATCCTGTCATGCTCCATCCCGGATCCGGCCCCTTGCGTTCCACAGCTCTGCGGAATGGAACGCACCCCATCTTCTCACCTAGCAATGAATCCGGGGCGTAAATTTTTTATCGACCGGAATCGCCATGCCCATCATGGGCTTCGGCCACCGGCGCGAAGAGTGCTCTATACGGGACCGGGATTGCGCTCGCCGAACTGGTGCTGATGCCAGTAGGGATAGGCGAGCGGAACTTGGCTGGCCGCGTCCAGCTTTGCGATCTGTTCCGCAGTAAGGCTCCAGCCGACGGCACCAAGATTCTGGCGAAGCTGCTCGGCATTGCGTGCTCCGATCACCAGGCTTGAGATAGTGGGGCGGCGAAGGAGCCAGTTGAGTGCGATCTGGGGAACGGTCTTACCAGTCTCCTTGGCGATCTCGTCGATGGCGACTACGACTTTGTACAAATGCTCCTCCGGGACCTGTGGGCCGATGTCGAGAACGAGCTTCGAGTTCAGGCGGCTATCTTTTGGGATGCCGGTTTCGCGCCGGATCTTGCCGGTCAGGCGGCCCCAGCCCAGCGGTGACCACACCAGCGCGCCCAGGCCCTGGTCGAGCGCCAGTGGCATCAGCTCCCACTCGTATTCTCGGCTCAGCAGCGAGTAGTAGACCTGATGGCCGACGTAGCGGCTCCAGCCATGCCGCTCGCTCACCGAGAGCGACTTCATCAGCCGCCAGCCGGAGAAGTTGGAGCACGCGATGTAGCGCACCTTGCCGTCGCGGACGAACTTGTCCAGGGTGGAGAGGGTCTCATCGACGGGCGTCAGCGAGTCGGTTTCGTGCATGTGGTAGATGTCCACATAGTCCGTGCCCAGCCGCTTGAGCGATCCTTCCAGCGCCTGGATCAGGTGGTAGCGCGAGGAGCCGACATCGTTGGGCCCGTTGCCGAAGCGGAAGGTGGCCTTGGTGGAGATCAGCACGTCCTCGCGGCGAAGGTGCTTGATGGCGCCGCCCAGCACGGACTCGCTCGCGCCGAAGGAGTAGATGTCGGCCGTATCGAATAAGTTCAGCCCGGTCCACGATCTTGCGGGCTTCTTCCACGTCCGCCGCGCCCCATGCCTTGAAGAACTCGTCGTCGTGTCCGCCAAAGGTTCCGCAGCCGAAGCATAGCTCCGGCACCTTGAATCCCGACCTGCCAAGCTGTCTATATTCCATACACGTCTCCCGGTCCTTCAGATGCCGCTGGCTGGCGGCGCGCTTCTATGCTCACCGTCATATTGTCTCTCAACACAGTGAAGAGTACGGTTAACTCGCAATTCTTGCGATCATGGGAGATGTTATGAATCTTCGTTTACTTGCGGTTCTGCTTGCCTCCTCTACGATGGGTCTTGCTCAAACTCCTGACCCATGTGCAACGGCCCCGCAAACGTGTGCCACATTGATTGAAACTCATGCGACCAGTGAGATGCGCATTCCGAATACTGCTGTGGATGTATCAGTCGGAGTGAGCGCATCGGGCAAGGACCTACCAGAAGTGCAGCGCGCTCTGGCCGACCAGTCGAATAAGCTGTTGGCTTATTTGAAGGGTCAGCAGGTCGAGCGGCTGATTACGATACAGGTATCGTTCCGTCCGGATATCAAAGAACAGAAGTCTGGGCCAGATAGGACGGTGGGTTACAACGGAAGTGCACAGGTCACATTCCGAGCCAAACCGGACAAAGTTGCAGACCTTCTGGCCGGGGTACTTGTGAACGGTGCTAATCAGATCGAATCGACAAGGTTCACTCCGACCGAGCAGGAGATTGCGGAAGCACGACGCCATCTTTCAGAAGATGCGACGAAGACTGCAGTGGCGCAGGCTGAAGCGATAGCGAAGGCCGCAGGGATGAAAGTGGTAGCGATCCGTAATATCAGCGTCGATAACGACAGGGAATTCCAACCTGGGTTGATCTCAATGAATGGTGGCCCCGCCCCGGTAAACAGCGTGTTGACTATACCGGTTGCTACGGCGTCAGGAGATGAGCAGCTTTCCATTCGCGTGAATATTACCGCTGCCGCGACGCGTTGACTGCATCCCCCGATCCTGGGCCGAAGGACGCTCCGCAGACACGCCAGTACCGTCGCATCCTTGACGGTCGCGGTAGAATCTAAAGAGGCATGAATCTGGCTGCTGCAGCTACGGTGAACTCTCCCCGCGTGACGCGCTCGCGTCGCGATCAGCTCTAGCTGAGCCTATCTACAATTCCTACGCCGCCGACGAGATCCGTTGCACCTCGAACGAAATGCGGGGATCCTTCCCCTTCGCAGGCTCAGGGTCAGGATGACAAACTTAAATCGAAACAACAAATTTTGACGCCCTGCGGCGATAAGCAGGAGGAGAAGACCCATGTTCGATCGTTTAGATCAACTGGAAGCACGCTACGAAGAGCTTGGCCGTCAGATGTCCGACCCGACGCTGGTGAACGATCAGAAGAGGTTTCAGGCGGTGACCAAGCAGCACCGTGACATGGAGCCGACGGTGGAGAAGTTTCGCGAGTATCGCAATATCAGGGACGGCATCGCCGAGGCGAAGGCCATGCTGGCCGACCCGGACCCGGACGTGAAGGCGATGGCCGCCGAAGAGCTGGCCACGCTGGAGCCGCGCCTTGCGCCGGTGGAGGAGGAGCTGAAGGTGATGCTCTTGCCCAAGGACCCGAACGACGAGAAGAACGTGATCTTGGAGCTGCGCGCGGGCACCGGTGGCGACGAGGCAGCGCTGTTTGTGGCCGAGGTCTTCCGCATGTACATGCGCTTTGCCGAGCAGCACCGCTGGAAGGTCGAAGTGCTCTCGCAGACCGAGTCCGGCATCGGCCACGGGCTGAAGGATGTGACGGCGATCATTGAGGGCACGAATGTTTATTCGCAACTGAAGTTCGAGTCCGGCGTGCATCGCGTACAGCGCGTGCCGGAGACCGAGACGCAGGGCCGTGTGCATACCTCGGCGATTACAGTGGCCGTGCTACCGGAGGCCGAGGAGGTGGACATCAAGATCGAGGCGAAGGACCTGCGCATCGACACCTTCTGCTCCTCGGGGCCGGGTGGGCAGAGCGTGAACACGACCTACTCCGCGG
>Ga0316231_1004358_pt1 | contig 11792 bp, 6 predicted proteins | sample TBH18027metaG_FD_206002 | JGI IMG/M metagenome (GOLD analysis project Ga0316231, IMG submission 206002) | Freshwater microbial communities from Trout Bog Lake, Wisconsin, USA - TBH18027 | ecosystem: Environmental > Aquatic > Freshwater > Lake > Hypolimnion/Profundal zone | place: USA: Wisconsin...
GCGCGACCGCCGTTTTCACGCCCAGCCGAATGCGTGTCCGGTTTGTGGCCCCCGACTGGAACTTTGGAACGCCGTCGGCGAAAAAATCTTTGGCGGCAACCAGGCGCTGCTCGCCGCCGCGCAGTTAATTCGGCGTGGAAAAATTGTCGCGATCAAGGGCGTCGGCGGTTTTCATCTCTTCGTTGACGCGCGCAATGAAACCGCCGTCCGCCGCCTGCGCGAACGGAAGCAGCGCGAGGAAAAGCCGTTCGCCCTGATGTTCCCGGGCATTTCCACTGTAAAATTTGTCTGCGAAGTTTCGGCGCTGGAGGAACGGCTGCTGCGTTCGCCGGAAGCGCCGATTGTTTTGCTGCGCCGATGCCCGGCATCCGAAAATTTAAATTTCAAATTCCAGATTCCAGAAAACATCGCGCCGAAAAATCCCGATCTCGGCGTGATGCTGCCGTCCAACCCGCTGCACCAATTGCTGCTGCTGGAGTTGGATTTCCCCGTGGTCGCCACGAGCGCCAACGTGAGCGACGAGCCGATTTGCACCGACGAACACGAGGCGCTCGAACGCCTGCGCGGCATCGCCGACGCTTTTCTCGTCCACAACCGCCCGATTGTCCGGCACCTGGACGACTCGGTTGTCCGCGTGATGCTTGGCCGCGAAATGGTTTTGCGGCGGGCGCGCGGCTACGCGCCGCTGCCAATTTCAATCGGAGGGACGAGTTCCACGAGTCCCTCATGTTTGCGACTCGTGGAACTCGTCCCTCCGACTGTTCTCGCCGTCGGCGCGCATTTGAAAAACTCGGTCGCGCTCGCCGTGGGCAAAAATGTTTTCATCAGTCAGCACATCGGCGATCTGGAAACGGAGGCGGCTCATCGCGCCTTTCGTCAGGTCACCGCTGATTTGCCCAAACTTTACGGGACGAAGCCGGAAATGATTGCCGCTGATTTGCACCCGGATTATCTCTCGACCCGATTTGCGCAGGCCTGCGGGAAGCCGGTCGTCGGCGTCCAGCATCACGTCGCGCACGTTTTGTCCTGCATCGCGGAAAATGAAATTCCGTTGCCCACGCTCGGCGTGGCGTGGGACGGCACGGGCTACGGCGCGGACGGCACGATTTGGGGCGGAGAATTTTTTCTCGTCACCGACGAAAAGGTCGAACGCGTCGCGCATCTGCGTCCGTTCCGGCTGCCCGGCGGCGACAAGGCGGTGAAGGAACCGCGCCGCGCCGCGCTGGGGCTGCTCTACGAACTGTATGGCGAATCCGTCTTCGAAATGGAACATCTGGCGCCGCTCCGGGAAATGCCGCCGGTCGAAATGATCACGCTGAAAGGGATGCTGCAGCGCCGTTTTAACTCGCCGCTGACTTCCAGCGTGGGGCGTTTATTTGACGTGGTCGCCTCGCTGTCCGGCGTGCGCCAGCAGATGCGGTTTGAAGGCCAGGCGGCGATGGAATTGGAATTTGCCATTGACGGTTTCGCGACGGATGCGCGCTACGATTTGCCGCTTATCACTCATCACTCGTCACTCGTCTTGGACTGGTCGCGGATGATTCCGACAATTCTGGCGGACGTTCGCGGCGGCGTTTCCGTGGCGGAAATCTCGGCGAAATTCCACAACGCGCTGGCGGAGGCGGTGGTGGAAATTGCCCGGCAATTCGGCCAGCCGCGCGTGGCCTTGAGCGGCGGCTGTTTTCAAAACCGTTACCTGACCGAACGCACGGTGACGCGGCTGCGGGCGGAAAAGTTCCAGCCGTATTGGCATCAGCGTGTGCCGCCGAACGACGGAGGCATCGCGCTGGGACAGATTTATGCGGCGCGAAACAACCTTAACTTGAAATAAATCATGTGCCTCGCAATTCCCGGAAAAGTGGTGAGCATCAGCGGCGACGACCCGGTGACGCGCATGGGGCGGATTGATTTCTCCGGCGTCATCAAGCAGGCGAGCCTGGCGTATGTGCCGGAGGTTGTTGTTGGCGATTACGTCATCGTCCACGTCGGCTTTGCGTTGAGCAAAGTGGACGAGGCCGAGGCGCAAAAAGTTTTTGAATACCTGAAACAGATGGGCGAACTGGGCGAACTGGAAGATGAAAAAACGTGATTCGTTGAATTGTTGAATTGTTAAACTGGTAAAGACATTGCGCCACAACAATTCAACGCTTTAACAATTCAACGCTTTAACAATTCAACGCTTTAACAAAACAATGAAATTTCTCGACGAATACCGCGACGGCGAACTCGCGCAGAAACTCGCGGCGGAAATCCACCGCGTCACCACGAAGCCGTGGACGATCATGGAAGTCTGCGGTGGCCAGACGCACGCCATCGTGAAATTTGGCATTGACGAGCTGCTGCCGAAAAACATTACGCTCATCCACGGGCCGGGTTGTCCGGTTTGCGTGACGCCGTTGGAGGTGATTGACCAGGCGTTGGAAATCGCCGCGCGGCCGGAAGTGATTTTCACCTCATTCGGCGATATGCTGCGCGTGCCGGGCAGCACGACAGATTTGCTTTCGGTCAAGGCCGGCGGCGGCGACGTGCGGATCGTCTATTCACCGCTCGACGCAGTGAAACTGGCGGAGGAAAATCCGGCGCGCGAGGTGGTCTTCTTCGGCGTCGGTTTTGAAACGACCGCGCCGGCGACGGCGATGGCGGTCTTTCAGGCGGCACAAAAGGGGTTAAAAAATTTCTCGATGCTGATTTCCCACGTCCTCGTGCCGCCGGCGATTGAGGCGCTGATGTCGTCGCCGGGCTGCCGTGTGCAGGCGTTTCTCGCCGCCGGCCATGTCTGCGCGGTGATGGGCTACGAAGAATATTTTCCGCTGGTGCAAGAATACCGCGTGCCGATTGTTGTCACCGGTTTCGAGCCGCTCGATATTTTGCACGGAATTTTGATGGCCGTGCAGCAACTGGAGTCCGGCCGTGCGGAAGTGGAAAACCAATACGCCCGCGCCGTCACCCGCGCGGGCAACCGACCGGCGCAGGATTTGATTGGGAAAGTTTTTCAGGTGATGCCGCGCAAGTGGCGCGGCATCGGTGAAATTCAGCAGAGCGGGCTGGGATTGCGCGAAGCTTACGCGGCGTTCGACGCCGCGAAAAAATTCAAGTTGACGGATCATCGCGTCGCGGAGCCGGCGGAGTGCATCGCCGGATTGATTTTGCAGGGACTGAAAAAGCCGCACGACTGTCCGGCGTTCGGCACGCGCTGCACGCCGGAACATCCGTTCGGCGCGACGATGGTTTCGAGCGAAGGCGCGTGCGCGGCCTACTATCGGTATCGCCGGCATGATGCGAAAGAAGTGGCAGGTGCAAAATGAAGACGCCAGATTTTAGTGCGGCATGCCCGCTGCCGATTTCGCAGTATCCGCACGTTCTGATGGCGCATGGCGGCGGTGGCAAACTCATGCACAGATTGCTGGAAGATGTTTTTGGCAGGGCGTTCAGCAATCCGATTCTCGACACGCGCCACGACTCGGCGCAATTCGATGTTCCCGCCGGACGGTTGGCGATGACCACGGATTCCTATGTCGTGCGGCCGATTTTTTTCCCCGGCGGCGACATCGGCTCGATGGCCATTCACGGCACGGTGAACGACCTGGCGATGAGCGGCGCGCGTCCGTTGTATTTGAGCTGCGGCTTTATCATCGAAGAGGGCTTGCCGATGGAAACCTTGTGGCGCGTCGTCTGTTCGATGCGCGACGCGGCGAAAAAATGCGGCGTGCAAATTGTCACCGGCGACACCAAGGTCGTGGACAAGGGCAAGGGCGACGGGCTGTTCATCAACACCACCGGCATCGGCGTGGTTGAACACGACCAGAAAATCGCGCCGCAGCAAGTGCGGCCTGGCGACGTGGTGATTGTGAGCGGCGATCTGGGTCGGCATGGCATGGCCATTATGGCCGTGCGCGAAGGGCTGCAATTTGAAAGCACGATTGAAAGCGATTCCGCGCCTGTGCATGAGGCGGTTTTGAAATTGATTGAAGCGGGAATTGAAATCCACTGCCTGCGCGACCTGACGCGCGGCGGGCTGGCGAGCGCGCTGAACGAAATCGCCGAGGCCGCCGGGGTGAAAATCGCGGTGGAGCAAAAACTGATTCCCGTGCGCGAGGATGTCCATGCCGCGTGCGAGATGCTGGGGCTTGACCCGTTGCACGTCGCGAATGAAGGAAGATTTGCCGCCTTCGTCGTGGCGCACGACGCGGAACGCGCCCTGCAAATCCTGCGCGGATGTGAAGTGTCTTCCGGTGCCGCGCTCGTCGGCCGGGTCGTGGAAAAATCCGCGCCATTGGTGACGCTCAAGAGCGCGCTGGGCGTGAGCCGGATTCTGGACATGCCCAGCGGCGAGCAGTTGCCGCGCATCTGCTAGCCGTGTTTTTTTTGGCAGGCACAAGGTGCGGGCGTTTTCCAAAATCTGCGATTGGAAATTCCCGGCGGGAGAATTAATTAACAAAACTTTGTCCATTAGCCGAGCCAAGATATGTCAAGGATTCACCAATAGCCGTGTGGTGGACGGGCGGCGCGGACGCTAGATTCACGGTGGAAATTGTGGAAACATCAGCCATTCATCCAGTGACCGTCGCGCCGGGAACCCGGCGGAAGCCCGGGGTTGCCTACCAGCATGCCCCGGCGCGCGAGACGGCGTTTGACCGGCCCCGCGACTGGCTGGGCAACCGGTTTGTCTATGCGGTCATTTCCTCGCGGGCGCGCGGTCTGTCGCTTGGCGTCAATGTCAACCCCGACAAGAAATGCAATTTCGACTGCTCCTACTGCGAGGTGGATCGGCGCCAGCCGGCGCGTGAAAACCGGCTGGACGTGGACGTGCTGGCGACGGAGCTGCGCAAGACAATCGCTTATATCCAAAGTGGCAAGCTGGCCGAGCTGCCGGCGTATCACGCGCTGCCGTCCGAACTGCTGCAGTTGCACCAGGTCGCCCTGAGCGGCGACGGCGAGCCGACGCTCGCGGCGAATTTTGCCGACGCCGTCCAGGCCGTCGTGCGCGTGCGCGCGCTGGACGAATTTTTCAAGATCGTCCTCTACACCAACGGCACCGGCTTGGATCATCCGGCGGTCCTGCGCGGGCTGGAATTTCTCACCAAGTCGGACGAAATCTGGATCAAGCTCGACGGCGGGACGCAGTCCTTCATTGACAAGGTGAACCGACCCGACGTGCCGCTGGAAAAAATCCTTTCCAATATCCTGCTCGTCGGCCGCCAGCGCCCGGTCGTCATCCAGAGCCTGTTTCCCGCCATCCACGGCGAAGAGCCGCCGTTTGAGGAAATCAGCGAATATGCCCAGCGCCTGAAGGAGCTCAAGGCCGGCGGAGCGCAGATTTCCATGGTGCAGATTTATTCCGCCGCGCGCCCGGGCGTGAACGCCGAGTGGGGGCACCTGCCGCTGCGCGTGCTGTCGCAGATCGCGCAGGCCGTGCGGCAGACCGCCGGGCTGCGCGCCGAAGTGTTTTAGTTCGGTTTGTTTGTTTCGTTTGGTTGGCCTGGCAAAAAAATCCGGCCGCCGGGTGGTTCCCGGCGGCCGGTTGTTTTTTTTAGGAAATAAGGATTTGGAAATGCGGATTAGGTGCGCGGCATTTCAAAGCCCGTCAGCGCCTTCATGTATTGCGCGCGCTCGAAGGCCGCCGGTTCCGCGCAGTTCTTCTGGCTCAGGCTGCCCTTCAACTGGCTGACCGATTCGTATTCGTGTTCGTTCAGCCAGTCCGTCAGGTCGCGCTCAATCATGGCGATCTGCGGGATGCCGTGGCGGATGACCGTCGAGCAGAGCATCGTCACATCCGCGCCGGCCATGAGCATCTTCAGCACATCGGACGCGCGGTGGATGCCGCTGGTCGCCGCGAGGCTGGCCTTCAATTTTCCGTGGAGCAGCGCAATCCAGCGCAGCGGCAGGCGCATCGCCATCGGCGTGCTCAACAAAAGATTCGGCTTCACTTCCAGCGATTCCAGCTCGATGTCTGGCTGGTAAAACCGGTTGAACAGCACCAGCCCGTTCGCACCCGCCTGGTCGAGGCGCTTGGCCATGTTGGCGAAGTTGCTGAAGAACGGGCTCAGCTTCACCGCGACGGGAATCGTGACCTCGGATTTCACCGCCTTCAAAATGTCGAGATAGGTCAGCTCGACTTCCGTGCCGGTGAGGTCGGGGTCGGTCGGGATGTAATAGATGTTCAGCTCCAGCGCGTCCGCGCCGGCCTGCTGGATCTGCTTGGCGTATTCGGTCCAGCCGCCGGCGGACGAGCCGTTGAGGCTGGCGATGATGGGAATCCGCGTCGCCTGCTTCGCGTGCCAGATATGGCGGAGATACTCCTCCGGCCCGAGCTTGAACTCGTCCGGCTCCGGAAAATACGACAGCGCCTCCGCAAAACTTTCCGTGCCCTGCTGCAAATTCTTGTGCAGCTCCAGCCGATCCTGCCGCAACTGCTCCTCGAACAGCGAATACAGCACGACCGCCGCCGCGCCCGCGTCCTCCATGCGCTTGAGGTTGTCAATGTCCTCCGACAGCGGCGAGGCGGAGACGACCAGCGGCGAGCGCAGCTTCAAGCCAAGATATTTTGTAGAGAGATCCATAATTTTATTCGGTTAATTTTTTGAATCCGTGAATCAGGCTTCGATGCTGGTCGCGGGTTTTGTTTCCGCAACGACCGCCGGCTTGACCGTCGGCTGCGCCATGTATTGATAGAACTTCCAGCGGCGGTCGGCATCCACCTGCGCCTGCGCGAAGAATTTCTTCGCGTCGTCCGGCTTGCTCTTCGTGAGCATCTTGAACCGGTTTTCCGACATCATGAAATCCGACACCTTGGACTTGGCCGCGCTGGAATCCAGTTGCAGCGGGTTCTCGCCGCGTTCCGCCCGGCGCGGGTCGTAGCGGTAGAGCAGCCACTGGCCGGACTCGACCGCGAGCTTCTGCTGCTTCGCGCCGACGCCCTGGTCCAGCGCGATGCCCTGCGCGATGCAATGGCTGTAGGCGATGATGAGCGACGGCCCCGGATAGGACTCCGCCTCGATGAACGCCTTGAGCGTGTGCTCGTCCTTCGCCCCCATCGCGACGCTCGCGACGTAGATGTTGCCGTAGCTCATCGCGATCAGGCCAAGGTCTTTCTTGCCCGCCGGTTTGCCGCCGGCGGCAAATTTCGCAATCGCGCCGCGCGGGGTGGCCTTGCTCATCTGGCCGCCGGTGTTGGAATAAACTTCCGTGTCCATGACGAGCACGTTGACCTTGTGGCCGCTGGCGAGAACGTGATCCAATCCGCCGTAGCCGATGTCGTAGGCCCAGCCGTCACCGCCGAGAATCCACACGCTTTTTTTCACGAGCTGGTCGGCGAGCGGAATCAGCAGCTTCGCTTCCGGCGAAGCCAGCGTCTGCAATTTCTGCTTCAGCGCCGCGACGCGCTCGCGCTGGTCGTAGATGCCCGTCTCGTCGCTCTGGTCGGCGGTGAGAATGGCGATGGCCAGGTCGTCGCCGACCTGTGCGGAGATTTTTTTGAGCAGCTCTTCCGCAAATTGCTTTTGCTTGTCAATCGAGACGCGGAAGCCCAGGCCGAATTCCGCATTGTCCTCGAACAGCGAATTGCACCACGTCGGGCCTTTGCCGCATTTGTTCGTCGTGTAAGGCGTCGTCGGCAAATTGCCGCCGTAGATTGAGGAGCAGCCCGTGGCATTGGCGATGACCGCGCGGTCGCCGAACAGTTGCGTGAGCATCTTGATGTAGGGCGTCTCGCCGCAGCCCGCGCACGCGCCGCTGAACTCGAACAGCGGCTGCAACAACTGCTGCTGGCGCAACGAAGAATTTTTGATCTTGCGCCGGTCGAACTCCGGCAGCTTCAGGAAGAAATCCCAGTTCAACGCTTCCGCCGCGCGCAAGGGCGGCTGCGGCCTCATGTTGATGGCCTTGAGCTTGGCCTCGCTCTTGTTCTTCGCGGGACAAACTTCCACGCAAATGTTGCAGCCGGTGCAGTCTTCCGCCGCGACTTGCAGCGAGAATTTCATGCCCTTGAATTCCGGCACGCGCGAGTCGCAGCTCTTGAATGTCGCGGGAACATCCTTCAGTTCCGCCGCGTCATAAACTTTCGCGCGAATCGTCGCGTGCGGGCAGATGGCCACGCACTTCAAACATTGGATGCACGTCTTCTCGTCCCACACCGGGATTTCCAGCGCGAGGTTGCGCTTCTCATATTGGGTCGTGCCGGTCGGGAACGAGCCGTCGTTCGGGAAGGCGCTCACCGGCAGCTCGTCGCCGTCGCCGGCGGCAATCGTGCCCAGCACGTTGCGCACAAAGGTCGGCGCGTTCGGTGTGATTGGCGGGAGCAGGGGACCGGCGCCGTTGACCTTGTTGTTCGTCACCCCGACCTCGTGCAGATGCGCGAGCGTGTTGTCCACGGCCTGCAAATTCATCTTTACCACTTCCTCGCCCTTTTTGCCGTAGGTCTTCTTGATGGATTTCTTGATGGCCTCGATCGCCTCGTCCTTGGGCAGCACGCCGGACAGCGCGAAGAAGCAGACCTGCATGATGGTGTTGATGCGTCCGCCCATGCCGCTTTCGCGGGCGACCTTGGTAGCATCAATCACATAGAACTTCGCCTTCTTGGCGAGCAAACTCTGCTGCACCGGCGTCGGCAGCGTCGCCCAGATGGCGTCTTTGCCGAACGGCGTGTTGAGCAGGAACGTCCCGCCGGGCACCAGGCTGCGGAGCATTTCAAAGCGATCCAGAAACATCGGCAGATGGCACGCGACGAAGTTGGCGCGCGAAATCAGATACGTCGAGCGGATCGGCTGCGGGCCGAAGCGTAAATGCGACACCGTCATCGAGCCGGACTTCTTCGAGTCATAAACAAAATAGCCCTGCGCGTAGTTGTTCGTTTCCTCGCCGATGATCTTGATGGAATTCTTGTTCGCGCCGACCGTGCCGTCCGCGCCGAGACCGTAGAATAGCGCGCGCACCACCTTGTCGGATTCGGTGGAAAACTCGGCGTCATACTTCAGGCTCGTGTGCGAAACGTCGTCGTTGATGCCGACGGTGAAATGATTCTTCGGCGCGGCGGCGGACAGATTGTCGAACACCGCCTTGACCATCGCCGGCGTGAACTCCTTCGAGGACAGACCGTAGCGGCCGGTGAGGACGGCGGGAACGCCCTTCAGGTGCGAACGGCCAGCGGCGGTTTCTTCCATCAAGGCCGTGACCACGTCCTGATACAGCGGTTCGCCCGTCGCGCCCGGTTCCTTCGTGCGGTCGAGCACGGCGATTTTCTTGACCGAAGCGGGCAGGGACTCGATGAAGCGTTTGCCGTCGAACGGCCGATACAGCCGCACCTTGATCATGCCAATCTTCTCGCCCTTGGCGACCAGATACTCCACCGCCTCATCGGCGGCTTCGCAGCCGGAACCCATCAGCACGATGACGCGGTCGGCATCTTTCGCGCCGACGTAGTCAAACAACCGGTATTTGCGGCCGGTCTGATCCGCGAACTCGTCCATGACCTGCTGCACGATGTCCGGGCAGGCGGAGTAAAAATGATTCGCCGCCTCGCGGCCTTGGAAGAACACGTCGGGATTTTGCGCCGTGCCGCGCAAGACCGGCTTGTCCGGCGTCATCGCGCGGTTGCGATGCTCGGTGATCAATTTGTCGTCAATCAGGGCGCGCAGCACCGCCTCGTCGAGCATCTCGATCTTGGAAACTTCGTGCGACGTGCGGAAGCCGTCGAAGAAATGGATGAACGGCAGGCGCGACCGCAGCGTGGCCGCCTGCGCGATCAGCGCGAAATCCATCGTCTCCTGCACCGAGTTGGCGGCGAGCATGCCCCAGCCCGTCGAGCGGCAGGCCATCACATCGCCGTGGTCGCCGAAGATGGAGAGCGCGTGCGTGGCCACCGTGCGCGCCGTGACGTGGAACACCGTCGGCAGCAGCTCGCCGGCGATCTTGAACATGTTCGGGATCATCAGCAGCAATCCCTGCGACGCCGTGAACGTGGTGCTCATCGAGCCGGTCTGGAGCATCCCGTGGACCGCGCCGACCGCGCCGCCTTCGCTCTGCATCTCGATGATGCCGGGGATGGTGCCCCAGAGATTCTTTTTGCCCTCCGACGCCCACTGGTCGCACCACTCGGCGATGGGGGAGGACGGCGTGATGGGATAAATGGCCATGGCCTCGTTCAGGCGGTAGGCGACGTAGGCGGCGGCCTCGCAGCCGTCAATGGTCTTGAAAACAGGCTTGTTGTTCATGTCAGTTCAGTGCGTTTGGTGGTTGGCTGGCTTAAAATGTTTTCCGGCGGCGACCCGCGCCACCGTTTAAGAAACATTAGCCGCGAACCGGGCAGGGGACTTACCCTTTCTTGCCAAAGACGGAACGTCCCTTGCGAATGGGGGCGGGTTTCTTCTCCCTCGCCCCGGGCCGAAGGGAGCCGGGTCAAATCTTTTTAACCGCCGGCCTGTGCGTCTGGAAGATTTCTCGCCGGTGTGGTTGCGGAAATTGGCTGTCCGCGCGCTTGCCTGGCAATGGCCGGGGTTCTAATCTTGGCGCGCTTGAATCCAAAGAAACGAACCAGCCCTAAATCCCATTCGCAGGCGTTGCAGGAAGAAACCGCATCCTACCGTGTGGCCGCGCCGCCGAGACGCCAACTGCATTGCCTGGACCTTTTCGCAGGCTGCGGCGGATTGTCGTTGGGCTTGGAAGAGGCGGGCTTCCAGCCGCTCCTGTTTTCCGAAATCAATCCGCAGGCGGCGGAGACCTACATTGCCAACCGCACCGGCATGGACATCATTCCCGTGGGCGATGTCTATAATCTCACCGACCTCGATTTGCGACTGCTGAAAACTTACTGGCGTTACAAGGGCATTGAGGACATCGATCTCGTCTGCGGCGGGCCGCCGTGCCAGGGGTATTCAGGCATCGGCCATCGGCGCACGTTCAAACTGGATAAGCAGGACATTCCCTCAAATCATTTGTTTCAAGAAATGGTGCGCGTGATCCGGTGCGTGCGCCCGAAGATGTTTTTGTTTGAGAACGTGCGCGGTTTGCTGAACGCCAAATGGACGCCGGAAGGCAAGGGCGGCGAGATTTTCAAGGCCGTGCTGAAAGAATTCAAGACGCTGACGGATTACCGCATCCGCTGGGATTTGGTCCACGCCAAGAACTACGGTGTGCCGCAGAACCGTCCGCGCGTCATCATGGTCGGCATCCGTGACGACATCTTGCCTCATTGGGTGCAGGAGCCTTTGTGCGAAGTTTCTTTTGATGACCCCAGCGCGGTTGAATCTGGTTTCCTGCCGAAGCCTTCCGGCACGCCGCCGTCTTTGGTGGATTTGCTTTCCGACTTGGAAGACCCGCGTTATCCGAAACATCTGGTGACGACGCAATACCCGCACGAGCCAAAGACCGAAATCCAGCGGGTTCTGCGCACCACGCGCGACGGACAGTTGCTGCACAAGGGCGACCCGGTGACAGACCAAGAATATTCTGACCATGCGGATTATATTCGCGAAAAGTTTTTGCACATGATTGAGAACGACGGGGAGATCCCCGAAAAGTTCCAGACCAAAAAATTCGCTCAAAGAGTTTTCCCGCGTGAGTGGAACGCTGGCGGGCCGAGCCTGACGGTGACTTCGTTGCCGGAAGATTATGTCCATTATAGCCAACCGCGCGGGCCGACGGTTCGCGAGTGGGCGAGGATTCAAACATTCCCTGATTGGTATCAGTTCAAAGGGCCACGGACAACTGGTGGGCGGCGACGGGCGGGCGACCCAAGCATCGGCGCTTGGGATCGTGATGTTCCACGCTACACGCAAATTGGAAATGCCGTCCCAGTC
>Ga0316231_1004359_pt1 | contig 11792 bp, 8 predicted proteins | sample TBH18027metaG_FD_206002 | JGI IMG/M metagenome (GOLD analysis project Ga0316231, IMG submission 206002) | Freshwater microbial communities from Trout Bog Lake, Wisconsin, USA - TBH18027 | ecosystem: Environmental > Aquatic > Freshwater > Lake > Hypolimnion/Profundal zone | place: USA: Wisconsin...
CGGGCGCGCTCCAACTCGCTGAGCGGCGCGTTGTTGGATTCCGCCAGTTTTTCGAGCCGATGCACCAAGGCTTCCTGAGTTTGCAACACTGGCGTCCAACTCGGACCAAGGTCCAACCGTTTTTGTGCGGTCTGCAATTCAACTTCGGCCCGGATCAAATCGCGGTCCAAATCCTGATTGGATACTTGCACCAACAACTCCCCCTTCTTGACCAGCACGCCCACGTCTTTCAGCGCGGCCGGCGCAAACTGCACAATGCCCGGCACCCGCGTGCGCACGCCCGTTGAAAAGGTGGGGATCACCTTGACTGTGCCGTAGACGGCCGCCACGGCCTTGCCCCGCCCGGCCCGGTAAACCTCCGCGATTGGCTGCGCGATGCGCAAACCATAAATCAACGCCGCCACACCCGCGCCGATTGCCGCCAGAATGGAAATTTTTTTCCGCATTGTGAAATTGATACCGGGAAACCACGCCTAACACAAGCCCGTTATTTGGCCAGGCCGGTCTGAAACTCCAGATACCGGCCAGTCGCCCGGTCCAGGTTAGCGCGCGCGGATTCGTAGGCAAAGGCAGCATCGACCAAGCCGGCGCGCACGCCCAGTAAATCGGTCTGCGCGTTGAGAAAATCGAGTTGCGTGGCTTGGCCGAGCGCCAGTTGGGCTTCGATCAACTGCAAATTTTCCGCCGCCGCCGCGGCCGCTTTGACAAACGCGTCATGCCGGGCCGCCGCCGTCTGCAGCGCGTCGGCAATGCCCGCTAACTCACGCGGGATGGCCTGTTCCAGTTTGTGCAACGCGAGCGTATACTCTTGCCGAGCCGCCGCCAGCTGCCGCCGTGTGCCGATGAGCACCCCGTTGTCAACCACCCGCCACGTCAAGCCGACCCCGGCGCGGATTTCGTTGTTGGTCACCGTGGACTGAAAGACCGGCGGGACGAACAGCGTGGATGCCTCCAGCGCCAGTCGCGGGAAATACGCCGCGCCCACAAGTTGCTCATCCGCCGCCGTGGTCGCCACCAACGTTCGCAGAAAACCGACATCCGGCCGGTGCGCCAGTGCGTACGCAGTTTCCGCCGGCAAGTCCACCGTCACCGGCTGGTACGTCAGGATCCCCACCGGGCGCGGCAACGCCATGGGGTTGGTCGGCGCGCCAAAATTGGTGCCGGTTAATTCCACCAGCCGCGTGGTGGTGGCAAAACACTGATTGCTCAACGCTGCCAGGACATTCGCCAAATTCAACGTCTGGACGAGCGCCTGTGCGACGGCGGCCCGCGTCCCGAGGCCGGCGTCGAGACGGTGCTGGGCGCTGGTCACGTTGGCCTGCAAGTGTTGCGCGATTTCACGGTAAAGCGCGAGCAGTTCGCGGTAGTACAGCACGGTCAAAAACGTGCCGCGCGTCTCGTGGAGCCGGTCGGTTGCTTCGCGATTGAGATTCTGACCGGCCAGCGCAACCTCCAACCGGCCGCGGCGGAGGGCCGGCGGAATCCCGACATCAATCAATGGTTGGGACAACTGCGCGGTCAAAATACTGAACACGCCGCTTTGTTGGTTGTTGAGTTTATAGTACGAGCCGGCCCGGTAACCGGATGGCTCTTGGAGGGCCAGTTGCGGCAGGAGCCGTGAGGAAATCACCAGCTTGTCACCGGCGGCGCGTTCAACGTCGGCGCGCAAAGTTTGGATGCCGGGATTGTTGCGGAAGGTTTGCGCGAGACAATCGGCGAGCGTCAAATCATAAGTTTGGGTCGCGATTTCAGCGCGGCCAGCGCCGGCAAGCAGCAGTAGCAGTCCGGCCAAGCAAACCAGCGCGCGTTGCATTACCGGCCCGGCTCCGGCGGGTGGAGTTCAAAATGACTGCCCAGCGCGCGCTGGAGCCGGGCCAACGCTGCGTTGTAATCAAACCGGGCCGACAGTTCGGCAGTTTTGGCGCGGGTGAGGTCGAGCCGGCTTTGGAGGAGTTCGAGTTGGCTGCTGAGGCCGAGTTCGAAGTTGCCGGTTGCGAGCTTGAGGGATTCTTCGGCCAGTTTGACGTTGGCGGTTTGGGTTTGGAGCTGTTCGTCGGCGCGCTGGATGTCCCGGTAAGCGCGCAGGACTTCGGCTTGCACGGTGCGCCGCATGGCGGTGGCGGCGGTTTCAGCTTCACTGAGGCGGGCGCGGGTGGCGTTGAGCCGGCCTTTGGTGACCAAGCCGTCGAAGATGTGCCAGCTCACTTGCAGGCCGGCCGAGTAGGCATTGTAATGAGAGGCGAGCGGCCGGCGGTCGGGTTCGCTCCAGGCATCGTAGCTGGTAAACAGGTCCAAGTGGGGGAAGAGTTCGCTCCGATCCACGGTGAGTTGCCGGCGTTGGACGGTGACGTTGTTATCGCGCACCGCGAGTTCAGGACGCTGGGTCAGGGCCCGCGTCAGACAGTCGGTGAGTGATGGGGGTGTGGCCTCGCAATTCAATTCGCCGGTAATGTCGAACGGCACGTCCCCAATGTCAGTGGCCACCGGGATGGCGAGCAGTTCGCTGAGCTGGAGACGGGCGTTACGGAGGCGATTGCGGGAGTCCACGAGCGCGGCGTCCTCGAAAGCGAGGTTGACGGCGGCGCGCATGACGTTGAGCTTTTGGCCGGTGCCGAGTTCGAGCCGGTTCCGCTCGTTCTTTTCCTGTTGCTGAAGGAAAGCGATGGCTTGTTCATGCACTGTAATGTCGGCGCGGTCGCGCAGGATGTCGTAAAACGCGATCCGCACGTCTTGAATGACCCGATCCACAGTGGCCTGGTAGTCCAGCAGCCGGGATTGTTTTTGCAGGTGCGCGATGTCAAGCTGGCCGCGGGTGGCCCCACCGGCATAAATATTTTCGGTTAGACGCAGATCGACAATCCAATCGAACGGCCGGTAGTAGTTGATGTGGCCCACCAGGCCCGCACTCGAATCAAGATAGTAGTAGTTGGCGGCGGTGGTCAGGCTCGGCAGGTAACCGGCCCGCGCCACGATAATCATCCCCGCCGCTTCTTCGAGGCTCTTCTGGGCAATGAGGACGTCGGCGTTTTGTTTGAGCGCGCGATCCACACACTCCGCCAATGTGTAGGCCGGTGCCGCTGCTGTTGCGCGGACAGCCAACGCCAAGCCGAGCCAGAGGAATATTGGGCGCCAGGTCAAAGTGCCGCCAGTTGTAATGACAAACCGGAGTTTTGCCAACCACTTTTTGAATGTGTGTCACACAACCGGCGCGATGACTGTGGCGCATCCCGGTGCGGATGCCTTGACGTTGCCGCTGATCCCGAAGACCGGTCGATTCGGTGAGAGTTTCACGGCCACCGCCAAGGGCAAGGCGCTTCCGTTTACCGGGTTGATGTTGCAAACGCCAGCCGGTGGCTTCGGTCAGTTCCACAACACCGGCAAGGCGGGTGGCGTTACCCTCGCAGGCGGAGCATCGCAACGCAGTCGTTTACGAATCCCGGGCGAGACTGAATCTGCCATTTCTTTGTAACAATTGTTACAAAGAAATGGTGATTGTCTTGGAGCGGAAGGCACGCGGTGCGCGTGGCGATGGGGAATTGCAAGCGGCCGGCGCGGCTGCGCGGCGACCATGTGCCGCTTGCTGTGACTTTCCCAACCGGTGCCAAGCCAGCGTTACCGGCTGGCGTCAATGCGGCCGGCTTTGATGGCGACGTTGGCGCGGGCTTCGAGGCGTTCGAGTTTGCCGTCGCGGATCCAGGCGACGCGGTCGGAGATGGCGATCATGCGAACGTCGTGCGTCGCGGTGATGACCGTGACATTCTGTTCGCGCTGGAGGCGGCGGAGCAAATCAATGATTTCCTGCCCGGTCTTGCTGTCGAGGTTGCCGGTCGGTTCGTCGGCGAGAATGACGGCGGGCGAATTGACGAGCGCGCGGGCGATCGCAACGCGTTGCTGCTGGCCTCCCGATAACTGCAGCGGCAGGTGGTGCAGCCGGTGCCCAAGGCCGACGGACTCCAGGACCGCCGTGGCGCGGGCATTGGCCGCGGCGGGCTCGTCGCCGCGCAGGACGAGCGGGAGCGCGACGTTTTCGAGTGCGGTCATGACGGTGACGAGGTTGAAGGTCTGGAAAATGTAACCAATCTTATTGCACCGAATCCACGCCTGCTTCTCTTCCGGCAGGGTGAAGAGATCGGCGCCCATGAACTCGACCGTGCCGGTCGTGGGGACGTCGAGGGCACCGATCATGTTGAAGAACGTCGACTTGCCGGAGCCGGACGGTCCCATGATGGAGAGGTATTCGCCCCGGTAAATGTCGAGCGACACACCCTGCAAGGCCCAGACGGTTTCCTTGCCGAGCGTGTATTGGCGGGTCACGGCGACCGCGCGCGCGATGATGGCGGGAGGGCTCATGGTTTCGCAACAACCTTCAAGGCGATCATGTTGCGCGTCATCAGCATTTTCGTAAAGGTGACGACCATGGCCGCAACTTCCCGGCGATCTTTGCCAAGCTGCGTTGACAATTCATCAATAATTGCCGTCAGTGTGCGCGCGCCATCCGCGAGCCGGTAATACTGCGTACCGGTTTCATCAAGTTCCAGCTTGCGTGTGTAATCATACCGGAGCCAGGCGGCAACGCGGCGTTGCCACGGGCCTAACTTCGGTGTCAGGCGCAGGTGCAAGCGCCCATTGCTGTCTGCGCGCAACTCGACGTTGGCCGGCTGCAATGGAATGGCGGCGAGCGGATCCATCAATGCACTTCCTCCAGCTGAATATTGGCTTCGGCGGGCGTGGAGATCCGCGCAAGCCGGCCGTCGTCGATCCAGACGATCCGGTCGGAAGCCTTGAGCATCTTGAGGTCGTGCGTCGCGGTGATGATCGTCACGCCGAGCGTGTCGCGGAGTTTGCGGAACAGCTCGATGATTTCCTCGCCGGTCCGCAAATCGAGGTTTGCCGTCGGCTCGTCCGCGAGCAGGATGTCGGGGGAGTTCGCCAAGGCGCGCGCGATCGCAACGCGCTGTTGCTGCCCGCCGGACATTTCGGCCGGTTTATGCAACGCCCGGTCGCGCAGGCCGACCATTTCCAAAATCTCCAACGCCCGGTCCCGCGCCTCTTCGCTGTCCTTGCCGGCAAACGCCATCGGCAAGGTCACGTTTTCGATGCACGACATGACCTGGATCAGGTTGAACGTTTGGAAAATATAGCCCACCTTCCGGCACCGCAGCCAGGCGAGTTCGTACGGGTCGAGCTGGGCGATGTCCACCTGATCGATATAGACCTTGCCGGCGCTCGGCTTGTCGAGGCCGCCGATCATGTTGAAGAACGTGCTTTTACCGGAGCCGGACGGCCCCATGATGGACATGTATTCGCCGCGGCGGACATCGAGCGTGACGCCGCGCAACGCGTGCGTCTCCGAATCGCCCATCCGGTAGATCTTCTTCACGTCGACCGCGCGGATGACGTAGTGGCCCTTGGCCGAATCACCGGCCTGGCGCAACGTTTCCGCAAGGCGGATGGTCAGGCTCATACCGTGCTCCGCAAGGCCGCGGCCGGCACCATCCGGGCGGCAAACCGGGCCGGGTAGATGGCCGCCATGACCGCGAGCAGCGTCCCGACGATCACGGCCATCACGGCGTATCCCAGCAACCCGCCATATGGCAGGGTGCCGAATACCAAGCCAAACCGGTAGACAAATCCGTAGGCCACCAGCGGCAGCAACGCGCCTAGGATTACGCCCAGGATCGAGCCGGCCAGGCCGATCAGCGAACTCTCGATCAAAAACAGCGTCCGAATAAAACTGGACAACGCGCCGAGGCACTTCATCGTGCCAATTTCCCGGAACCGTTCGGTGACCGACATCAGCAGAGCATTCGCGACGCCGAAGACGGTCACCAACAATGAAATCGTCACGATCCACCAGTTGCGGAATTTGTCGGCGCGCGCTTGCCGGGCCTGCTTGGCGATTTGTTCCGCGCTCTCCGTGCCGAAAAACAGTTCCCGGCGAATCCCGTTGGTCGGGCCGGCGTAAACCCGGTTGGCCAGCGAATCGAGCACCACGCTCTGGCTCATACCGGCCGTGAGCGTTGTGAGCGATGCCGGGCTGTTCGTTTGATTGCCCAGCACGATGCGCACGGTGGCGCCGGCACCTTCCCGCACATCGGCGGTGGCTTTGAGTTGGGCCAGGAGGAGCTGCTCGACCGCCGTCAGGTTGCCGAACGTTGCGACCGCGATGCGGCGGCCGGCGACGTCGCCAATTTCAGCTTTCACCAGCGACAGCATCAAATTCACGGTGTTCCGCTGCGCGGCTTCCTGCGCGATCGACTGCTTGATGAGTTGGCTGGTCAGGTTGCTCATCAAAAAGGCAATGCCCAGCACCACGCCCGAGACGGTCACCAAGGACCGGCCGAACCGGATGCGAATCCCGCTCAGGGCGATTTGCAACGCCCGGCGAAACGGCAGTCTGACTTGTTTTCCGATCTGCTCCATTAATTTTCCATCAAAACCGCGACGATGACACCGCTGATACAATCAAGTTCACGGCGACCCCGATCAATGCGATGAGGCCGACCCCGGTTCCGTACCCCGCCGCGAGCACGGGGGTGATTTCAAGAAACCGTTTTTGCCCGAATTTCTTGTGAAAGTAAAACTTGCCGATGATGGCGCCCACCACAATCAAAACAAACCCGTGCGGCATCGCGCCGATGCCTTGGACGAACCCGTAGATTGCCATCACCGGCAGGCTGAACGCCGACAAGAGAATGAACGCCACCATCGTGAACGAGAACGAGCTGGCCATCACGCCAGGATGCAGCGCCTGGTAAAAGAGCGGTTGCGCGCCGCCGGTATCCAAGGTGGCGGAGTAGAGCAGCACGGCGTTCTTGGCGTTGAGCTCCCACATCTTGTTGGCGTACGGAAACAGGTCCGACGGAATCGCGCTGGAATGCCAGATGAACGCCCAAAAGACAAGACTGAGAATGAACGTCAGTGGCATTACCAGGCATTCGGCTTTTACGTAGGACCAGAAGTTGGTGCCGGTCAGTTCGTTTGAGCGGAACGTTTGCGCGGCATTGCCATAGTTCTCCACGGGAATCGGCGCGAGCCAGATTTCGACGCCTTTGTAACCGGATAAAATATACGCCGCCTCGCGGACGAAAGGGATTTCGACGTGTTGGCCGACGATGCCGACGAGCCGCGCATTGATGTAGGAAATCAACGGCGTATAGAGGAACGTGAAGAACACTAGGAACAGGACCGGGAACTTTGGCACGAGCTGGTGGCAAACGCAGATCACAATCGTCGAGCAGACGATGTAAATTCCCAACGCCAGCCACGGCGAGAAATCGCCCCGGCCCGGCGGCGCGGCCCAGACATTTTCACGCTTCGCACCCTGCGTTTCCGCCCGGCGCTTTCGCAATTCGCGCGCCTTGCCCAGGACATCCCGGGCGGTTTGATAAATCGAAATGATGGCGATGGCTGCCGTCACGCCGAGACCAAAGCTCATCCAAAAATCAATCGAGTTGGAAAACGTCGTGGCGACGGTGTCCATGCCCGGCTGCCACCGCGTGAGCACGCCGAGCCGGTGGAGGATCGGATTCATGATCAGTGTGAGCAGGATGGCGGCGCCGGACCCGACGACCGCCCAGAACGGAATCACCATGCCGACGATGAGCAGACCCAGATCGATGACCACCCCTGTTGGCGTGGCCGGCAGGATGCTTTGCGTCAACGTGGTCGCATCGTACCACGGCAATGGAATTAATTGGATCGGCTTGGCGAGCAACGCGCCGGTAATCAAGGGGATGCCAATTTGCAGCACCCCAAACGCAATGCCCAGCACCGCGCCCAGCGAAAAGACGCGCCATTTCCAGGTCGTCTTGCGCTCGCCGGATTCCGCCAACGCCATCGCCCCTTGCGCGCTGATCGCCGCAAACGGGAACGGGAGCCGTTCGACATCGGAAGTCACACGAAAGAAGAAATAGCCGAGCGTGTAGCTCGTCAGCCGGCCGATGATCGTCATGAACAGGATCAGTAAAATTGGCACCAGCCAGGCAGAGTGAAACAAGTTGCGTTGCAGGATTGCGTCGCTCGTCGGTTGCGGCGCGAACCATGCCGGGAACTTGCCGAGCAGGCCGATGTCGCGCACGGCGTCGCTCTGGATGAAGTATTGCCGCCAGACGAGCTGCGCAAATGGCCCGCCAACCGCCATTGCGCCGGCCACTGTCAGCAGGATCACGAGTTCCTGCTGGCTCAACGTCCGCATCGCGCGCCGGCAGACTTCCGAGAAAATAATCAGCGTCACCCACGCCGCCGCGATGCCGCCGCCGGTCATCAACCCCAGATAAATTGCCCCCGGCATCATCAGCAAGCCGCAGAAGAATGCGCCGGCGACGGCGACCCACGTGAACCCGTTCTTGAATTCCGTCGGCGTCTCAAGGACGGACCGGTAGACCTCCAGTTCCTTGTCGAGCACGACCGGTCTTTTTGCGTCAGGCATGTGCGTCCTCCTTGGCGGCAAAATCGTTCAGCAGGCGGCTGGCGTCGGCAAACATTTCTTTGCGTTCCGCGTCGGTTGTCGCCCGCCAGTTTAGGAATTGTTTCCGCAAGACACTGAGAAACGGGCGCAGCGTCCGGTTCCAGCCGGCGAGGTGGCCGCTCAATCGCGTCAACGTGATCCGGGCGATGTATTCGCCGGTCTCGGGATCGATCGGTAAGGAAATTTCCATCCGCTGCGACACGCCGAGGTCGTACGGCTTCAGCCAGACTGTGCTCGCGACGGCCGGCACAAGTTCCGAGTCGCCGGCCATTTGAATGACCGGCGGCGCGCAGAAGAACGGGCCGGAACTACCGGCGCCATTCGCGTCCAGCCAGCGTTGGAAATAACTGATCACGGCCACCCGGTCGTGCGCGGTAAACGTGAACGGCAAATTAAATGTCATCACATCGCCGGCGGCTTCCGGCACTGCCCAACTCTTGATTTCCGATGGAGCCGCCAGCCGGGCGGCATCACGGGCCGGGATAATGGTCGAGAGCAGCACCGACCCCATGATCGCCAGCGACGCGTAAATGGTTTCAATCGAGCTGTAGTCCATGTTCAAGCCGCCGGTAAAGTTGAGCGCGGTCAACAGGCGGCCGGTCCCTTGGCTCAAGATATAACCGAGCACCGCGCCAACGACCGCGTACACGCATGCTTCGGCCATGAACATGAAGAAGACGTGATTCGGCGCGATGCCGACGGCGTTGTAAACGTAGATTTCACTGCGACGTTCGTAAACCGACCCGCGCATCGTGCTGAACACGGTCAGCGCGGCAATGATGATCGGCACGAGCAACTCCAGCAACCCGGCAAACGAGGTGGCGCGTTGCCGGGAGCCGTAATATGCGACACCGTCGATGGCATAATACGCGGGCTTGCCGATCCGCTCAAGATAGCTGAGCACCAAGCGTCGTTGGGTCCGATAATCCAGCGCGGGGTACGCCACCTTCTGGTCGGCCTTGAGCCGGTAAGCGGTCTTGGGGAATCCGACCAGGCACGCGGCGGCAATGGCACGATCACCGGTCTTTGCCGGTGGCGTCTGATTGACCAGGATCACTTGCCCGGCTGGCAGACGGCTGGCATCCGTTGGAATCAACCCTTCGCCGGCGGCAGTGGCGCCAAAATTTTGCACACTATTCACATCGTACGGGAGAATGGATTGGCCGTCGAACCCTTGCACTTTCGCCAGTTCTGCCGCGTCGATGATGCCTTGGACTTCAAACTCGGTATCGCGAATATTCACGGTCACCGATCCCTGATTGACGTCATCGGGGTGAATCTCTAAATCGCGGGCCAGTGTGTCGGGCAGAATGACCAGATTTTTGGCCTTGTAGCCGGTGCGTTGCGCTTCGAGCCGTTCGGCGCGCGTTTCCGGCGGGCGCGGGAACCAGCCTTTTGTGGTCAGCAGGAACCGATCAACGCCGGTAAACGCCGGCTCGTTCCACTCCAGTTGCACGGCCGCGCTGACGCGGCTGCGCTTCACGAGTTTGTCGCCGCCGACAGTGAATTCCCGGTCGATGGGGATTTCCGCGTTTTTGACCGGCGCAGACGCGCCGGGCGGTTCGGCCACGAGCCAGTGGTGGACGGTGACAGGGTAGCGGGTGCCGTAGAGCTGCCGGATGTTGGCTTCTTGCGCGCCATCCAGGGCCCGGAAGTTCGGATCGCGAATCATCAACCCATTCCACGTCGACCGGCCGGTCGGCTGCTCGATATTAACCAGATCGTTGGAGACCGACGTGAAACAAATCATGACGAACGTGATCAAGACCAGCGTCGCGCAGGTCAGGCCGGTGCGGACCTTGCGGCGGCGCATGTTATTCAACCCGAGCATGAAGGCCGTGCCGACCACGCCCCCGCGGCTGATGTCGGCGCCGGCGACGCGCCCTTCCTTGCTGCGCAGATCCTTGAGGTTCTGCTTGAACTTGCCGCCGACCATCAGCGTCACGAGGAACGTCAGCAGCAAGATCACGAACCCGAGCAGGATCATCAGCGATGACCGCACCATCTGGAAGGCGGGATGGAACTGCTGCAACAGGGCAAAGACGACGAGAAAAATCACGCCGCTGGCCAACAGTTGTTTCCGGATATCAGTAAAGCCGCAGATGAGTTTCTCCGTGAAGAATACGAACGGCACGAGCAAGCCGAGATACCAGAGAATCCCCACCACCGCCTGGGAAACGCGCGAGCGGATGACGGGATGATTATTGATGGCGTACGCGAAACTTGCACCGGCTGAGTTGACCGCGCCCGCGAGATCGTGCGCCGCCAACTTCGCGGTCGCGTCGGCGAGCCAATTCGTGCCGTTGTCGTGGAAGCTGAGCATTTGCTCGTCGGCCATGCCGAACCGCTCCTGTAACCGGAGCCGTTTTTCATTGGTTCGCAAGATGGACGCCGCTGCGTCCAATGCCGGTAACGTCAACACGCTGGTATCGGCGACGAGGTAACCGCGGCCATATGCTTCCGGCTCGCCCGGCTTGATTGGCGCGCCCCGGTCGACATTCAGCATGAAGGCCCGGTCGGTCAGCAGTTCCTTGTTATCCGCCGCGCCGTCGCGCAACGCGATGTAAAAGGTCAGATCCGGTTCGAGAAACGCGGTCGCCGCCGGCAGGCCGACGCCGGGGGTATACGTTGCCCCAATCAAATTGAACCGGGCCGGCGTCGACAACCCGAGATTATCCACGTAGGCGACTTCCTTGAACGCTTGCATCGTCTGCGGATTGATCCGGCCGAACAATGTGACCGGCGCGCAGCGAAACAGCGAGAGATTGAGCGGCTTGGCCGGATGCGCCCCGGTGGCGATGGCGTCCCGGGCGGAGATGGTCTCCGAGTTGAAGAGCGATTGGCTGCTCGGCGCGGTGTCGTTGATATATTCCGGTTGGCCCTGCGCATCAAACCGGATGGCCGTGGCTTTGAACTGGCCGTCCCACGCGGTCAAGTCCGGCAGAAATTGCCGCGCAAATTCGCCATAGGGATTGGCCTGGAGCACGGTCGCCAACGGCATCCCGCGCGCGAGGGTCCGATCATAAGTTGCGAACGTCGCCGAATACGCCCGCAGAAAAGTCCGGGTGGCCATCCGATGACTTGGCACGACGCTCGCCGCGCCCGCGTTGCCCAGGACCGTGCCGCGCACCGTGTAAATGCCACCCGCCGCCGGCGGGATTTGTTTGAACAAGACCTGGCCCGACGCCAGCGCGAGAATTGTCCGGCCAAGCGCCGGCACCTGCTGGTGCAGCACGCCGGTCGGCAGGCCCGCCCACGTGTCCTCCGGCGTGCCGACTTTCGGCGGACAGGGATCCGCGTTTACCGCCGAGAACGCCAGCCG
>Ga0316231_1004360_pt1 | contig 11788 bp, 8 predicted proteins | sample TBH18027metaG_FD_206002 | JGI IMG/M metagenome (GOLD analysis project Ga0316231, IMG submission 206002) | Freshwater microbial communities from Trout Bog Lake, Wisconsin, USA - TBH18027 | ecosystem: Environmental > Aquatic > Freshwater > Lake > Hypolimnion/Profundal zone | place: USA: Wisconsin...
ATGTCCCGCTCCATGGCCGCCCGCGCGAACGGGATGGCGGGGTTGACCCCGGGGCTGAGCACCACTTCCACGCAGTCGTCCAGCAGGGTGAGCGGATGGCCGCCCCACACGGCCAGGACCGAAAGCTCCGCCAGCCGGGCCGCCGCCTCGGGCTCGGGCCGGCTGTCGGTGAGCACCACGTCCTTCCCGGCCTTGGCCAGGTATTCCACGGCCCCCAGGCCCGAACGCCCCGCTCCCACCACGATGATCCGGCCCATGCTGTCTCCCTGGTCTCCAGTGTGGCAAAGGAAGGTCCCCGGAGCCAGCTTTCAAGCCCGATCATGGAGTCTACCTGGAAGGCCGGTTTGCGATCAGAATGGCCATGGAGGCTCCGGTTGCCGATGAATCACGCCATTCTGCACAGCATCCTGAGCGGCTCGCGCCAGGCCATCACCTACGCCCAGCCCATCGTCGGGCTGAAGGACGGGGCCACCCGGGCCCAGGAGATGCTCACCCGGTTCAGCGGCGAGGACGGGGAGATGCACGCCGTGGGCGGCCTGCTGGACGACGCCTCGCTTTCCCCCGAGCTGCGCGCCCGGCTGGACCTGCTGTGCGTGGGCGCGGTGTTCGACGCCCTGGCCCGGAGCCCGATCACCGAGCATCTGATCTTCGTCAACCTCAGCCCGCTGACCCTGGAGCAGCCGGACTTCTGGAAACGGATCCAGGCCTGGGTCTGGCACCTGCCCATACCGCCGCACCGCATCGTCATGGAGCTCACCCAGACCTGCGCCATGCCCGAACTGGAGCAGATGGAAGGCTTCGCCCAGCGCCTGCGCGCCATCGGCCTGCGCATGGCGGTGGGCGGCCTGGGCGCGGGCGTCGCCTCGCTGGCGAACATGGCCCGGCTGGCGCCGGATTTCGTCAAGGTGGACCGGAGCCTGGTGCACGACGCGCACCGCCGCCCGTACCAGGCCGCCCTGCTCAACGCCCTGGCCCTGTTCGCCGAGCGGATGCGGGTGGGCTTCATCGCCGAAGGCATCGAGACCATGGAAGAGTTCCAGGCCCTGCTCGACGCCGACGTGCCCTGGGGCCAGGGCTACCTGCTCGGCCAGCCGGAGCCGCTGCGCATGCCGCTGACCCTAGAGTCGTGACCGGCCGGCTCCGGGCATTCCGGCCAATTTCTCCCGGATTTCCTCCAGGGTGAAGGGCTTGGAGATGACCGCGACGTTCTGCCGCTTGAGCGCTTCCCAGTCCTCGATGTCGGGTTGACCGGATGAAATCAGCACCGGCAGATCCGGGTGCCGTTCCCGGATCAGCGCCAGGGTCTGCAGGCCATCCAGCCCGGGCATGTTCTGGTCCAGGATGACCAGATCGGGGACGGCCCCGGATCCCAGGCAGTCGATCGCTTCCCGGCCGCCGGGGGCCGTCGCCACCTCAGCCGCCCCAGCCCGCCGAAGCATCCGGGTCATCAGGAACCGCACCTCCTCATCGTCGTCCACCAGGAGGATCTTCAGCACCTCGAGGGGCGGCGGGGGCGCCGGGACGGCGGCTTCCGGCACGGGACCCGGGACGCGGGGCAAGCCCAGCCTGACCTGGGTGCCCTTCCCCGCCTGGCTGGCTATTTCCAGGGTTCCGCCATGGGCCTTGAGCACGCCGTGGGTGATGCTCAAGCCGAGACCGGTGCCTTGGCCCACGGGCTTGGTGGTGTAGAACGGCTCGGTGACCCGCGCCAGGATTTCCGGCGCCATGCCCGCGCCGGTATCCTCGACCGAGACTTCCACCCGGTCCGGCCGGGGGATGGCCGTGCGCAGGGTGAGCGTTCCTCCGTCCGGCATGGCATCGAGGCCGTTCAGGCAGATGTTCATGAGGGCCGAGCTCAGGCTTCCCGGATCGCCATTGATCCAGGTGAGATCCCCGGTGAGCGCGGCGCGGATCTCGATCCGGTTCCGGCTGGTGTTTTCCAGCAGGACGCGCACCTCCTCGACCAGCGCGTTCACCTCGACGGGAATCCGCCGGGCAAGGGCCGGCCGGCTGAAATGGGCCAGGGACTGCACCAGGCTCCTGCCCCGCTGGCAGGCTGCGCCGATGACCCTCAGGGCTTCGAGCTGGCCGGGGTCGGTCACCTCCTGTTCCTGGATGGAAGCCGTGCCCAGGATGATGGCCAGGATGTTGTTGAAGTTGTGGGCGACCCCGGCCACCAGGACGCCCAGGGATTCCAGCTTCTGGGCCTGGACCATCCGTTCGTCAACCTTGTGCCGCTCCTCCTCGAGGCGCATGGGCTCACTGATATCGGTGTTGCTGCCGAACCAGCGGCAGACCTGGCCATCCTCGCCCCGGACCGGCACCACCCGGGTCAGGAAGGGACGGAACCGGCCGTCCGCGCCCCGGAGCGGGAAGACCATCTCGAACGGCCGGCCGCTGGCGATGGAGGCCCGCCACCGTTCGAGGACCTGGGGCAGGACCTCGGGGTCGTGGACCGACTGCCAGCCCCAGCCCTCCATCTGCTCGGGCGTGGTGCCGGTGTACTCGTACCAGCGCAGGTTGTACCAGGTGATCCAGCCGTCGCCGTTGGCCACCCAGCACAACAGGGGGATCGCGTCGGCCAGGCTGTGGAAGCGCCCCTCGCTTTCGCGCAAGGCTTGCTCGGCCCGCTTGGCGTCGGTGATGTCGTTGAACAGGATCGCGACCTTGCGGCTGTCGGCCCCGCCCACCCGGTAGGCGCTCACCTCGTACCATCGGTTGAGGGCTCTCGCTTCATTCACGAAACGAACCGGTTCGCCGGTCAGGGCGACTTTCCCGTAGATCCTGAACCAGTGCGCTTCATGCTCGGGCGCAAGTTCCAGCATCCGTTTGCCGCGCGCATCACATAATCCGGTTTGCGCTTCGAACGCCGGGTTGATTTCCAGGAAGCGGTAGTCGATGGGCGCCTGGTCGGCGTCGAACAGCACCTCGATGATGCAGAATCCCTCGATGAGCTGGTTGAACAGCTGTCCATACCGCTCTTCGGACTCACGCAGCGCCGCTTCGGCCCGCTCTTGTCCGGTGATGTCTTTTCCGGTCCCCACGGAGCCGGTGCGCACATCCGGGTTCAAAGCGCGGAGCACCATCGCTGCGCCCCCGGTGAGGCCCAGCACAGCGAACAGGACCCCGGAAGGGAGAGCCCGGCCGCCCAGGGCCATGGCCAGACCACCGACGGACATCACGGCGGACCAGACCCCAAGGAGAATGAGGGCTGTTCTGGGCTGGATCATCACGAACCTTCCAGAGATAAGGACTCCCCTCCCCAAAAACTTTTTCTGGAAAGAGATATTGGCAAATTCTTAAAATTTCATCAACCATAGCATGATCGAACGCGTCGGCGTCCCCGTGGAGGCGTGCCAATCACGACCGAGCAAGAAACGGGTCGTTGGATCGGTTGGTGATTCCTATCTTTGTTCCGGGACGTCTCAACCGGGCGTTCCGCTAGGCAAGGAGGAGACATGTTCCAAGTGCTGGTATCCACGCCCACCCGCCTGACCCTGGAAGGCTATGACCCGCACCAGACGCTGCCGCCCAAGGAAATCTTCAAACCGATGGCGGGCCTTTCCGGCGCGGTGTCCTACAGCCGCGTGGCCGTTTTCGCCCACCTGGCCGGCCAGCTGATCCGCTGCACGTCCGGGCACCTTTGGGTGACCATCGAAAGAGATCCGGTGGACCACGTGCTCGCCCCGAACGAATGGCTTCTGGTAACAGCGCCTGGGAAGGTGATCATCGGTGGCCGGGGCACCTATGCAATCTAAACCCCGTACCCTGATAATCAGAAACCAACGCCCGCGGAAAGGCGCCTTCCCCTGGAGCATCCGTGTCAAGAGAACCCTATGCACGCGCCCTGGTGGCGATCCTCGTCTGCGCAGGTCCGCTCCTGCGGTCACAGACCACTTCCTGGCCGGCCGACCACTGGGAAATCGCGACTCCGGAAAGCGTCGGGCTCGAATCCAAGGCGCTGGCGGACACCCTGAATGCCGCCCGGAACAGCGGATGGCGGGTGGACAGCCTCCAGGTGGTCCGCCACGGCAAGCTGGTGCTGGATGCCTATTTCTACCCGTACTCGCCCGGGCATCCCCATGACCTGCGTTCGGTGACCAAGAGCGTGACTTCCAGTCTGCTGGGGCTTTCCATCACCCAGGGCAAATGGCCTGGGCTGGGTGTGCCGGTGCTGTCCCAATATCCCGACAGGACCATCGAGGCGGTGGATGACAGGAAGAAGGCCATGACCCTGGGAAACCTCGTGGACATGCGCTCGGGCCTGGCGTGGAAGGAGCATCCCTACGACGAGAAATCGTCCATCCATTTGATGTATCAAAGCAAGGACTGGATCGGGTTCGCGTTGAACCAGCCCATGGCCGCGGCTCCCGGGAGCCAGTTCAACTACAGCGGCGCCAACATGAATCTGCTCGCGGCCATGGTCGGCAAGGCCTGGGGGCTTCCTGCCCGGGAAGTGGCGCGCACTCGGCTTTTCCAGCCCATCGGCATCACCCGGTTCTTCTGGAAAGGGGTCGATCCAGCCGGCAATACGATCGGCGAAGCCAGCCTGTTCCTGCTGCCCACCGACATGGCCCGGCTCGGGTGGTTCTGGTTGCACGACGGGGTCTGGCAGGACCGGCGCATCCTGCCGGCGGGCTGGACCGGCAACGTGCTGGCCGAGGCCTTGCCGGCGGAGCCCGACGGCAGTTTCTACAAGCGCGGGTTCTGGGTGGATGCCGGGCGGGCGTATTTCGAGGCCTTGGGGCGGCATGGCCAAGCCATCATGGTGGACCCGGCCCTGGACATGATCGTGGTGCTGACCGGAAAATATGGCGATAACGAACGGCATCACGTGAAACAGATGATCGACATGATCCGCCGTGACGCCGAACCGGCGAGCCTGCCGCCCAACCCGGCCGCCCAGGGCGAACTGGAGGCCACGGTGCGGCTGGTCGCCCAACCGCCGGCAAAAAACCTTGACTCGGCAGGTCTCGGGGCCGCCCATTACGGGAAGACGTGGAAGCTGGAGGGCAATCCACTGGGGATCGCAAGCATGCAGCTGATGGCTGACCCAGGGGATGCCGGGGCCATGATGGTGGAACTCGGGATGGCGTCCGCCAGGGTGGTTCGATTGCCCTGCGGCCTGGATGGCGCCTTCCGTTTCAAGCTGGATGACCCTGCGGGCACCCGGCTGCTTGCGCTGAAAGGCCATTGGTCCAGCCCGGCCTTGCTCGAAATCGAACGACAATTTCCGGAGGCTGGCGACTCAACCTACATGACTTTTCGACTCGAATTCAAAGGCGAAGACCTGACCATCAGCTTCGCCGACAACCAGTACTTCAGCGGCACCATCCATACTCTGACCATGGCCAAGGCTGGACCGTGAGCTAGGGCTGTCGCGCATGGGCATCACGCGCCTCGTTGGGTCGGCGCCTCGATAGGGCTAATGCAAGCGTTGATCGGTAGCGCCCAGGATTCGCACCTTTCCAGATGAATCGAATTAAATGAAGGTGCCAGATTCCTGTCTTGGCTCCTACCTCAGTTTGAGCGAGCTCAACGCCAGCACGCAGCACACGATCGCGGTGATCCACAGCCGGATCACCACCTTGGTCTCCTTCAGCCCGCCCAGCTCCAGATGGTGATGGAACGGCGCCATGCGGAAGATGCGCTTGCCGCCCCTCAGTTTGAAGCTGCCCACCTGGAGGATGACGCTGACCGCCTCCATCACGAACAGGCCGCCGGCGATCACCAGCAGCAGTTCCTGCTTGATCATGATCGCCACGGTGCCCAGCGCGCCGCCCAGGGCCAGGGAACCGGTGTCGCCCATGAAGACCTCGGCCGGGTGCGCGTTGAACCACAGGAAGCCCAGGGAGGCTCCGCCCATGGCGGCCATGAACACGGTCAGCTCGCCGCCGCCGGGCACGTGCGGCACCATCAGGTAGGCGGCGATCTTGGCGTGGCCCGCCACGTAGGCCAGGATGGAGAAGGTGGTGGCGACGATCAGGGTGCCGCCCACCGCCAGGCCGTCCAGTCCGTCGGAGAGGTTGACGGCGTTGCTGGTGCCCACCATGACCAGCCAGATCCAGGGCACCAGGAAGATGCCCACGTGCGGCGTGAAGTTCTTGAAGAAGGGCACGGACAGCTGTTCGGTGTGGGTGCCGCGCAGGTTGAAGTGCAGGACCAGGTAGGCCACCAGCAGCGAGATGGCGGTGAGCAGGAGCATCTTCTGCCAGCTGCGCAAGCCCAGGTTCTGCTTGCGCATGAGCTTCTCGGCGTCATCGCAGGCCCCCACCAGGCCGAAGCCGACCAGGGAGACCAGGGCCACCCAGATGCCGCCGCTGGCCAGGTCGCACCAGAGCAGGGTCGAGACCACGATGGCGCCGACGATCAGGGTGCCGCCCATGGTCGGGGTGCCCGCCTTGGTCTGGTGACTCTCGGGGCCGTCGGCCAGGATCGGCTGGTTCATCTTGAGCCGGGTGAGGGTGCGGATGACCAGCGGGCCGAACAGGAGCGACAGGATCATGGCGCTGGCCGCGGCCATGGCGGCCCGGAAGGTCACATAGCGGAACACGCTGATTCCGGGAATGATGTCGCGCAAAGGATTAAGCAGCCAAGGGATCATGGGAGTCCATTTTACAGTGCTGGTGAGGGATTCGTTCTGCTGCAGGCGCGGGGCACCGCTGGCTAGGGCGCGAGGTGGTCCAGGAGCCAGGCCACGGCCCGGGAGGCGGCCCAGTAGAGGCTGCCTTTGACCAGGACCCGGGCGCCGGCGGGCACCGAACCCAGGCCCGCCGGGTCGTCGCGCAGGGCCTCGAAGCCGGGGAAAGCCTTGGCCCCGGGACCGAAGCCCTCGGCCAGGGCGACGGCGTCGTCGCCATAGACCAGCACCCGGTCGATGCCCAGGGCCTGGAGCCCGGCTCCGGTCTCCCGGTGCAGCCTGGCGGCATCCGGCCCCAGTTCGCGCATGCAGCCCAGCACCGCCACGGTGGGCCCGCCTTCGAGGGTCCGCAGGGTTTCCGCGCAGGCCAGGACCGACTCCATGACCGCGTTGTAGCTTTCGTCCAGCAGCCAGCCGCCGTCGCGCAGGGGGTGCAGGCGGCCGCGTCCGGACATGGGCTCGGCCTGCCCGAGGCCGGCCGCCACCGGCTCGGGGTCGAACCCGGCGAGGATGGCGAGCGCGCCCGCCAGGGCCGCGTTGCGCACGTGGTGCGAACCGCGCAGGCGCAGGCGCACCGGCACCCGGCCCCTGGGGTGGCGCAGCACGAACTGTTCCCCGTGCAGGCCGAGGGACTGCTCGTCCTCCCAGCCGAAGGCCGCGCCCTGCCCCACCGGCACCGCCCGGGCCCGGGCCCAGGGCTGCAGCGCCACCCACCGGCACCAGGCGTCGTCGGCCAGGTGCACCCAGAGGCCGTCCGCCGGCAGCGCCGCCACCAGTTCGCCCTTGGCCCGGGCGATGCCCTCCTGGCCGTCGGCGAAGTACTCCATGTGGACGCTGCCGATGTTGGTGATCAGGCCGAGATCCGGCGGGGCGATCTCGGTGAGCCGGCGGATCTCGCCCGGCGTGCTCATGCCCATCTCCAGCACCACCGTGTCCAGGCCTTCAGGCAGGGTGGCCAGGGCCTCCGGCAGGCCGAAGGTGTTGTTGCGGTTGCCCGGGGTCTTCCAGCCGCCGGTGGCGCCGGCCAGCAGTTCCTTGGTGGAGGTCTTGCCCACGGATCCGGTGATGGCCAGCACCATCCGGGGCCGGAACGCCGCCAGCCGGGCCTGGCCCCAGCGCTGCAGCGCCGCCAGGGTGTCCGGGACGATCAGCTGGGGCACTTCGAACGGCAGTTCGTGGTCCACCAGCAGGGCCGAGGCGCCCTTGGCCACGGCCTGGCCAGCGAATTCGTGGGCGTCGCGCCGGGCCCGGATGGCGACGAAGCAGTCGCCGGGGCGGATGGTGCGGGTGTCCATGGACAGCGCCGCGGGCGCCAGGGCGCCGTCGCCGACCAGTTCCCCCCCCACCGCCGCCTGGGCCTCCCTGAGGCTCCAGCAGCTCATCGGGCCTCCCCTGCCCAGGGCCTGGGGATCGGCCGGCCCTGGAGCGCCGCCTCCACCGCGGCGCGGTCGCTGTACGGATGCTTGACCCCCATCACGTCCTGGTACGGCTCGTGGCCCTTGCCGGCCAGCAGCAGCAGGTCGCCGGGGCGGCAGTCGGCGATGGCCGCCGCCACGGCCAGGGCCCGGTCGGTGATCCGGTGGTAGCGGGCCGGGTCGCGCCGCATGGCTTCGGGGATGCCCTGGGCGACATCGTCCATGATCGGTTCCGGCTCTTCAAAACGGGTGTTGTCGGAAGTGTGCCAGATGACGTCGGCGCCCTCGGCCACGGTCCGGGCCATGATCGGGCGCTTGCTGTGGTCGCGGCCGCCGCCGCAGCCGAACAGCACGTGCAGCCGGCCGCCGGGGGGCAGCAGGCGCTTGCCCTCGGTCAGCAGCTTCTCCAGCGCGTCGGGGGTGTGGGCGTAGTCCACCAGGACGCCGAAGGGCTGGCCGCAGTCCACCCGGTCCAGCCGGCCCGGGGCCCCGGTGATCCCGGGAAGCACCGCCAGCATGCGTTCCAGGTCGAAGCCGGCCTCGTTCAGGGCGGCCAGGGCCGCCAGCAGATTGTAGACGTTGAAGCGGCCCAGAAGCGGGCTCTGCACGGTCCAGGCGCCGCCCGGCGTGGTCAGGCGGAACCGGGTGCCGGTGGGGCTGAGGGTCAGGTCGGTGACCCGGTAGTCGGCCGGGTGCTCCAGGCCGTAGGACAGCAGGCCGCCAGCCTCGAGCAGGCGCCGGCCGTACGGGTCGTCCACGTTCACCAGGCCGCGTTCGCTGTGCTGGAACAGGCGGGCCTTGGCCTGGAAGTAGTTCTCCATGGTCAGGTGGAAGTCCAGGTGGTCCTGGGTGAGGTTGGTGAACAGGCCGACCTTGAAGCGGGCCCCGTGCACCCGGGACAGCATCAGGCTGTGGCTGGAGACCTCCACGGCCACGGCGGCGTCGCCGGCCGCGACGGACGCGTTGAGCCAGCGGTAGAACACCGGGCTCTCCGGGGTGGTGAGCACGGCCTGCTCCTCCCGGTCGCCGGCGGCGTTCAGCACGCTGCCCATGAGCCCGCAGCCCAGGCCCGCGGCGCGCAGCAGCTGGCGGATCAGGGTGGTGGTGGTGGTCTTGCCGTTGGTGCCGGTGACGCCGATCAGGGCGAGCGCCCGGTCCGGCTCGCCGTACAGCTTCCGGGCCAGGAGCGCCATGGTGTTGCGGCCGTCGCCCAGGACCGCGCGCGCCACTCCGGGGAGCGCCAGCTCCCGGTCGCACAGGATCGCCGCGGCCCCCTGGGCCAGCACCGCCGGCACGAACACGGCGCCGTCCCGGTGCTCGCCCTTGAGGGCGACGAAGGCCCAGCCCGGCTTCGCTTCCCGGCTGTCGCAGGTCACGTGCCCGATCTCGACCGCGGCTTCCGGCAGCCCGGAGGCCCCCCGCACGTCCTCGCCCTTCATCCAGTCGGCAAACTTCATGGCGCCCCCACTTTGAATTTCACGATGGCATCCGATTCCAGCGCGGACCCGGCCGGCGGGCTCTGCTCCTGCACCCGCAGCACGGACTGGCCGACATTGCCCAGGCCCTCCAGCTCGGGCCTCCCGCCGGCCAGGATCACCCGGTGGATGGCGGATTTCAGGGTGAGCCCCTTCAGGTCCGGAACCTTGCCGACCTCCACGTGCATCACCGCCTCGTCGTTCTCGCTCACCGGCCAGTCCCGCAGGCCCAGCTTCAGGTCCGGCTCGGGATCGCTGTCCCGGGCCGAGAGCCGGTAGCGCATGACCGCGTCGCCGACCATCTTGAACAGGGGCGCGGCCACCTGGCCGCCTTCCAGATCCCCGGCCGGGTCGTCCAGCATGAACAGGATTCCGTACTGCGGCTTGGCCGCCGGAAAGAAGCCCATGAAGGAGGCGTAGTGCCGCTTGGGATCGTATTTCCCGTTGATCAGCTTGCGGGCGGTTCCGGTCTTGCCGAAGGCTTCCACGCCGCCGTCCAGCGCGGCCCGCCGGGCGGTGCCGTTGGTGATGACCCCCTTGAGGGCCTCGCGCATCATGGCCGAGGTCTCTTCGCTGATCACCTGCTCCTTGACCCTGGGCTTGAACTCCTGGAGGATCGCCCCCTGGTCGTTGAAGATCTTCTGCACGATGTAGGGCTGCATGAGCCGGCCGCCGTTGGCCAGGGCGCAGCCGGCCATGAGGATCTGCAGCGGCGAGACGGACAGGCCGTAGCCGTAGCACATGGTCTGCTGGGTGGTGTTGGACCAGCGGTCCGGGGCCAGCAGCCGGCCCGAGGTCTCGCCGGGGAAGTTGAGGCCGGTGGGTTCGCCGAAGCCGAATTTCCGCAAGTATTGGTAGTGCGCCGCCGGCTCGACCCGCAGGCCGATCTTGGCGGCGCCGATGTTGGAGCTCTTCCAGAGCACCTCTTCGAAGGTGAGCGCGCCGGTGTGGTGGTCGTCGGTGATCATGGCGCCGTTGTGCATCCAGCGGCCGCCTTCGCAGTTGATCACCTCGCCCAGGTGGACCTTGCGCTCCTCCAGGGCGATGGAGGCGGTGAAGATCTTCATCGTGGAGCCGGGCTCGTAGCTGTCCTCCACAGGGTGCACCTTGCGCGCGGCCTTCTGCCGCTCCTGGTCGTGCTTGTAATCTTCCTTGTCGCCGCTGCTCCATTCGGACTCGCTGCGGTTCATGAACTTCCTGGGCAGGATGTGGTTCGGGTCGAAGGTGGGCGTGCCGGCCATGGCCAGGATCTCGCCGGTGAAGGGATCCACCACCACGGCATAGGCGGTGGCGGGGTGGGTGCGCTTGACCCCCTCCTCCAGGGCGTCCTCGACGATGTGCTGGATGGTGGCGTCGAGGGTGAGCTGCAGGGTCGAGCCGTTCACCGGGATCTTGGAGAAGTTCTCCTGGAGGATCAGCAGGCGCCCCTTGGCGTCCCGCGGGGCGATGAGCTCGCCTTCCTTGCCGGCCAGCTGTTCGTCGAAGGTCTTCTCGATGCCCAGCTGGCCGATGCCGTCGATGTTGGTGAAGCCGACGATCTGGCAGGCCAGGCTGCCCCGGGGATACTGGCGCTTGCTCTCCGGCAGGAAATCCACCCCGTCCAGCTTGAGCGCGCGGATGGCGGCGGCCTTGGCCGGGGGCAGCTGGCGCTCCATCCAGACGAAGGGCTTCTTGCGCAGCAGCTTCTCCAGCACCGCCGGCCGGGGGATGTCCAGCAGCGGCGCCAGCTGGGACGCCACCTTCAGGGCGGATTCCCGGTCCGGATCGCCCCAGCTGCGCACCGAATCGCCCTTGCCGGCCCGGTAATCGGGATAGAACGCCGGGGGCGTGCAGAACAGGCTCTCCACCTTCAGGGAGATGGCCAGGGAGCCGCCCCTGCGGTCGCGCAGTTCGCCCCGGATCGGCTCGATGGGCACCACCACCGTGTGCTGGTGCTCCGCCCGGGAGCGGTAGCGGGCATGCTCGACCACCTGCAGCCAGAACAGGCGCAGCAGGATCATCAGCACCCAGAGCAGCATGCCGGCCAGGATCCAGGGCAGCCTCCCGGCCAGAAGATCCTGCGGTTCCGGCCTTCCCAGCAGGCGCCGGGGCGGATGCGGACTGCTTAGGATGCTGGTGAGCGCCACGGGATCTCCAGCTACCAGCTTAGCAGCCGTTGCGGGGCTTGCTCCGCTACGGCTGCTTATGCCCAGCCGAGAACCCCAAGCAATACGGATATCACGGTGTTAGCAGCCGTTGCGGGGCTTGCTCCGCTACGG
>Ga0316231_1004361_pt1 | contig 11787 bp, 7 predicted proteins | sample TBH18027metaG_FD_206002 | JGI IMG/M metagenome (GOLD analysis project Ga0316231, IMG submission 206002) | Freshwater microbial communities from Trout Bog Lake, Wisconsin, USA - TBH18027 | ecosystem: Environmental > Aquatic > Freshwater > Lake > Hypolimnion/Profundal zone | place: USA: Wisconsin...
ACAGATTGGCCCCATAGCTGCCCGGTTCGCCGTTCTCGAATTGGTCGGAGATCGGCCCGCCCCCGGACCCCTGCTGCGGGAAGAGGAATGCCGACGTCAAGCCGCCAAAACCTCGCAAACCCGCAGGCGTGTTGAAATTAAAGTTGGTGGACGCCGCAGACGGGCAGGTTACGATTTGATGCCGTTGAGCGGGGGTTAGCTGCAACGCGTTGAACCAGGCCGAGCGAGCATTTTCGTCGATAGTTCCGTCCGGGTTTGCCCCCGTGGGAAAGGAGTCGGCATTGTCCAGGGTGTAAACATTCCACACCACACTCCACTGGTGCAGATTGGAAAGGCAGTTAACCGCTTTGGCTCGTTCCTTCGCCTTCGACAAAGCCGGCAGCAGCATGGCCGCGAGGATCGCGATGATTGCGATCACGACCAAGAGCTCGATCAAAGTGAACCCTGTGGAAACGCCGGATTTCCGCTCCGACGGGCGTAGGTTTTTCATATAGCTAGTGTTGCGCATAATCAATGTCTTCAATGTTCGGCCAGTAAGGCCTCCAGGAGCACAAAGTGCCCCTTGGTTTCGTTTGGTGCTGAATGCGCCCCAGGAAAGGGGTAGCTTGGCGCACGCTCCGGGTGCGCCGTTTTGTCGTTAAGCGGGAATACCCATTTCCGCTCAACCTGCCCTAATCTCTATCATCACGATTGAGAATGTCAAGTGAGTCGTCAAAAAAAGTTCGCTTTTTTTAAAATCAGCCGATGCCTGCCTTGGAAACTCTGCCCACCCCGCGAGCACACAACCGCTCTGCGCCAGTGACTTGGAGGAGGATTGGGAGTTTGCGAAGCTAACGGTGGGCTCGTCGAAATCCGGGTCGGGAGAAAACCCAGGACGGCCTTGTGCCGAATGACGGACTTTTACCTGAAGAAGCGTTTTCAACGCGAACGCCATGTTCGCGCCACCAGACCTGGCACCGTATTATTCGCCCAAGCGAGTCCGGCGATTCGCCGTTTCGCCGTGGCAGCCGGCGGAAGGAGGCGTGTCCTTCGGCCCCCTTGCGTCGGTTGCCACGGTTACTCAGGCATAGCAGCGCTCAGCGGCTTTTCACGGCAATGAAAATGCCCTGGGCGATTCTACCCTGTTGGGCCAGTTGTTGCATGAAGACCATCTCGCCGCCCATCGCTTGCATCAGCGCCAGATCAAAACCAATGATCCGGAGGGCATCGTAAGTCAGTTGCTTGTTCAGCATGTCCAGGTAGAGGTCAACGTAGGAGGCGAAGCGGCCGGTATCCTGGGCCACTTGCACTTTGCAGCCGCTCCCCTCTATCAAGGCCGGGTATCCCTTGAGGTCTTGGATGTTCGGGAACTTCATGAAAGTCAGGAACCGCTCGGCTTCTTGGTCCGACAATCCGGCTGGCCCTTCGACCCAGTCCGTGAAGGCGAGAAGTCCGCCGGGCTTGAGCAACCGGATGGCCTCCGTGATCAAAGCCGGCTTGTCCACAACATAGCACCACGCATCCTCGCCCCACACAAAGTCGGCACTCTCGGCGGGCAGGCCCGTGGCGCAGACATTGGCGAGGGTGAAGGTGATCTTGCCGGACAACCCCAGGGCTTCGCAGCGCTGGCGGCCCCGCTCGACCACCTTGGCTGTGGCATCGACCCCGCGCATGGAGGCCACCCGGACAAATTGCGCGAGAAAACACATGCCGGCACCCGTGCAGCAGCACAGGTCAACGCCGTGCATCCCGGCCCCAATCCCGGCACGTTGCGCGACGTCCATCGAGGACTGAAAACCCCCGATATGGATCTGCTCGCCCATGATCAACTCCCAGAGGTCTCCCTCCGGACCGCTATAATCGGCCTGGACGTTTTCCAAGCCAACATTTTTCACAGTTTTCATTGTGCTCTTTATTTGTGGGTTTCGTTTGCGAGTTAACGGGGACTACAATTCTCATTTAACGGCCAGGCCCCAGGAGCCGTTGGCTCGGTGGTTGGCCACAGTGCCGAAATGGCCGCAGCCGGCGGCCAAAGTCATGTAAGGTGTGTGCCTGGAGATGGGAGAATCTAGACGAACTGATGGGATAGTTCTGGGATGCTCTCACAATCAATAATGACACTTTAGGTTACGAGAAAGCAAACCCGCCACAGAATATGGCCCGAAAAGCGGATGACAGCATTCCCATATGAGGTGGGATTCTGGTGGCACCACCGGTCCTGTCAATCAGTAAAGTTCTGCCCTGTAATTTGCTGCCACGCAACCACGGTTGGGCGAGCCTAACTAATCAACACCAGATCGAATCGGCAGGCATGAGTGTCTCAGGAATGCGTTTGGCTTCCCTAGCAATCAGAGGCCCATCTCGATCATATCGCGAATCGAGAAGCCAGGCGAACCGATCATCCGCCCACTTTCCCTTTGGCAGGAATTCACCCGGATCAATTCCATGAGCGAACAGCAGGTCCGGGAGGCTCCCGTAACGTCATCAAATCAGTATGCACCGACCATGGCACTCGGATTGAAGGGCCGCTGCCAGTTCCCTGCCCTGCCTGAGCCGGCCTTCATTTGCCGTCGCGCCAGCGCGTGTTGAGGGTGGCTGGGCAGGAAGGGATACCGTACGGCGCGCACGCGAGGGTGCTGCTCGATCCACCGGGCGAGTTCAAGCGCGTTGGCGCAGTGTCGTTCCATGCGTAGCGCCATCGTGCGCTGGCCGCGGGCCGTCAACCAGGCATCAAACGGGGAGGGCTGCAAACCGAGCGCCTTTTGCGCGAAGATCATCTTCTCCTGCCAGTCGGCGTCGTTCGTTGCCACCAGGCCCCCCAAGCAATCGCTGTGACCGTTGACGTACTTCGTGGTGGAGGAGAGCGATAGCGTGGCCCCCAGCTCCAGCGGCCGTTGCAGATACGGCGAAGCAAACGTGTTGTCCGCCAACACCGGAATGGATGCGTCTCGAGCCTCCGAGCTGATACCGGCAATGTCCACGACCTTCAGCAGCGGGTTGGTGGGACTCTCCAGCCAAACCAGAGCCGGTTGCAACTCGCGGATCAATCTCCACGCCGCCGGGTCGGCAAGATCTGCGTACTGCGTCTGGATGCCAAACTTCGCGAAAACGCGCGCGAAAAGCCGATAGGTGCAGCCGTATACGTTTTCTTCGGCAAGCACAATGTCCCCGCTCTTGAGTGTGGAGACGACGGCGGTGATCGCCGAGACTCCGCTGGCGAAGCAGGTCGCGAACTTTGCCCCTTCGGGCGATGCCGCACTTTGTTGGAGCAGGCGAAAGTTCGGGTTCCCGGAGCGGGTGTAATCAAATCCGTCCGGATTGCCGCTTTCGAAAGTGGACGTAAGGTAGACGGGCGGCATGACGGCTCCCGTCGTGCCGGAATAGCCGATCTCTCGCGCTTGCGTCGGGTTGCGAGTTCCCTCGGCGAGCGGTCGGATGGGCTTGATTATTTAAAATCGTTTTTGATTGGTGTGATTGATGCCGCATTGGCCGCGCAAAACGTCGTGGCTGCGGCCGAGTCTCTCGATCTTGGCACGGTCTATATTGGCGGTCTGCGTCGCGAGCCGGAGAAGGTGGCCGAGGATCTCCGGCTTCCGCCAGGCGCATTCCCGCTCTTTGGCCTGGTGGTGGGCAAGCCGGATCCGGCTCATCCCGGGGAAGTCAAACCCCGGCTTCCACAAACGGCTATCCTTCACCGGGAGCACTACCAGGTCGAGCCCGAGGCGGAAGCGGTGGCACTCTACGACCAGATCTTCGGCGAGTTCTATGCGGCGCAGAAATTGCCGCCGCAACAGTGGACACATCAATCGGCAAACCGTATCAAGGGACCCGAGTCTCTCGGTGGACGCGCGCGGATTGCCGAGGCGATCAGGAACCTGGGTTTCACCATCTCCTGACCGCGCTCCCGAAGAAGGATGCCTGCAGCGCCGAGGAGTCCAGCACCCTGGATGTGCTTTTGGTCCATTCACCTCGCTGGTTGGGCCTTCTCATTCAGAGCCGGTCTTAATCTTTTCCAGCAAGCCTCTACCTCATCTCTTTGCCGCCCACTCGTTCAGGAAGGCGAGGACCTTCTGCGGGTCTTGGTGGTCGCCTTCCTCAAGCTTGCCGGTGTCCTGAGTCGTCAACGCCTTTCCGTCTGCGTCGAGAATGACAATGACGGGCAATCCGTACCGGGTCGGATTGCCGTACCGCTTGTTGATCTCGTCATTGTGCCCTTTGTTTACATCCACGAGCACGACGAAGTATGCCTCTTTGAGCCGTGCCGCGATGTTCGAATCGCTTTCAAATAGTTTGTGCAGTCTGTGGCACCAACCGCACCAGTTGGCCCCGAACTGTATGAGCACCCGTTTGCTCTCCTTCTTTGCCAGGGCCAGCGCATCGGCGTCCTCGTTGTATATAGCCGGGAGGGCTGGTTTGGCGGGAGCATCAGCACCGGAAACCGGTTCGCCGAGGACCGCGGCCAGCAGCCCGGCGGCTCCAACGGCGTAAAGGAATCGCATCTTCATTGCAAAACTGATAGACCCGGCGCGGACGGAGGCCAACAAGGCATGTGGTTCTTGTCACCCATCAGCGCACGCGGCTGCAGGACCCGGCCCCGCGCGCCAAATTCGCGCCCCCTTTTTCAGGGGACCCTTGGTTCCGCAACAGCCGCTGTTCGATTACCTGCGCCACGATGGCGGGAATTGTCCTGCAAATAATGCTGAGGTCCAGGAATAGCGACCTGTGATCCACATAGTGGACATCGAGATCGATCATTTCTTCGAAGGTGGTCCGGTTCTTGCCGCTGACTTGCCATAGGCCCGTGAGTCCCGGCAAGGTCTCGAGCCGACGATGGTGCCTCGCCGTGTATTGCTCGCACTCGTATCCCAGGAAGTAGGTGAAGTCGGAGAACAGGTCGAGGTTGTAGTAAAAGCCGTAGACCAGGACCTTCGTTTCTGAGTTCGCATCATGCCGGTGCCGTTCGGCCTGCAGACTATAGCGGCCCGAATCACCACCGTCTGTCGGGTTGAGGGTGCCGAAGAAGTTCGTTGCGCCAAAGCTGGCGGGAATCTGGTCGCTCGAATTCCACTTACCATGATACCCCCGGCCCGTCACGCTGAACCCGTTGGCGTCGTCCCCCTGGCTGTATGTCAAAATGCCGTTGAACTTCTGGTAGTCATCTGGGTGCGTCCACGGGCCGTCGTCGTGGTAGGCTTCGCCTCCGTAGGTCAGGGTTCCCGAACCAATTCTCTGGGAGATGCCGAACACGCCGCGCGCGTAGCCATACATGCCGCCTTCCACGGTAGCGAAATTCTGGGGCAGGCTGTAGAAAACAAGGTGAGCGGCCCCAGCTGAGCCATAATTGCCCACATCGGCGTAATAAGGGCCTTTCTCGTAGTCCACCCTCTGGACGAATTCGGGAATGACCACGTTCATGTCGGCATAGCCCTCGCCGTGCGCATGCGACGGGAGGTTGAGGGGCATGCCGTCGAGGTAGATCGCGAAGTCGGTCCCATGGTCGAGGTTGAACCCGCGCAGAAAATACTGGTTTGCCTTTCCGCCCCCGGCGTGCTGGGTAATGATGACTCCCGGGACACTCTCCAGTATTTCGCCGCTGCGCAGAATCGGTCGATCTGCCAATTGCGCCGCCCCGGTGGTACCCTGGCTCGCGGAGTCCGCTATGCCGACCAAGCTGTCCTGCCGACCGGTAACGACCACTTCAGGCAATCGCACCGGTTCTGCCGGGTTAGTACTGGAGCCTGAAGATCCAGACGCGGAATTGGTTCCCTCCTGCGCCATGGCCGAGGAGCCTGCCAAACATACCAATCCCAGCGCCACCAAGCGTGCGGTGAGGAGTCCGGCCATATGCAGTAAGAGCGTGGCCAGCATGAAGCCCAGCCCGAACGAAACCACGCCGATGGAACCGGGCATTTCCCTTCCATGAGCATAACCATGGAAGAATGCGAAGAGGGTAATGATAGCGATGGCCGCGGGCGTCTTGATGCGAACGCGCCCGATGACGAGACATCCAAACGCAAAAACCGAAATCAGGATTGCCGTTTCGACCCCAGGGAGGTTGAGGCCGGCTGCGCCGAACACGCCGCCCATCCCCATGGCGCCAACGAAGGTCATAGGATAAAGCCAGATGGCGCGGCTTCGCTGTTGAGCGGCCCATAAACCCACCGCAACCATGACCAGCAGGTGATCCCACCCGTGGAGCGGATGGTTAAAGCCGTCGTGCCAGCCGTTGAGCGCATCTCCAGCCGAGTGAGCCTCGGCCAGTGCCGGCCACAATACTACGAGTGCCAGAAAACAGGCAATTTTCGCCGCGCGTTTCATACGTGTTCTGTAATTACGACTAGAAACTGCTTTTGGATGCACGGCGGCTGGCCCGAGACCTTCACCGCCGCCCGATCGCAAGTATTACGCTTGTCATATTTCGTATTACTCTAGATCGGACTTCCAGGCAACCGCAAAATCGCACGACATCCACGCGAGAATTGGGAGGAAAAACGCGCCCCGACGACGAATTGCCGGCCTTCCGCGGAGGGGTTGCATTTCCGACAAACCTGTACGAGGCTAGCCACTGCTCAGAAATCAAAAGATATGGATGCGAGTTTCGGTTTCGTCAGGCGCCGGCCCCGATCCGGCCACCGCGGCTTCACGTTGATCGAGTTGTTGGTCGTGATTGCGATCATCGCCATCCTCGCGTCCTTGTTGCTCCCGGCGTTGGCGAGGGCGAAAGCCAAAGCGAGTCGCGTCAGTTGCCTGAACAACCTCAAGCAGTGGGGGCTGGCAATGTCCATGTATACGGACGACAATTACCAACGGTTTCCGGCGTCGAGGGACCTGCTTTACGTCGCCACTGCGGACCACAACCCGGTGTGGAGCGAGATGTTTGCCCTCGCGTCGGCCTCACCACCCGTCGGGCTCTCGGATTGGTTCAATGCTCTGCCCCCTTACGTCGCCGGAATTCCGCTCTGGCAATACGGAGCCAACAGCCTCAGCAACAACGTCTTCACTCAGTCGCGGTCCATTTACCGCTGCCCGACCGCAGCGAGTACACCCTCCGTTTCGCCACCGGATCCTGATCCCGTGTTGGGCATCCAACCGGGTGCGGGACCGGGGCCGACGTTCAATTACGGCATGAACCAGCGGATTAATTTTAATCTGGATCCCCCCGCCAACGTGCCGGAGACCCCGTTCAAAATCACCCAAGCCGTGCATCCTTCAGCATTTGTGGTGTTTTCCGAGCAGCGTGTGCACGCCAGCGAGACGCCTTATTACGGCACCTCTCCGGCGGATCTGAGCAGCACTTTCAACTGGTGCAACCGCTCTTCCGGCCGCCACAGCGGCATAGGCAACATCGTCTTCGGCGACGCGCACGCTGGTGCCTTCAAATACGGCTACGTCGTCGGGCTGGCTGCCGGCAAAATCACCGATCCAAAGCGCCCGGACATCAACTGGGAGTTTGACGGCCAGTAGCGAATCAGTGAGCGGCACACGGTGGCGTGGACGGCGCGGAAAACGTGGTCAGCCCTGGGGGGGGCCTGCGATTCAGAATCTCCGTGAGAACGGCCCGCCGCACGAGGTCCCGGACGCGCTAACCGAGAGTTGCTTCCGAAATCGCACATGCGGTGTGAGAATGGCAGAGTCACCGCATCGGCTCAAAGGGTATTCTCGGCGGAAGACGGCCAGAGGCACTGGGCCTCGGCTTCAAGCGTAACGATCCGAGCGGAACAACGTGTTACATGGTGCCTCATCTTCTTCACTGCATGGATGGCTAACGCAGGTCGGTTGATTAAAGAGGCCTGATGAAGTTGAGATGCGCTTAGTCGTCCGGATTGCCGGGTTCATCGGATCAACTTCACGGCGGAGAATCCGTAACCGCGCGCGTTCAACGACACCTTGCCCTCTTTTACCGCCAGCGCTTGGCGCTCACGTTCGAGCAAGTCGGTCTCTCGGGCCGTGCGGTAGCCCGGCGCCTCAAGCAGCAGGACGCCGGTTCTGCCGCTGGTTTCCCACACGCGGACTACCGCCTGGTCGGGCGCACCGTCATCAGCCGGCTTCAAGCAGGTCACTAAAGCACGCATCGGATCCACTCCGAGATTCGACCGGTCGAGCCGTTTTTTAGGCAGACGGCCCGAGGCGAATGTCAGCGGGGCAGCCACGCTTCGGCTCCAGGCCAGGGTGGCTGCGTTGTCGTAGCCTGGTGCATGAGCCCGCAACGCGTAGCGGAACCGGAAGTGAGTCACACCATCCTGGTCCTGGGCGACCTCCCTCCAGTTCTGATCGTTGCCCAAGGGCTCGAACGCCAGCGCCCCTTGATCCACACGCAACATGTAAGCGTCCAGCGGCGCGATGGTGACGCCCACTCGGCCGAGCGGTGAGTAGTCCACAAACCCCTGCACCGCGAACCGCCGGAGGTCCGCGCCGGGCAGCAGGTCGCCGTCGGGCTGAAATTGCGGGCGAAGGACCGCCGCGGTGGTTTCGATGTGGAGATCGCGGACGCCATCGCCGATCGGGAAGAAATGGAGCAGCCGCTGCTGGTTGGTCGTGGGTGGCTTCTCGATTTCCACATCGAAGGTTACCCAATCGAGCGCGGCGTAGAGCGTAATGACGTTCGTTACGCGCAACTCACCGATCCGACCGGCAACCCGCATTTCGCCGGTGACCGCGCCCAGTTGGGTGTGGCATTGCACGCCGGAAAGGAGGCGCTCCTGCCCGTCGTGAAAGACGGTTTGGCAGAGCGAGCGACCCGAGGCTCCGGTGAGCAATTCCTGCCCGCTGGTCTTGTGAACCAAGCTGGCGAGGCCGCCGTTCTTCGGATCCACACGCAACCGATAAAACGGGCTTTCCAAGCTCGTCGCAGTGCCCGAGAACGGCGGCACCGATGTGGCCCGGAGCGGTCTGCTTTCGAACGTATATTCGCGGAATCCGAACGCCGGAACCTCTGTGGCCAAGAAGATGAGACTGCGCTGGGCACCCTCCGATCGGATCTGGGATGGCCTGCCCTTTACCCCCGTCACCTCGCTGGGCACGGCACACTCTACTGGGATTTCCCGGGCAAAACTTAGCGGATTGAAGACGGTGACGCGCAGGTTGTCAGACTTGAGTCCGAGTTTGTTCCAGGCCTGGCCATTCAGGCGCTGGCTGATTTGGGCGAGGCCGCCCGCCCATTTGTCGCGTAGTTCCGCGTTGTGGCGCTTGTTCTGGAGGTCGGTGCCATTCCAAGCATGATCCGAAAGCATCGCCCAGAACCACTCGCCCCGCTCACGGCTCTCCCGGGTCTGCGCCACAATGTCCGGTTGGACCTGGCTCGCAAGCGTCACGAGAGATTCGGCGGCCAGGAAGGAACGCTCGTTCTCTCGCAGCGCGGCAACGGTCCGGGCCAGACTGACCGGCCAAAGCTGCCACGAATGCCCGAAGCAACCGCGGAGTTTGGGCAAAAACGGGGACCGGGCCTCGACCGCGTCCACTTCCGCGCAGAACTGGGCCAGCGTGCCGTTGACCAACCGCACAGCATTGCTTCCGGCCGCATTGTAGCGGATGATGCCGTCGGCGAAACCGTGCGCCTGTTTCCAACTGTCCGGGTTGATGTCCGAATGCGTCCCGCTGGCGAAGATCGTCCGCAATGGATAGGCGGCGCCTAGTCCGGCATAATGAGGAAGCCACTCGGACGCCACTCGGCTGGGCTCCTTCAAGAGATAACCTCCCTGCATGTAGTTCGCTTTTTCAGAGGCCCACGAATCCAGCAGCACCCGCACTTCACTACCGTCCGGCCCTTCCAGCCGGAACAATGGCGGATTCTTCAGCCCCTTGAATGTCGAGTCGTAATCATAGAACGGCACGGAGGTCCAGCGGATGCCGCAGCCGGACATCAGTGAGGCCATGCCCCACGGCAAAGACGGTAGCTCAATGTGCTCCGCGACAGCAATTGGCATCCCGTGCTCCCGCTCCATCCGGCGCGCAGGATAGAAGGTGCGCAGAGCGCCTTCCACGCTCTGGAAGCCCCAGAGGGAATTGCAGAGGAACGGGCTCACACAGAGGCGGCCCTCGTGAATGCGGCGGAGCAGTTCGCCGCGCCGCTGCGGATAGATCTCCAGACAGGCTTCGACCTCGATGAAGGCGGTGGCGTTGTAATGGTCGCGGCTGTCCGGCGGCAGCGCATCGGTGCGGGTCATCTCGTCCAGATGAGCGGCGATGAGGTCCGCGAAAGCCTGGCGGGTCTGGACTTCGGTGAAGCCCCAAGTCACATCCGGACACGTATCGTTCGCAATGACGACGCGCCAGGGAGTTGGGGTGTCAGTGGCCAACGTCTGGAGCACGAACCTGGCTCCCGTTGCCAGGATGAGGGCGAGTTTGAGGGTCTTCATAGATTCAGCACACCAAGGTGTCGTTGTGACCACTTCCGACTACAAGTCTGGTCTACTTCGCGGCTTCGATCTTGCTCAGTCGGTACAACCGTCCTCGGCACGCCCCTTGATGGCAAGTCTTATCAGCGGCGTTGCCGGTTCCCCATCCACCACTGCAACGGAAAACCCATAGGCGCCTTTGGTTTGGACGTCGGTCCGCATGATTTCCTGGGAACACCGCTCTCCGATCTACCCTGGGCGTGGGCGGATGCGTGGTCGCGCGTTCCGCACTTCTGGCCTTGGCGTCGGCAAGCAGCTACCCCTCTCCGTGGATCTGTTCCTTCATGGCTTTGGCGGCAAATGCATAACCGCCATTGGAGCCATCCACGAAGTGAAAGTGCCGGTTGAGACGATCAAACACCAAACACGTCAGCAGGGCGGAATCCGTAATGTGAAGGCCATAATTTAATCGACCCTTCGAGCGCTGCTCTCGCAAATACTGCTCGAACTTTTCCCGGTTGGTTGTGGAACAGGAAATTACCATCCGGATCATGTCATCAAATTTCTGGTGGTCCGTGTTCTGGATGAGAATCTTTTTGTAGTTACGCCAATCGATTCTTGCGAAGCGCATCGGTTTGCCGAAAAACAGTGTCCCGAGATGGTTCTGGATAAGGAATAAACGAAGGCAAAGCCACTGAATCCAAGCCGGACGATAACCATGCTTGGCGTGGAGTTCGGCATGCAAGTCCTTTTCATTTGAGGTCAAGTTCAGTCTCAGCTCCGTCGCCGGACGGTAAGCCGAGCTTTCGCCGAAGATGCTTTCAATCTTCGCGACCGCTTCCCGATAAACGTCGTTTTTCGCATGTTCGCTTCCGCCTTTCGCCTGAATCAGGAGTGAAACGACCTCTCCCTTTTCGCTGCGCACCGGATTCCAGCGGCACTCCAGCCCGGAAAAGTCGGCGTCGGTGACCGTTGGATCGTCGGGCAACTCGTAGGAGTGACTATCAATCGATCCCTTAACCAGTTTCTCGGCGCGTGAAAGTCCGCCGCCGGTGAAGACGGCCTGGGTGAAGTGTTCGGACACAATCAGCTTGGCAACGCCAATGTCGAACCCATCCGCGGTGACCCGTTCCACCGGGACGATGCCGACCCGGAGCAAGAGATTGAAAAACTCTTTCCCGCGGTTTTTGGCGGCAAGAAGAACCTGCCTGGCGGCCGGCAAAAGCGACGCAGGAATCAAGAAGGCAGCGCCGTCGCCTCCAAAGACGAACGGGAATTCAATGTTTCCGGCGGCGTTGAGCAGGCCGATGATGGTCATGGCCCCCAGGAGATTAACGTTTTTGTATTGGCCGGATTTGACGGCGGCGGTGGAGTTCACTACGTCCGCGATGACGACGTGCCAATCCCGAGGCGCGGGCCGGAAGTTCGCGGCCACTGTGACATCGCGATAATTGCCCAAGAGCGGGAGGTTTTT
>Ga0316231_1004367_pt1 | contig 11781 bp, 15 predicted proteins | sample TBH18027metaG_FD_206002 | JGI IMG/M metagenome (GOLD analysis project Ga0316231, IMG submission 206002) | Freshwater microbial communities from Trout Bog Lake, Wisconsin, USA - TBH18027 | ecosystem: Environmental > Aquatic > Freshwater > Lake > Hypolimnion/Profundal zone | place: USA: Wisconsin...
TTAACTTTTTCATTTGTCTTACTCCTTGACCTTTACGGTCTTAATGGTCCGTTTGTTCCGGACTCTTATTATCTGAGACTTTGTAGTCCCAAATTCCTTTTTGTTGACCTTGACGGATCAACTCTACCACAGCCGCTTCAACAGTGGCTTTAACTGCCAATGTACCAGGTTCATTTATAGTTAGGCCGCTTTCAAATTCAAACGCTGATGTGCCTCCTCTAAAGAACTTAAGTACCGCCACGCTGTCTGCTGTGCTATATACTGTCTTAGTGACTGTTACTGTGGTTAATACCTTACCTGTGCTAACACTCACTGCTCGTAGACTAACTGTTACAATGTCCTTACTATACTGTGTTTGTGGTCCAATTCCCAACCATTTATAAGCAATTCCGCCACTTTCAGTTGAACTGTCGTAGCCTACAATACCGCCTTCCATAATGATACCAGCAAACTGTAATGGTACCAATGGTTTAGCGGCAGATCCTTCGTAGGCATCACGCATCTGTTTGATGATAGTGCGTTCTTTAATCAAGTTGTCTACGTTTACACGTTCTACAACATCAAACCACTGTCCATGTCCTACTTCTTGTAGGGCACTGATTAAGAACGGCTCAGCACCCTGTGTAACCGCAGTGCTAAAGCTGGCTATGTTAGGTGAGTTCTTACGTTGCCCTGTTTTGTCTTGGAAACTGTAGACTGCTACAGTGATCTTTGGACCCGCAGGTGCTGGAATAGCATCAAACTCTTTTACCATTTTGTTCTCTGCTCGTTCCGGAGCATGTTCATACCCAGCTTTCTGAACAGTAGCACATCCTGTAAGAGCTAATACTGCTAAAATTAAAAATAGTTTCTTCATCAGCTCTATGATCCTGTTAGATTAAATGAACCCAATGGAACATTGATAGTGGTTACATTACCTAAGTTGTCTGTAACCTGTAGGCTAATGTTACTGCCATTGTTTTGCCAAAATATAGTATTACCTTGGAAGTTAAAGGTGCCGCTGGTACTAGATCCACCCGCAAACATAGCAGTAGCTAGGTTTTGACTTACCTGTGCTAGAACACGTGATTCTAAGTTAGTTAAGAATTGATTAAGTGGAGTATTGCTGGCCGCAGTGGCTGCCGCTTGTTGTGCGGCCTGTAGAGCCTGCTGTATTGCCTGCGCACGTGTATATTCTTCGTTCTGTATAGTTAGAACGTATGTGCCATATCCGTTACCGTTGAAACTCGGACTTTTAAATTGAAAGTCGGGTAGTGGTGCGGCCTGTGCGGGTATTGCCACAAGCAGTGTGAATATTATTATAATTTTTTTCACTGTCTAGGCTCCTAGTATTAATATTTACTAGAACCTAGTGGTGAAGTTTTATGGTACTTTAATCTTAATCTAGATTAAACTTTGACGTCTTTTTCTTCGATACGTTTGAGAATTTCTTCGTAGAATGAGTCTAGTTCTCCGCCGAATTTACCTTTCAGATTTTCAATACATTCTTTACAAAAAGCATATTGTTCATCTTTATATGCTTGTAGGAAATCATCATGTAACTTAGTCCAACTTTCTAATTGTGGTAGATCTTGGATAGCTATTTTATCGCCAGGAACTAGACAAAATACTTCCATTTTGTTATCTTCAACAATTAGAGTTTCTAAATCTAATACTGTGTACTTCTCGCGTAGTTTTTCTGCGTTGTCTCGCCCAAAAATAATATTCATCTTTTCTCCGTAATTCCAGCTTGTTTAAACACAAATTGTACAGCCTGTGCTTGACTTACAGCATCCTCTAGGGCATTGTGTAGGCCTGCTTTGTTCTTTTCACGCGGGTCACCCAGGCTACTTAGTAAGGTACGACTATCACGGATCTGCCAGAACTGCCAAGGGCATGGTAAACCCATTTGTCTGTATAGGTTTTCTAAGATAACAATATCAAACACAGGACCCTGTGCCCAAATGTTATCTGCTCCTACAATAAATCTATTTAACTCTTGTGTAAACTGTTCTAGACTAATACGATCACCTTCGCCAAGTGCTTCTTCACGAACATCTTCTGCTTGATTACCCCACCAAGCAATAGTATTGTCATCGACATGACGACCCATAGCAATTTGACTGTCAATATCGATACGGAAGTAGATACCATCTACAATATCTTCTTGTTTATAGGGATTAAACTTACAAGCACCAAATGTACAAATTGTAGCATCTGGTCGCACACTTAACGTTTCTAAATCAAGCATTACATCCATTATTCATTACCTTTAGGTTTAAGCCACGATGGGAGAGAGTGTTTTTCCATTTTCTTACGACATTCTTCTTTGACTTTAGGTGGTACATCCGGACTAATCTCAGACATTCGGCAGTCGTAGAACACTGCTACTTCTGTCTTAGGAGGAAAAAATGTCATTGCTATTGATATAATAACCACTATCAGTAAGATGGCAAATTTAGTATCATCACTTAGTTTCATTATTTCTCCACATAGCAAGCCAAGAATTGCTTTTAGGTCTATAATCAGTAACTTGTATCGAATGTTGTTTGACTAATTTATATCCCATATTTAACATTGAAGCATTAATAATATCAAATGGTATTACAAAATTAAATTTAGCAGATTTCCAGTTGTGTCTAGTATATCTATTTCCAGTTATATTATCTATTTCAGGTAAAAATTTTAAGTGTTGCTGATCAATTACACAGTCTAAAATTATATAATCGGGATTACAATTATTTGTAATTAATTCCAACAAATGCAATGGACTGTGTAAATGATATAGCACTCCACAACATACAACTACATCTGCTAAGGATTTTTCAGTTAATGCCATTAACGCATCATCTGCTACTACCTCGTTTATTCCCGGAACTGAAGATAAAGCGTTAGCCGCGTCTGAATCAGCTTCAATCAATTTAAGATACTTAGGATTATGAGAAATTATTAAACTACTATGAATTGTAGAATTTGGGCCTATTTCTAAAACAGTTTTATCCCTACAGATATAAAAATATTCATCTGATATTAATTTTAAATATTCAACTAAGTTCATTTACAATCGCAGGCCTTTCTACCTTGGTTACAAGTACCAGTACAGCCTCTACCGCAGGTAAAGAATTTAGCAAGACTACTTAGTAATTTTCGTAACATTATCTGCCTTCAATAATTTTAAAGTCTCAGCATGTGCTACACGTTTACGTAAACTTGAGCTAGAGAAACTGTGATCACGTTTATTATAAATTAATTCAATACCACGGTACATACATTCTCCTTTACCTGTAAAATCACTGTATTGATATTCTTCACCTAAGACACGCACATCAAGTGGTAGGATTAACAGCAAGTCAATTAGATCTTGTTCTGTTTGGTAGATAACAACTTCATCTACATAACGACAAGCAGCCAGTTGGATCTGACGTTCTACAATACTTTGAACAGGTTTGTTTTTAGTATCTGGACGATCAATAGTTGGATCTGTTTGTAACCCAGCAATTAAGTAATCACAGTGATTCTTGGCTTCACTTAACATGGCTATATGGCCAGCATGTAGCATGTCAAATGTGCTGAAGGTAATACCAATCTTTTTACCTTCAGCCTTGAGTTCTTTAATCTTGTTGAAAATCATACATCCGGTTCCAGTTTGATATTCAATGGAAATCCATTGTTACGAGCTAGTTGTGTAACTTCTACACCTTTTTGCTCTGCCATTTCATAAGGCAACACTGCTGCAGTGCCTGCTCCATCTTCATGAATCTTTTGGGTTAAAGCTATTGCTTGTTCTAGTGTATAGTTGAACACTGTGGTTAGACTTTCAATAACAAATTCCATAGTAGTAACTTCATCATTGATGTAGATTACTCTATACATTGGAGGTTCTTTAATGTCAAAATTTGGTTGAGGTTTAACTCTTGTAATTGCTTGTGCTTGGCCCATCATAATCCTTTACTTGAAAAACTTGAATAAGGGTAGGAGTTACCCTACCCTTTTATTATACTACTTTTCGAAGGTAATAGCAATCTTTTTCTTGCTAGCCTGAGGAATAAAAATTTCCACATTCACAGTCAAGATACCGTTACGCACGCTAGCACCTTTAACTTCTGCGCCATCTGGTAAGGCAAATGTACGAATAAAGTTACGAGCTGCAATGCCTTGATGGATATAGTTACCTACATTTTCTACGGCCTTTTCAGCAGTTGTGCCTTTGATAACTAACTCACCATCTATTAGTTCAACATCTAGTTCTTCTTCTTCGAAACCAGCTACAGCCACTTCAATAGCATATTCGGTTTCAGCAGTGCGAATAATATTGTACGGCGGATAGTTGCTGTTATTCAACTTTTCTTGTGTACGAGCAAGTTCATCAAACATACGATCAAAGCCAATGGCAAAACGTGGCAGTGTTTCCAAAGTTAAATGATATTGTTTCATATTATTCTCCTTTCTTAACTTCAGTAAATTCAGCATCAACTACTTCACCTTCAACTGTTTTTTCAGTTGATGATTCGCCTGGCTGTACTTCTGCTTGTTGTTTAGCTACTTCGCCTGCCTGCATTGCTTGGAACAATGGCCCAGCTGGTTCAGCTAGTGCTGAGATAGCTTCCATGATCTTGTCTGGATCATCAGTTTTCTTAGCTTCTTCAAGTGCTTCAACGGCCTTGTTAATAGCTTCAACTTGTTCTGGTTGAATTTGGTCACTATAGTCTTTTAATGCTTTGTTAATACCGTGTACTTGTTCATCAGCACGATTTTGTACATCAACTAGATTACGAGCTTTTTGGTCAGCTTCTTTATTAGCTTCAGCATCCTGTACCATCTTTTCAATTTCTTCTTCAGTTAAACCTGAATTAGCTTTGATAGTGATCTTGTTTTCTTTGCCAGTGTTTTTGTCTTTAGCACTTACTTTTAAGATACCGTTAGCATCAATGTCTAAGGTAATCTCAATTGCTGGCACGCCACGTGGGGCAGGAGCAATACCTTCTAGGTTAAATTCACCTAGTTTCTTGTTGTCCTTGATAAACTCACGTTCGCCTTGACCAATAGCTACTGTAACTGCTGGTTGATTGTCTTCAGCAGTTGAAAATGTTTGACTAACTTTAGTAGGAATAGTTGTATTCTTCTTAATAAGTTTAGTCATAACACCGCCAACTGTTTCAATACCTAGGCTCAGCGGAGTAACATCTAGTAATAGCACGTCTTTCTTATCACCGGCTAACACAGCACCTTGAATAGCCGCACCAACTGCTACAGCTTCGTCTGGGTTAACGTCTTTACGTGGAGCACGACCGAATAGTTTCTCAACTTCTTCTTGTACCTTAGGCATACGTGTTTGGCCACCGACTAAGATAACATCATCAATGTCTTTAGCAGTTAATTTAGCATCTTTCAATGCCACTTTACATGGCTCGATACTACGTTTGATTAATTCTTCAACTAATGATTCAAATTTAGCACGTGTAATAGTTACGTTTAAGTGTTTTGGACCACTAGCATCTGCTGTAACATAAGGTAAGTTTACAGTAGTTTGAGCAGAACTAGATAGTTCAATTTTAGCTTTTTCAGCGGATTCCTTTAAGCGTTGTAGGGCCAATTGGTCTTTACTTAGGTCAACACCACTTTCTTTCTTGAATTCATCGATTAAGTAGTCCATAATGCGTTGGTCAAAGTCTTCACCACCTAGGAATGTATCACCGTTGGTTGATAATACTTCAAATTGGAATTCACCATCTAGGTTAGCAATTTCAATAATACTTACGTCAAATGTACCGCCACCTAGGTCGTAAACAGCAATTTTTTTATCTTTCTTTTCAGCTTTGTCTAGACCAAATGCTAGCGCAGCCGCTGTTGGCTCATTGATAATACGTAGAACTTCTAGGCCCGCAATTTTACCTGCGTCTTTAGTTGCTTGGCGTTGTGCGTCATTGAAGTAAGCTGGTACAGTAATAACTGCTTGTGTAACTTCTTCACCTAGGTAGTCTTCAGCAGTTTTTTTCATTTTGATAAGAACTTCTGCTGAGATCTGAGGTGGTGCTAGTTCTTTATCATCAATTTTAACCCACGCATCACCATTTTTGTTTTTAACAATTTGGTATGGCATTAGGTCAATATCTTTTTGTACAGCCTGTTCATCAAACTTACGTCCGATTAAACGTTTAGCCGCATAGATTGTTTTCTTTGGATTTGTAACTGCTTGACGTTTAGCAGGTGCGCCAACTAGAATTTCATCGCCGTAGGCAACAATACTAGGTGTAGTTCTAGCACCTTCGTTATTTTCAATTACTTTTGGTTTGTTGTTTTCAAGAATGGCCACACATGAGTTAGTGGTGCCGAGGTCAATACCAACGATCTTAGACATATAGTTTCTCCTTTATTAAGCAAGATCTAAAAACATAGAGCCCTAATCAGGCACTCTATAAAAATATTTATCACTACAATAAAGTATAATATACTATTATTATATATGTCAAATATTTTGGTTATCTCTTGTGTATTATTATTTTTAATGTTATACTATCATTTTAAACTATAAATATTTTAACATATGGCTAATGTAATTTTATTCACCGATCGCACTCCGCATACCCAAGAAATACAAGGCGAGATGTATCAAATTGAACGTTACACTCGCGGTGCTGGTGCTTACAAAATTGCCTCAAATTTAAGAAATCACGGATTTTCTGTAGTTGTAATACCTAATTGTCTGCGATTATCATTTGCAACCATAAAAGAAATTATTTCTGCTAATTCTAAAGATTTATTATGGGTAGGTATTAGCACTACATTTATGACCGTGCGATCTAGTTCAATCGAAAATTATAGAAAAATATGGGCCAAAACCACAGATAGGTTTGTTAATTTAATAACATTAACCGACAATTATAATCTAAGAACATTAAACAATCAAATTGCTTGGGGTACAACCGAATTAAATTTAATTTCAGATTTTGTAAAATCTGAATTCTCAGCTGAGGTAGTGTTAGGTGGTACCTGGGTGAGTCATATTAAAGATGGAGCATTAGATTTAGATATAACCAGAGTTCGAGTTGTAACAGGCATGGCTGAAGATTATTCAATCGAAATGACTCAAGCATTGCATAAAAAGTTGCCTGTGCCTTTCCAGCTAGCTACAAAAGAAGGACAAAAGGATTTTAAATCCAGCTTTATTGATTATACCGAGCACGATCACGTAAGTCCGGACGATTGGCTAAGTATAGAAATCAGCCGAGGCTGTGCTTTTAAATGTGCTTATTGTACCTATGATCATAAAGGAAAAAGTGATACAACTAAATGGACCAAGACCCTTAGAGATGAATTAATAAGAAATTATGAACATTGGGGTGTGACAAAATATCATTTACTCGATGACTTATATAATGACAGCGAATATAAGATCAAAACATTGTATGACGAAGTTTGGAGTCAATTGCCGTTCCAACCTGAGTGGATAAGCTACTTAAGATTAGATCTTATTTGGTCAAATCCTGACAGTGCTGAGTGGATTAAACAATCTGGCTGTAAATTGGGATGTTTCGGTATAGAAACTCTGCATGATCGGGCAGGTAGAGGTGTAGGGAAAGGACTAGGAAAAGAACGCATATTAGAAACATTAAAATTTCTTAAAGAAAAATGGGGGTCTGATGTGTTAATTGATGCTATGATGATTGCTGGACTTCCATATGAACCGTATGAACATATTGTAGAAACTATGGAGTGGATACGTACCACTGATTTGGTTAACAGTTATTCATATCAACCTCTATGGGTAACGCCACCTGACCATAAAAAAATTGTATTACAGTATAGTGATATGAGTAAAGATTATGACAAATATCAATTAACCTGGGGGCCCGATGGTTGGGTTAATAATGTTGATGTATCGTTTAAGATGGTTAGCGAATTATGTATGAACTTACAAAATCAACGTTATGACAACTATTTTCCAGTCGACTTTCAAGAATATACAGAATTAAGAACTTTAGGGTATTCGCATGCTGATCTAGCACGTCGTGAATTCAAAAATACAATTTTAAATGATATTACTAGCCATAATTATCCAATAAATGATCTAATTACAGCTAGATTAGAAAAGATTTTAAAGGTTAAAGATTAATATAATTTTTCTGGAAGACGTTGACTAGCTAATTTCTTCTTCCAGCGGTTTTTAGCCGCACTAGCTTTACGTTTTTTCTTGGTAGTTGGTTTTTCGTATTCGCCGCGATCACGTACTTCTTGAAGCAAGCCGCTGTCTTGAATTTTCTTCTTAAACTTGCGTAGTGCTTGTTCTACGTTATCGTACTTAACGTATACTGTACTACCTTTTAGTGGGTTTTCGTAGGGCATGTGAAACTATTTCTCCGTTATATTAGTATATTATTTACCATAATACACATATATTATGAGATTTTAATCAAAAGGTCAAGCGGTGATTTTACCAAAATGATCTAATAGCGTACCAGCAGTGTATCTAGTACTTGTAGGCATGATGCTTACTTGGCTAGCATCATCTATTAGTGTTTGATCACAGTTTGGACTGATATGATTTAGCCATTGTAAATCACCAATGTCACCGTCGTATAGGTAAACATCATAGTCAACATCTGTGTTTTGTAAATGACTAGTTAACTGGTCTAGGTCTTCTTGGCTGGGATCAACTACTAAGATTGTTGTTTTATCTTTATCTACTATGCTTGGATGTGTGATATATCTACTTTGATTGCTCATTTAAATACCTTTGAATTTGCTCTTGTTCAGTAGCACTTAACATTTCAACTTCGTACTCGCCACTGTCAATCTTATTGATTAAATGCTTGATATATTCTTCATCGTAAGCATAAGTGTCTGATTGTTCTTTATTTACTTCGATCCAACGTTGTCCGTTATATTTAAACAGTCTATTTGGCAAGTAGTCTACACGAATAAACAAATCGCCTTTGGCTGGATCAGCTGGGAACGTTGTACCGAATCCACTATTTGCTGGGCTAATCGTTTCATCATTATCTGCTTGTATTGCTGCTGGCATAGGACGTTGAATTGGTTCTGGATCAAAGCGATCAGCGTGTGCTGGATTTTCTACAACTACATTAATAGTAGTACCTGAATCTAATAAAGTGTAAGTTTCTGGTTCAACAACCGGAGTAACAACTACGTCTGAGTTTGATTCTGGCACAGCAATACGACTGATGAATAGGGGCTCTTTAGCAACTAGGCCAACATTACCGGAAGCACTTGGCCATACCCAAGGTTTGTTTAGATAACCATACTTGGCATCTAACTCACGAGCTACTTCCTTACCATGATCAAAGAATTCTTGTTCTGTGTCAAACAAGGTTGTAGATGTAGAAGTCATTTCTACATTACCTGTGGCGGCTTTAATTGCTTCTAATTGCTCATCAGTTAGCGGACCATCATCTGGTTCGTATGCGGCTGTTTCGTCCCACTCAGGCCATGCTTCACTATCAGGCACCCATACTTGATGCCAACCTTCTACTTTGTCTAATTCTTTGTTTATTTCTTCAGGAGTAGCTGTATTTGCCCACTCAACTGCTTGGTCAGCGGCTTCTTGTAGTTTAGATTTTTTATCATCTTCTCGAGACCATTCAACTGTTTGTTCTGCGGCCAAAATAAGGATAAGTGCCAAAGGATCAAACACTAGAACTAATAGAATAATTACCCAACGCACAGCACGTTCTAATAGGTTAGCGTCTGGATTGTCACCGTAGATCAGTGCCGCTATGTATTTGATTGGCCCGACTTCTGCTTCAATTTTGCGTGATTGTGCCGCAAGTGGAGCACGCTGTTCTTGTAGTCGAGCTATGTTTGACTGTGCTGTGGCAATATCAGCTTGTAGGCTCTTACGTTCACCTGCTTGTTGCTTGCGTATTTGAACTGCTTTGTTAGTGCCTTTGTCGTCTGTGGTACGTGACAGCATTTGATCAACTTGGCTGTCCATTTGTGCTAGGGCCTTTTTGCTTGTGGCAATATTATCCTGTTCCGTTTTAATCTTTTCATCAAATATTGAAACTTGTGCGCTTATATCTTCATTTGCTGTTGACTGTGATAAGTGGCTAGCTGACAGGAATCCAAATGTGCCCATGCTGGTAATCAGCATTAATACTACAATAGCAGGTACTAGATATAATTTGAATTGCCAACCTGCTCGATTCCAATATTTGTGTAACCAGACAGTAGCAACAATCTTTGAAATCTCAAGAGTGCAGCCCATAATAATAATAGGTATAACCACTCCAGGAAATATCGCTGTTAGTCCTGTAATTGAATAATATGCAGCAACTGCTGATAGCATCAACGCAGTTAACAATGTCATTATACCAAATATCATAAAATACGGTTTCCAAGATAAATATTAATGTAGTTCGCGATATGGGGATATCCAACTACTCTATAACTGATAGGAGTCACAGCAATGATATTTATCACCAATAAATATACAAAATACTATTATAGTATTATTTCAAACGCAAAGTCAAGAATTTTACCACCAGAAACATATACAGAACGTCACCACATTATACCAAAAAGTTTAGGTGGTAGCAATTCTAAAGATAATTTAGTAAGCCTAACGGCACGAGAGCATTTTATATGCCATCGACTATTACCTAAAATGTTAGAAGGTAAAAGCAAAGCCAAGATGTCTTTTGCTTTTTGGAGATTAGTTCATGGTAAAAATAATTTACTAATTACTGCTCGCACATATCAAATAGCACAATTATTAGTGCGGGAAGCAAATATAACTATTGACAATAGACCTCCAAATCACACAGGTAAAACTTGGGAAGAAATATATAAGGATCCAGCAAGAATAGAAGAACGACGTGCAGCAGTTAGAAAACAAATGACTGGCAAAAATAATCACAATTATGGTATCCCGTTACCTGAAGAAACAAAATCAAAAATTAGAAATAAATTAGAAATTACACATCATGTTATGACTGTAGAAGAAAGACGCAGACGATCTGTAGAGCAAACGGGCAAGTCTTGGGAGGTTCGCATGGGTAAAGAGACTGCGTCATTGGCTAAACAAAAAGTATCTGCTATACACAAAGGCAAACCAAAATCTGAAGAGCACAAGAATAATTTAAGGATTGTACGAGCAAATCAGATAATGAAACCAGTAACTAAAGAAACAAAATTGAAACAGGCAGAGAAACGATTATTGACACCTAACGCAACTTGTATTCACTGTGGTGCAAGTATGCACCCATCACATATTTCACGCTACCATAATGAAAAATGCAAAACTATAGTTAAATAGTGTCAAGAGTTTTGATTAGATATGTGTAACTGCCACATAGGTATTAGCCGCAGTGCCATCATAACAGGTATAGACTAATTCAAGAGCAGTGTTACTAATATCAGTTGATCCGCCGCCATTACCATTCCAACTAGTTGCACCAGTTGAGCTATTATCACCTGCTACCACACCGTAGTTGATATCACGGCTAGTAGCACCAACCCTAATGTGTAATTTAACTGTAGCACCTGCTACATAATTACTTAGGTTAACTGTAAATGGCACAGCACCTGCTCCCGAAGGATTATATGCTAGTACCATAGAATCTGAAGCAAAGCTCACATTAGCCCAAATACCACCATTGATTGTGCGTAGTCCACCATCGTTAATAACCACACGTGGAGTTGTAAGTGTACCACTTGAGTTAACGTTTACGTTAGCGGCAGAAATACTAGTGTTAACTGTCATTAGATTAGCGGTCACTGTTACTGCGTTAGTAATACTGCTAGAATTACTGCCGTTTGGTGTTACCCAAAGTTCAATACGAC
>Ga0316231_1004368_pt1 | contig 11781 bp, 10 predicted proteins | sample TBH18027metaG_FD_206002 | JGI IMG/M metagenome (GOLD analysis project Ga0316231, IMG submission 206002) | Freshwater microbial communities from Trout Bog Lake, Wisconsin, USA - TBH18027 | ecosystem: Environmental > Aquatic > Freshwater > Lake > Hypolimnion/Profundal zone | place: USA: Wisconsin...
CTGAACGACTGGGTGACGCTGACGAATTTCGTTGGCACTAATACCACCATCACCATCCGTGATCCATCCGCCACCAACGCTCCGCGACGGTATTATCGCGCGGAGGTGCCGTAAGCAACGCCTGCGGGTTCGGGCAACGCCCCGGTGCCCGTTTCCTGAACTGGCGGCGGGACGCCGCCAGCACCCGCAGCCGGGCCACCTGCGCTACGAACGCGCCGGTTCATGGTCCCAATGCCTCGGACGACAATTAAACTTCACGGCAGTGAAGAATTGACGTTGACAGGGCAGTTGAATGTTGAATGTTTTTTCCGGTTAATGGGTTTAATGTTTGAATTCAATCGCGGAAAGTTGTCAGGGTTGATTTAGACCTGCTCACGGCCCATGAAACGCGCAAGCGGAGCGCCGGCCTCCGGTACGGCTCGACGGTGGCCATTTCCAACGAGCCGGGCCTGGAGGCCGGCGCTCCGGTTCTTGGGAAGACCTGAGAGCGGTCAGTTGCATTTTTCCGCTTTGGACATAAGCTATCCGCATTATGGATCAGCACCCGGCTTCCACGCCGCATTTGTTTTCACCGCTCACGGTTCGTTCCGTGACGCTGCGCAACCGTATTGGCGTGTCGCCGATGTGCCAGTATTCGGCCTCAGATGGGCTGGCCAACGACTGGCATTTTGTCCATTTGGGCTCGCGCGCGGTGGGCGGCGCCGCGCTCGTTATTGTCGAGGCGACGGCGGTCGCGCCGGAGGGCCGCATCACGCCGGGCTGCCTTGGATTGTGGACGGACCAGCAGGCCGGGCTGCTGGCGCGCCTTGCCGCCTTCCTGAAACAGCACGGGGCCGTGCCGGTCATTCAGATTGCGCATGCGGGCCGCAAGGCTTCGGCGGCGGTGCCGTGGCGCGGCGGTGCGCACTTGTCCGAGAGGGAAGGCGGCTGGCCAACGATCGCGCCCAGCGCGCTCGCTTTCGGCGGCGATTTGCCGAAAGTTCCCCGTGCCATGACGGAGGCCGACTTGGAGCGTGTTGAGAATAATTTTGTGGCGGCCGCCAAGCGCGCCCTGGCGGCGGGTTTTGAATGGCTCGAGCTGCACGCGGCGCACGGCTATCTGTTCAGTGAATTTCTTTCACCCCTCGCCAACCACCGCACGGACCAGTATGGCGGCAGTTTTGAGAATCGTATCCGCTTCCTACTCGACACGACGCGCGCGGTGCGCCGGGTATGGCCGGAGAAATTGCCGCTGGCGGTGCGCCTCTCGGCCATTGACTGGAAGGAGGGCGGCTGGGATCTCGAACAGACCGTCGCCCTGGCGAAGCGGCTAAAAGCTGCGGGCGTGGACTTGCTGGATTGCAGTTCCGGCGGCGTGGTGCCGGATGCGAACATCAAGGTGGGGCCTGGCTATCAAGTGCCGTTTGCGGAAAAAGTGCGGCACGGTGCAGAAATCCTCACTGCCGCCGTGGGCTTTATCACGGAGCCCAAACAGGCGGATGACATCGTGCGTGGCGGCAAGGCGGACGTGGTGTTGCTGGCGCGGCAGCTGCTGGTGGATCCCTACTGGCCGGCCCACGCCGCCAAGGCGCTCGGACTCAAACTGCCGCCGCCCAATCAATACGCGCGGGCGTGGTAAAACCTCGATGCGCTAAAACCGCAACGTTCCACGCCGGCAGCTTATTTTGGCGGCGCCGACATGGCGGCCAGCTTCTTGTTCAACTGATCAGTAAGGTCACGGACTGCCTTCTTTTGAGCTTCCGTGAGGGCCGGATTCGCCGCCAGATTGGCCAGACCATCCAGCGCCTGGGGATAAACGGAGCTTTGAATACCCATCATTACCTGATCCACGACGGCCTTGACTTCAGGGCTGGCCGATTCAAAAACGGGCCGGAATGTGGTTGCGTTGATGACCTGTGCCGAAGGGGTTGTCGCCACCGGTTCAGCGGATTTCTTACAGCCGCCCAACAACAGGATTCCTGTCAAGACCGCTCCGGCGGAACAAATTATTTTTTTCATAAAAGCTGTTTGCCACTGACCAACATTACCAAGAGCTGAGGGATGCGGTGGGAACCCGCGGCGAGTGAAAGGCCAGAAAAAACACATCCGGATCACCCGCATTCGCGGAGATGGCATTGTTCAGATAATCACCATCCACGGCATGCACCTGCGTGGCGCGTCCCGACGCCAGACAACCCTTCCACTTGTGAATCTCGGCATGACCATCGCAAAAGGCAAAACCGCACGCTTTATTGTGGTAAGTCGCCGGGGTGTCGGTAATCAGAGTGTTGTGCTCGGGGGGGAAAAAGCCGGCGTCATTAATGCTGTCCGGATGCTCGTCAATAAAGTTCCAGGTTTCGGCCGGCTTCGGCGTGGTCAAATCCGAGACTTTCCTGCATTGAGCGTAAAAACTGAAATTCGCCGGGCCGAGTGCGACGTTGCCTTCGCCGAGATAGATGTTTCCCGACAGGCTGCGGCAGCGGGAGACCCAATTCAGACTGCGCTGGGGAACACTCAAAAACACGTCCGCGGGACATTTAAAGAGAGCTGATGAATGGGCCACGTAAGGGGCGATCAGGGCGTACTTGTCGTTGGCGAGAAACAAGCCGTTCGTGTTGTCGCTGCTGGTCGTCCAGTCCAACCACCCTTCCACCCACCCATATATCGGTTGAGAAGTGCCGGGCAGGACGTAGCCCGCGCCGCCTCTGGCCCCCCCGCCGTGCAACGCATTCATAAAACGATCTTGATTGTCGTGGGTGTAGCTTATCGCTCCGATCATTAGTTGTTTGCAGTCGTTCATGCAAAACACCGCTTGGGTTCGCTGTTTCGCCTTGCTCAATGCCGGCAGCAGCATCGCGGCGAGAATGGCAATGATGGCGATCACCACCAGCAGTTCAATTAAAGTGAAAGCCCCTTTGTCAAGCGGGCCCGTTTTTCGGGAGACGGAATTTTTCATGAGATTGTTGTGAATGTGACATGGGGCTCGGATTATTTCAAGCAATAATTTGACTTAAAAAAAACTCTCCGGGGAATTGCTGCCTACGCCGCGACTTTCTTGAGCCCGCGCTGCCACAACTCAAAATGATACAGTGCGACGACCACGAGGCTGTGGCCGATCTGCTCCTCCGCCACCAGCTTCGGGATGTCCGCCACCGGTACGAGCCGCGTTTCCAGATCCTCGGCGTGGTCAAATTCCACGGCGTGCTCCAGCCGGCAGTCCTCCACCAGCACGGTATAGGTGACGTTGCTCAAAATGGCGGGATTGGAGTGGATGCGGCCCAGCAGGCGGGCGCGCCCGCCCGCGTAGCCCGTTTCTTCCCGCAATTCGCGGACCGCGGTCGCCACCGGGTCGGTCTCATGAGGGTCCATCATGCCGCCGGGAATTTCCAACTCCACGGTGCCCGAGCCGTGGCGATATTGTTCCACCATCACCAGTTGTTGCTCTGGCGTCACCGCAATGACGTTGACCCAGTTGACGCTGTCGAGCACGAAGAAATCATGCGTTTTGCCGGTGCGCGGGTTGACGCTGAGGTCCGTCCGGATCTTGAAAATCCGGAAATCGCCGATGGGTTTTGAGCCGACTTTTTTCCAAGGAGTGATCATGGTTATTTACGATTTACGATTGGTCAGTTGCGAGACGCAAGCAATTCCAAAGCGAATTGGCTTAACCACAGATGGACACAGATGGACACAGATAAATCGTTGGAGTTCCAGCTTTAGCTTGTTCCCAGCCCCCCACGCTAAAGCGTGAACTCCAACCCTTTCCCATCTGTGTCCATCTGTGCCCATCTGTGGCTAAAGTCCTTTTGCCTTCGCGGCCCAGCCTTGGCTCATCAGGGTGAGCAGGTGGTGCAGGGCTTCGTCGTGGCTGCGGCCGGTTTCGGCGGTAAGTTGCCGGGCGCGCTTGTCCAGTTGCGCGGCCATCGCGGCAGCTTTTTCCGCCGGACAGCCGAGCGCCACCAAAACTTGCGCCAGTTCAGCAATCTCCATAACGAGCATTGGATCAATGGGTAAATCGCTGATTGGATTGCTGGATTATTGGGGAACCTGCTCGTAGCCGCCCCAGTCCCAATCAATCCACCAATCCATTAATCCATTAATCGAGCCTATCCCACCGCCTCGGCAGGCGCGATTTTCACGCTGATCAGCGACTGCTTGGTCCTGGGCCGGTCGCCGGGAAGCGTGGGCGTGGTGGCGATTTTTTCCAGCACGTCATCCCCCTTGATCAGCCGGCCAAAGGCCGTGTATTGCCGGTCGAGAAAGCGCGGTTCGCCGTGACAGATGAAAAATTGCGAGCCGGCGGAATTGGGATCGTTCGACCGGGCCATGGAGAGCACGCCGCGCAGGTGGGGCTTCTCGTTGAACTCGGCTTTGATCTTGTAGCCGGGGCCGCCCATGCCCCATTCCTGCTGCTTCGCGTCGTCCTTGGTATTCGGGTCGCCGCCTTGGATCATGAAACCCTTGATGACGCGGTGAAAGCAGGTACCGTCATAAAAGCCCTGGCGGGCGAGTTTCTTGAAATTCTCGACATGGCCGGGCGCGACGTCCGGCCAGAATTCGAGGACCATTTCGCCGGCGCTGGTGGTAAGGATGGCTGTTTCGCTCATAAAAAAATCATTTCAAGGCTTACGGTTTGGCGCTTTCCGCCGGCACGATGCTGGCGGACTTGATGTAATCGAGGTTCGGGAAATCTTTTTTCAAGTAGGCATTGCCTTCCATCTGGACCCGGCCTTGATTCGGTCCGTTCCCTCCCGGAGCGCCTTCGCCATACTCACCGTTGATTTTGTCGACCACGTCCATGCCCTCGACCACTTTTCCAAACGGCGAGAAACCCATGCCATCGAGATTGACGTTGTTGCCAAAATTGATGAACAACTGCGTGGTGCGCGTGTTGGGTCCGGCGGTGGCAAAGGTAATGGTGCCGCGCGTGTTGCTGCCCTTGACCGGATCATCCGCAATATTGGCCTCGCGCCATTTCGCGGACACGGCGGGATCGCCGTGGATGCCGAACTGGCACATGAAGCCGGGAATGACGCGGAAAAAAGCCAGATCCTTGAAATAGCCCGAACGGACGAGATTGTAAAAGCGATCCGCGCCGTTGGGCGAAAGCGAGCGAGTGACTTCGATGACGATTTTGCCTTTGGTCGTGGTGAACTGGGCTTTGAAGGTGTCGGGCGCCTGTTCCGTGAGTTTGCTCGGATCCGCAAATCCCGGCGACGCCGGTGCGGCGGGCGCGGTGGGCGCGGCGTTGGTTTTGGCATCGTCGGCTTTGACGGCGGCCACGGCCGCCAACAGGCTGAAGGCACAGAGTAAATGAATTGATTTCATGGTCGCGAAATTTTCCACAACCGCGCGCAAAAGTCACGCGCGGAATACAATCATTTTGTCGGGGGCGGCAGCCGCGTATCATTCTGCATGGAACTGGTGATCAGACTGCTGCGGGGCCGCCGGGCGCGGATTACCAGCCATCCGGTTAGCCCCACCGCCGCCAGCGCCCCGCCGCCAATGGCCCAAAACCACCGGTGGCTCGTGCCGGTCGGCCGGTTTTCCGTGCCGGATTCCGCCAAGCTTGCAGGCCAAACCGCCGGCGGGCTGGTAAGATTGACCACGGCAGGGGGGGGGGCACCGCCACTGCCATCGGCGCTGGCGGGGAGGTCTTTTGCTGCGTGGCGGCGGTTGGCATCAAATTGACCGGCGGCAGCCCCACCCCGTTAGGCGGAGCCGCGGGTGGCAAAGGAATTGTGGTATTGGTTGGCACTGCGTTGGTTGGCGTTGCATTGGTCACCAGGGCGCCGGGCAAGGGGGCCAGCGCAGCGGACGCCTTGCTCACGGCAGAAACATTGGTGACAGCGTTGGTGCCCACAATGATGAGCGAAGGGACGGAGATCGCCACGGGCCGAACCACCGGCGGCGGCGCCGGGACGGCCGCCGGTTTGACCACCGGCGGCGGCTCGGGTTTGGGCGGCGGCGGAAATTTGGGGAAATTGAGGGTTTCGGACCGGTTTACCGAGCACCCAAGATACACACCGTGATACGCCCGTAGCACTAGAATCAAGGGAGCCGGCGCGCCTTTGGCCCGGGCCGCCGTGTTGGTGATGATCTCATTCACTCCGCTGTCGTAGGGCGTGCCCAGCAGACGGCTCTGGCTGTCGCAAAAAATCAGCACCGTGAGCCGTTCGGAGTTCTTGGCCACACGGTTCAACAGCGGTTGGACGTTGGCGAGGCTCGCGTGGCGCGTGGACTTTTGCTGGTCGAGAAAGTCACCAAGCCGCTCCGCATACATCGCCGAATCTGCCGGCGACCAGCTAGCCAGCGGGAACTCCCCTGTATGCAGACTCTGATCCACCGTCCAAACCCCCAGATCATCATTGTCTTGGATTTCGTGCTGCAGGTTGTTCGCGAATAGCTTGTCCAAGGTCTGCCGGATCTGCGGCAGGTTTTTTTTTAGCATGGGGGAGTTATCAAAGATCAGCAGGAATCGGCCCGGCTGCGGCTCGTCCGCCGCCTGTCCGCTGGCCACCGTCAACAGCAGCAGCAGCGAGGCAAGGACGACGGGGGAATGACGAATGACGAATGACGAATGACGAAGGGCACGCGACGAATGATCAATCATGAATTCATACAAAGCGTGCCACCACGGCGTTTGGCCTCCGGGCTGCGGATCTATTTCATCATTCGTCATTTGGCATTTGTCATTTAGATTGGCTTCATGCATTCACTGCGGCCGGCGGAACGAATTTTGGGCCGCCCGGTTGTGCCGGTTCAAGTCCTCCTGCAACCGGTTCAGCGCCTCGTCAATCATGCGGATGAAATTCGCGCAACTGGCCACCGAGGCGCCCGCAGCCCCCACGGTGTCGCGCTCCGCGTAATCATCGGTCACCACCAGCACCTCGCCGTAATCCTGAAAGCGGTGCGCCGCGCGCTCGATCAGGTCATCCGCCGTCCGTCCGCCGCCCGAGAACAGGATTTCCACCGCGCGGCCGCCCTGATCTTTGGGCCGGGTGCGCCTTGCGCCCTGGCCGTCGAAAAAAATTGTGACCGGAGTGCCGCAGGCATCCTGGTACTGTTCCAGCAGATCCGCCAGCGCTTCGCGCGCCCGCTCGGAATGCCGCGCCGCTCCCGCCGCCAGCTCCGGCCAGTTGTGCAGCAGGCTGTAGCCATCCACCAGGATTCTCACCAGCGCCATACCTGCGAGATTAGCGGTTTCCTGGCAAAGTAAAATGCTAATCTTTTCCCCTGGCGGGTGCGCGGGTGCGTTGCGTTTTCGCGACTGCTTGCAATCCCGAAAACGGACTGGTAGCTTGAGCGACAATTCGCGCCATTAAAGTTGTTAAAACTGATTCCTTACTTAACACGACCACATGAAAATTGACCGACTTTCGTTCATGATATTCTCCCTCGTCTGCTGCTGCAGCTTCGCGGCTCAGGGTGCGGGCCAGTTTGCGGGGCATTTTCAAGGCGACGGATTGGTTTTTACTTGCCAGGGTGTGGGGGATGACTACACCGGCGTCATCAAGCTGGGAGATCAGGCCTTTAATTTTACGGGTCGCGGGCAGGACGGGCAATTGCGAGGGACCTTTGAGTCCGGCCCCGACAAGTTTGATTTCAAAGCCGCTTTCGACGGCGACACCCTGAACCTGGAGTCTTCTGGAACCACCTACAAATTGACCCGTCCGACCTTCGCCCCCAACCTTCGGCCCATAAATCCGCTCGCAGCCAATGCTGCTCGGGCGAACCTCGCCGCCACATCGGCTGATCCGGTTGCAGCGAAACCAGCGGCCGCTGTTTGGAAGAACATTTATCGGCATGAATCGGGTGCCAGCTTTCGATACCCGGACCGGTGGCAGGTCAGAGAGGATGCAAATCTTGGCGCAGTCCTGCTATTTCCTGACAACGGCCATGCCACACAGGAAACCATCATGGTCAGCGGTGCCGAAGGACAGGGTGCAAGCAGCGCCGGGGACGCCATTGTGCAGCAGGGCGTTGAAAGTGCGGTGCTGCGGTTTTACCCGCTAGCCAAGCGCACAGGTATGCCTGAAGCGGTCAAATCGGGGTCTAGGAACGGTGTGCAATCAACCTGGGACGTCGCCAATCCTGATAATCAGCCAACACGCATTCGGGTATATACAACCGTGCTGGGCAAGTACGTCGTCAGTCTAAGCGTGATCGCGGCCAAGGAACAAGTCTCCGTTCGTGAACCGATTCTGCGCCAGATCTTCAACACATTTGACATCACGGCCGATTCCGGGGCGGCCGAGCCAACCAGTGAAAGCCAACCTGCGGCGTCCGGGGCTGCGACTGCGGGGTTGGATAGCCGGCTGGTCGGGACTTGGTATAAAATGGAATACAAACAGGTTCTGTCGTCCTCTGTCGTCAAATATACTTATGCCACTTTGCGAGCGGATGGCGGTGTTCAATTCCAGCTAAGCGGGGAGTCGTATCATCCTGGCGTGGCGGGCCGAAGTTCAAGCAGCTCCTCCGGCCACTGGCGAACCAAAGGCTCAAACCTTACCATCAGTTCTGATGATGGAACGGACGCATACACCTTCGAGATTGTGTACAACAACGGAACGCCAGCTCTTCGGCTTTATCCAGTCAACGGTGGTAAGATGCAGGAATGGGACCAGTACAAATAGGCGGCATCATCGCCACGCATGCATTTTCGGGCAGCGACGCGGAAACCCGGCAAAGAAAAGCGCAACCGGCAAGTTAACCTGCAATTGAAATACCCAAAATGTCACAATTATAGAACCGACTCTTTCACGGCGAGCGGAGGCGGTAGAAGCGGCTGGGATATTGTGTCCATTGTGGATCGTTAAAATACGAGGTGCCGTTGGTGCCGACAAATTTGTTGAGCGTGTTGGTGAATACCGGTGACCAGACGAGATTGGCCAGATTGGTGCAGGCTTCCACCACGATGACCAGGTTGCTGCTGCCGGTGAGGTTGAAACCGAAGCAGTTTGTCCGCACGCCGAACATGGTGTCATTGGTTTGCACCTGCGGATTCCATAGAAAGGCAGGAAGACCCCAAAACGGCGAGTGCCAGCCAGCGTTTCCGGGCAAGTAATAGGCGATTGCGTTGGTGGCGGAAGTGAAGACCGACAGTGGACCAAGGGTCGGGACGTCGCCTTCAAAAAAGACGCACTTCAGGCTTGAGCAACCATCAAATGCAGAGCTGCGGATGGCGCTGACACTCTTTGGAATCGTAACGGCCGTCAGGTTAGAGCAGTTGTAAAACGCAGAGGCGCCGATGACAGAAACCCGAGTTCCGATGATAACGTTAGTAAGCTGGCCGCAGTAGGCAAACGCAGCGGATCCGATATTGGTCACACCACTCGGAATGGTGATGGCAGTCAGATTGCTGCAGTTGTAAAACGAGGCGTTGCCCATATTGACGACGCTGTTGGGAACCGTCACGCTGTTCAGGCTGGTGCAATTATAAAATGCCGAGTCGCCGATGCTGGTAAGGTTGGTGCCGAGGATGGCGTTGGTCAAAGCGCTACAGGACTGGAAGGCCGAGCTGCCAAGCGTTTGGACCGTATTAGGAATTGCCACCCAAGTGAGATTGGTGCAGTAAGCGAAGGTCGAGTCGCAAATGCCGGTGACGCTGCTGCCCATGGTAATGCTGGCCAGGCTGCTGCAGTAGGAGAAGGCGGAGGATCCGATATCGGTGACACTGTCGGGGATGCTAACGCGGGTCAGTTTGTTGCAGGCCGCGAAGGCGGAATTGCCAATGTGCGCGACCCCGGTGGGGATCGTAATGCCAGTAAGACTAATGCACCAATAGAACGCAGAATCTCCGATGGTCGAAATGCTGTCGGGAATAACGTAATTTCCAGTTTTGGCCGTCGGGCATTGTATGAGCGTATTGGTGCTCTTGTTGAACAGGACGCCGTCTACGCTGCAATAGGTGGGGTTGAGCGGGTCCACCGTGAATCCCGCAAACAGGTAACCGGAACCGAAGGCACCGTTTCCGATGTTGGTTACGGTGCTCGGGATCATGACCCTAGTCAGATTAGTGCAGGCACTGAACGCAGCAGATCCAATACTAAGTATGCCCTTGCCAAAGGTGACATTGGTCAAGCCTGAGCAATAATAGAAGGTAAAACTTCCGATGGTTGCAACATTGGTTTCCAGCAGGACATTGGTTAAATTGGTGCAGTTATAGAATGCGAAGTCCCCCAGGCTGGCCCTGCAATTGGAAAACGTTACCGCAGCCAAATTGTAGCAGCCGGAGAATGACCAGGTTCCGACACCAAGGTTGCAATTAGCAAACGACAGGACGGCGAGATTAGTACAAGAGCTGAACGCCGAAGAGCCGACATTGGTGACACTGCCGCCTATCGTCATGCAGGTCAAGCTGGTGCACAAATAAAATGCGCTGTTGCCGAGGCTGGCGACGCTGGCGCCGAGGTTCACATTGGTTAGACTAGAGCAGGAAAAGAACGCATAATTGCCTATAGTCGTGACATTAGCGCCGCAGGTCACATTCGTCAAACCAGAGCAGTTAGAGCACGCGTTGGGCAGAAGTGTTTGCACATGGTCGCCAAGAGTCAGATTCTTCAGGCTCGTCATACCAGAAAAGGAGGAATCAACGGCCGTCATGTCCAACGCTAAACTGACCAGCCCAGCACAGCCGGAAAATGCAGCAAAACCGATATTGGTGACACCGGTGCCAATCGTCACGCGGACGAGGCTGGAGCAGAAGGCGAACGCATAGTCTCCTATACTCGTGACACTGTTGGGAATGGCAATGCTGGTCAAGTTGGTGCAAGCAAAGAAGGCATTTGTACCAAGGCTGGTGATGCCGTCAGCAATCTCGACAAACATCAAGCCGGAGCAGGACTCGAATGCGGAGGTGCCAAGGTGGATGACACTGTGTGGAATTTTGACGGTGGTCAGGTTCACGCATTCAAAGAACGCCCAGTCCCCGATGCTGGCGACATTGGCTCCAAAGGTGACATTCGTCAAGCCATAGCAGCCAGAAAACGCGAGCCGCCCGATGTCGGTGACGCCATTGCCAATCGTGATGCTGGTCAGATTAGGCAAGTCTTGGAAAGCGCCAGCTTGGATGCAGGAAACGCCATCACCCAGGAAGATAGTGTTCAGGCCAGTGCAACCATCGAATATAGACTGTCCGATATTGGTGACACTGTTGGGAATATTGATGGCCGTAAGGCTGGTGCATGATTGGAACGCCCAATCCGCGATGCTGGTAATGCTGGCGCCAATTGTCAGGTGCGTCAGCGCGGTGCAGGAATAAAAGGCATTAACTCCTATGCTGGTGACATTGGCGCCAAACGTCACGTTGGTTAGGCCGCTGCAGCCAGAAAACGCGCTGGCAAGCAGAGTCTGCACATGGTCTCCCAGTATCAGATTCTTCAGGCTGGCCATACGAGAGAAGGAGGAATCAACATTAGTCATGTCTAACGTTAAACTGGCCAGGGCCGTGCACCCGTAGAACGCATCGTTGCCGATATGCGTCACACCGGTGCCGATCGTCGCGTTCGTCAGGCCCGAGCAAGAATCGAACGCATGGTCTTTTATACTGGTGACGCCATTGGGAATCGCAATGCTGGTCAAGTTGGTGCAGGCATAAAAGGCATTCGTACCGATGCTGCTGACACCATTACCGATTCCGACAAACATCAGACCGGTGCAGGAATCGAATGCATGGTCTCCGATACTGATGACGGCGTCGGGAAGGATGAAATGCGTCAGACCGGAGCAAGAAGAGAACACCCAGCGTCCGATGTTGTGAACGCTGTTGGGAATTACGGCTTGCGTCAGGCCAGCGCAGGA
>Ga0316231_1004369_pt1 | contig 11780 bp, 5 predicted proteins | sample TBH18027metaG_FD_206002 | JGI IMG/M metagenome (GOLD analysis project Ga0316231, IMG submission 206002) | Freshwater microbial communities from Trout Bog Lake, Wisconsin, USA - TBH18027 | ecosystem: Environmental > Aquatic > Freshwater > Lake > Hypolimnion/Profundal zone | place: USA: Wisconsin...
CAATTCAAATAACTGCAGATAATTCAGCCAGAATTATTAAGAAGTTTGTTAAAACAAAATAATTAAATTCTGTTTTTGTCAGAAGAGCTGTCTTTCTATAAGGACAGCTCTTCTTTTTCTTTTACTTATTCAATAGTTACCTCTAATAAAAAACTGTAATGATATAATCATTTACTAACACTTCTTTATAAATTCAATTAATTGAAAATAGAAATTGAACAGTCTTATGAAATACCAATAGATGAACTTGATTTAGTAGAGGGGTGTCTGAAAAAGAACCGTTCGTTTCAAAAGAGTTTATACTATAAATATTGTGATGCAATGTTTACCATCATTTATAGAATGCTTAATGATTATGATGAGGCAAACGATGTATTACAGGAAGCATTTCTACAGGTATTTCTTAAAATGGATCAATTTAGAAGAGAATCATCACTTGGCGCATGGATAAAGAAGATTGTAGTAAATGTTACTCTTAGACATCTTAAAGAGAGGAAAATATTTGAAACTTTTGAAAATAATGTACAAGATACAGTTAATTTTATTCCTGATACAATTGATGGTGCTATTTTGGAAAAGATAATACTTGCACTTCCTGATGGCTACAGAACAATATTTTTACTTGTTGAAGTTGAAGGATATAAACATAGAGAAGTAGCTGAAATGCTGAATATCTCTGAAGGGACTTCTAAATCTCAACTTTATTATGCAAAAAAATTATTGAAGGAAAAACTGAAAAACGAATACCTATAATGAATACTATTTCAAATAACAACTGGTCGAATCTACCTACTCATAAGCCCAATCCGGATTTATGGAATAGTATTGATACGAATCTAGATCTGGAAATGGTATCTCAAAACATTGAGACCCTCCCCAAACACACTCCTAAATCAGGATTATGGAATTCTATTAACAGGAGTTTGCTCTTTAATCAATACATTAAGTATGTTTACATTTCAGGAGCGGCTTTAATTGTAGCTGTTGCTATTTTTATTTTTATTTTAAATAATAAAGTTAGCAATGTAAATAAAAACATACCCAATATTATTAACCCAAAAACTGAATTAACAACTAACAATTATAAAACTATTATTAATGATGATCAACCAACTAATGTTATTAATAATAATAGTACATCAAATCAAACTGAAGTAATTAAAACAGATTCATATAGAAAAGATATTGCTCATAACAACATGCAAGCAATTGCCCAAAATACATCAATTAAGGACTTCAAACAAACTTTAGAAAACCAAACAATAAATAAAAAAGAAGATAATAATATTAATAAGGAAGTTATTAATAAAGAACAAAATATAACACCTATTAAAGACGTAGGCGAATCTATTATAACTAATAAAAAAGAAAGCTCTAATGTAACTGATAATATAGCTTCAGTTAACAATAATATTAAATCAAAACAGGATAGTATTATTGAAATAAAACAAGAAAGAATTGCCTCGGATACTTCAAATATCTTAGATGAAACTATTAAAGAAAATAATATAGAAGGTGCTAAAATACCATTATCAAAACTTAATATAGCTAAAAGTAGCCCTGAAAAGAATTGGTATTATAGCATAGGTATTGATTATTCATATAATGTTATTAATAATAAAGATAAGTTTTCTTATTCTGATAATAAGAAATTAAATCAATATGGTGTAACGGGTAAAATTACTTATGCTAATTGGGTGCTTCAAACAGAAGTTAATTACAGCAATTTCAGTGACAACACAAAATGTAATGCAGATATTCGATTAAATAAATATACTACCTATAACTATGTTGATTCTGTAATATATACCCCTTCGGGTAATATTAGTCAATATGTAACACATCCTATAACTATTAATAACTATAGAGATACAACCCAAAGCTTATTATCAAGCAAAAAATACTCAATGCTAAACATCCCTGTTTTAGTAGGATACCAATGGAGTATAAATAAAGTTGCACTTACTCTAAAAACAGGCATACAATGTTCTTTAATCGTATCCGAAAAAGAAGAACTTCAACAACAAGGAGCAAACATGACTCTCTTAGAACTACATCCTATAGAAGCCATTATCAGAAAAACTAACTGGGCAGGAGTTGTATCTATTGAATTAGGATATAATTTCCATAAACATTTAGGAGTTTCTTTTGAACCAATATTACAATATTATTTCAATACAATGTATAAAGAAATGGATTCCAATACCGGCTTACCTTATACTATTGGTGTTAAAGCAAACTTATTTTATAACTTTTAAAAAGAAATAAACATGAAAAGATTAGTTATAATTATAATTTTGGGATTGATTTTCATTAATGTTTACACACAAAATCCTATTAATAATAATTATAAATGGGAATGGGTCTATACTTCCAATAATTTAGGAGTGGTTAATAACCAATTTGCAACTTCTATTGCTGTTGATAATGGGAAAAATGTAATAATGGCTGGCACTTTTATTAATTTTTCTTTAATATTAGGAACTAATAATGTTCAATTATATAATAATGACTCATCAGGGACAAACAGAGACTTTTTTATTGCTAAATATAATCAAAATGGAAGTGTTATCTGGGCTAATAAAGCTATATGTAATGGGGGCAGTATATCCAATAAAGTAGTTGTAGATAGTAGTGGAAATATTTATGCTACCGGTTATTTATACTCAACCAATCAAATTGTTTCATTTGATGGAATCACTAATTATACTTATCCTGTAAATGGAGTTGGGCAATCTTTTCTTGTTAAATATTCACCCGACGGAATTACCCAATGGGCATTAATAATTAAAAATACTAATGCAGTTGTTGATAGTATAACAGCTTTAAAATGGGACCCTATAACTAATTCAGTTTTAATTGGTGGCACATTCTATGGTGACACTATTAAAATAGGAGACTATACATTAACGAACACTACTAATAATTATAGCTCATTATTTTTAGCTAAGGTGTCACCTCAAGGAACTGTTGACTGGGGAACAAATACAAAAGGCACTACTCAAATTGCTTATATTAATGATATAACAACAGACAACGCCGGAGCTATTTACTATGCAGCAACATTTTACGGTCAATATGTATTATATCCCAATTATGACACTATCGTTAATTATAATCAAAACAATTACAGTACTTACTCAGATGGGTTCTTCGTTAAGTTCAATTCTGATGGTGTTTTTCAATGGACTCGAAAAGGATATTGCACATTATCTGATGGCATTAATACTATCTCTTACAATAACAAAACAAATAGCATTATTATAGGGGGTAACCTCACTACTCAAATTACCTTTAATTCAGGTTCAACATTTACGATTAATGGACAAAATTATTTTGCTGTATTTGACTTGTTTGGTAATATTAAATCTGCTAATGCATTTCCTGCTTCTATAAATAAAATTACTTGTAATAGTAATAGTCCTTACTTTACAATTGGAGGTTCTTTCATCACTGATTCTCTTATATTGGGAAGTATTACTCTACATAACTTGGGGTATAATTCAGGTGCAACAAACTCAAATATGTACATTGCTGATTATGACACTTCAGGTATTGCTCAAAAGGCTATCTTAGCAGGTGGAAGTGGCTCAAGCACTCTTTATGATCTTTTTGCTGATGATTCATGTCAGGTATATTCTTGTGGTAGTTATGGCAGTCCAATAAATTTTGACTCTATACAGTATTCTTATAACGGAATTTGTTTTTTTATTGCAAAACTAGATACAGCTAATTCGTTTCTACCACCAGTTGTAGCTAAATTTAATATGGGAGGCACTGTTTTTGCCAATCTACTTCCTGCTGATTTTGCTACTGTTTATCTATTTGATTCTATCAATGCTATTATTGATTCTTGTAATATTGATTCTCTTGGATTTTATAATTTCTATCAAAAGCCAATAGGAAAATATAAAGTAAAAGCATATTTGTCATCAAATTCTTCTTTTATTAATGAATATGCTCCAACTTATTTTACTAATAGTCTCTTTTGGAATACTACTGATACCATTAAATTAAATATGAATAAATGGGGTCAGGACATACAACTCATGGCTTTAAACTTAATTACAACAGGACAAGGTAGCATTGAAGGAACTGTATCAGGTTCAGGAAAAGGATTATTACCAAAAGTTGAAGTATTATTACTTGACACTGCAAATCATCCTTTTAAATATAAATTTACTGATGCCAATGGTGTCTTTAATTTTAGCAATTTAGCCTTTGGTAAGTATAAGATTTACCCTGAGATAGCCGATAAAACGACTACTCCTGATATTATTACTTTAGATGCTTCCAATCCATCGGTTATTAACATCAATTATATTGTTTCCTCTACAACTATAACTCTTTCAGTAGAAAATAATGAAGAGCCAATAGGTAAGTTAAGTAATATTTATCCAAATCCTGCTACTAATGATATTATAATTGACATCACACCTAAAAGATCTGGAGAATATCAATTTGTAATATTAAATACTTTAGGTCAAATAGTATATTCCGAAACATATTCGTTAAATCAGTCCTTAGAAAGTGTTAAGATAAATACGACTACTTTTCCTGTAGGGATATACCAATTAATTATCTCAGATAATAACAAAAATAAATCAGTCAAACGATTTATAAAAGTAAAATAATATGGATCTTATGTTGATATTTTCATTCTTACGAAAAACATATTAGCAACTTTCATTCTTAAAAAGGAATTTACATCTTAAAGAGTCTTTTCTACATCGCACAAATTAATTATTAATGAAGTCCAAACTATTTTGTATAGGTATTCTTTATATAAATCTTTATATAAAGCCACATTAAACATGCTCAGGATAATTTAGGGAATATTTAACATTAATTTTTTCTTAATAAGTCGAAAAATTAAATAATAAAACTTATCTTTGCAGCTTATTAGTAGAATAATAATTGTTCTAAAAATCACAAGTTTAAATAATAAAAGGAGGAAGTTTTAATGGCAAAAGAAATTAAACAGAAGAATGTTTACCTATTTGGCAATAAATTTGCCGATGGAAAAGCAGATATGAAAAATCTGTTAGGTGGTAAAGGTGCAAATCTTGCAGAAATGAGTTTGATTGGTGTTCCGGTACCTCCGGGATTTACGATTACTACTGAGATGTGTACTGAATACAACCTACATGGAAGAGATGGAGTTATTAAACTCATCAAAAAAGAAGTTGAAGAAGGTATAGCCTTCACCGAAAAGATAATGGGATCTAAGTTTGGCGATAAAAAGAATCCTTGTTTGTTCTCTGTTCGTTCAGGAGCAAGAGCTTCTATGCCGGGCATGATGGATACTATTTTAAATCTTGGTTTGAATGATGAAGTTGCCGAAGGTTTAGTTAAGAAATCTGGTAACGATAGATTTGTATGGGATTCATACAGAAGATTCGTTCAAATGTATGGTGATGTTGTAATGGGTTTAAAACCTGAATCAAAAGAAGACATTGATCCTTTTGAAGAAATCATTGAACATCTTAAAGAAAAGAAAAAAGTAACTGATGATTCTCAGTTAACCGCAGCTGATTTTAAAGAATTAGTTAAGCTATTTAAGAAAGCAGTTAAAGATAAAACCGGTAAAGACTTCCCTACTGATCCATGGGAACAACTTTGGGGTTCTATCATGTCAGTATTTGATAGTTGGATGAACGAAAGAGCTATTTTCTACAGAAAACTTAACAATATCCCTGCTGAATGGGGTACAGCTGTTAATGTTCAGGCTATGGTTTTCGGTAACATGGGTTTAACTTCTGCTACAGGTGTTGCTTTCACACGTGATGCAGGTACTGGTGAAGATATTTTCAATGGAGAATATTTAATCAATGCTCAAGGTGAAGACGTTGTTGCCGGTATTCGTACTCCTCAACAAATCACCAAAGAAGGTTCTATCAGATGGGCAAAATTAGCAAATGTTACAGAAAAAGACAGAGCTAAAAACTTTCCTTCATTAGAAGAAACAATGCCTAAATTGTATAAAGAGCTGATGAAAACTCAGGAAAAGCTGGAAAATCATTACAAAGATATGCAAGATCTTGAGTTTACTATTCAGGATGGTAAATTATGGATGCTGCAGACACGTAACGGTAAACGTACCGGTGCTGCTATGGTAAAGATTGCTGTTGATATGCTTGATCAGAAAATGATTGACGAAAAAACTGCAATCTTGCGTGTTGAACCTAATAAATTAGATGAGCTTTTACACCCTGTTTTTGATAAAACTGCTATCTCTAATGCTAAAGTTGTAGCTAAAGGTTTACCTGCTTCTCCGGGAGCTGCTACAGGTCAGATTGTTTTCCATGCTGACGAAGCAGAAGAATGGGCTGCTAAAGGCAAGAACATTATCTTAGTTCGTATCGAAACTTCTCCTGAAGATTTAAAAGGTATGAATGTTGCCAATGGCATTTTAACTGCTCGTGGCGGTATGACTTCTCACGCTGCTGTTGTGGCTCGTGGTATGGGGAAATGCTGTGTTTCAGGTGCAGGTGCAATAAAAATTGATTATAAGAAAAGAACATTAGAAACCGGTGGCGTTAAATTTGAAGAAGGCGATTGGATTTCTTTAAACGGTAGTACTGGTGAAGTTTATAATGGCAAGATAGAAACAAGAACACCTGAATTAAGTGGTGATTTTGGTAAACTGATGAAACTTGCTGATAAGAATTCTAGAATGTTAGTTCGTACAAATGCTGACACTCCTCACGATGCAAAAGTTGCAAGAGAATTTGGAGCTCAAGGTATTGGTTTATGTCGTACTGAACATATGTTTTTCGAAGGGATTAAGATTAAAGCTATGCGCGAAATGATTTTAGCTGATGATGAAGCTGGTCGTCGTGCTGGTTTAGCTAAATTATTACCTATGCAACGCGAAGATTTCGAAGGTATCTTCGAAGCTATGCACGATCTTCCTGTTACTGTTCGTCTGTTAGATCCACCTCTACATGAGTTTGTTCCTCACGAAGAAGCAAATCAGGCAGAAATGGCTAAAGAAATGGGCATAAGTGCTGCTGAAGTTAAAGCTAAAGTAGAATCATTACATGAGTTCAATCCTATGTTAGGTCATAGAGGTTGTCGTTTGGGAAACACTTATCCTGAAATCTCTGAAATGCAAACACGTGCTATCATCGAAGCTGCTTTAAATCTAAAGAAAAAAGGCATCACTGCTAAACCTGAAATCATGATTCCTTTAACAGGAACTTATAAGGAAATGAAGATGCAGGAAGACATTGTTAGATCAACTATCGAAACCGTTTTCAAAGAACGTAAAGATAAGATTGATTACCTTGTCGGAACAATGATTGAAGTACCAAGAGCTGCTCTTGTTGCTGATAAAATTGCTGAATCTGCTGAATTCTTCTCTTTTGGTACTAACGATTTAACCCAGATGACCTTTGGTTATTCAAGAGATGATGCCGGTAAATTCTTACCTGTTTACCTAGAAAAAGGTTTATTGAAGAATGATCCATTCCAGATCTTAGATCAGGAAGGTGTTGGACAATTGATTAAAATGGCTATTGAAAAAGGTAGATCTACTCGCAAAAAACTAAAAGTTGGTATCTGCGGCGAACATGGTGGAGAACCAAGTTCTGTTGAATTCTGCCACACTGTAGGTATGGATTACGTAAGTTGTTCACCTTTCAGAGTTCCTATTGCTCGTTTAGCTGCTGCTCAAGCTGCTCTTAAAGAAACTAAAAAGACTGTTAAGAAAGCTACTGCTAAAAAGAAATAGTCAATTTTCTTATTAGCTAATTTAACTTTATTCCTTATAAAGATAATCCCAATAAAAAGACCTCTTTTGCTACTTGCAGAAGAGGTCTTTTATTTATTACCCGTCTTTGTCATGTCGTCTAGGTGACTGAAGCAATCTAAATTAATAATATTAATTTTAAGTGTCTTCCAACTTGAAGTAATTCAAGTACTCATTCTTTATGGATTTATATAAATTAGTTTTGTTGCTGTTGCTGAACATCCAGTAGTCGGATTAGTCTCTGTAACATTAATTGTCCATTGCCCGTAAGTACCACAAGGATCTACAAAAGGAATTGAGATGCAATTTATAGCAGTTGCCGAACAATAACTAATCGAACCTGGTGCACTCCATGAATATAGATCACCTGCAACTAAAGGAGTAGAATATTGATAAGTGACTCCCTTAGGTACATTATAGAAATTATTTGGTGAACCTGTAATTATAGGAGCAGGCAAAGGGCTTAAAGTTAGTGTTATTACATTCGATTCGGCTGCTCCTGTCCAATCGGGACTACAATCAACTATTGCTAATCTTTTGTACCTGGTTGTTTGAGTAATTGCAGCAGGAGAATATGATGCCGAGTTACTATTTGTTATATCACTAAAACCTGAAGAACTACTGGTAGTTGACATTTGCCATTTGTATATTATATTGCCGATTTGTCCTGTTGGTAAAGCAGTACTTGTAATTTGAGCGGGAATACTACTACCACAAATGTTTTGATCTGACGCAATTGTACCTCCATTTGTAGGGTTAGCACATTCTATACCAAGTCCAAAATTACTGAAAGTACTAAAGGCAAGTACATTTGTGTAATTTGGATTTGTGGTAGGATAAGAAGCAATAGTTCCGGCATCCTGTTTCAGCATTAAAACAGGAAGTGTTGGTGTATAATCGGTAGTATCAAGTGTAACGAAATATTGTAAGTTGCTTCCACCTGTTTGGCTGATAGTCCAGGAGCGGTTTGTTGTTAATAATTCAGTGTTTACCGGCAAGGTGCCACTTAGTCCACTTTCAAATTGCTCAGCAGTTACTACACTTGTGCCTGTTAAGCTAGTGTATTGAAATGTGAGTGGACGATAATTTCCACCTTTACCAATAGGGAAGTTTTTTGAACCAATGGCATTGAAAGTTAAACCAAGTTTACCATTAATATATTTGGTAGCATTTGCATTAGTAATGTTTCCTGCTACCCCAATAGTTAAAGTATTAAGCCCTGTTGTAAGTAATCCATTTTGAAAATTAAGCGTACCATTAACGCCAACATTGTTTGTGAGCGAAAAGCCTGCTGAATTATTAAGGCTAAGATTGCCAAAAGTGGTAGTGCCGCTTCCTCCTATGTTCTGCGTAGTTGCACCATTAAGGGTTACAGTGCTTGTTGTTGCACCTGTAAAAGTCCCATTGTTTTGCAACGCATTGCTTATCGTAAGGTAACTTGAAGGTGAAATGTTGAGCGAAGCACTATTTGTAACGATAAGGTTGTCCATTGAGAAAAGGTTATTACCTTGGCTTGTTAATGTAAAGTTGCCGCCATTAACCACCCAATAGCTTCCTACATCGCTCACAATATGTGCAGCATTGTTGTATATTGCCTGTGGCTTTGCAGCCATAGCCCACACAACGGCTACTATGATGAATATTGTTTTTTTCATACTATTGTACTTTTATTTAGATGCTGTGCCTTTTACTAAGCGTGACAATTCATCTACCTGTGCTTTAAGTGTATTATAGTCATTTTGAGCGTTACTATTGGCAACTTTTAATGCTGCATTTTCTTTTTCGAGTTTTTCAACTTGTTTTGCAAGCTCCTGTGTTGCTGAAATATTGAGTGTTGACAAAGCATCATAATCAACAGACCTTAAGTCGTTAACCATTTTGCCATATACAAATATCTTCCCAGGTGCTTTCTCCCCATCTATCACGAATGTATTTGCATCAACAACTTCCTTTACTACTGCTTCCTTCAACCCTTTTGCACTATCACTTACTATTTTAATATTATCCCCTTTTGCAAAATTATGCGCCTTTGCTGTCCTTATTTCAATACCATTATCTACCTTTTTCACAGAAACGGCAAGCTGAAAAACATTAGGAATAAAGCCTATATTACTCTTGACAGCTTGCGGATAAACAGATTCCACCTGCTGGGCAATGACTTTCTTGTTGATTTTGCTGCTGTTTTGTATAGTGTCAATAAACTTGTAATCTGTAATCTGTATATTTAATAGCTTTTTTAAGTCTTCCCCCGAATTAGAAACATCAAGTATGTTTTTTATGCGGCTGTCTGAATATGTATCAAATTCCACCGATGAAACTATACGTCCCAATGCTAAAATGGAGGCATTTATATTACCACTACTGGTTCCGGTGCTGCCACTCGAGTTCAAATAAGCAAAGTTACCAAAATTAAAACCTCCGGTTGCCTGTACCATGAGCGGGCACCATATAGTTTGTCCGGGAGTTATCCCGATGCCGACATAGCCGTTGCTTTGAATTTGCATTCTAAGGGAATTAGAGGTATAGAAATTCAATCCATATTGATTATAACCGCCTGATCCACGTTGTGAACAAATTCCTTCACCGCTGTTAGAGCCAAAAGTAAGACCCGGGTTTACACTTCCCCCATTATTACCATTTCCCTGGTCAATGTTTAAGCCTCCCTGCACACTCAGGTTTTGCTGGGGACTTGCAGTGCCTATGCCCACATTACCACCCCTCGCATTTATGGCAATAGGTTGGGTTGAACCCCAACCGGTAGCCTGAAGATATCCCACATGATTCGTATTATCGGCTCCAAAATATAATTCCATATTGCTACCAAAACCATCACCGGAAGCAATCAGCAATCCATTCGGTCCACCCTCAGAGTTCGACCAAATGCTATTGGTATTTAACTGAAGTTGAGCATAAGGATGTATTGTCCCAATACCCACATTGCCATTGGACGTTATTCCGAAGCGAGAAGCTCCGGCAGTTGCATCCCAAAGTTCGAAAGAACCTGCTCCGAAACTATTAGAAGAGCTGGCACCGCTTACAACGCGCCATTCATGCCCACCGGTAGCTGTTGAGATTAAATGCAATTCGGGTCCAAATGTAGCAGCACTTGATTCAACTGTCATGTTTGTTCTATCAGCCGAAGTTTTTAAATGTAATAAAGCAGAGGGTGTAGTAGTTCCGATACCTACGTTGCCGGTATTGTAATAAATATTGCTACCATTGGTAGTCCATTGGCTACTGTTGGTTGGTAGATTTGTTAGATCAGTATAACTACCAGTTATAGCTACCGTTGCTAATGTTGGTTTATTTAATAAAACACCTATTCCTGTAGTAGCATTCCAATCTGTTTGAACCTGTGCAGCAGGAATCAAAGGCTGGTTAGTAAGGTCATTATAACTTCCACTAAATAATGTTGGTTTGTTGGTTAAATCAGTATAGCTGCCACTGAATAATGTAGGTTTGTTCAACAAAACACCTATTCCTGTAGTAGCATTCCAATCTGTTTGAACCTGTGCATCAGGAATAGTAGGCTTGTTTGTAAGGTCATTATAACTACCATTGAATAATGAAGGTTTATTACTTAAATCAGTATAGCTTCCACTTATAGCCACGGTGGCAAAAGTAGGTTTGCCAGTAACATCAATCCATGTGGGCACCCAACTAATAGGTCGGTACGATAATGAAGGGTCGCCCCAACTGTAAGCCGTATTCCAGTTAGCAATGTTAGTTGTGGTAATGCCTGAGGCAGGAGAAGCTGAAAAAACAGGGTCAGTTTCGATATAACTGGGTCCAATCTGATTCCATGCAGTACCATTGTAATAATAAAATCCGGAAGTATTATCAGTTTGATAAACCATTAAGCCGGTAGCAGGCGACGAAATTGCGTCACGTTGTGCCTGTGTCATTCGAGGGATAAGCATCCCTTTAGTAGTAGATTTTACATCGAGCATGGCACTTCCGTCAGGAGAACTGCCATCTGAATTAATCCCAACATTTTGCGACCAAACACAGGTTGCAAAAATTAAAG
>Ga0316231_1004370_pt1 | contig 11773 bp, 10 predicted proteins | sample TBH18027metaG_FD_206002 | JGI IMG/M metagenome (GOLD analysis project Ga0316231, IMG submission 206002) | Freshwater microbial communities from Trout Bog Lake, Wisconsin, USA - TBH18027 | ecosystem: Environmental > Aquatic > Freshwater > Lake > Hypolimnion/Profundal zone | place: USA: Wisconsin...
CGTCAACGAGCAAGCGGGTGCCACGCTTGAGCCGGGAATTCCAGCGAACGGCGTGCTGACCAACACCATCGGCACGCTCAAGGCCGGCGGCGCGGCCTCCATCTCGGGTGCGGTCGTGATGAAAATCAACCGTGCCGCGGCGCCCACGAGCGACGAATTTGTCGCGCCGGGCATCTCCGTGAATTCCGGGGCGACCCTCACCGTGACCAACCTCGGCTCCACCAATTTTGTGGCCGGAGACACGTTCACGCTGTTCAGCACGCCAATCATCGGCGCATTCAGCACGGTGGCCTTGCCGGCGCTGTCGGGAACGAATCTGTTCTGGACCAATAATCTCGCCGTCAATGGCAGCCTCGCCGTCGCGGCCGTGTTCACCGTCAATTCGACGCGCACCAACCTCCTCGCGGCGGTCGCGGGCAGCACGCTGACCCTTTCGTGGCCGGCCGATCATCTCGGCTGGCACCTGCAGGTGCAGACGAACTCAGCCTCGTCCGGGCTGGGCACAAATTGGGTAACCATTCCCGGCTCCGACTCGGTGATTTCGACGAACCTGACCATCAATCCCGCGAACGGCTCGGTGTTTTATCGGATGGTTTACCCGTAAGCCAAAATCAGATAAAGTGGAATTACTGTGGTTATGAGTTTCCGCAGTCATGGATGGGCGGGGCGCCGGTTTTGGGTTCCAGCCCGCCGCATTTTCGAAGAATGGCAGCGAGAGTCTCCAAAACGCAACCAAGGACGATGCTGTCAAAAGCGATGAGTCCACTTAACTTTCATATCGTGGCCTGCATGTTTTTCACTACTGGCCATCCCTTGTTCTCGGCTGCCAGTGTTGCCGACTAACACCTTCCACCAATACATTTCTGCGAACCTCTGTCCAGTCTTCCATATTGCGATATACGCTTCATGGTTGATGAAGGCGCCGCAATTTTGAACCGCCACGTCAAATCCGTGACCCGCCGCACTTGTTCGATCGCAGTTCCCACCAGGGCACCAGCACAATCCAGTGCAGACGCGCCTCGATGAAATGGTTCTCATGCAGGCAAATTTTTGTCTCGCCATTCGTCTGCGAGGCGCATTTTGTGATCTGCCGCTTGCCTGGGATGTCGGCACAAGATAAGTTTGCCGCGGCGGCTGGGACAACGGAAGGCCAACCGTTGCTGTTGTGAATTATATCCCCGGCTCAGCGCCATTTACCTTCCTAGGATCTGCAGGCATACCGTTAGCCGTTAACATTACGACGGGTTGGCCGATCCGGAGCGGTTTGCCAAACACGGTTTCGGTGTCGCCCTGTTCCTTCATCCATGCCTTGAGTTCGGCGCGCATGGCGACAAGGCGGCCGGCGTGTTGCGGATCCGCCGCGAGATTGTGCTGTTCGAACGGATCAGCTGGGAGGTCGTAAAGTTCCTCGGCGGGCCGGACGGTGTAGCGTTTCACCACGGCAGCCGCTGCAGGATCAGTTTCTGCCGCCGCCTGCCAGGTTTTCCAATATTGGATTCCGCCCCCGGGTGCGACGCAGCATGAAATATGCGTCTGATGCTGGAATTCTGGGTGTAGGTTGAGGATGTATTTCCAGCCCCGCGTGCGCAGGCTGCGGCTGGGATACACGTTGAAATCGCCATCGCCGCTTTGCGTGTTGAAAACACGGTCGCGGTGCGCGGTGGCGGCGCCGCGGAAAATACCGGCAAAGGACTGGCCGTCAAGACCGTCGGGAGCCTTACCACCCGCCAGCTCGATGAACGTGGGCAGCAAATCCGGCAGGCAAATCATCGCGTCGTTGGTGGTACCAGCCTTCAACTTGCCGGGCCAGGAGACGATGAACGGCACACGCGTGCCCGCGTCGTAAAGGTCCCACTTGGCAAACGGCAATTGCGCGCCGTGATCGGCCATGTAAACAAAGAGCGAATCACCGGGAAGGTATTTTTTTACGAGCGCCCGGTATTCGCCGAGCAACGCGTCGGTTTTGGAGACGCTGCTGTAGTATTTCGTGAGCTGCTCCCGTGTTGCGGGCGTGTCCACGAATGTGGGCGGAAGTGTGAGCGTGGCAGGGGCGTAGCCTTGGTTGTCCACCCACGGGACGTGCGGAAAGTGAGCACCAAAAAAGAGGCAGAGCGGTTTGGCCGGATCGCGGTTAGCGAGAAATTTGTCCACCTCAATCGTATTCACGGCACCCTGATTGGGTCCGATAGTGTAGTCGAAGGGGTAATATTGCGCGAAATTATTGTGCGCCACCTTGCCGATGGCGGCGACTTCATAGCCAAGGGCTTTCAGGACGGCCGGCAATTCCTCCGCCCCCGGTTTCGGCGGCTTGTGGTTGGGTTCGGCCCCGTTGCGGGCGGGCCACAGCGCGGTGAGCATTGCATTGCGGCTCGGTCCACAGCTCGGCGAAGCATTAAATGCATGGGTGAACGTGACGCCTTCCGCCGCGAGTCGCGCCAGGTTCGGCGTGTGGATGTCCTTGTTGCCGTAGGGCTCGGAAAAAAGCATTCCGTGGTCGTCGGAAATATAGACGATGAAGTTCGGGAGCGTGGACTTGTTCACGGCCTCCGCCGCTGAACCCACCATGGACCAAGCGGCCAGACCCGCACCCATGCTGCCGGACATTTTGATGAATTCGCGGCGGGGAATTTTATTCATAATCGATCATTCAGATGTCGGGGTGATTTGCTGGTCAGACGTTTTTCTGGACCTTTTGGTTTCATCCGCAGCCAGATTTACATGCGTGGCTGCGGCCGCAACGCTTGTTTGCTTAAAACGGCGGCAATCCGGTCCACTTTTGGCAGTGAGTGCGCGAAAAACTTTTTGAACCCACGGCATAGATAATTTAATCCCGGCTCGCCATCCGGGGTGCGGATGATCCGGTTCTTGGGGCATTCGCCCCAGCAGTCGGTAAGATAGGCACATTGTCGGCAATACTGTGGCAATGTTTCGCTCTTGGCCTGGCCAAACTTCACCTGTTCGGGCGAGAAAACCATTTCATCCAAGCTTGCGGCCTTCACGCTCCCCAGCCGATATTCGGGATAGACATAATGGTCGCAGGAATAGACGCTGCCGTCGTTTTCCAAGGCGATGCCGGTGCCACAGTTCTCACGGTAAACGCACATCTGCGCAGGCAGTCCGAGATGCTGGGCCACCAACGTTTCAAAATGATTGACCATCACCTTGCCAATGTCCCGGTTCGACCAGAGGTCAAAGACTTTGCACAGGAAATAACCCCAGTCATCCGGGGCCACCGACCAGTCGGTAACGATGGAATTGGGATGGCCTGGCCGCGCCTCCGCTTCGCCGTCTTTGGGCAGGTCGGCGGCATTCCATCGTTGTGGCGCGACCTGTTCGAAATTCTTGTGTTCGACGATGGGTATGAACTGGATGTAGTTCGCGTTGAGTTCCTGCCGCAGAAACCGGTATACGTCCAGCGGTCGGCGGCCATTGAAACGATGCACGCAGGTTAGCGTGTTGAACGGCACGCCATGGCGCTGAAGCAATTTGGCGGCGGCAAATACCAGGTCAAACGTGGGCCGTCCGCCTTTAGTCACCCGATATTGGTCATGGATTTCCCGAGGCCCGTCAATGCTCAAGCCCACAAGGAAACGATGAGCTTTCAGAAACGCACACCATTCCTCGTCCAGCAGCGTGCCGTTGGTCTGCAAATCATTCCCGATGCGCTGGCCCGGCTTGGCGTGCTTTTTCTGGAAGACCATCACCTTGCGAAAAAAATTCAGTCCCAGCAACGTAGGCTCGCCGCCCTGCCACGAGAAAACTACCTCCTTGCCGGTCACGCCGTCAATGTACTGCTTGATAAACAACTCCAGTGTCTCGTCGGACATCCGCGCCGCCCCCGGGCCTTTGGCCAGGTTCTCTTTGCTCAGGTAATAGCAATAAGTGCAATCGAGATTGCAGGTGGATCCAACCGGCTTGGCCATCACGTGAAACTGCTTTTGCCTGTGCGCGACCACCGGCGCGGACATGCCATATTGGTCCATCGGGCGGGGGAATTGGGACGCTTCAAGCATTCGTGCTATTCGCCGGATAGACTTTTCTGGCCGGTGTCCACGTTGCAGACGCCGCCGGCCAGGATGGTCTTGTAATTGTCCAATTGCGGATCCTTGGTCGTCACCATGTAATGCATGAGAATGTCCTGGAGCCGTTTAATTTCCGAACGATGGGCCGGGTTGTTGATCGCGTTTTCACGCTGGTCGGGATCGGCCACCAGATCGTAAAAGGCCATCGGGTAGCCGATGGTATACTGTTCGACTCTTTTTTTGATCCGGGCATTCGACTGTGCAGCGTCCACCATCGCCCGGTACGAGAGGCCGCCCATGGAATCGACCCCAAAAAACCGGTTTTTTCCGTTGCTCCAGGGCGTCACTACCAAGGCGCTCGTTTTCGTTTGCACCACACGCATGGGAAATTGGTTGCCGCTGGCCACGCCATTGACGTTGTTGATGATGTAATCGCGGTTCGCCTGCTTTTCGCCATTGCATAGCGGCACCCAGGAACGGCCATCCATATCCGGCTTCGCAATGCCCAGGAGGTCGAGCAGGGTCGGCATGATGTCAATGCTCTGCGTCATCTCTTCAAAGATCTGCGGCGACCCCATGCCGGGCCAGCGGAGGGTCACGGGGCACCACGAACCATTTCGGTAACAGGTTGCCTTGGACAAGGGAAACGGCATGCCATGGTCGGAAACAAAGAGTACGATTGTACGTTCCATCTCGCCCGAGGCCTGGAGGGCGGCCATCGCCTTGCCGAAGCTCAAGTCAAGCCGCTGCACGGCATTGTAATAATGGGCCACTTCCTCTCGAATCGGAGGCAAATCCTCGAGGAACGATGGCACGGTCACCTGTTCCGACGTGATTTTGTTCGTCACATCGTCAATGGGACTTCCATTGGCGGCCCAGCGGGGGCCCCCACCCGCGGCCCCGCCGGCTTTGTTCAAGGCCGGCCACGGGCGATGCGGATCGCGCAGGTTGCAGTTGATGAAAAATGGCTTTCCCTGCGCCTGCTGGATGGCCTTCGCCACCTGTGCCTCGATCATCGGCGGGTTCCGGCCCGAATCATTCGCAGAGAAGTCCCAGGGGAAACAGGACTGCGGCTTCATATGTTCGAGCTTGTTCAACGCCGCGATGAAATATCCGTTGTTCTTAAGCGCGGTGGCAAGGGTTGGCACCCCGGCGTTGATGGGGTTGAAACCCAAGCCGCCGCTGCGGTGCGGCCACAGACCTGTCAGCATCGCTTCGCGGGAGGGTTGGCAGATTGGCGCAGCATCGTGATTGTCGGTGAACCGGTGGGCAGTGGCGGCGAACGCATCCATGTTGGGCGTCGGCTTGAGCGGATTGCCCATCCAGCCGGGCATAAAGCCGTTCATATCGTCGGCAGTCATGAAGAGTATGTTGAAAGAGCGATTGCCGAGGGGAGATTTGGCCACTGCTTGGGCGAGGGCTTCGGGCCAGGGGGTCGCCCCGGCAAGGAGGATAAGACCACCCGCCGTTTTGATGAAATCGCGTCGTGGAATTTTATGCATGATTTACTCGTGGCCGTCGGGCGATTGTCGAAGCAGACGTTTACGGGACAACCTTGGTTTCAAAGGAATTAGGTCGGCGCAGGGGAAACTTCGTGCAGTTCCACCCGCCGGAAAGTCGGGTTGTAACCCGCATGCAACGGCCTCGCGGCGGGAGCAGTCCACGTCGTATCCGCTTGTGTGGCTTGAATCAACTTCGTCACAATCCAATAGATGATATACTCTGAATGATTTAGACAGTATGGCAACATTTTTGTCGCGTAGTTTTCAAACCTTGAATTCTCTGTAGTTAGCAAACCTTGAATGGGTTAGTTTGGGCGATTGGTAAAAAGCAGCATCGCTTTTTGGTTTTCGTCGGGCGGCGCGGCCACGATGGAGTGATGCCCCGACCTTGAGCGCCGTGCGGACGCTGCAAACATAAGGCCACCAGGGGCGGCGATGGGCTGGGCGTAGCGCGGAGCGTTTTTCTTTTTTGGCCCGTTCCCAGACGCGTTGCGGGGTCCTGCGCAGTTCGCGGTGGGTTTCACGGGCATTGCGATGGAGCCGCAAAGTGTCGATGTGCGGGTTGGCCAGGTCGAGTTCGGTGATTTGTTCGGTGGCGAAATAGGTTGGGAGTCGAGTCAGTGCCTCGGGATTCTTGGTGAAACACATGGCATGGTAATTGATGTAAATTGGCTGCGGTCGTCCGTAGCTCAAGAATGCGCGGGGACGAAATCGAGGCAGGACCATATTCCTTGCCGACACCCCAAGATCGAGGCTCATGCCTTTGCGTGGCAGGAAAAGCCCGCCGGGTCGCCGCTGGGTTTTGTCCCAGCCCACGAGCTCACGGGCAGCGGTCACGTCGCGATCGGAAGGCAGAGCCGGTGGGCTGGCCTTCCAATTCCACAGCCTGATGAGCGGCAGTGCCGTGGGGTCGAACGCGCCACCGGTCGCCCGGAAATGCTCCTGACACCGGTCGAGGATGAGTTCGGTTTGCCGGTCAATCTCCACCCAATGTTCCCCCGCAGCAGCATTGATCTGACAAACCAGGCTGCCCGGAATAAACCGGGAATAGCGAGCCTCGAATTGGGCTGCCCATTCCAAAATATCGTGCTGGATTTCTTGCGCCGTGTCGGCGGGCACATCGTGGAAATTCACGTGACAGCGGGTGCTCATGGCGTGGAATGTCAGTTTGTGCAAATCATTCTCGACCGTTGTCTGCGCGGACTGCGTGACACGGGCGATGGTCTCGGCGACGGAATTGTGACTTGGCAATGCCATGGAGTTGAGCAAATAACGGTATAAAATTTTGCGGGTCTAAGCTTGCTGACCAAGTGAAACTGAGCGTTGCCATGGCACAAATTCAACCTGGAATCGCATTCCAGCCAAGCTGCATCGTGTGATGGACCGCCGCTGAGGCCTGGATGGCGGGGGGCGGCACTGGCAGCACGCTGGCGTTGTCGAGGACCAGGCAGGCCAGCAGGAGGATGGCGAACGCGCCTTTCATATTTCTTCCAGTTTCCACAGCGGGCACCAGGCTTTGCGGGTCTTCATGGAACCAGTCCGTTATGGTTTCTGGCCCAGAGCGCCAGTTCGTCCGTCCGCTGATAATTGTAACCGATGGCGCTGTTCTTTATGCCCGCCACATGGCCGTCAAAAAACGACGCATTCACCCGTCCGCCGTGGCGTCCGATGGAGCGCGTCGGGTCATTCAAGTATTCATTGCCATTCTGCGTGTCGCTCGGCACCCGGAAATAGATGCTGGCCGTCGTGGGTACTTCGGTCCAGTTGTCCGCGTTCGGGTCGCTTGGATTGGAGACCAGGGCGGCATCCGCAAACGTCACCGATTGACTCGGTTCGGCCACTTCATTTTCCTTGGCGTGGCTGTAAGGGTGTTGCGGCAGGCCGGGCGTCTGTGCCGTCCAGCCGTATTCAAAGGCGTTCATGCCAATGCCGAGCGGCTGGGTGGAATTGGCCTGGCCGCCATTGGCCTTGGCAGCCGGCAGCGTCAGAGCGGGGCAGTTCATCACGCCTTTCTCCGCTCCGTAGCCATCTTTCCGCAATTTGTCTGGCCACCAATAGAATGTGGTGTTCTGGAGCGCAAAGGTCGGGTCGGGCGGCACGTAGCCGGCGGCGCCGACATTGATCCACAACGGCAGGATTGCACCGCTGTTGTCATCCATATAAAGTCTCGTTGCCAGCATGACCTGCCGGTCATTGCTCACGCAATTGATCGACTTGCTCTTGGCTTTGGCCTTGGACAAAGCTGGCAGCAACAAGGCGGCCAAAATCGCAATAATGGCGATGACCACGAGCAGTTCGATCAAGGTAAATGCGCGGCTTCGATTCATGTCAAAAGAGACGTGCTGGACAAAGCTGCGTTACAATTTGTTTTCACGGCGAACAACCAATCGCCAGCTTCACCGCCCAAGGCTTCCACTGATGATAATGGCGATTTTCATAAACGCAGAATACGGGGCCATGGCACTTGCCTCAAACTCAAAAGGAATTGCTTTCCAGCTACGGCCCCGTGTTCGAGCTGTGGTTTGCGATGGTGGCCTTGGCCAAACGATTCGAGCTCCCCGGCGGCTTTTGCGCCTAGGAGAGCGGCCCTGAGATCGGCAGCAGAAGCCGGGTGAATATTGCCCACCGCATTCGCGCCATTTTCCCCGTCACTGCTTGAGCAAAAAACAATCTGATCTTTCCCAGGCGATGGCAAAAAACGGTGAGTGGTAGACAATATATGTTGCTAGATGTTTCTTCTTTTGCACCGCAGATCAGACGATAGTACATGTAGATTTTAGATGACATGATTAGCGGAGCGACAACCAAGTATGACTGGACCGACAGCCGCTCGCATCCGCCTGCGGCTGCGGGAACGCAACGGCCAGGGCCCCCGCAAATGGCGGCGGCTGCGGAACGCCGGAACAAACGCCCAGCACATCATTCTGATCCGCCGATTCATTGAATGGTCTATTCATTGGCCGCAGGATATTATTTATGAGGTTTGTTTTAACATTGCTCTGGTTTCTGGCTTCATTGCTGATTGAAAACATGAGGGGGCACAAAAATGCGCGCAAAATTGGACCCCATTCGCCCGTTCCAAAGGCATAATGCGAAATCTGGCACGGTTGAGTTCACCATTTTTGAGAAAATTCAACACAAAGATGTTTCTGGCAATGAATATGCTGGACTGGTACTGGATTGAACGTGTTCTTTGGAACCACAGTTTTCCTGCCCAGTTCGTGATTGGCAACAGTCCTTGAACCGTAAATAAAAAACGATCAGGGGATGAGTTTGGGTGGTGGCCGACGTGCCTTTACTGGTGGTCGAAAGCCGCCCAGCGAGTTCCACATGTAGCAATACATGTTCAAAGGATCGAGTTGCACACGACTTTGGTGGGGATTAAGCCTGTCTTCGGACAGGCTTTTTTATTGGACAGTGTCCAAACAACTAAAACCCAGTGACACATCGGAAACCGACATTGATATAGGCGCCCGCTGGAGGGATGTTGTTGTAACCTCGATTGGAGCAGCGGGCATAATAGGCGTAATCATACCAAAAACCGCCGCGCGGAACGCGAACGCCGGAAGCGGCGGAGGACGGTCCCCGAGTGTCCGCCTGACTCCCGCCAGAATTGGCGTACCAGCCTCCGTCATATCAGTCCCAGCACCATTCCCACACGTTGCCAGCCATGTCACACAGACCATACCCGTTCGAGGCAAAGTGACCGGCTGGACTGGTATATGGCTCATTTCCGGCATTAAATGCCGGGTCAAAACTGTCGTTGGTGCTTGAGTCGTAGCTGAAATAGGTCGGGTCGCCTTGATAATTCGCGCGGTTCCAACTGATGACATTGGTGCCGGACCATGGAAAGCGCTGGCACAAGGCACCGCCACGGGCGGCTTTCTCCCACTCCGCCTCGGTCGGCAAACGGCAGCCGCCCGCGTTCCAGTTCACCCAGGAATTGCTCACGTTCAGCTCGCCCGTCCGATACACCGTCGCCCAAGTGTTGGAAGTGTAGTAGCAAGGGGGCAGGCTCTGCATCTCGGAGCGGGCATTGCACCGCTTCACGACGTCGAACCAGTTCACCAGTTGCCCTGGCTCAAATTGGTGGTGTACTGGATTTGATTGAGGACATTGGTATGGTTCTGGATCGTCAACCGGGGGGCCAAGACGAGGCTGCGGATGACCGGCGAAGACGCTTGCACGGTTGCCGCCGGCCAAAAAGCCAGGGCGCTGACGATCAGGGTGAGGGTGATTACCACTGTGGGAGATTTCATGGTTTGCAAAGAAACAGGTTTAAGGCATCGCCAGGTGACCATTGGGTTTTGCGAGGAGGAGGAGGGCGAGAAGGATTTCTTTCAGTCCATCCCCGGATTCGCAGATTGCCGTAGCCGCTGAAGATCCGCCAGGTCGGCCGGCCCCTGCACCAATTCCCAACGGGTGATGAATTTCTTGCGGGCCAGCCAGCGCCAATGCTCCGTGTGGCCGTCAGCAAACGAAAGATTGGCTCCCTGCTGATGCCGGTCGGCGGGCAGATCCAGCCAATAACCGGCATAGGCGCTGTCCGTCGAAAGAATGCCAAAGGTCGAGTCCCAGATGTCCTGCTCGTGGGTGCGCCAGATTGGGCAGTAAGTGTGCCGGCAAAATGACAATGAGCGCAATAACGACGAGCAATTCGAGGAGCGTAAAGGCGAAATTTCCGCGGCACATGTTCTTGGGATTAATGGCTGAAGGAATACCAAAAGCCGGGCACCAGAATAAGGTGTCCGGCGTGTATTCAGGCCAGTGCGTCTGCGATTGACCTCACGATGCGGAGTTGGTCCGACCTGGCGGGGGCGGGGGCGCGTTCGTTCTGGTCGGCGGCGTCGGCGGCGTCGGCGGCGTATTGGTAGGACACAGCGGTGGTGCGTTCGTGCCAATGACTGGGGGCAAATTGGTGGAGATTGGCGGCGGTGCGTTGGTTCCTCCAGGCCTTGGCTGGGCTTGGTTTTGCAGCCGTGATTTTGTGTGGTTCAGGAGGATGGGACGATGTGATTTCACTTGGACCTTTCGTGTTGATGTGGACTATGCCGTCCAGCGTTGTGCTGGGCGGGCTAGTCGCGCTCCGCTGGCATAACGGGGCGCGACTGGTGGACATGGAGTTTCGATGAGCGGACTGGAAATAAGGCTTGCAATTCTGTGGAGCAGGAAGAGAATTAGAAAAAATACCGACCCCGGTCGTGGGCAAGAAACCCAATGGGAAATCCCGATTGGGAAACTTCGACCCGAATCACCACACACCATGAGCCCATCCAATTCCTTCACCCGTCGTAATTTTCTCAAGTCCACCCTTCTGGCCGGCACCGCGCCGCTGATCCTGCGTTCCAGCCTGTTTGCAGCCGGCGCAGCTCCGAGCAAGAAAGTCACGCTGGGCTTCATCGGTCTTGGCGCGCAGGGCTGCGGCTTGCTCGACAATTGCTTGGGGAAGAATGATTTTCGCGTGCTGGCTGTGTGCGACGTGGACACCACGCGCCGCAATCTGGCCAAACAGTCGGTTGAACAACGCTACGCGCAGGCCACCAAAGCCGGCGAATATAAAGGCTGCGATACGTACGGCGATTATCGGGAAATGCTGGGGCGCAAGGATATTGACGCGGTGGTCATTGCCACGCCGGATCACTGGCACGCGGGTACGTCCATTGCGGCGGCCAAAGCGGGCAAGGATATTTATTGCGAGAAACCCATGGCGCACACCGTGCTCGAAGGCCGCGCGATGGTAAACGCCGTGCGCGCGAACCAACGGATTTTCCAGGTCGGCTCCATGCAGCGTTCGATGGGCGAGTTTCGCGCGGCCTGCGAGCTGATCCGCAATGGCGTGCTGGGCAAGGTGGCGAAAGTGGAAGCGTGCGTCTCGGGCCCGCCAATTCCGTGCGATTTGCCCACGGAACCCGACGAACCGGGTTTGAACTGGGACATGTGGCTGGGGCCGGCGCCGATGCGGCCTTATAATTCCGTCCTGAGTCCGCGCGGCAAGTGCGATCATTTCCCCGACTGGCGGCGTTACCGCGAATATGGCAGCGGCGGCGTGGGCGATTGGGGCGCCCATCACTTCGACATTGTGCAATGGGCCTTGGGTTACGATGCTGGCGGGCCGGTGGAATTTGTCCTGCCGGAAAACCCTGACGCCAACTTCGGCGTCCACTGGCGCTACGACAACGGTACGGTGGTCACGCATTTGGACGGCAATGGCATCACCTTTTACGGCGGCAAGGGCAAGCTGTATGTCAA
>Ga0316231_1004374_pt1 | contig 11762 bp, 9 predicted proteins | sample TBH18027metaG_FD_206002 | JGI IMG/M metagenome (GOLD analysis project Ga0316231, IMG submission 206002) | Freshwater microbial communities from Trout Bog Lake, Wisconsin, USA - TBH18027 | ecosystem: Environmental > Aquatic > Freshwater > Lake > Hypolimnion/Profundal zone | place: USA: Wisconsin...
GAAATCGGAGACTCTGCCGCACCGGGAACATCGCGAAACCAAGGTGGCGCCGGGTGGGTGTGGCGGGCTGGCGGAGCGCCCCCCCAATAAAAAACGTGTGTTTTTTCGTGTTTTATTGTGTTCTTCTGAAAGCAGAAATTGGGAAAGCAGAAAACAGAAATACGAACACCAAAGGCTGAAACCTGAGACTTGAAAGCTGTGGCGGAGTTGATGCATGACGAAAATTTCTTAGGGTCGGATTTAGCAGGATGCACTGGGATTCTACCCGGATTGCGGTGGAAACAAGACCACGGCACCGCTGATCATGAGTCCCGTAGTCCTATGGTCCGTGGTCCCACAGTCTCGCTTCCCCGTCGTCCCGTTCTGCATGGTTGTCGCAGTCACGGAACGAGCATAGCACGGGTTTGGAAAAGGCGGGTGTAAGCCGCTAACACAGAATGCGGTTTTTGAGCGAATTTGTGTTAGCCGCTAACACACTGGGGGCGGATGGTGGGGGTGAACTGGTGGATTTTGGGCGATCATGCGTGCGCAATCCATGCCAAAAGGTCTTGCTTGCTCCGCTGGCCAAGTCGTTGTGCAACACACTGCCCGTTCCGAAAAAGAAATAGGGCGGGCACGCTTGTGACGCTAAAGCGCGAAGCCAGTTCTGGTTCCTCCGCAGCATTTAGATGGCCGATTCAAGGCGCTTGTCATTGGCAGAACTCTGCAAACATTGGTGGCAGGCCAGCCGCTGCCCGTGGCAAGTCACCTATAGAACCCCTCCATTTTCCCAGCTTTCCGCGTCTGACTCTCCAAGGCGCAGCGGACACCCCCAGTTGAGCTGGCCAAACACCTGGTTGATTTCCTTCCGAGTCAAAGGCGATCCGCGTTCGATTGCCTGGCGCATCAACGTATCGAAGCGCGGATCGAAAGCCACGGCCTGATGCGACAACTCCACGTAGTTATCGAAACGCCGGCAATAATCCTGTAAAATGTCAACGTCGGCGCTCATGCCTGGTCGCGGGTGGCGCGAGAGGCGGGCGGCGTATCGCTCCAGCAGGTCGCTGGTGAAGCGGAGTTCGTTCCACAGCTTGCTGGCTGTGGCTGCCCAGAGCGCTATTTGCTCGCTGTCCCGAGGGGATTGATTGTTGAAGTGGTTACGATATTGCTCCCGCAGGCTCCGTTTGCGTGTTTCAAGGGCGGCAACAGCTTCGGCGGGACTGGCAGATTTCCCCGGCAGGTCGGCGTTGCTTTCCACGCGGTCGGCGGCTTCACTACAGTTGAGAGTCATCCCACCAGGCAAACCCAGGGTGCTGTCCGATAGGTTCTTGCCCTCGGGGCTCTGTGGTGGGGTATTCATCTGTTGGCCGTCCGCAAGTTGCCGATACCACTTGCCATGTTCGTCCTCCTTCCAACCCCACTTATCCCGCAAGGCTGGATCTCGCGGGCACATTAAAGCATCGGGATCACCCACCCAGTCCGCTAAAGTTGTGGTTTCGTAAACACGTTCCATACCTGTATTGTCTTTCCTCCACACAATCTCTCATCGGCGTGGTTCATTCAAGATATTCGTTCAGTCGGCTCACATCAATTTCTTTAACCCTGAATGGGTTGGCTAACGCGATTCCCCGGTTCTGAAGCGAGACTCAATTGAATTTGGCCAAGGGACGTTTGGGGTGGCTGCAACTCTTTCAGAGTTGGGGGCTTTTCTGGTTCGTTGACCCAGGGTAGCTCGTTCCGAGCAACCCTGGGCTGAATGATTCAATCCCGTTGGGATTGCGGAACGGCTGCAAACAACTTGCTTCAAATAGACCACTTTCACCAGGTGTTTCTTGAGAGCCAGACCAGACCTGGCGATTCCTGTGGAAAAATCCCACTCTCAAGAAACGGCTAATCACTGTCGGCGGCTATCAAAGCCAGGGAGGCATGGAGAAATGAAAGCGGTGAAGCGCAACACCGTGGCGCCGATTGGTAATCGGCTGTATCGCCGGTTGGCAACCGGCAAGGCGGCAGCGGGGTTGGGGCGACGGACGGCCAGCGGATTGTCAATCCGCGATACAGCCGACTGCCAGTCGGCGCTACGTCGTGACCGCACGCTCCAGCGTTTCTTCCTGCATCAGCCACCCGGCGAGGTCCAGACTCCTCACGCCAGCGGCGACAATCGTCATTTACCACCGGCAAATAGGTCGGGGGTGGCGTGGGGTTTGGGCTGGCGTTTAGGCTCGACGGGCAGTTCGAAGGCCCCGGCGGCGCGTAGTTCTTCCGCCGGGAGGGTCGGGCCGGTACAGATTTTTTCCAGCAAGCGGGCTTGCGCGGGTTCGAGGTCCACGAGGCAGCCAAGCACGTTGAGGACGTTGATCAATTCGGTGGTGTATTCGGCCAGCCAATGATCGGGCTGGAGATTGCCCAAAGGCGAGGGCGTGCGGCGGTCGCCGATGATGGGCCGCTCGCGGTTCTTTTTTCGGTAGCTGAACCATTGCAGCAAGACCTGCTTGCCGGACACCTCATAATGCCAGACGCCCGGCTCCACGTTATCCACATAACCAGTGCCGATGAGCAGCCGCTTCTTGGCGGCATCGTAATTGATCGTGTCCGGCATGGCGGCGGGGTCGGGCGGAATCGCGCCGGCTTTTGGAATGTTTGGGCGGCGGGCGGCGGGCAATCGCGGCGGTTGGGCGGGGCGGCCTTTGGCCGGGTCGGTCATGCGCTCGCCAAAGGTGTGCAGCCAGATGACGGTGCGGCCAATCTCGATGGCTTCGGCAAAGGTGGCTGGGGCGGCGGTGAAGGGGATGCGGAGACCCGGCGTGGAAAGGCGTAATCGGGACGCGTTTTTAAATCGCTGACGGAGGATTCGCCCACGGCAACGACGGCGGTTTTGGGAAAGTTGGCCAGTTCGGCCAAGTCCGCGAGCAACTGCTCGAACGGCGCGCGGAGCTGGTCCTCCGGTTCGCCGCTCGCCCCCGGATTGGCGAGCTTGGCTTTGGCCCTGGCCCCGAATCCGGCCACGGTGGCAGCAATGGTGGCTTTCATGCTACGCCCGGCCCGTTTCGTTGGCTGTGATGTTCCGGCCACGCGACACGATGAATTCAGAGAGTTTGGTTCCGTCCGGCATGGCGGGGATTGTGCGCGGGAAATTGGCCCGCGTCAATCCTCGGCGCGCAACCCAAATCCTCGCCTAAGAAAGAATTCAAACCACATAACACGAAATACACGAACGGGATTCATTTTTCGTGTGGTTCGTGTGTTTCGTGGTTCCCTCGGTTTCCTATATTGGCACAATTCTCGAACCTGCTTATTTCTGCGCCTGGATTTGGCGCTTGCCAATTTAAGGCAAGGATCTGGCCGCAATCCATCAGTTGCGCTGGCATTTGCCGTGGCGGACAGTCTGTTTAAAAAAGCGGACTCAAACTAATTGACCGCACGCGCCGTGCAAAATATGATACCCGCTGCCTTGGAGCGTATGGTGAGAGAATCTATGTCGCTCCTATGGAGCTTGAGTTTTTTTCGGTCTGGTAACTACGACTATGCCGCGCCTACGGCGCTGGGGATAGCCACTCTCAAGTTCGTTAAAACATTTTAATCAAATTCCCTTCGACGCCAGCGGCGGGCGGCGGTAGGCTGGCGGGGTGAAAATCCTCGTCGTGGAAGATGACAAGAAGCTCGGCGGCTTTCTGCGCAAAGGCCTGGAAGCGCAAGGCTTCGTGGTGGATTTCACCGACCACGGCGACGAAGGTTTTACCCTCGCCACCACCCGCGCCTACGACGCGCTGGTGCTCGATATCATGCTCCCCGGCCGCGACGGCTTGAGCATTCTGCGCAATTTACGCGAGCGCGGCGCCACGGTCCCGGTCATTTTGCTGACGGCCCGCAGCGCGCTCAATGAGCGTCTCGACGGTCTGAATCTGGGGGCGGACGATTATCTGACCAAGCCGTTTTACATCGAGGAGCTGGCTGCCCGGCTGCGCGCGCTTAACCGGCGCGCCACGGGGCAGCCCGCCAACCTGCTCCAATACGGCGCCATCACGGTGAACCTCCTGACCCGCGAGGTGAAATGCGGCGCCCAGCCGGTGGAACTGACCGCGCGCGAGTTTGCGCTGTTGACCTACCTGCTGCGCTCACCGGGCCGGACGTTCACCCGCGTCCAGATTTGCGAACATGTCTGGAATTATCACTTTGATCCCGGCACCAACCTCGTGGACGTCTATGTGCAGCATCTGCGCAAGAAACTGGCCGGCGCTTCCGGCCAGCCCGTGATCGAAACCGTGCGCAGCGTCGGTTACCGGATCCCTGAAGCCAGCCCGCGCCCGTGAACTTGAACTCCTTTCGCCTGAAGATCGCGCTGCTCTCCGGCCTTATCTCCGGCGTGCTGCTCGTCGGCTCGGGGTTCGTGCTGTGGCGGATTTCCTACCAGTTCAATCTGGACCGGATGGACCACGAAATTCGCAATCTGGGCCAGGCCAACCTGGATCGGGTGCAGGGGGGCGAGCACTGGACGCGGTTGGAAGAGGCGCTCAAGTTTGTGGCCGGCAATCGGCAAACCGCGGCGTTTGTCCTGTGGGTGAAGAATTACGACCAAGTGGTCCATCAGTCGCCGGACTGGCCGGCGGGCCTGGCGCCAGAATCGTTTTCCCTGCCGGAGCATTATGAAGGCCCGAATGCGCCCAAGTCCGGCCAGCCCTTGCCGCCGCCGCCCCGCCGGGGCGAACAGATTTCCCCGCAAAACCCCGCCCTGCCGCTGAAGACGCCGGAATTTTTCACGCGTGACGCCGGCGGAAAATCCTGGCGTGTCGGGGTGATGGGCAATCCGTATGTGACGCTGATTTTGGCCGCCGACCTGGGGGAGTTCAATCACCGTCTGGCGGAACTGCGCAACACCTGCCTGATCGCGCTGCTGGCCGCCCTGGGGCTGGTGGCGGGCGGCGCCTGGCTCGTCGCCCGCCGCGCGTTGCGCCCGGTGGCCGCGCTGACCCAAACGGCGGAGCGCATCACCGCCCGGGGGCTGGATCAGCGGCTCACGGCGACGGCCCACGAGGTGGAATTCAGCCGGCTCATCACTGTCTTCAACGAAATGATGGCCCGGCTGGAACAAAGTTTTCAGCAAGCCACCCGCTTCAGCGCCGATGCGTCCCATGAACTGAAAACCCCGCTGGCCCGGCTCCAAGTGGAACTGGAACAGGCTTTGGACAGCGCGCCGGCCGGTTCGCCGGCGCAGGAGGTTTTCAGCAGCCTGCTCGACGAAGTTTGCCGGCTGAAAGCAATCGTGCAGAAATTGCTGTTGTTGTCCCTGGCCGATGCCGGACAACTGCGGCTCAAACTCGAACCGGTCAATCTGACCACGCTGCTGGAGAACGTGATCGAAGATTGCCGCAGCCAGGCCCCGCAGTTGTCGGTGGCGGCCAGCCTGGCTCCCGCGGCGCTCACGCAAGGCGACCCGGATTTGCTGGAGCAAGCGCTCCAAAATCTGGCGGGCAATGCCATCAAATACAATTGCGCGGGCGGCCGGATCGGCTTTGAACTGACCCGGGAGGCTGGACGGATTCGCGTCCGGGTGGCCAATACCGGACCGGGCATTCCCCCCGCCGACCGGGGCCGCTTGTTCGAGCGGTTTTACCGGGCCGACCAGTCCCGCAGCCAGCGCGTGGCCGGGGTGGGATTGGGCCTGAGCCTGTCGCGTGAAATCATCCGCGCTCACGGCGGGGAACTGGCCTTGGAGGACAAACATAACGACCTGACGCAATTCGTCGTGGAATTGCCCGGCCTCGAGGCAAAGGACGATTGAGCCCGAATTGCGAGATTGAATTACCACAAAAGAACACAGCGCGGCAAAGCCGCAACCAAAGAGGATGGAGAATGGAAGATTGAGGATGGAAGGAATCGCTCTCGGGCATGTTTTTGCGCTTGTACAAAAAATCCTCGCGAGTTTGCGTGAATTGAACGTATTGCAGTACAAAGAGCGCAAAGAAAGGGGCGGAAAGGATATTTCAGCGGGAAATAATCTGCCTCCTTTCGACATTCAGAATCGGCCCGTCTGGCTTTGTGTCCTTTGCATTCTTTCGTGGCCAACTTCGGTTTTCGGGTTAGATGCAGGGGCCGGAAAGGCCGCTTGCAGTTCCCGTTATTACGCTGCGCCCGTAGCGCAGGCTTTCCAGCCTGCGGGTTCTGGCGACTTTCAAGTCGCCAGTTCCCGCACGGAAACACGGGACTGGAAAGTCCCGTGAACCCGCAGACAGGAATGTCTGCGCTACAGCCGCTTGCATCCGCCGCGCCACAGGCAACTTCGGGGCTCGGATTGAAGCCGGACCAAAGCTCGCGCAGAGCCGCAGAGGACGCAGAGAAGAAAAAGAATGGGGCTTCTCCGCGTTTCTCCGCGTCCTTTGCGTCTCCGCGTTTATTTTCAGTTTTGGCACATCCTTCCTTGTCATCCTCATCCTTATCCTCGCGTTGTTGTTTTGGTTGCGGCGCCAACCGCGCTGTGTTCTTTCGCGGCCAACTTCGCTTTTCGGGTTGAGTGGGAGTTTCACAATGAATCCAGCGTGGCCTTGAGCCAGCCGCAGGTGTAGGCCATCCCCGCGTGCCACGGAGCGGCGCAGGTCATTTGCGGGGCATGGTCGGGGATGATCACTCCGTCAAAGCCGTTGCGCTTGAGAATTTGCAGCACCCGCCGCATATCCACGTCGCCTTCGTCAACAAAGGTTTCCCAATAGTGCGGAACCTTGCCGCGCACGTTGCGGCAGTGGACGTACGCAATGCGCCGCTGCCGGCTGTAGCTGTCCACGGATGCATACAAATCGCCGCCGGTCATCTCCGCGAGCGTGCCGAGGCAGAACTCCAAACCGTTGCGCGGACTGGCATGGCGGTCAATGAGCCGCTGATAGAGCTGCGGCTGATAGACGAGTCGCGGCTGGCCGCGCACCGTCGGTGTGGGCGGGTCGTCTGGATGCGCCGCCAGCGTCACGCCCGCTGCTTCGGCGACCGGCAGCAGCGCGTCGAGAAACTCGCCGTGGCGACGCCACAGTTCCTCGTGCGTGATGGCGGGCAAGGCGCCCGGCGCGGCCTGCGGATCATAGACCATGTTCCACACCATGCCGTTCGGGATGGGCTGGTCCAGCGTGCCGTCCACGCCCACCACTTCCGCCTCGCCGCGACCAAACGGGCCTTTGATCCGGCCCGCCACGCCAGCGAGGGAAAAATTGTAGCCCAGGATCGGAATGCCCACCCGCCCCACTGTGCGAAGGATGGTTTTCAGGTTCTCCATTTGTGGCGCTTTCTTCGGGCCATCGAGCAAGACATCGTACCAATGCGCGGGATCGAAGTTCTCAATCGCCTCGATCTTAAGCCCGTGCGCTTCCGCCTCGCTCTTCACGGCGGCAAGTTCCGGTTCACTCCAAAGTTTGTCCGGATCGCCAGCCAATCCCCAACCTGAATCATCACCGAGCGGCTGGTCGCCGGGTTGGTTCGACCGGGAGGAACGAAAATAGTCCACCCAGTGAATGATCAGATGCGTCGCGCCGCATTGCCGCGCAAAGCGGAAGTGGTCGGCGTTGAGTTGATGCCGGTACAGTCCCAAGCCAAGTTTCATAAAAATCCTAGAAGCCAATGCTCACCCCGCCGTCCACGGGCAGCACCACGCCGGTCACAAACTTCGCGGCGGGCGAACAAAGGTAAACTGCGGCATTCCCCACATCATCCGCTTCGCCAAAGCAGCCCATGGGGGTGCGGCCAAGAATCTTGTCGCGCCGCGCCGGATCGCCCGCCAGAGCGTTGCGCATCATGTCCGAGTCCATCCAACCCGGCGCGATGGCGTTGACGCGCACGCCTTGACTCGAAACTTCGGTCGCCAATGAACGCACCATGCCGACCAAGGCGCTCTTGGCCGCCGCATAGGCCAGCACGAGCGGAATGCCAAACAACGAGGCCATCGAAGCGGTGAACAAAATGCTGCCCTGTTTCCGCTGCAACATGCCGGGCAACACCGCGGCGACGAGCGCCTGCGCCGCGCAAACATGGGTGGTCAGCACCGCTTGAAATTCCTCCGGCGTCGTATCCTGGGCCGGTTTCTTCAGATGAATCCCGGCGTTGTTCACCAAAATGCTGACGGGTGAGCCTGCCTTTCTTTCAGCCGCCGCGATCAGCTCCGAGGCGCGATGCAGTTGGGTTACGTCGTGCGCCACATAAGCAGCCGCCGCACCGATGAGCTGCTCCGCTTTGGCCAGTTCCGTTTCGCGGCGGCCGACCAGGACAACTTTCGCGCCGGCCGCCGCGAGACAGCGGGCCATGCCCAAGCCCAGTCCCGTGCCGCCGCCGGTGATCAGTGCGGTTTGTCCCGCCAGTGAAAATGGTTCTTTCATTTGTCTCCGTTAATTTCTGGTACTGGTAAAGTTTAATCCAGACAAATTTCCCGGCTCTGGGAATCGCCGCTGCTGGGGAGATGAAATTTCATGGTCAGATTTTGCGGATGAGCAAGGCGCAGGTTTGTTTCCATACACTGCCTTGGCGGTCGCTTACCGTGAAATCGAATTTCGCGCGGCCGGTATAATTCAGCGTCGGCGTAAACGTGACGATACAGCCGCCGTCGCCGCTCTGGCTGGTCGAGCCGCCACTCACATCGGAAATCTGGAAAGTGGGTGCGGCCGTGAAACCGGCGGCATATTTCCGCAAGTCCACGTGCACTGCGGCGTTTTTCGCCACGAGGCCGTGAGGAATTCCGAGAAAATACAGATATTCGTCCAATCGCGTGTAGCCCGCCGGTGTGCGCGGCGGGAAAAAGACCGGTTCGCTGATAACGCCATCATGGCTGGGCAGTTCGGTGTTGTGATCGTCCGCCAGCGGATTCCAACCGAGCGTCGCTTTCCAATCATCCGGCATTCGGTCCTGAACATTGGGCACCGATGGCTCGCCGCCGTTGAGAATGCCATACCCGCAGTTGGGCAATCCGCTTTCCAATTGATTCGTCCAAATGAAACCAGATTGGCCGAATGAAGCCGTCTCGCTGATCGTTCGCAGATCGAGGGCATCGCGGTGCAGCGAACAGCCGGCCCCCGACAGCACCAAGGGAACGACCGCCGATGCGCTGAGGGTGGGAAGATTCGTGGTCACCGCAAACCACGGTGTTTTCAAACAGGTTACCAGTACTCCCGGAGTGACGGGCGAGCCGTCCAATATGCCATTCTTGTTGCCATCAAGCTGGTTGCCCGCAACGTAAAAAAGCTCGTGCTGGTTGACCTGAAAAAAACAATTCGACGGACGGCCAGTCGCGGGGCCGGCGACAAAATAATTATTCACCAAGTCGTGGTGAAAGGGCGCATGCGTGGTGGTGGTGTAGGCGGCTTCATAGTCATAAACGAGGTTGTTGACAAACACCGTGTCGGCGCGGGCCATGGGTTGACGGTTGTGCGCGTTGGCCCAAAGGTTGCGATACCAACAAAACGGCCCGCCCTCGGTATGGGCATTGAACCGCTGGCCGACGGGGTCGGCAATCAGGCAGTGCTGGACGGTAATGTTCGTTGCGCCCACGGCGTCAATGTTATTCCACTGGCCAAACGCAATGGAAACATGATCGAGCATGATGGTGTTTGCGTGGTACATCCCAACCGTATTGCCGGCGCGGTGACTGTCCAACATTCCCTGCCGGAAACGCACATAGCGGCACACGACGTTGGTCGCCGTGCTAAATGAGACTTCCCGTCCCATCACGCCAAAACCGTCCCCCGGCGCGGTCTGCCCGGCGATGGTGATATTGCTGTGTACCGGGATGGCGGCATTGACCGTGCGGTTCGTGGCGTCTGGCGCCGCATAGCCACCGACATCAAACACCACGATGCGGTGTTCCTGGCTGACGGCATCCCGAAACGAGCCGGGACCGGCGTCCTTCAAATTGCGGACATGATAAATCGTTCCGCCGCGGCCGCCGGTGGCCATTGCGCCAAAGCCTTCCGCTCCGGGGAATGCGGGGATTTGCGCGCTGGCGACAATCGTGGACAGCGAAAACACAACCGGCACAACCCTTGACAGCGACAACAACATTTGACGGCCGTGATGATTGATTTTCATAAAACCAGAAGCCCGGCCGTCATACTTTTCGGTAACGGTTGATGGCTTTGCCCAAACCGGGCTTGTAGTCAAAACCGACATCTTTGTAAATCGTGGAACAGCACGAATGGGCTTTGGCCAGCACCCGCCACTCGTTCCACAAAGCATCGTAGCGGATGGTTGCGGCCTGGATTTTTGCCCGGTCGTAATGACCAGTCTTATCGCCCAGTTTCCCATAAAACAAGACGGTCCACGCCTGCTGGATGATTTCGTATTTAATGCGGCCATAGGCGCAGGACACCTCGACAAATTCCTGCGTGTTGGTGTCAGCAAAATGGATCTCCCGCGCCAACTGCTCAATGCGCTTCCACATCGCCACGGAATCCCCTTTTTCCGCCAACGCCTTTTCAACCAGCCCTTTTTTGATGAAATCCGAGAGATCCGGCTCGTCAAAAAAATGGTCGCGCGCCCACCAAACGTTGATTTTCGCGCCGACGGTGGTGAGCTGGCCGCGCAGCACGGCCCGGGCCGACAGCAAATTCAGCTCGCGGAATTTTTTGGCGTCGCCGTCGGACAGTTTCAATTTCTCGCGCGCGTATTCCTGGAAAACCTCCGCCTCGCTGCGCGTCGGATTTTCGGCAAACTTGGCGATCACATAGGCGTTCAGTTCGCACCACAGTTCATTTTTTATGTACGGCCCTTCCCAGCCGCCGCCGCGCGACCAGGTCCAAACTCCGGTACATAGCTGGTTCGTGATGACGTCGCGCAGACCGCGCGGCTGGCCGGGTTTCATCAGCCAGGCGTACTCCTCCCACCCGTTGATGACCCCGTCGCCGATGTAGTAGGGATGCGCGCCTTTGCCATAAGCCTCGCGCTGACATTGCACCTCGATGATTTGGCGATGTTTGCCAATCATCAGCGTGGGATTGAAAGGAGTAAGCTGGTGGAAATCGCCCTGTTGGTGCTTGATCGAGAAAATCAGATTGGTGTGCGGTTCAATCGCGTCCGTGACCTTGAGATAATACTCCGGGTTCTCGTGAAAATTTTGCGGGCCGAAACTCCACGTCCGATAGATCACGGTCTTGTTCAGCTTCTGACAAACCTCGTCGCGAAGTATTTTCAGCAATTCGATATGGCTCTGCTCGCCATGCAGAATCGCCGAACCGCCCTGCCGTTTGGCATCGGAGAAATTTCCGCTAGCGGCGTGATAGGGAAAATCCTGCAAATACACCTCACCCGTGCGGACGACGATGCCGTCGAGTTCCGGCACGCGCTGGAAGGTTTCGCGGAGCAGTGCGCGGAAAATCTCCTGGGTTTTCGGGCGCTCGATGTCAATGCGCCCCTGGTGGTCGCAAATCTCGTCCCGGAATTTTGCAATCAGCTTTTTCGGGAGTAAAATCATGTCCGTGCCGGCGAAACATTTCAGCCCGGCGGAGTGCGCCGCTTGAACGCGCTGCTTCAAGTCGTCGGTATGCCGCAAAGCCCAGTTCCGTTCGGCACTCCCGGCCGGCAGCAGCCCCGGCGCAATCTCATCGAAGGTCTGGAGGCCGCCGATCGAACCGATGACTTGGCCATTGTAGCCCCAGCTCGCCAGAAACCGCGGAGCCACAAATCTGGACGCCGGATAATCATCCCCGGGATTCCGGTGCGCCATGTCCAGCAGCAACTCCGGTGCGGCTTTGAGCTGGCAGTGGAATGCGCCTAAAAATAGCAGCAGTGGGAGGAGGTGCTTGATCGCAGGCATGGGAATTTGC
>Ga0316231_1004375_pt1 | contig 11756 bp, 8 predicted proteins | sample TBH18027metaG_FD_206002 | JGI IMG/M metagenome (GOLD analysis project Ga0316231, IMG submission 206002) | Freshwater microbial communities from Trout Bog Lake, Wisconsin, USA - TBH18027 | ecosystem: Environmental > Aquatic > Freshwater > Lake > Hypolimnion/Profundal zone | place: USA: Wisconsin...
GAGATGACCGATCGCAAAGCGGCGGAAGTCATCCGGCAAATCAAGGACGTCCTCCCGCGCATCAAGAGCGACCGTGAAGCGGCCGATCTGACTCTGATCGGCACGGCCATCAGCCGCGTCCAACACGAAGACGTGGCGGCCATCAAAATGAGACTGGGACACGCCAATACCGACGACAGCAACGCAACCAAGACTGATCTCGCAAATTTCCTCGATCCGCTCGCGACCGGCACGGCGCTGGCGCGCGCCGCGGATGACACCCACCGGCACTTGCTGGCCGCAATGGAAGCCACCGCCGCCGTCCGCGACCTCCAACAACTTGCCGCCGAACAGCACACCCTCAGCGATCAACTGCGCGCGACTGCCACTGACGCCGCGCAAACCGAACGCGCGGCCCACCGGCAAGCGGTCATTGCCGTGGAAACGAAGGCCATCGAGAACCAGCTGAAAACTCTCGCCGAAGAAGCCGGCGGCGGCGCGGCCAACACTGCCCGCAATCTCGAACACGCCCTCGCGCTCAACCGCGAGAACCTTGAAAAAGCGCTCAGCGCCGAACCATCCGTCGCCACACTCAAGCCCCCGGCGGAACAACTTCAACACAGCGTTGACACCGCCGCCAACACTCTGCGCAATACCAGTCGTGACCTTGACCAGCGCGCCGAATCAACCCGCAAGAATCTGCAAGACCAAACTGGCACTGCGGCCGATGCCGTGGCGAAAATCACCACCCAGCCGGACAGCTGGCAAGCCGCGGCCGATCAACTGAAAGACCGGGCCGCGCTTGAAGAACGGCGGCCCCACGCCGACGCGCCGTTCATCGCCGCCGTCGGCACGACCGCTGACGCGGTGCAAGCCTTGCACGATGTCGCCGGCGACAACGCCGTGGCGGCGGCCACCGCTGTCGGAGCCGCGCTCCGCAAACTCGAGATCGGCCACGCGATCGACGAGCAAGTGTCTGCGCTGCACCAACTCGCCGCAGAAGAACGCTGGGAGAAACCAACGACTCCCGCGGGCGCCATGGACCGTGCCAACGATTGGAAAGCACAACAGCCGCAGTTGCAGTCACTCCCGCAACAACTCACGCGCGCCCAACTCCCGGCGGAGGCAAAACGCGCGCTGGAAGCTGCCGTCAAAAGCCCGGCCGCCCAGCAGATTAATAATGAGATGACGCAACGCCAAGCGGCCCCGGACGCGGTCAACAACGTTGCCGAACCATTGGCCAAGCTGGCCGACGACCTGGTCCAGACGAAGCAGCAACTCCAGCCGGCATTGGATCAAGCCCGAGCTGAAATCGAAAAACGCGCACCGGCATTGAGTGACCGGCTGGCCGGCCTCGCGCAGGTGGCCGAGAAACTGGAAACCGCCACCGTCGCGCAAGCCCAGCAGGCGGCCAAACCGGACAACGCCAACCAAGTGCGGGCCGCCGCTCAGAACCTCGCGGCGGCCCAACAACATTTGGACAATCGCGTCGCCGATGTGAAGGACGCCCTGCGCCGCTCCGCAAACGCGCAGAATCTCGGCACGGACGAGGGCCGGGCCCGGGCCCGTGATGCCGACGATGCCGCTGCCCTGTTGCGCCAGCCAACGCCCAGCGCCGACAATTTGCTCACGCAGGCTGCGACCACCGCGCAGCCCGAACAACAGCAGCGGGATCTGAACGCCGCCGCTGCCCAGCAAACCAAACTTGCTGAAGACCTAAATTTGCTGGCCGAACACTCCAAGAACACCGCGGCCGGTCAGCCCGAGGCGACACGCGCGGTGTTGCGCGAGGCGGAGAAAGAGTTGGGCTTGAAACCAACGCTTGATACCGAGTACACCAAGGCGCAGGCGCTTGAAAAGCTGGCCGGGTTGACGCCGCAAGAGCAATTAGCGGAACTGGAACGCGCGCTGCCCAATAGCCAACCCATGCGCCGCGAGTTGAGCGATATCGCCAAGGTTGCGCTGCAATCGGCCGCGGCTGATTTGCAAAAAACAGCAGACGCGGAACGCCAGATTGCGCAGCAACCAATCCTCGATCAGGCCAAACGCATCGCGGCCGAAGCCCAGCAGCTTGCCCGGCAGGACGTGCCCGCCATTGCAATGAAAAGTGTTGAGATTGCCAGACCGGAGCTTAATGAGGCCGGCCAACGACTGGAAAGCGCTGCTCAAAACATGCCGCGGGACTTTTCGCAATCACCGGAACAACTCGTGCGCGAGCTGGAGGATCAGGCGCCGCCATTGCAACAGGCGGCGACGGCATTGAATAACGCGGCCACCAAGCTCGGCCAAGCCGCCCAAACCGCGCAGCAAAAGACGGACGCGGCGAAAGCCGACAACGCCAGCCCAGCCGTTGTCAAACAAGCTGAGACCACACAGCAACAAGCCCAAGCGGCGGCCCAGCAAGCGCAGCACGCCAGTCACCGGGCCGCGCAACTGGCGCAGCAGGCCCGCCAGTCAGCAACCGCAGTGGCTGAAATCAACCCGCTCCCAACCGCCGCGCAAGCCAAACAGATTGCCGCGGCCGCCCTGAAGCTCGCCCGGCAAGATCTCCCTGCCCTTGCCCAGCAAACCGGCGCGGCTGTCAAACCGGAACTTAACAATGCCCGCCAGAAATTGGATGCCGTCGCGCAGAATATTCCCCAAGATTTCGCGCAGCCACCGGCGCAACTCGTCCAGCAGATGCAGGATCAAGTCGCCCCGTTGCAGCAATCCGCAACCGAACTGAACAAGGCCGCCGCCAAACTCGGCCAAGCTGCGCAAGCCGCGCAACAGAAAGCGGACGCCGCGGCACAAGCGGCGCAACAGGCGAAAGCGAACAACGCCGGTGAGTCAGCCGTCAACCAGGCCGACGCCGCGCAGCAGCAGGCCCACGTTGCCGCCCAACAAGCGCTGACCGCACACCAGCAAGCCCAGCAGGCAAGGCAACAAGCCGAGCAACTCACGCAGCAAGCCAACCAGTTGGCGACCGCGTTGAATCAAGCCACACCACAACTGCAAGCCGTCGCGCAACAGCCCGCCATTGCACAATCCGTACACACGGCCGGTAATGATGTCGCCCGGGCCGGTCGGCATGAAGACCGACTTGGCCAAGCGGAAGCCAGCAAGCAATTGCAACGGCTCGGTCAGCAGATCGAGAACCAGACCGGCGCGCAGGTCGCGCAGGCCGCCGCCACGATGGCCCACGCGAATTCGCCGGCCCAGGTTCAAGCCGCCGCCCAAGCCGCACACGCTGCGATTCAAGCGCCACTCAACGATCTCAACACGGCGCTCCTGCAAGCGGCCCCGGCTCCCGGCAATCCCGCGCCCCCGCAAGAAACACCCAGCCAACTGGCCACGGCGCCCGCAGCCGCCGCAAAGTGGCTGGCGCGTGCGTTGGACAGCCTCGATACGACATTGAACCCGACAACCGCCCCGGCGTCACCGGCTACGCAAGCGCAACCCGGTCAGCCAGCGGAGGCTGGTCAACCCATCCAAAACGCGGCAACCCAAGCGGCCAAAGCCGCCGCCCAAGCCCAGGCCAGTTCCATGCGGGCGGCCCGCAGTCAAGGATTGGCGCCGGGAGAACCGCCGATTGCACCTGGAATCAGCGCGGGCGGCGGCCTAAACGGTCGAGCCCCCGGCAGCGAAACGGCAGCGGTACCGGAAGTGAATCCAACCGGCGGCAATTGGGGCAAGTTACCACCAAAACTGGCGCGCGATTTGATCGACTCGCAACGCGAAGGCGTCAGCGGCCAATATCGCGAGATGGTGGATATGTATTTCCGTGCGCTCGCCGACAAAGCCCGGGAGAAACAGCCATGAGACCGGGTTCAGGATTCAAGGTTCAGGGTTCAGTGTTGTGGGCGGTGTTGGCATTGGCGCTGCCGTTGCCCGCAGCCGAGCCCGGCAACCATGAGCGACCCGCCATCGTGGAAAAGGCCGTTGCCCACGGGATCGACTATCTGATTTCGCAGCAGCAAACGAACGGCGCAATTGTCACCACGCCCCCGCCCAATCAGCGCGAGGCCAAGGCCCTGACCGGCCTGGCCATGCTGGCCCTGACAGCGGTCGGCCATCGCTCAACCGATGACACGTCCGCCGGTCGGACGTTGCGCGCCACATTGGATTTTATCCTCGACCCGAAACGGCAGGACACCGGCAAAACCGCCGGTTATTACGGTGGCGACGATGGTTCCCAAATGTATGGGCATGGCATCGTGACCCTCGTGCTGGCCGAGATGATGGGCATGGGCGTCGATGCGCGCCAGGATGAATTGATCCGGGACCATTGCCAGAAAGCCGTTGATCTGATCGTCCGCGCGCAAAAAATCCAGAAGGCCGATGCGGATCAAGGCGGCTGGCGGTACAATCCGACTGCAACCGATGCGGATCTCTCCGTCACGGTCTGGCAAGTCATGGCCTTGCGCGCCGCCAAAAACGCCGGCCTCGCTGTGCCGAAGGAAACGATCAACGACGCGGTCGCCTTCATCAAGCGGAGTTACGATTCAAAGCGCGACCCGGCCGGCCGCATCTTGGACCTGAAGAGCGCATTCGCCTACCAGCCGCGCCGCGGGCCGACGTATTCGACTGCCTCGGAAGGGTTGCTGGCGCTCCAAGTTTGCGGCGAGTATGATGCCCTGGAATTGCAAGGCACGGTGGAATGGTTGCGTCTGAACAAGCTGAAAAACTCCAACGTCAACTATTTTTACTATGGCACCTATTACTACGCGCAAGGGATGTACCAACAGGGCGGGACCAGTGCCGACGAAGCCCGACAACTCGTCGAAACCCTCTTGTTGGCCGAACAAAAAGCAAACGGTTGCTGGCAGGGCCAAGGTGGCGAAAGCTCGCCGGTCTACAGCACCGCGATGGCAATCCTGAGTCTGTCAGTCCGCCACCACTTCATGCCGATTTACCAACGGTGAGGCTCACGCGCGACCGGCGGGACACAAGCGCGGCCTCGACACCGGGGCAACCCCAGCGCTACTTCGCGCGCCAGTGAACACGGCGCAACCTACGGACTGCGCAAAGCCCGCTCGAATCGCTGCCACAACTCCTCGGGCTCTTCCAGCCCGACGGAAATCCGAATCAGATGGCGGGACACGCCGCACGCCTCCGCCCAGTCCAACTCGGTGTAGTGCGCCAACAATGTGAATGGACAGGCCAGCGTGAACACCGTGCCAAGGCTCGGCCCTTTGCAAACTTCCAGCCGATCATATATTCCCGGCGACTGCCGCTCCGCGTCCTTCGGCAAAAACGTAACCAACGAACCCCACCCGCCGGTCGGACGACGCACCGACTCGTAAACTGCGGCAAACTCCCATTTCGGATACCAGACTTGTTCCACCACGGGATGCCGGCGCAGACGCTCGGCGATCAAGAGCCCGGTCGCGTTGTGCCGTTGCATCCGCGCTGGGAAATCACGCGCCGCGCGCTCCAACACCGCCGCGTCCTCGTTCCACAGCAACTCTTCGTGCTGGGCGCGGACAATCGGCAACAACTCCCGGTAAAGCGGCGAGTGCGGATTGCAAATCAACGCCCCACCCATCACGTCGCCCGTCCCGGCAATGTATTTTGTTAGGCTCGTCGCGATCAACGCTGCGTGCCCGCGCAAGTCCACGTTCACCGGCGTCGCCACGACATCGTCGGCGACGAACGGCACACCATGCTCGCGCAACAACGGCGTGATCCGGCTCAAGTCGGCCGAGCCGAGCAATGGATTACCGGGAATCTCACCGAAGCACGCCGCCAGTGGCTGGCGGTGGATTAACGCGTGCAGGTCATCAGCAATTGTCGTCAGGTTATGCAGCAGCGTCGTGCCGGGGCCGAACTTCTGTTGCAACTTCAACGTGTCCACGTAGGGAAACCCGAGTTGCGCCGTCGGCTTGCCTGGCGCGCGCGCCAGCACCGCCCGCAATGCCGCAAATTGCGCTGCCATGCCGGTCGGTTCCAGAAACACATCACTCGCCGCACAGTCGTACAACCCGGCGAGTTGTTGCCGGAGCGACTGGAATAGATCTGGCACAGCGACCGCCAAGCGCCCGGCCAGAAACGCCTCGGCCTGCCGGCTCGACACGATCAGGCCGGTGTGTTGCCAAAAGGATTTCAACGCGACATTCCCGGCATCATTGGTGACGACCGCGTGTTGTGGTGTGATCGTTGCCGGCGCGCCGTTGCGGCGCACAAACTCCGCTGCCAGCGCCGCCACGCGCGCCGATGGAAACGGCCAGCCGCCCAGTTGCCGGGCCATTTGTTGGACGAGCGGATGAATGACGAACCGCGGATAGCCGCTCGTGATCTGGCGCATCACCGCCGGCGTCTTTTCCTCGTAGCCGACGACATCCTGCCAGCGCGGCAACGTCATCGACACGCCGTGCATGGAATCGGGAATCAGGCGACCAACGTCAGCGGCGCGCCACAGTGGATCGATGAGTAAGTTGCGAGACATTTCGTTCCTAGGGGGCACTCCCAAAGCGCCGACAATCCGAATCTGACGAGAAGCCGCTGGCGTGTGTGGCAATCGGCGCACGCCACAATCGCCGGCGCTGGCGTTTGGCTGTTAATTGTTGGCCGCTCACTTTGCCACCAGCGCTTGTTTGACGTCCGCAATCAAGTCCGCAACGTCCTCGATCCCCACCGAAAACCGCACAACACCATCGGTGATGCCCACCTGCTCGCGCACCGGTTTCGGCACGCCCACGTGCGTCATGGTCGCGGGATGACAGACGAGACTCTCGACGCCGCCGAGGCTTTCGGCGAGCGTGAATAATTCCAGTTTCCGGCAAAACGCCAGCGCATCGCCGTCGATGCCGACCGTGATCATGCCGGAACCGCCAGTCATTTGTTTGCGGGCCAACGCCTGTTGCGGGTGGCTCGGCAGAAACGGATACCGGACCCACTGCACGCGGTCGTGTTTTTCCAGCCACCCGGCCAGGGCAAGCGCATTGGCACAGTGGCGGTCCATCCGCACCGCCAACGTTCGTTGGCCGCGCGTCGTCAGCCAGGCATCGAAGGGCGACGGCTGGAGGCCGAGCGCTTTTTGCGCGAACAGCATCCGCTTGTGCCAGAGCGAACTGTTCGTCGCGACGATGCCGCCGAGACAATCGCTGTGGCCGTTGATGTATTTCGTGGTGGACGACAACGCCAGTGTCGCGCCGAGTTCGAGCGGCCGCTGGAGATACGGCGACGCGAACGTGTTATCCACGACAACCGTCGCGTTCACCGCGGCCGCGATTTTGCTGATGCCGGAAATGTCGAGAATCTTCAGCAACGGATTGGTCGGACTTTCAAGCCAGACCACGGCCGGCTTTTGCGCTTGAATCTGATCCCAGTTCTCCAGCCGGCTCAGGTCGCAGTACACCGCCTTGACGCCGAACTTGGCGAAGACGTGCTCGAACATCCGGTAGGTGCACCCGTAAAGATTTTCCTCGGCCAGCACGACGTCACCACTCTTGAGGCTGGAGACAACCGCCGTGATCGCCGAGACGCCACTGGCGAAACAGGTCGCGTGTTCGGCACCTTCGAGCGATGCGAGCGCTTGTTCGAGCAGGCGGAAGTTGGGATTGCCGGAGCGCGTGTAGTCGAAGCCATCGGCATTGCCTTGCTGGAACGTCGCGGTTAAGTAGACTGGCGGCATGACCGCGCCGGTGTCGCCGACGTAGCCGCGGCCGTTGTGAACTGCGCGTGTGCTAAAACCTTTGCGTTTGTCGTTTTTCATGTCATTAAGCCGGGACTATACAACGCCACAGGCGCATGCGCTAGACCCACAACTGCCGATCAAGTGACCGGTATTGGATGGCTTCGGAAATGTGCTGAGCCTGAATGCCCGCGCTGCTATCAAGATCGGCAATCGTGCGGCTGACTTTCAAAATCCGGTCGTAGGCGCGGGCGCTCAGGTTCAACTCCGTCATCGCCATCTTCAACAATTCCTGGCAGTCCGGATTGAGCCGGCAATGCTGCTTCATTTCCTTCGGCGCCAGCCGCGCATTGGCGTGACCCAACCGGTCCCGTTGCACCGTGCGGGCAACTGCGACCCGCTGGCGGACGTGCTCCGAAGTTTCACCAGTCGCCTCACCGGCCATTTCCTTGTACTTCACCGCTGGCACCTCGATGTGAATGTCGATGCGATCCAGCAACGGCCCCGAAATCCGGTTCCGGTATTTCGTGATCATGTTCGGCGAACACCGGCACTCGCGCTTCGGATCGCCGTAAAAACCGCACGGACACTCGTGCGTTGCTTATTTGTTGTTTCTTCGAAAGATGGTAGGTAGCAAAGGTTTAGGGTGATTTCGTCCTTGTCGATAACGATGTTTTTGACCAGGAGTTCCACAATTCGACGACGCTCATCGACACCCATTTTAGGCCATCGGGAACGGAGATCGCGGGCTTCGGCCATGATATGTTCGCTGGAAAACTCGTTGACGCGGCTGAGATCGATCTCAGCTTCGACCCGAGGAATTTCATCCTCGATCTGGTGTTTCCGGTCGTCTAGGGGTTGGTAGCGTTCCTTGAATTGTGGCACGGTCAGACCGCCGGCTAGGTAGAGTTCGTGGGTCTTGTCGGAATCAGCTTGGACACGCTGAAGTTCCTTGCGGAGGGTGTCCAAAAGTTGGGTCTTTTCAGAAATCGATTCGTTGGCCTTTTTGAGGTAGGCGGCAACCTTCTCCGGCGACAGCAGGTAGTTTGTGAGCTCATCAAGAAAAATGTTTTCCAAATCGGCAGCGGGGATTCGTTTGCGGCAGGCGGTGCAGGCATATTTCGGCGATCCGCTCACAACGTACATCTTTCTGCCGCATCCGCAGACGACCAGCCCTGAAAACAGATGGACGGGCGCTTTGCCGAGACGGGTCAACTTGGTTTTGCGATTATCCAGAAGGTCGTTGCACTGCTGCCAGAGCGCCTCGGAGATAATCGGCTCGACCGGCGTGAGCACCCACTCGTGTTCTGGTTTCAGAGACCAAGGTTTGTCATCCCCCACTCGCCGCGTGTAGTTGCCCCGGTGAATACCTTTGGCAGTCGGGTCTTGAATAAGGCGGTCAATCGTTGTGTCGGAGAACTGTGATCCGTCACGAGTGCGGTAGCCGCGCTCGTTTAAGATTCGGGCAACGGTTTTCTTGCGGCGGTGCTCAGCATATAGTTCGTACATGAGCTTACGGATTGGTGCCTCGCCGGGATGGGGAATGATTTTTTTGTCTTTCCACTGGTATCCGAACGGAGCGGCCCCGCCCAGCGGTTTGCCGAGCTTGGCCCGAATCGTAACCGATGCCTTAATCCGGTCGGTAATTTCTTCGCGTTCCCACTGTGCCATGACGGCAACGATGTTGTAGAACAAGCGGCCAGACGGCGTGCCGGTATCAATGTTCTCCTGAAGCGAGACGAGATCGGCATCGTGCTGACGGAAGTAATCCGCAAAATCCATGAGTTCCCGGGCATTGCGGGTCAGACGGGCCAACTTGGAGAAAATAATTCCGGAGATGTGCCCACGCCGCACGTCTTCAAGCATCCGTTTACATTCCGAATGATCGGCAACCGCCTTGCCGCTGACACCGGCCAGATTGTAGACTTCGCGCACATCCCATCCCTTGGCTGCGGCGTAATGACGCGCCCGCACCTCATGGTGTTTCGGGCTATCGCCATGTGCTTGATCCTCTGTTGAGACGCGTATCCAGATGCCAACCGATTTGGATTCGACCTGCGTAACAGTTACAGCTTTCATGCATCAATGGTAGTTATGATGACTACCCTATGCAAGAAAAAAGTAGCCGCCAAAGTATTTTTTTCCTACAGTTGGGCTGTGCCGAAGAAAATTCAAGTCACGGAAAAGGAATTAGCTGCCCTCGCCAAGAAATATCGCATTGCGACCGGCAAAAATCGCGCCGCGGCGGCGCGCGACCTTGGCGTGGTTCGCCAATCGCTCATTCACGCGGAAGATTTTCCTCAAAGAAGCATGCACGAGCTCCGCAAGCGCGTGATTGAGAAATATTCAAATTATCAGGTTGTCGGGCCAGTCTACTGGCTCGAGAAAAAGTAATTGCTACTCCATCACGGGTGTAAAATTTTCGGCTATTCGGTCTTCGAGCTCTGCTAGGCGTGCGGTCAGACGTGCTTCGGTCGCGTCGAGACGCTCTTCCAATCGTTCAAAACCTCTCACGATGGCGCCGGCAATATCGGCGCTTGTGTTGTTAGGAAAACGCTCGATGGCGTCCATGTCGCTGTGGGGAGAGGGAAATTGTTCGAAACTCATGTTGTTTGGATAATAAATTGATAATTTCAGCTCGGGACGACTGAGCTTAAAAATTGTGTTACAGGGGCCGAAGGATCAAAGGTACAATTTAGGTGAGCAAAGAATTTTCGCACCTTCTAAATTCAAGGTTACCATGCTGTTGAACGGCTGGCAATGGTGGCAAAACACTTCACAATCGATGCCGTGGATTGTCAAATTGCGCACTTCCCGTCGGAAGCGGCAACCCACAGATCAGTGGCTTGGGTGCGGCAACGAAGTCAGACACGGTGAGGAGTTGGTAAAATAGCGTCAGATAAAAAAGACATTACTTGACATAATGTCGGCAATACAGGACGTTACGCCCATGTCAACTACTGGATCGATACCTTTGCCAGCCGCCCACGCACTCCGCAAGTTGGGGCGTGATCTCGCGCTGGCCCGCCGCAAGCGCGGCATCGCCACGAGTGAAATGGCGGCGCGCCTGTTTGTGAGTCGGGATACGCTCTGGCGACTGGAGCGTGGCGATCCGACCGTCGCCCTCGGCACTCTGGTGACCGCCTTATTCATTCTTAAATTGCACGACCGCCTCGCCAATCTGGCTGCGCCGAGTAGTGACGAACTCGCGCTCAGCCTCGATGAACGCCGTCTCCCTCAGCGCATCCGTCGCCCACGACCATGACCTTCGAAGTCCATATTGATTGGCAAGGGCAGACCCATCTCGTGGGCCGTCTCCATGCGGACGAGCGTAGTTCGTCGGTTTCATTTGAGTATGCGCGCGAATGGCTCCAGCGCGCGGATGTGTTTGCCATTGACCCCACCGCGCTGCCGCTGCAAAGCGGTGTGCATCACGAAAACATACTCTTTGGGGCAATGCAGGACTGCGGTCCAGATCGCTGGGGGCGGGTTCTGATTGAGCGTGCCGTCCGGAAGAAAGTCCTGACCCAAAAGCCGTATCGCGACATTGACTACGTACTCGCTTTGGACGATACAGCGCGCATCGGCGCGTTACGTTTCCGGCGGGATGCCACCGGCCCATTTCTCGCCACCACCAGCGGGGAACTGCCGCCCGTGGTGCGGCTCAGCGCTCTGCTGCGCGCGACCGATGCAATTCATAGTGAGACGGAAACCGCCCAAGATTTGCGTTTTCTGCTTGGCGCGGGTTCACCACTCGGCGGGGCCCGGCCCAAGGCTGCTGTTAGCCTCGCCGACAATCAACTCGCCATCGCAAAGTTTCCCAAGCCAGACGACACGCGGGACATTGCGGCAGGCGAAATTCTGGCCCTGACCCTCGCCAGACAGGCCGGCATCCACGTGGCGGAACATCGGCTTGTCCCAGTGGGAAAACAAAGTGTCGCCGTGATCACTCGCTTTGATCGGAGGGGAAAGAACCGGATCCCGTTTATTTCCGCCGCGAGTTTGCTCGGCCTGCCGCCAGGTGAATTGGGAGCTTACACCCAACTCGCCGACGGCATCCGCCAATTCGGCAACGATGTTCCGGGCGATCTCCGCGAATTATGGCGGCGCCTGATTTTTTCGCTGCTGGCCAGCAACTATGACGATCACCTTCGCAATCACG
>Ga0316231_1004380_pt1 | contig 11746 bp, 10 predicted proteins | sample TBH18027metaG_FD_206002 | JGI IMG/M metagenome (GOLD analysis project Ga0316231, IMG submission 206002) | Freshwater microbial communities from Trout Bog Lake, Wisconsin, USA - TBH18027 | ecosystem: Environmental > Aquatic > Freshwater > Lake > Hypolimnion/Profundal zone | place: USA: Wisconsin...
ATTCACGCTCTGCGATAAACCAGGAACACTTCTGTCTCGTGGCGTTTCATGGACACCAGCCGCAGGCGCGCGGCTTGCGAGAGCCGCTGAACGTCCGCGCCGCCGGCAAGCGTCGGCGCGCCGCGCCCGCCAAAGATAAACGGACACAAGGTCAGATGAACCTCGTCCACCAACCCCGCCTTGAACAACGCCCCGTTGACCTCGCCGCCGCCTTCGCACAGCAGCCGTTTCACTTTCCATTTCGCGCGCAGCCAGCGCAGGGCCGCCTCAAAATCAACGCCCGTCTTCCCGCAGACCTTCACCTCGTCGGCAACGGCTTGCAACCGGCGCAGTTTTTGCCCGGAAGCCAGCCCGCTCGTTAAAATAATAATCGGCGAGAACCGGCGCTGGAAAATCTCCGCCCCGGGATCAATCGTTCCCCGGCCGCTGACAATGACGCGCAGATTGTATTCCGCCAGGCCGCGCCGGAGGCGCGCGCGCCGATATTTGACAGGTCCAGGCCCCATGTTGACCCGGTCCAAATCCACCGTGCGCGCCCCCGCCATCACGGCGTCCGCCGTGGCCCGCAATGCCAGCAGGCGCTCGCGGTCGCGCGGGCCGCCGAACGGCTCGAACCGGCGGCTGGCCGGGGCGATTTTGCCGTCGGCCGTGATCGCCGCGTTGAGAAACACAAATGGCAGGCCGGGCCGGTTCATCGCGTGGGAGTGATTTCCCCGCCAGCCCAGGAAGGAGGGTTTTTCAATTGATAAAGCATCTCGCCCGCCCTGGGGACGATCAAAACCCCCTCGTCTTCGCGGCCGGCAAAGTCTTCCTTGCGGATGCTTTTGGGATCGCGGCAGCCGAGATTGATTTTCCGGCAGACTTCCCTTGGGATGGACGTGGCCAGAGTGACGCGGGCGCGCGGCGTTTCGACGCCATTTTCATAAGCGCCAAGCCCGTGGACGTGCGTGCTGTGGGCCAGCGCGCCCCACGGGTAATCTTTGAAACGGTCCCATTGTTTGAGAAAGTAATCGCGGCAATGATAGCCAACCTCCAGAAGCGTCCGTCCGTGGCTTGCGGAAATCCGGCTGATGTGCGGCGCGTGGATGATCAATTCGCCCCCGTCGGCCAGCACCGGTTCGAGCTTGTACATGCACTTGCCCCCGGTCCAAAGTTCGTCGTACATGGCCGGCGCGCAGGAGAGGATCAGCTTGAAAGGGTGTTCCTTGCGGACGATGTGCAATCGGCGCGAAAGCTCGCTCGCGGCGTCCCAAGCCGATTCGGGCGTCCCGGCGTAAATGCCAGCCAGACCCCGGCCTTCCGTCACCAGGCAGAAGCAGAGTTTGGGCAGCGATACCATTGCGCCCGCGCGGTCCACCACCCGCCGCACCGGCGTCCATTTGTTGCCGATGATCATGGGATTGGTGACCACCGCGCCGAGCCAATGGAAGAAATTCAAAATGCGCGGCCCGCTCACTCCCGGAAAAAGGTATTTGTTGCCGCCGGAAAAACCCACCACTTCATGTGGAAACACCGGCCCGATGATGATGATTTGATCATACTCAAACACCAGCCGGTTGATCTCCACCGGCACATCCATTGCGAAACGCCCATCCGTCAACCGGCTGATTTCCGCCGCCGGGATGCTCCCGATTTCGCGCAACGCCGCGGGTTGGTCCCACGCGTGATTATGGAAAGCGACGTTGCGGTACGTCTCCGCGCGCTGCTCCGGCGTGATTTCCAAACGCTCGCAAATGGCCGCTTCGCTCATCGGCGGATGCGTGCCCAGCGCGATCAACACATCCAGTTTGCCGGCGACGCCGCCCAGATGGGCGTGGAGCGTTTGGAACACCAAACCGATGGGGGCCGTCCGCGTGCCATCCGGCACGATGACCAATATGCGCTTGTGGCGATAGTCTTCCCGCGGGCAGGCGACGGCGACCACCTCGGCCACCTGCGCCGGGGAAACCCGCCCGTTGGCCGGTTGGCATCCCGCAAGCAGGGTGTTTGAATGGCCTGCATTCATGTATTGCGAAAGCGCCGGATGACGGCCACGAATTCGGCCGCCAGACGGGTCAATTCCCCCCAATTTTGCTCGCGCATGATTTTGGGCGTGAGGAGTTTCGAACCGACGCCCAAGGCGACACATCCGGCTGCCAGAAATTCCGGCGCGGTTTGCAGGGTCACGCCGCTGGTGGGGATGATTTTCAAATGTGGCAGCGGCCCTCGAATGGCTTTGATAAAGGCAGGCCCGTCCACCGGGAAAATTTTCACGAAATCCGCGCCCGCCTCATGCGCCGATTGCGCCTCGGTGGGAGTCAACGCGCCCAGCGCGATCACGCAGCCCGCGGACTTGGCCGCCGGCACGATTTCCGGCCGCATGATGGGCGTGACCACAAATCTCGCCCCCGCCTCAATGGCGGCGCGGCACATTTCCGGCGTCGTTACCGATCCCGCCCCCGTGACCGCCTGCGACGCAAACCGGCGGGCGGCTTCGCAAATGCAAGCCAGCGCGTTGGGGGTGGTCATGGTGATTTCCAGCGCCGTGACTCCTCCGGCGATCAGCGCGTCGCACACGGCCATGACATGCTCCGAGCTGTCCGCGCGTATGACGGGGATGATGCCGGGATTCAGCAGGCGTGAAAGAGTTTCGGCATGAGCGGTCACGGGAAAAGAATAGATTTGCAAACTCCGGCGGCAAGCCCAATTTCATTTTGTCTGGCCGCGAAATGGCCGGCCCGCCGCGAAGGCGGCGCGCAACCGCCCGGCTTCGGCTTCAAGTTCCGTTTGCCCCCGGGCCTTGGCCAATTCTTCCGCCTTTCCAACCGCAGCCAGCGCGTCGCCAAACCGTCCCGTTTCCGCGTAAGCCGCCGCGAGTGTCAGAAGCATGGACGGACGTTTTTGGCCTGTGAGGTTGCAGGCGCGGGCGGCCCACGCCACGGCTTGGGTTCCGTCGCGCAACTCGGGCCGGGCATCGGTCGCGGCGATCCAGGCGCGGTGCTGCAAGGCATCCGGGAAATCCGGGTTTTGCAGCAGCGCCGCCGCGTAACAGGCCGCGGCCTCGCGGGTTCGTCCCAAGTGTTCCAGGGCCAGTCCGTATTGGAATTGCACGTTGAAATTGGCGGGCTGGCTCAACGCCGGGGATTTCAACATCTCCTCCGCTTCCGCCCACTGCTGCTGCTGGTTGAGGGCCTGGCCGAGATTGCACCGGACTTCGGCGGCGGCGGGATTCAGTTTGAGCGCCGTGCGAAGCTCCGTGACGCCTTCCGCGAGCCGTCCCATCTGCAAATAATCGAAAGCCAGATTGCCGCGCGCCTCCGCCAGGGCGGGGTCCAGGCGCAAGGCTTGCTCGTAATGCGCGGCGCTTTCCTGCCACCGTCCCTGTTGCATGAGCGCCATGCCCCAATCACTTTGGGCCGCTGCCGACTCTGGATCATCCTTCAGGGCCGCTCGATAATGGGCCGCGGCTTCGTCGAATTTCTTTTCCCTGGACAGGAGGAGTCCGGTCATAATGTGTGCCGCGCCAAAGTCCGGCCACAGCCGCAACGCCTCGCGGTACTCGGACATCGCTTCCGCCGTCCGCCCCCTGGCTTCCAGGGCGCGTCCGAGGAAGAAATGCCCTTCCGGATAGGCGGGTTTGCAGGCCAGCGCCTGGCGGTAGAGCCGGATGGCGTCATCCAGTTCCCCCTCGTTCTCCCGCGTTGTGCCGACCAGTGTCATGGCCAGATAATTGCCGGTCGTGACCTCCATGGCCCGCCCGTACAGGGCGCGCGTGTCCTTCCAATACTGAAGTTCGACCCAGGTCGCCGCCGCCAACGCGGCGATCAGGAAGGGAACCAAAAGTTTGACAGCGGGATGGCGCGCCGCCCATTCCGCTCCGGCCCAAACCACGATGACGAAAAAGCCGATGGAAGGAAGGTAGAGGTAGCGGTCAGCCCATCCCTGTCCGCCCACCTGCACCAGGCCGATCACAGGCGTCAACGTTCCCAGAAACCAGAGCCAGCCCACGGCCAGCCAGGGCCGCCGTCGCGCCCCGGCCGCGGCCAGCCAGGTCATCAGCGCCAGAACCGCGCCCGCCTCCGCCCCCCAAAGGGCCGGTTCGTGATGCTGGTAAGGGTAATATGCCGAGAGCCGCCACGGAAACACCAGGACGCGCAGGTAATCCAGATAAGAAATCATCGCGTGAGGAATCCGTTTCAAAAACGGCAACTCCTCCATCGAAGCGACGGCCTGGCCCGCGCTCTGCGCCCAGATCGTTATCCCGCACCATGCCGCGCTCAAAGTCAGGAACGGCCATTTTTCCAACGCCAGACGCCGCCACGCCGGCCCATCCGCCCTCCCCGCGCGGCCCAGCGGCCAGAAATCCAGCAGCAACAAAACGAACGGCAGCGTCACCGCCATCGGTTTCGCCATCAACGCCAGCGCGAAAAACGCCAGCGCCAGCGCGCGAAAGCATTTGAAATGGGGATTGGCCAATTTGAGATTCTCCGCGCAACGGACGTAAGCCCAAACCGCCAGCAGGAAAAAAAATGAACTCAGCACGTCCTTGCGCTCCGCCACCCACGCCACCGATTCGACATGGACCGGATGGACCGCAAACAGCGCGGCGACCAGGGCGCTCCGCCAGACTGCCCCCGTCATGCGCATCAACACGAGAAAAAGCAGCGCGGTGTTTGCCGCGTGAAAGAGCACATTGGTCAAATGATGGCCCCACGGCCGCAGTCCGTATATCTGGCAATCGAGCATGTGGGACAGCATGGTCAACGGATGCCAGTTGCCCGCGGTGATGGCGCGAAACGCCCAGGCCATGCCGTCGAGAGTCAACCCGGCCCGCACGTGCCGGTTCTCCGTCACGTAAACCGGGTCGTCAAAAGCCAGGAATTGGCAGCGCAATGCCGGCGCGTATAGCGCCACCGTCAAGGCCGCCAGGGCCAGGCAAATCCACAATGAACGACGCATCCAGACGCAAAGAATAGGTTTGCCAGCCCCGGCGGCAAGTCTGATATTCCGAGCCATAGGACAAGTGGGCATGAACTTCTTCGTTCCCAAACCGCGACACTGCCGCGCTGTCATCGTCTTGCTGGCGATCAGCTATGGGGCGGCGGGCCGGATTTCAAACGCCATTCCGCTTTTGGAATCAGCCGCGCGGCAGGATTCCAACGACATCCAATGCTGGATTGATTTGGGATCGGCATACGCGATGGAACATAATAAAGCCCAAGCCCGCCAGGCTTGGAGAACCGCCCTGCGCCTGGACCCCGCCAACCGTCTGGCTCTGGATCGTCTTGCCGCGCTGAATGAAAAGTGAGATGGCGTTTCAGAGCAAAGCCGCCACCCGCCGCATCATTTCATGGTTGCAATCCAGCCAGCACCGGAATGCCTCGTACAAGCCGTGCCCCGTCAACAGCGGCACGGCGGCCAGCAGCACCAGCGCGTTGCCCAGGAAAATAACCGCGGCTGAAAAAACATACCCCTGGCTGGTGATGTCGCTCTGCCGGGTCTTGAGTATCTCCCACGTGAGCGTGAGGTGAAACGCGTAAGCCGCCCCCAGCGCCAGATGGAACCACGGCAAATACGCCCGCCGCCAGTGCCACAGCAAGTCGCCCGCCGTGAAAACCAGCACGACCAGCGCCGCGTAAAACGGGAAGAAGTACGGCGCCAGAGTGATGACGAAATTGTTCCGGGTGGTCACGACGTGCCCGCCGGAAGACGCCGCCTTGAACTGCTTGACTTTGCCGCCAAAAATCCAGGTCCAAACCGCATGGGTCATCTCGTGGCCCAGGACGTAAATCCACATCGGTTTGGGCAGCAGGAGAAAGACGGCGATCCAGCAGGCCGCGCCAGCCAGCAAGGGGACCCACATGCCATCCGCCCCGCCCGCGCGCGCGAGCACCCGCCACAGCGCCTGGACGGTGGCCAGGCACACCGGCAGGAGCAGAATCCCAACGAACATTTTCAGCCATTTGGGCATGACGCCAGAATTGGCGTTTCCATCCCGCGACGCGAGAAATTTTTCGCGAGTCCTTAATGCCGGGATCAGGGCGCTTTGAACAGGCCGCCAAGCAGTTTGCCGAGGTCCGCGCTGACGTCGCCAGAAGACAAGGCTTGGCCGTGAGACAGGGCCATCAACCCCAACGGGACCAAGTCTGATTGCGTCTTCACGTTGCGCAGTATCTGGTCTTTGATGCCGAAATCAATCTCCTCGCCGCGGCCCGAAGCCAGATTGGAAAAATGAAATTTGCCCAGGCTGACGTTCAACGTGTCAATGCCGGTGAATTCCAACCTGCCCGCCGGGTTCCCGCCCCCGCCTTTTTTCCGGCCCATTTCTTTCAACGTGTCGAAGTTGTTCCGTCCCCGCTTGTCCAATATCACCGACAATTCCGCCAGGTCCAACCGCAACAGGGTGAGATGGAGTTGCCGGGCGCGCAGGGCGGAGGGAACGTATTCGATGTGCAATTCGGGAATGTCCACGCAGACCGAGCCTCCAAAATCCGCCGTGTTGTAAAGTTTGAAACCCTCAATCGTCACCGTGGGCGAGAGCAAACCGACGTGGACCGCGCTGATTTTGGCTTCCATGCCGGTCCGTGACCGCAGCCGGCCGGCCAGGATTTCCCTCGCGATCGTGTCCAGCAAAAGGATGATGGCCACCGCGGCGACGACGGCCAGGATGGCCAGGGCCAGCGCGAGACGGAAAAGCAGGCGAAAGAGACGTCCCATAACCGGCTTAGTAGATAATGTCCTCCGGCCTGACCTCCAGGCATTCGTCCTGGTCCTCCCAGACGATGGCGGAATAATGTTCCAGGAATTTCGGCAGCAACTGACTGCCTGCGAAGGAGAGCAGCTTCTCCGCTTCCTCCGCCGCTTCGTCGTAAGCCTGGTCGTAATCGGGCACGCTTTGGCGCTGGCGGTCCTCCCAGTGGGCGACGGCGTGAACGGGCGCGTATTCCTCCGCCCATCGTTGCACGGCCGATCGCAAGCCTGACGGCAGATCTTCGAAGGCGATCAGGGTTTCCGAGCAATGCTGGCAGATCAAGCCGCGCTGCATGATGTCCCGGCTGAACAAAGGCAGCGCGGGCGCGCGGCAGCAAGGCGCTTCGGGGAAGCTGGCCGGGACGGTCGCCAGGCGCTTGAGCCAGATTTGCCGGTCGTACCCGACTTCCGCCGCCAGTCGGTAAGCGCCGATCAACGGATGCGAAAACCGCCACACTCCCCCTTCCAATTGGCCCAAAGTTTGCGCCAGCCACCGCGCCAGTGTCAGCTCGTCAAACTTCTCAAACACCGCGCTGTATTCCTTCCAGAGAGGATCGGGCAATGATTCAGCCATTCCATAACAGTAGATTTAAAGTTTCAGGTGGAAAGACAAAATTGGTATAAAGCTCTTGTGACAACCGCGCATGATCCGTTGCTGACTCCGCTGGAACAATTGCCCGGCGTCGGCGACGAGCGCGCCGGACAGTTGCATCGCCTGGAGCTTCGCACGGTTGGCGATCTCCTCCTGCACCGCCCGCGCCGTTACGAAGACCGCCGGCATTTTCAATCCATCGCCGCGCTCCAACTCGACCAGCCCGCCCTGGTTTGCGGCAAGATTGCCGCCACCGGCCTGCGCCGCCTGCGCGGGGGACGCTCTGTTTTCGAGTTGATCCTGGATGATGGATCGGGCCGGTTGCATTGCCGCTGGTGGAACCTCCCGTTCATGGAGAAATACTTCAAAACCGGCCAGGAAGTGGTCGTCTTTGGAAAGCCCGGCTCGCTCCGGCCCCGCACTTTCGATCATCCCGAAACGGAAGTCATCGAACGCATGGAGACTTCCGTGCATCTCAATCGCATCGCGCCCGTTTACCCGCTGACGGAGGGGCTGCCGCAACGCTGGCTCCGTTCCCTGGTGTGGCGCGCGCTGGAACAATTCGAGTCTGCCATCGCCGAGCCGCGGCCCGCGTTGCGCCTGGCGGGTCAGCCGATGGATGTCCAGGGTTCTTCCGCGCCCGCGCCCCCGCGCGCCCAGGCCGTGCGCCTGATCCATTTCCCGGAGGAAGCGGACGACGTGGAAATCGCCCGCCGCCGCCTGGCGCTGGACGAGTTCATTGAGATGCAAATCGCCATCCAGACTAGGCGGCGGAACCTGGAGAAAAATGCCCGCGCCCTCCCGTGCGCCGGCAACAACCGGCTGGCCAGGCCGTTCCTGGCCGCCCTCGGTTTCAACTTGACTCAAGCGCAGACCCGCGTCCTGCGCGACATCCGCCGCGACATGGCCGGCCCGCCCCCGATGCGCCGCCTGCTTCAGGGCGACGTCGGCTCCGGCAAGACCGTCGTGATCGCCTGCGCCTCGCTGATGGCGCTGGAAAGCGGCTTGAACGCGGCGCTGATGGCGCCGACGGAAATCCTGGCCGAACAGCACGGGCACAACTTCCGGCGCTGGTTTGAACCGCTGGGCATCGCCGTGGAAGTCCGCGCCGGCGGACGCGAGCAGCTTTCCCTGGCGCCCGTGGGAGCGGGGACGCCGCGCATGTTCATCGGCACGCACGCCTTGCTGGAGGAAACGTTCGCGCCCGAAAAGCTCGGTCTTGTTATTATTGACGAACAGCACAAATTCGGCGTCGTCCAGCGCGAGCGACTCGTGCGCAAGGGCGCGTGGCCGCATTTGCTGGTCACGACCGCCACGCCCATTCCCCGGACCCTCGGACTCACCTTGTACGGCGACCTGGACATATCGGTCATGGACCAAGGCCCGCCCGGGCGGGGACGGATCAAGACGTTCGTGCGCGACCGCGACAGCCTGCCCAAAATCTGGCCGTTCATCGCCGGCCAACTGGCCCGGGGCCGGCAAGCTTACATCGTTTATTCCCGGTTGGAGGAAGAGGATACAGCCGCCGGAGTGAAAGCCGTGACGAAGGAATTTCACAACCTGGAAAAAATACTCGCCCCCGCCCGCGTCGGCTTGCTGCATGGCCGCCTGCCCGGCCGCGAGAAGGAGGAAATCATGTCCGCCTTCGCCGCGAACCGGTTGCAGGTGTTGCTGGCGACCTCGGTGGTGGAGGTTGGGCTGGACGTGCCCAACGCCTCGGTGATGCTGGTGGAAAACGCGGAGCAATTCGGGTTGGCGCAGCTTCATCAACTGCGGGGCCGCGTGGGCCGCGGGGCCGGCGAGTCTTATTGCATTCTGATTTCCTCCGCCAAGACGGACGAAGCGCGCCGCCGGCTCAAGGTCATGGAAGAAACCAGCGACGGGTTCCGCATCGCGGAGGCCGACCTGCAATTTCGCGGTCCCGGCGAACTGCTTGGGCGGCAGCAAAGCGGAGCGCCCCCGTTGCGCTTCGGCGATTTGCGCGGGGACGGGGCGCTGGTTCAACGCGCGCGGGAGCTTGTCCGGGGCGGGAACGCCCCGGGTTCCAGCGTGTCAAGCTAATTTGAATTGGGGGATTTTCAGGGTTTCGCCGCCTTTTAACGCGGATTCGTGGGCCTTGATGCCGGCGACAGTCAGGTTGAGCGCCATGGCGACATCCACCGAGGGCTTGCGGCCCAGAAGGATGGACATGACAAACTCATTCATCAGATAACCGTGCGAGCCGCCATGGTCGCCCGGCTCAACCGTGGGAGGCAGCGGCGGGAGAACGATGGGAGAGGGCGGTTTAACCAAACCGTCGAACTCTCCGTAATACGATCCCTTCTGGCCGCGCAGTCTGCCCGTTTCGCCGCCTTCTCCGGGAGTGTCCCAACTGACACCCATTCGGGAAACCCCTCCTTCGCTGGTGCGAAACATGGCGATTTCGGTGCCGAAGGGGTTTTTATAGTGATTGTTCCCGGGCTGGAGGTAATCCAACACGCTCGGAATGCCCAGGCAACTGACTTCCGTGAAACTCCCGCCCGTGGCGCAGATGTAATACGCGTTGGAATGGGTCGGATACCATTGGGGAGGGGTGCCGATGCGCCATCCTTTGTAGGAGTCCAAAGGCTTGTCCATGTAATGAAAATACTCGCCTTCCGAGTAGATGATTTTGCCAAATCCGCCCGCGTCGTAGATTTGCCGCATGGCGTGGCAGTCCTCGTGAAAGGAGGAGGTTTCAAACATCATGTAATTGAGGCCGGTGCTCTTGACCGTTTCAATCAAACGGTCGGCATCCTCCAGCGAGCCAAACACCGCCGGCACGGCCGAGGCCACATGCTTGCCGTGTTTCATGGCTTCCATGGCAAGCCGCGCGTGGCTGGGCGGGTCCGTGGCGATGAAGACCGCTTCGATATTTTTTTCCTTCACCATTTCTTCCAGGGAAGGGTAGGTTTTGGAGCAGCGGCACTCTTCGGCCAGGCCGGCGCAGCGGTCGGGGAACAAATCCGTCACGCCAACGATCTCGACGTTGGGATGGTCTTGAAATGCGAAGTCGGCCCCGAATTTGCAGAAACCGTAGCCGGCGATGCCGACGCGAATTTTCCGGTCGGAAACGGGCTTCCAATTTTTTGAAGCATCCTTCCGTTCTATTTTCCCGAAACCCTGAATGGGTTTGTCATCGGCGCGGGCAATTTTGGGAAGGCCCAGCACGGCTGTCCCCAGGCCCAATGACTGCAAGAACGAACGGCGGGTGAAGGGATTGCCTGAAAGCTGTTTTTCCAATGCCGTCTTGGATTCCTTGTTCTGGCTCTGATTCGATTTCATGATCATACATTCCATTTTTCAATTACAACCGGCTTGCAATGCCTTCATCCTTTGAAAGCGCGCGGTCGCATCTTCCTCAAATTTCCATGAAACCGGCGCAACATGCCATAGACACCGGCGGGAAAGAACATGCACTTTCTCAACCATGATCGCGACGCCCTGCCGCGATGTGGGGATGGCTGGATTCGGGGTCTTTTCAGTCCGCACACCTTGCTTTGAGTTTTCAGACAGGCTCCAAGTTGCTTGAATGGAGCAGCTTACATACCGAAATGTCGATGTTTCGATGTGACCCCGATGGCATGAATTTCTGACGGCGGTGTTTCGGAGTTGGTCCACAAACTCGGCAAACCTGGGAACAACCAATCACCACCCCAGGCATGGGAAGCCTAAATCCAAAAAAATGGGAACGATTATTACAGCGATTTTAATCCTAAAGAGCCTCGTTACAGCACTGACGAAACTCGTAAACGCACTACGTCGGCATGGACGCTAAAGCAAACATGGCGGGCCATTGGCGTCACTTCCGGCGGAATGGTCTTCACGCGTTGGACGCCGCCACAGGTGGGAAGCGATGGGAAGCGGGAGTTTTCGAGCCATGCGTTTGCCGGGCTGACTCAAATTTGAAGACACAGGGGGTAAAAAAAGGGGGGTGAATCGCTGGAAAAAGGGGCGGGAAATGTTTCCGCAATAAACTTGACCGTGGCGCGGAGGGTCTCGTAACATGGGGAGGATTGATAGGCATTGTTCATGTTTGCACAACTTAAAAGCCTGTTTTCCAACGATATCGGAATAGACTTGGGCACCGCCAACTGTCTGGTGTACGTCCGAGACCAGGGCATCGTGCTCCGCGAGCCTTCCGTCGTGGCCATCGAGGCCGGCACAACGAATGTGCTGGCGGTGGGCGAGGAGGCCAAACGCATGTTGGGCCGCACCCCGGGCAATATCGTCGCCATCCGGCCGATGAAGGACGGCGTGATCGCGGATTTCGAGATCACGGAGGCGATGCTGCGGCATTTCATTCAAAAAGTGCATCATCGCAAGTTGATTGCCCCGCGGGTCGTCGTCGCGGTGCCTTCCGGCATCACTGAAGTGGAAAAACGGGCGGTGAAGGATTCCGCCACG
>Ga0316231_1004383_pt1 | contig 11741 bp, 8 predicted proteins | sample TBH18027metaG_FD_206002 | JGI IMG/M metagenome (GOLD analysis project Ga0316231, IMG submission 206002) | Freshwater microbial communities from Trout Bog Lake, Wisconsin, USA - TBH18027 | ecosystem: Environmental > Aquatic > Freshwater > Lake > Hypolimnion/Profundal zone | place: USA: Wisconsin...
GATGTTCGGTTCGTGCCTTGATGCGCGCGGTCACGGTCTGGAGGTTGAACAGCGTCCGCCCGCAGCTCGGACAAGCCACGTAATCGGTCTTGAAACTGCGGCAGCCGGCGGCTTGCAGGAGGTTATAGGCCAGGCGCAGCGATTGTCCCGCGCCCGGTTCCCCACGCACCAAAATGGCGTCGCCAATGCCATCCGCCAGCAGCGAGCCAATCACCACGCTGGCTTGGAGCAAAGCTAGGTTGGGCGGCAGTGGGACGGGTGTCTCGCCCGTGTGTTGCTTTTCACTGATACTCACGGGCAAGATGCCCGTGCCACTATCAAGGCAATCTTTGAGCAAAATGGGGTTGTTCCGGCCCAAGCGCTTTAATTTCGCCGCCAGCAAACGGAAGGCGGTGATGGCGGGCAGATTCACGCCGTCTTTGACGGTGACCAATTGCGTCTCGCAATTGATTTCAAACTCCTGGGTCGGGTCAATTTCGGCGACGTTCAAATCCTCATACACCGCCTCCGGTTTCACGTCGTCCTGGGGCCGGATCTTGGGGGCGACCTTGTCGAACGTGGCGCGGGTGACGACCACGCGGATGAGCTGTTCGCCGCCACATTTGGTGGTCTCGTTGAGTTCGATCTCGGGCGTCGCGCGCTTCTCGAAGTGGAAGGGATCAAAAGGAAATTCGGAATTCGGAATTCGGAATTCGGAATTTGCGAGTTTGGGCACCAGCGCCAGGAGGTCGCGGCACACGGGAATTTCGTGTGGCGAATCTTCGGTCAGGGACACGCGGATGGTGTCGCCCAAGCCGTCGCACAAAAGCGAGCCGATGCCGATGGCGGACTTGATGCGGCCATCCTCGCCTTCACCGGCTTCGGTGACGCCGAGGTGGATCGGATAATTCCAATCGGCTCCCAAGTCGTTCAGGCGTGCCACCAGCAGCCGGTAGCACTCGATCATCACCTTGGGATTGGACGATTTCATCGAGAACTTGAAATCATGGAAGTCGTGCTGGCGGCAAATCTGGGCGAACTCCAGCGCGCTTTCGACCATGCCCAGCGGCGTGTCGCCGTAGCGGTTCATGATGCGGTCGCTCAAGGATCCGTGGTTGGTGCCGATGCGCAGGCAGCGCCGGAGCCGTTTGGCCTCGAGGACCAGCGGGGTGAATTTTTCCTCGATGCGTTTCAATTCCGCGGCGTACTGACCGTCGTTGTATTCCTTGACCGCGAATTTTTTGGAATCGGCGTAGTTGCCGGGATTCACGCGCACGACTTCGACCCACTTCACCGCTTCCATGGCGGCCTCGGGTTTGAAATGGATGTCGGCCACGATAGGCACGTGGCAGCCCTGTCGGCGCAATTCGGCGACAATGGCTTGCAGATTGGCGGCGTCCTTCACCGTGGGGGCGGTGATGCGCACGAGCTCGCAGCCCACGGCGACCAGCTCCAGCGTTTGTTTCACGCAGAGCGCGGTATCCATCGTATCGCAGGTGAGCATGGACTGCTTCACGACCGGATGGTTGCCGCCCAGCACCACGCCGCCGCGCGCGGGATCGCCGATGACAATCTCGCGCGTCTGGCGGCGCTGATAAAAATAAGGGGAATCGCAGTAGCGCATGGGAAATTATTTGGCGGGCGCGAACACCACCGGCACCTCGTGGTCGGCCCGCGCGCTGCGAATCCAGTCTCCGGCGTCGAAAAACGCGATATAGACCATGAACGCGATGAGCAGCGCGGCGAAGCCGGATTGAATTTTTTCCAGAATTTTCGCGCTCACCGGGCGGCGGCGGACGGCTTCAATCAGCGAGAGCAGGATGTGGCCGCCATCCAGCACCGGCAACGGCAGCAGATTGAGCATGGCCAGATTCACGTTGAGGATGACGCTGAACCACAACACGCGCCGCCAGCCCTCCTCGTCTTGGAGAAGGTTGTAATACACCCGGCCGATCATGACGGCGCCGCCGAGCTGCTGCACGCCGATGTCGCCATGGCGCTCGAACAGGGCACCGAGGGTGTTGAAGATTTGCAGGGCGCTGTCGTGAATTTGTTCCAAGGGCTTCGGGTATATCAGCAGCACGTTGGTTTGGTCGCCCAATTCAATCAGTCCCAGCAGCGGACTGCTATTGGTCGGCTGCAGCGGTTTGACCGCACGCAGCTCGCGGTCAAATTGCTCCTCCCCGCGCTTGATGGTCAAAACCACCGGCTGCACCGGGCTGTTGCTCCAGGCGTCCTGCACCGAAAAGATCGCCATCGGATGAAAAAATTTCTGCCCGTTCAAGGCCACCACCTCATCGCCGGATTTCAGGCCGGCCACCGCGGCGGGACTGTTGGAGGCCACGTCAAACAAAATGGATTTCATCGCCGGACGAATCTTCACCTGGCGGAGCGCCTTGCGCTCGTACCATTTCGTTTCCCGGTGGTAGGGTGTCACCTCCGCCGTGCAGGTCTTGCCATCACGCACGTATTCAAAGGCGATATTGGTGCCGGTGCTGGTGACAATGCGCCACGTCACACTGTCGGCGGAAGTGGCGGAGAAGTGGTGAACGGGCTGCCCATCCACAGCCAAAATGTTGTCGCCCGGACGCAGGCCGGCTTTCCAGGCCGGGCCATCGGCGTCCACCCAGCCGATCGTGGTGGTATTGTCGGCGTCAATGGCCGGCTTGCCCACCTGCCAGACGAGGACGGCAAAACCAATGGCCAGCAAAAAACTGAACAGCGGTCCCGCAAAGGCCACGATGATCTTGTCGAGCGGGGCGACATTGGGCAGCGGTTCCGCGGACACCTCCGTCTTGCCTTCGATGGTTTCCATGGTGGCCATCTGCGGCAGCGAGACGTAGCCGCCGAAGGGGATGGTGCCCAGCGCGTACTCCACGCCGCCGATTTTCTTCTTCCAGATCGGCTTGCCGAACCAGATGGCGAACCGTTCCACCTTCAGGCCGCGCCACCGCGCCGCCAGAAAATGGCCCAGCTCATGGACGCCGATGATCAGGTTGAAAATCAGGACAACCTCGAGCGCAATCAGTATGTAATGTAAAATGGTCATTCAAAAATCAGGAATAAAGTATATCAGATGGCAAAATAACCGCAAAACAAATGACGAATGACGAATGACGAATGGATTCGAGGGGATTTGGGCGCTTTCAGTCCAAGATTTTAGTATTGCGCCAGATCCGGCTGAAAATTCGATGTAACTCATTGGCTTCACGCCAGATCTCGCGTGCATCCATTTTCAGTTTCGGCTCCGCGATTGCCACCATGCGGAGGAAAAATTTCGTTTCGCGCGCTTCCTTCCGGCAGGTACCGATCCGATGCTTAAAGTCGGGCTTGGAAACACCGTCATCGGCTTCACAGTAATTTGCGCCGACGCTCGTTCCCGCGCCGACCAATTGGTCAATCAACCGGTTATTGACCGGACTAAAGGGAATCTTTTTTGCAAATAGGATAGTCATTTCGCCGAATCGTGCGGTGCGCTCCTCCAAGTCATAAACCGCCACCGGCGCTGCATCACGCAATACCCATTCATCTTTCGCCGGGACGATTTCCCAAAATTCCAATTCCGCAGCCATGCAGGTTTCTAAATCCTCTGTTATTCCATTCGTCATTCGTCATTCGTCATTTGGTTGCTTCCCGCCTGGCCCAGGCGTCCGCCTCCAGAATTTGCTCCAGCGTGGGGTGGGCCACGACCTGGTGCGCCGCCATCACCCGCCGGACGGTTTCGGTGATTTGCGGGAAATTGATTTTACGGTTCACAAACGCTTCGACCGCGATTTCATTTGCCGCGTTCAACACGGCGGGCAGCGTGCCGCCGATTTCTCCGGCCTGGCGCGCCAGGGCAATCGCCTGGAAGCGCTCCACGTCGGGCTCTTCAAAGGTCAGGGTGCCGATGTTGGGGAAGGGCGTGCGCACCCGGTCGCTGGCCGCGCGGGCGGGATAGGTCAGCGCGTATTGAATGGGCAGGCACATGTCAGGCGTGGATAGCTGCGCGAGCACGGAGCCATCCACGAACTCCACCAGCGAGTGGACGATGCTCTGCGGGTGGACCACCACGCCAACGCGCGCCATTTCGATGTCGAACAGCCAGCGCGCCTCGATCATTTCCAGCCCCTTGTTGAACAACGTGGCGGAATCCAGCGTGACCTTGCGGCCCATGACCCAGGAGGGATGCTTAAGCGCGCGTTCCACGGTGATCTCGGCGAATTTTTCCCGGGGCCACTGTTCCCGGTCGCGGAAGGGTCCGCCGCTGGCGGTGAGCCAGAGTTTGCGCACGGAATCGGTCGGTTTGCCGTCGAGACATTGGAAAATCGCGGAGTGTTCGCTGTCCACAGCCAGCACGCGCACGCCGAATTTGCGCGCCTCGCGCATCACGATCTCGCCGGCCATGACGAGGATTTCCTTGGAGGCCACGGCGATGTCCTTGCCCGCGCGGATCGCCGCCAGCGCCGGCTGCAAGCCCGCCGTGCCCACGATGGCAATGAGCACGATGTCCGCGGCTGGGAGTGTGGCCAGTTTGAGCAGGCCCTCGCTGCCGCAGCAGACCTGGCAGCTCGTGCCGAGCAGATTTTGCAGTTCGCTGGCCTTGGCCGGATCGCGGATGGACACCACCGCGGGCTGATGGCGGCGGCTTTGTTCCAAAAGCAGTTCGGCGTTATTGCCCGCCGCCAAGCCAATGAGCCGGATCTGGTCCGGCAAATCCGCCGCCACCTTCACCGTGCTGGTGCCGATGGAGCCGGTGGAACCGAGTAGAACAACATTTTTCATGCAAAAAATTTACGCTTTACGATACACTATTTACGCGTGGCAACTGATATCGCCGTTGATACACGCTGGGAGCGTCGCTCCCTCTCCGCGTTTTGCGGAGTCAGCGGAGCAAAATGGGGAGAGGGCCGGGGTGAGGTGTCTTCTCTTGCCATTTCCAGCCCGCGCAGAAATTTTAGATCGTAAATCGTAAATCGCAAATCGTAAATGCAGATCAAGGCACCAAGACATGCCGCAGGTAAAGGTACATGATGGGCGCGTTGAACAGCAGGCTATCCAGCAGATCCAGGACCCCCCCAATGCCCGGGAGGACGCTGCCGGAATCTTTCGCGCCGCATTCGCGCTTGAACAGCGATTCGATCAAATCGCCGATCACGGCGGTGGAGCTCAAAATGATGCCCAACACGATGGCGTGCGCGAGGTTCATGCCGGCCATGTGGCGGCCGAGAAAATGCACGAACACCACGCTCGCGCCGGTGGAAACCAAAACCGCCCCAACCAGACCTTCCCAAGTCTTGCCGGGGCTGATGCGCGGAATTAGCTTGTGCCGCCCGATGAGCGAGCCGACGACATACGCGCCCATGTCGCTGAACTTCGTCAGCAAAATGAAATAGAGCAGGAAGTACTTGCCGTCCACGCCCGGGAAAAAATTGATTTTTTGGATGAAATTCAGCAGCCACGGCACATACATCAGGCCGAACATGGTCACGGAAATCGCGCTCAAGCCATCCGGATTCAACCGGGCACAAAGCTGGCGGACGCCCAAGCCCAGGACGAACAAAATCAGGAAGTCGGTTTCAAAATCGTTCACGCGCGCGGGCGAGTTGAAGATGCCCAGCCAGCCGTGCAAATGGGCGAACGTGCCGCACATCAGCAGCACGCCGCCGATGATGCCGGAAACCTTGAAGCAGGCCAGCCCCCGCTTTTGTGCCAAGCCGTAAAATTCCACCAGCCCTGTCAGGGCCAGAAACGCAATGATCAGCATGAACACGCCGTCGGCAATGAAGCGTTCGCCGGAAAACATGGCCGCCAGAATGATCGTCCAGAGCGCCACCGAGGATGCCAGCCGACGCAGAAAAATCTGCCTCTTGGAAAGCGCGGGCGCAGGGTTGACTGGAACTGGCATGGACCGGCAAAAACTAGCAGGCTGCGCGCCGAAAGCCAAACGTTGTTTTGGCGCTTCAATCCTCCTCGTCATCGTTTTCCTCCTCGATTATTTTGGATGAGCGGGCACGGGAACGGGCGCGAGGACGAGGAGGAGGACGAATAAAAAAGAAAAGAGGCCGGACACTACTCCGGCCTCAATGAGAACAAGCGCTCCAAAACTACTGACGCGCACCTTGGTTGAAAGTTTGCACACGGTCAACTGCCCTCGCACGTCCAACAACAACATCAATACGATAACACATCCCTGGTTGTTGGCTTGTCACCAAATGTGGGTACAATGTTGGTCACCGTTGCAAAAACTTTGCCACCGCCTCGGTGCGGGTGCGCACCTGGAGTTTTTCATAAATCCGACGGATGTAGGTATGCACCGTTTCGTAGCCGATGTTGAGTTTGTCGGCAATTTCCTTGTAGATCAGGCCCTGCGCCAGCAGATCGAGCACCTGCTGCTCGCGTTCGGACAATTCGGATAATTCGCCGCTGCCCGGGCCCCCTGGCGCGCTGCCCGCCGGCGGTGCCGGGGCGGCCACGGGCTTCTGGAACGATTGCACCACCAGCCGCGCAATGTGCGTGGTCATGGGCGAACCGCCGCGCTGCACCTCGCGGATGGCTTCGATCAGTTCCTTGGTGGGGGTGCGCTTGAGCATGTAGCCGTTGGCGCCGGCGGCCAGCGCGTTGAAGATGTTTTCCGTGTCCTCATAGACCGTGAGCATCATCACCTGGGTCTGCGGCAGCAGCGCCTTGAGCTTGCGCACGCATTCCACGCCGTTCATGCCGGGCAGGTTGATGTCCATGAGCACCACCTCGGGCTTGACCTTCGGCAACGCGGCCAGGGCGTCCTCCGCGGTGGCGTAATCGCTGACGCAGCGGAAGCCTTCCGCGCGGCCAATCACCTTGGCCAGCGTGCCGCGCAGCTTGTCGTTGTCCTCGACGATGGAAATGGTTATGGGCATTGGGTCAGCGTATCGGTGTCGAGCAGATAGATCATTTCCAACGTCGTTTTTCCAAGGGCCGCTGGACACGTTTGGCCATGAAATCGCCAGACAGTTCGCGGCAGCCTTCCGTAAACATCTCCCGCGGGTCGCGTTCCACCACGGTAAAGCCATGCGGGGTTTTCCGCAAAAAGACCTCCGACCCGCGTGCCCGGAATTCCTTGGGCAGCCGGATGGCCTGGCTCCGTCCGTTCATGAAAATTTTGCCACAGTCATAAATAGCCTATACCATACGGTCTATTCTTGTTCAAGCTTGATTTTTGACTGGCACCGTCAACTTCACCACTGTCCCGCCGGCCACGCCGGGTGCAATCTCAAATTGTCCGCCCACGTCCGCCAGCCGGCGGCGCATGTTCTTCAAACCGTTTCGCAACTGCTTTTTGGAAAGGTCACCGAGGCCGCGCCCATTGTCTGCCACGCTCAAGACAAACTGGCCTTGCTCCAGCAACAATTTCACCCGCGCCTCGGTGGCGTGGGCGTGTTTTACGACATTATTCACCGCTTCCTTGTAGGCCAGGAAAATATTGTGGCGCACCTCGGGCAGGATTGGCAGGGGCGGCAATCCGGGCGGCAGCTCGGCGCGAAAACTCACGCCCGCCATGGCGAAATAATCCTGCGCATACTTGCAGGCGTAATTGGCCAGGCTTTCCAGCGTGTCGTTCGACGGGTTCACGGCCCAGACGATTTCATCGAGCGAACGGGTCGTTTCCCGGGCCGTTACGCAAATCTGCTGCGCATGTTGCTCGATTTCGGCGGGCAGTTCCTTGTCGCTTTCCGCCATTTCGCCCAGCAGCGTGATCTGCGTGAGGTTGGCGCCGAGTTGGTCGTGCAAATCGCGGGCGATGCGCGCGCGCTCGTATTCGATGGCCTCTTTCTGCTGGGCCACGCGCAATTGGCGCTTCAGCTTGGCGGTGGAAATGAGATAAATCGCTCCGCCCAAAGCCCCGAGCAGTGTGAGCACGCTCGCGGTGATGAACCACGGCTTGCGCCAGAACGGCGGCTGGACCATTACGGTCAGGGAAGCGCCGTTTTCATTCCAGACCCCGTCCTCGTTGCAGGCCTGCACCAGAAACGCATAGTCGCCCGGCTGCAGCTTCGGGAAACGCGCCACCCGTTCGGTGCCAATGTCAATCCAGTTTAGGGCACTCTTCTTCTGGGCATGCTCGGCCAGCCGGTAACGGAAGCGCGCGCCAAACTGCGCGCCTTTCGGCGCGGAAAAATTCAGGGCCGTGAAATGAATTTCCAACTTCTGATTTTCCGGCTGCAGCACCAGCGCCGCCGGCCAGGTGGCGGTCAATTGGCCGCGATTCCATGGCACGTCATCCACCAGCACGGACTCGATGACGACCGGCGGCGGATTGGTATTCGGTCTTAAATCCGCCGGGTTGACTGCCACCAACCCTTCGATCGTCGAAAACAAGAGCCGTCCGTCCCGCGTACGGATGGCGGCCGGCTGGATGCCCACCGAACATTCGCGTGTTAGGAACGTGCGGCAGGCGATTTTCTTTGCCGTGCCGTTGGCGAAATCCGCCAGTGATTTTTTTTCGATCCGCACCAGCCCTTCATACGAGCCAAGCCAGAGATTGGTGAAATCATCCTCCATCAAATAGCCGATGTCATCACCCAACAACCCGTCACCGGAGGCATAGACCGTCCACCGGCCGCCGGCGTACCGCGCCAGGCCGTGGCCAAACGTGCCGGCCCACAGCACCCCCTCGCGGTCGGATAGCAGGCAGGAAACGTCCTTTACCGGGGCGTTCGCCGTGGAGATTTTTCCGTCATGAAACCGGAGAATCCCCTCGCTGTCAGTGGCGATCCAGAGGTTGGAACTTCCATCTTCAGCGAACGCGCGAACATTCCCTGGCGGCAGTCCGTCTGCCGCTGAGTAAAATCTCCATTTTTGGCTATCATAGCTGGCAAACTTGTTGTTTCCACCCACCCAGAGTTTTCCACCGCTGCTTTGAAACAGCGCAAATATCTGCCTTCCGACGGGTTGCGCCTCGCCCACCGGCTCAAACCGGTCAGCCTCCCGCCGGAACAAGCCCTCGTCCCGCGTGCCCGCCCAGACTTGCTGCCGGTTGTCCACGCACACTGACGATGCATTATTGGTCGCTCCCAACTTGAAATCAGCGATGGAATTGGTCAGGGCATACGCCAACCCCCGCACGTTAAAGGCGGTCCACACGCCACCGAGCGCATCTTCGGCCACGGCCACGGCGGAATCCGAGGCGGAACCGGCCGGGAGGGTGAAGGTCTGCTTGCTGATACGTTCCAATCCGTCACCATCGGTGCCGGCCCACAAGTTGCCCTCGTGGTCTTCGTATAAGGACAACACCACGTTTCGCGACACCCCTTTGTCAGTGGAGATGTGGTTGAATCCGTCGCGCCCGTCGAACCAATAAATGCCATCGTTATGCGTGCCGACAACGAGGTTGCCCTCGCGGTCTTCGCAAATCGCGGTGACATTGGCGTCGTAAAAGCGGCCGTCGGGCAACCGGTCCAATACCGGTGTCCACGGACAGCGGCCAAGATCTTTCTCCAGGATTTCTGTCTCCGGGGTTTCGCCGCGGAATTTCTGGATCCGCTCGTGTTGCCCGAGCCAGTCAACTTGCAAGCGCCAGACGCCCCCGCTTTTTCCCGGCGTGCGCAGGTGAAAGGCGCGGTCGAGCAGTTGCGTCTGGTATCCGGCCGGGTGCGGTTCGAGTTTGCCATCCTTGAAGGATACCAAATTTCCGCTGGCGGCCCAAAAGCGGATCACTCCCGACGCGTCTTCATCCGCAAAAATGACCTTTCCGCCCGCCCCGCTGACATCGAATTGCTTCACTTCGCCCCCCCGGAAGGCGCACAGCCGGCCGTTGGCCGTGCCGACCCAGAGATTGGAGCGGCTATCCTCGAATAGGAAATTAACGACGTTGTCCGGCAACTTGGGGGTGTTGTTGACGTTGAACTTGGTCATGGAGTTGCCGTCGAAACGCACCAGACCATTCACCGTGCCGAGCCAGAGGTAGCCGTCATGGGTTTGGGTGATGGCGATGACCGAGCCTTGCGCCAAACCATCGGCGGTGCTCCACGCATCCACTTGGAACGGCGAATCCGCCGCCGCGCACTGTCCCAGAGCCAGCGCCGCAGCCAGGCCGATGACCGGAAATTGGATTCGCCGTTTCAAGTTTGTGCTGTGACCAAGTGGGAGCATACGCGCTGGCGGTGGGCGGAAAAGGATTTTTTCAAAAACCGCTTGCGGCTGGCATGAAATGGGCTACGTTTTTAATAGCCCAATGAGAACGGGCGCTCCGTTTTTCCTGTTGAAAGACGGCTTAACGGGTCGGCAACAGAATTAAACTGTGTGCATGCCGGCCCGTTATTTTTTTCGTGGTGGCACAGCCGTCCCGCCCGCGCGATTCAGAATCAGGGTTCTTTTGCATGGTCGACAGAAACTTGCGGGCGAGAAGCTCTTGCCACTACTGTCCATAATTGAAGGCCTTGCAATAGACTGCCAGGCGTTCCTGAATCGGCGCCAAGGCTTCCGCATAATTCTTCCAGCGGCCAATCGCCCGTTGATACACCGGCTGGGTCACCTCATTGTAAGTGGGGGAGAACACGAATTTCTTGTGCGTGGCTTCGTGGAAGGCCGCCTGTTGGTCATGCCACGGCAGCCCCAGAAATTCCGTGACCCGGCGCCCCTCCGCTTCGGGGTTGGCCACGAGGGCTTCGTAGCGCGTTTCGATCCAATCGAATCCCCCCAATTCCCGCATGCGCAGCCAGACGTCCATCAAATCGGCGTAGTGTACGGCCGCTCGCTCCAAGCTTAGGAAATTCGCGTTGGTGGCGTTCAATCGTAAGTTCTGAAAATAGCAGCTCACGACGACGTCCCGCGGATCGCGCAGCGTGATGATCACCTTCAATTCGGGAAAGATGCGCAGCCAGAGATGCAGCCAGGCCGTGGGCGAAGGGTTCTTGTCCAGCAACAATTCCGGGGAGGTATCGCCGGTCTGCTCGCGCAATAGACTCCTGAAATATCGCTGTTGAAATTGCCCGCGTTGGGCCGTGGTGAGGGCGTTCAGGGCAGGGACCGTCAGCGCGTTCGTGGCGTTCATCGGCGCCAGTTTCTCCGCCACTTCATCCGGGAACGCCATGGGCTCGTCGAAGGCGGCAATGCCGGGGTGCGCGCCCAGGATTTGCTCGAGCAAAGTTGTGCCTGTGCGGGGGTGACCGCCCAATAAGGCCAACCGGCGCGGTAGATCCGCCGTGGCCGCCCCCTCCGCCCGCCAGCGTCGGACCGTCTCGGGCGTCAGGGCGGCAAGCAAAGCGCGACGCCGGCGAACCGCCCGGTCATAATCTTGTTCCATTTTGGCCATGTTGGCTGTGCGGCGCAGGTACGCCTTGGCCTCGCCCAGCCAGCGCAGGGCTTCCGGGTATTGGCCGACCTGATCCAACACCATGGCCAGTTGATGGCGGCTCGAATAATTCACGTTGGCCTCTGATGATCCGCGCTGGATTAAATCCCGCAGCAACGTCTCGGCCTCCCCGTGCTGGCCCCGGCGCTGGAGCAACAGTGCCTTGACGCACAACACTTGCGCATTTTGCGGCTCGCGTGCCAAGCAGGCCTCGACACAGTGCCAGGCATCGTCCAGCCGGCGTTCTCGTTCATACCAATCCGCCAGGCTCAATTGCGCATGAAGGGAGTTCGGGGCGGCCGCCACCGCCTGCTCGAAGCAGGCCCGCGCCCGGTCCAGCCGCCGCAGCCAGTGATATTGCTGGCCGAGTAAGACGAGCAGGGAAACATTCTTGGAGGCCAGCGCGGCCGCGCGCTGGCAGGCGTTGTCAGCCAGGTCAAAATCCAGTTGT
>Ga0316231_1004385_pt1 | contig 11739 bp, 6 predicted proteins | sample TBH18027metaG_FD_206002 | JGI IMG/M metagenome (GOLD analysis project Ga0316231, IMG submission 206002) | Freshwater microbial communities from Trout Bog Lake, Wisconsin, USA - TBH18027 | ecosystem: Environmental > Aquatic > Freshwater > Lake > Hypolimnion/Profundal zone | place: USA: Wisconsin...
CAGAGCACGGCGGACAACGGCGAAACAGTGGTTGCGATGATGGAAGGCGAGGCCACATGCAAGCGCTTCTACCGCGAAACCGACGCTATTCGCCTTCAGCCCGCCAACAGCTCGATGTCTCCGATTTTCGCACAGTCTCCGGAGATTCTGGGGCGAGTTGTTGGGGTTGTGCGTAAGATGGCTTGAGGGATTGCGGAATGAAGTACACCGCAGTACTGCTCGCCATAGTTGCTCTGGCCGCCCCACAGATCTCGATCGCCGCTCAACCGTCTATCTGGTTCTGCGTCTGGCCGCGAAACGGCGGGTCTCCTGGGCGCGGCCCTCTGGTGAGCGACTACATGCAGCTTTTTACGCCCGATGCGCCATGGAAGAAGGCCGCCAGGCATGTTAGCGTCTTGAAGGTCTACTCCCACTGGTTCATGGCTGCGAGCGACGAAGAGCTGAAAACTCAGTTTGCCGATCTTGGGCGCCGCCATATCGCCCTTGCTCTCGAGTGCGGAGCGCTGACTGCCGGGCCGGACTGTGGGAATATCGAGGGATCGGGCGGCCAGAATTTGCTGCGCATTGCACAGCGGATACACGAAAACGGGGGAGTCCTTGCCTATCTGGCTATGGATGAGCCTTTGTTCTTCAATTCAATTTACAATGGCAAAGGCGGCTGCCATGTGCCAGTCGCGCAAACAGTGCAAAATGCCGCAGTCAACATCAAAGCGATGCTGGCCAAATTCCCGGATATTCAGGTGGGGGATATCGAGCCGATCGTTGCGGTTGGGTCCGACGGCCTCACTCAGGCGGAAATGATCGGACGATACCGGGATGGCATCGAAGCATTCAAGGCGGCGCTGGGCAGGCCCCTCGCATTTTTCGATGCTGACCTGGACTGGGGCTCGCCGACGGTGTCCAAGGACTACAATTCGCTTATGCGCATGGTGCGCTCGGAAGGCATCCCCGTGGGCATTATCTACGATGGCGACGAAGGCAACATGTCCGACTCGTCGTGGCTGGAAACGGCCAAGCACCATGTGGAGATGGCCGAGTCGTTTGCCGGCCCGCCCGATATCGTCGTTTTTCAATCCTGGAACCATTATCCCAAGAAGGTTCTTCCCGAAACCGACCAGGATGCATTCACATCGATCATCGACGATTACTTCAGCGCGCGAACGAAGCTGAGCGCTGCGTATGCCGGCAAATCGATTTCCGGTGCCCTGACGACAACGCAGGGAAAGCCCATCGCGCAAGCCCCGATCGATGTTTCGATCCGCTATCGCTCATCCACCCCGGAACCGGCCATCTATAGAGCCACGGGGTCGATCCCCGAAGGCGCGGATTCGGCGATCTTTGCGATCCGAGTGAACTGCGAAGGCTCGTCGGGCGCATCGAATATCTCGTTATCGAATATGAAGCTTACCGTGGCCGGCGTGGACCTCGCTACGCGAAGCTTTGCGGCGCCTGCCGACCTGACCACATGGAACGGTCTTTCGCACGCATCGATCCAAAACGGCAGCCTGCATATCCAAACCGACAAGAGCATCAGCCTGATTGTCAACTCCGCGCCGGTATCAATTCCGGCAAAGGGATACTACACGTTGCAGGTGAAAGCCGCGATACCCAGCGCCAGCGACCAAAGCGGGTCTTTCGCGGTAATATTCTTGAGCAAAGACAAAGAAGTCACTCGCAATGTCATACCGTTTCAAGAGCCGGTCATATCCCTCGGTAAAGTGACCACGAAGCAAAACGGACATTGGTCCATTCCGCTTACGGCGACGGGGCATTTCGAGGGCTTCGATGCGCGCGCGGATTATACAGGCGACGCGAACAACTGGCCTGCCCACGCGGTTATCGAAAGCCGCTAAATTCCAGCGGTGAGGGCATCGTATTGAATAAGAGAGATGTCGTAAAGCAAGTTCTTGCCGGCGGGCGACCAGCCTATGTGCCGTGGTCGTTTGAGTTCACGGTCGAAGCCGGGCAAAAGCTGAAAGACCATTTCGGCGACCAACTCGACGATTACCTCGACAACCACATAGTCAAATTGGGCAGGGGCAACCGTCTGTCCGAACAAATCGCGCCGGACCGATACCTGGACAGATTCGGAGTCGAATGGGATCGCAGTCGCGACAAGGACATCGGCACAGTGTGCAACTGCGCGCTGCCGGAGCCTACGCTGGATGGTTTCAATTTCCCAAAAGCAAGCGACTTGCCCTACTTTGGCGAAATGCCGGACCTGATAGCGCGCCGGCCAGACAGCTTCCGAATGTACAACATCGGCTTCTCGCTCTACGAGCGCGCCTGGTCCATGCGCGGGCTAGAAAACCTGATGATGGATTTTCACGACAACCCGAAGTTCGTCGACGATCTGCTGAACACAATCGCCGATTTCAACATCGATCAAATCCAGCGCGCGGTCGAGTTCGATATCGATGCAGTCCACTTTGGCGACGACTGGGGGCAGCAGCGCGGCCTGCAGATGGGGCGCCGTCAGTGGATGAGGTTCATTTATCCGGTTATTAAGCGAATGTACGCCGCCGTGCGCAACGCCGGCAAATATGTAAGCATCCACTGCTGCGGAGATGTCGACGAGCTTTTCGACGACTTGATCGGAATCGGGGTCGATTGTTTCAATCCCTTCCAGCCCGAAGTCATGGATGTCTTTGCCTTGATGGATCAATACCGGGGCAAGCTGACATTCCACGGCGGTCTATCGACCCAACATACGCTTCCATATGGCTCACGCGAGGATGTCAGACGCGAAGCGACCCGTCTGCTCGACGCGGGCGCGGCCGGCAGCTACATATTCGCGCCAGCACACGCAGTCGAGGGCGATGTTCCGATCGAAAACATGATCGAATTCATCGAGGTCGCCAAAGCGCAGCCGGGATACCAATTATGAAACGCAGCACAATCCTTCTCGCTCTGATCTGTCTTGCCTCTGGGCTCCCTTCAATCGCCAGCCAACCGTCCATCTGGTTTTGCCCGATGGACTCGCATCACTGGAGCCAAGTGGTCTACCATGGGCTGCCCGAGTACATGCAATTGTTTACTGGCGACGCCCCCTGGAAGAATGCATCCAAACGGTTGAACGTCTTCAAGATCTACCCGCAGTGGGTCATGAAGGGAAGCGACGATGACTTGAAGATCGAGTTTGCGGATCTGGCGCGCCGCCATATCGCGCTCGCGCTCGAATTCGGCCTCGTCACCAATCCGCCCGGCTGCTGGTTCGAAGGTTGCGGCGGCAACAACACGCTCGCCGCGGTTCGTCGCATTCATAGCGACGGCGGGGACCTTAAGTATATTGCCATGGACGAGCCGATGTTCTTCTCGGCGCTCCATAAGGAAAAGGCCGGATGCAACTTGTCGATGGCCCAAACCGTCGCCAACGCGGCCGCCAATATCAAGGCGATGCTGGCCGAATTCCCCGGCGTTCAGATCGGCGATATCGAGCCACTTGTTCCCATGAAGGGTGACGGCCTCACGCAGGAAGAGCTGATCGCCCGCTATCAGGAAGGCGCGGAAGCGTTCAAGGCGGCGCTGGGTAAGCCGCTCGCATTTTTCGATGCCGATCTGGACTGGAACTCGCCGACGGCTGCCCACGATCTCAAAGCGCTGCGGCGCATGGTCGATGCCGAGCATATCCCCTTTGGTATCATCTACGACGGAGACGGCAATGATTTGTCCGATCTGTCCTGGCTAAACACCGCAAAGCGCCACATGGCATTCGCTGAGGCAACCGCGGGCGCGCCGGACATCGTTATCTTCCAATCGTGGCATCCGTATCCCAAGAAGCTGCTGCCGGAAACCGATCAGGACGCATTCACATCGATCATCAACTCGTATTTCGGCGACCGAACCACGCTGACTGCGTCGGTTAAAGGCAAGAATATTGCAGGAGAACTGAAGACCACGCTCGGCAAGCCAGTCGATTCGGCCAGGGTCGATGTGTCCATTCGCTATCGATCGATGACCGGCCTGCCGGGTGTTTACAACGCGACCGGTCAAATTCCGGACAACGCGGTCTCGGCCCTCTTTGCCATCCGGGTCAACTCCGAGGGTGGCTCCGGGGCTGCGAACATTCGCGTCGCCGGGTTCAAGTTCGATGCCGACGGTGCGCCGTCGGTTGCACGGAACTTCGCGTCCGACGCCGATCTGTCCGCGTGGGGCGGTCTCTCGCACGCAAAAATTGAAAACGGCGCATTGCACATCGTGACGGATGATAAGGCGAGCCTAATTATCAATTCAGCGCCGTTCCCGATCGTGACGCACGGCAATTACACATTCCAGGTGAATGCAACAATCCCGAACGCCAGCGACCGAAGCGGCTCTTTCGCAATCATCTTTCTCGATGCCAAGAGTGAGATCACTCGCAACACGATCCCATTCGAGGAGCCGGTCACATCGCTCGGCACAATGACAACGAATCGAAAAGGCGTATGGTCCATGCCGCTGCCAAAGCCGCCGGATTATGCGTCAAGCGGATTCGTTCTGACAGGCGATTACGCTGGCGACGCAAATCACTGGCCCGCGCAGACGCATCTGACAAATCCATGAAACAACAACGCCTTAGCCTGCAGCCCTGGTTCGTATTTCGCTACAATCATTTCGATCCGATCTGGCGGCGGTGCTGGGATCGCGATTTTGTCGACGCGGGCCGGCGATTTGTTTCGTATCGCGGTCTTGAGGAAGCCTGGATCGACGATGCGATTGCAACAACCCGGGATGGGGTCAGTTGTTTTATGGTTGAGTGCTCGTGGGTGCTGCGCCACTATCTCGAGCGGCATCCCGAGAAGCTGAACGTTCTGAAGAATCTGGTTGCGGAGGGCCGCTTCGAACTGCTTGGGAGCGGCGAGAACATTGTCGACGCGAACATGAACCACGGCGAAACGCTCGCGCGCAACCTTGTGCTGGGCACGTTGTGGGCTCGCGAAACGCTTGGCCGGCGATCGACTGTTGGATGGCACAGCGATGGGTTCGGATCGAGCGCGCAAATGCCGCAAATCTTTCGACAATGCGGGTACTCATGGGTGCCGTCGATAAGCTATAGCCGGCCCGACGCGCCCTATTGGCGTGGGGTCGATGGCAGCGCCGTCCTCGTTGATCCGGATGCCGGACGTAACGAGCACCAGACATCACGACTGGTCGAGCATCTTGCGGTTGGGCCCTATCCGTGCAATCTGAAATACGCGCCCTGTGAAGCCTGCTCAGGGAAGGGATGCGTCATTTGCGGCAATCGCGGGTTCCAATCTCTTGGCCGCGCAGAACTCTGCGGGCCGCTGCCAGCGCCGCAAGATGCCCAGGCCGTCGTGCTGCGGGTATGGGGTGAAGAGTTGCTGCCCGGAGTGAATGTGGCTCGCGACATCGCGGCCAACTACGGAAATACCGACAGGATTTGCGTTCGCCAGGGAATCTACAGCGATCTGCTGCCCCATGTGGCAGACTTCCTCGATGCTGTCGATTCGCCACCCAAACATCTTGTAAGCAGCCGGATTGAGAACAACCCGGTATTGACAGGCTGTTACGTCACGCGGATAAAAGTCAAACAGGCCCATCGTTTGGCGGAAGCCGCTCTGATAGCCGCCGAAACGTGGGATGCGCTCCTTGTCAGCGGCAAGGGCGCCTCGCCGCTGCGTGATGCGTGGCGCAAGATGACGTTGTCGGGTTTTCATGATTCGATTACATCGTCGCATATCGACGAGGCTTACGACGAGATCCACGAGTTGCAGGCCGATATCACCGAAGTAGCTCACAGGGTAAGCGCTGCGGCATGCGATGGACATCTGGAGAAGGCGGAGCCGACATGGACCGTGTTCAATCCGCTGGGTCATTGTGCGACGAGCATCGTCCGCCTGCCGCTCCCCGACGGATGGGACTACGCAGAGGCGCGAATTGACGACAAAGCGGCGCCTACATACGAAGTTGCGACGATCGTCGGGAAACCTTGGATTGCGCTTCTTGCAAAGAACCTTCCCGCGCTCGGCGCGAACACGATTCGACTATCGCCGGCGACATCGAATATCCAGACGCTGGACGGCAAGACCGCCGGAGACGGACGCTACACACTGATTGCCGGCGACCACGGAATAGAAGATATTGCGGTCCACGGCATCGGTTCCGTCACCGCAACAGATCGATATTTCGTCGGCGAGTTGATCCTGGAACACGACGATGGCGATGTGTGGTGTACCCGATCGCTGGACCGGATGCGTGAGCGGCTATCGCCTAATGCTCGCCTGACCGGGATCAGCAGGCTCGGCAGTTCGATAGAGTTTGCCTATGCGGGCCGCCACGCGGACCTTACGTGGGAGCAGCGAATCCGGCTGCGCGAGGGATGTCCCTGGATCGATATCGAGACCGATGTCGATTGGAGAGCGGAAAGCCGCCGGCTGCGCATGGCATTTGGGTCCAATTATCCAACAGATCGCGGGGTCTACGATGTCCCTTTTGCGGTGTTGGAACGCGATCGCTATGAAGCCGCCAGCGACGCTTTCGGCAATGCCGGCGGCGATTGGCCCGCCTTGCATTGGGGAGGCGTTCAAGCGCCTTCGCACACGTTCGCCGTCTTCAACAATGGAACGCCAAGCTACCGTGTCGAGAACGGCGTCGTACTGGTGAGCGTGCTTCGAAGCCCCAAAATCCCGCATGCCCTTGTCGAGCCCGAATGGTACTCGACCAGTAACATAAGAGGGATAAGCGACGCGGGCAAGCACCATTTCCGCCATGCTGTTTATATCGGCGATGGGCACTGGACCAATAACGATGTCTCACGCCAGGCCAGCGTATTCAACACGGAGTTCGTATTGCGGCCCGGCAGTATTGAGTCGCCACTTCCGCAATGGCGCATCGACTCCGAGCATGTCGATCTGGTGACGATCAAGAGGGCGGAAGACGGAAACGGCATTATCGCGCGCTTTGTCGAGCGGTCTGGAAGAGCGGGCAGACTTTGTCTCAGTCCGCCGGCGCCGTGGACACATGCGCAGGCATGCAACTTGCTTGAGGATTCAATCGGCGCCGACCAGGATGCGCGGGCGCTGGCAATCGACGTTCGGCCTTGGGAAATCATCACAATTCGATTAACGGATTAAAACCGCCATGAAACACATTGCACTCTTGCTCGCTGTTCTGTCTCTGGCCGCGCCGCACCGGTCTCTCGCCGGCCAGCAGTCGATCTGGTTTTGCCCATTCGACTTCCTGCCGCGCACTGCCAACTACTACGGTTCGTCCGATTACATGAGCCTGTTCACCTCCAACGCTCCCTGGCAAAATGCGGCCAGGCGGGTGAATGTTTTCAAGATCTATCCGCAATGGGCCAGCGGGGCAAGCGATGCCGACATGAAGGTTCAGTTTGCAGACCTGCGGCGCAGGCACATCGCCCTCGCGCTGGAAGCAGGCGTTTTGACGTCGCCTCGTGACTGCGGCAGGATGGAAGGCTACGGCGGAGAGATCTTAATACGCCTGATGCGCCGCATCCGTGATAACGGAGGCGATCTTGCGTATGTCGCAATGGACGAGCCGCTCTACTTCTCATCGATCTACAGCGGCAAAGGTGGCTGCCATGTGTCAATCAAGCAGACAGTCGACAATGCCGCAGTCAATATCAAGGCGGCATTAGTCGAGTTCCCGAATGTCAAGTTCGGCGACATCGAGCCGCTTGCTCCTGTTGAGAATACGAATCTCATCGCCCGTTATCAGGAAGGCATTGAAGCGTTCAAGGCCGATCTGGGCCGGCCCCTGGCGTTTTTCGATGCCGATCTCGACTGGGAGGCGCCCAGCGTCCCTCACGACCTGAAGGCGCTTGGGCGGATGGTCGCCACAGAGGCAATCCCCTTTGGCATCATCTACGACGGCAATCTTACCGATACCACCAGCGCATCCTGGCTTCAAACTGCCAGGCGCCATATGGCTTTGGCGGAATCGGTCGTGGGCGCGCCCGAAATCGTCATCTTCCAATCATGGCATCCCCAGCCCAAGAAGCTGTTTCCGGAGACCGATCAGGATGCATTCACATCGATCATCAACTCCTATTTCACGTCGCGAACCAGGCTGTCTGCTTCGAGACAGGGCAACCAGATTCGCGGCGTACTCGCCACTGCCAATGGCAACCCCGTGGCATTGGCATCTGTCGACGTTTCGCTTCGCTATAGATCGACCACCGGCGCGCCAGGCGCATACACGCTGAGCGGAGCGATTCCAGAGGGCGCGACCGCCGTGGTTCTGGGCATTCGAATCAATTCCGAGGGCACATCCGGCGCGGCGAATATCCGCGTGATGCGGCTCCAATTCAATGCCGCAGGCGATAGCCCGGTGATACGAAAGTTCGCAACCGCGGAGGACCTTGCCCTGTGGTCGGGGCTAGACGGCGCCGATGGAAAACCATGCGGCCGGATCGAGAGCGGCGCCCTGCACATTGTCTCATTCGCAAGTGACCATCTGGTGATCAACTCCGCGCCGTTTCCGATCACGTCGCATGGCACCTTCACATTTCAGGTGAACGCCGCGATCCCCACCAGCAGCGATGGAAGCGGCTATTTCAGCGTCCACTTTATGAACGGCAACAAGGAGCTTAATCGCTCTGTCATCAGGTTCCAGGAACCAGTTGTCTCGATTGGCAGAGTCACCACTTCGAAAACCGGCCATTGGACCGTCCCTCTGCCGGCCCAGCCAGCGGCAAAGCTGAATAGCATCATCGTCACCGCCGATTACGCGGGAGATGCAAACTATTGGCCATCAAGCGTGAGGTTCGAGGGGCGTTGAGGGGTAAGGCTGGGACAATCGAACTGCGATACAACTTACGGAAATCGCCGATTTCCCTCGAATGAATTCGAGGGTCTACGCCGGATCGTCATCCCGTCAATCGCCGCCGCCACCACCCACCATCACCGTCACCGACTCCCCTGCCCCCAATAGCCGTTCGCTGTCAAGTTGCCGCGTTCCGACTCCGGTCAGCGTGATCGACGCGATTCGCAGCGATCCGTACAGGACCGCGATCTCGACCTGACCGGCACGGCCGGTACCGACGGGCTCTTGACGGAACGTTCCCCAGGCCCAGCCGGTGGACCAGAAACCTGTGGTGGCTTGCGCCTGTGGGGCCAGAGTCAGTTCTTTGGTCACGGCCGAGTAGTGGAAGCCGGTCAGCGCGAGAACCGCTGCCCAGGAGGCCATTGCGCGACCGTAGTGATGGCCGCATTCGGCCTCGTCGAACGGGCTTCGGCGCTTGCCGTCGTAGCGGTGGCGAACCGCCCCGATCATTTTCAAGCCATCGTCGACTTGATCTTCATAGATCATGTGAACCGCGGCGGTGTATTCGAAGCCGGTCATGACCTCGCTGAAGTAGGGAAAGGGACGCTCAGGCCTATTTCCATGCGGGTAGGTGGCCATCAGCATTGCCGATTCGTCTTGCAGGGCATAGGATCGCATGTGGTTGAAGTGCCCCCAAAGCGATTCTTTGTAGTTGTACTTCATCAGGCTGCGCAGGGTTGTCTGGATCTTGGCAGGCTCCGCCAGGTAGCCGAGGCCGCAGATATGGGCCATATATTGCCCTGTAAGCTGGTCGATCAGGCAGCCGGCGCCAAGCTGCAGAATCGGGACAGTCGGGTCCCCGCCCATGCCGACCAGGAGGCCGTCGGCCACATCGTCGCGGCTCGATGCCGGCCGGATCTCGTGCTCGTAGTATTCGCCGTTGAACAGGTTATCATCCATCCACCGGCTGCCGTTCTCGAACAACGCGCGGCATGTGCCGGCGAACTCGTCTTCTCCCAGATAGTTGGCCATTTCCTGGCAGGCTCGAAGCGCGCCCAGGTACCAGAAGCCCATCTGCGGGTTCGGGCCGTAGTATTCCACATCCATGGTGTTATGCTGGCAGCCTTCCATGACGCCGTCCTTATCGGCATCCCACCCGCCGGGTATCCAGCAGAACTCGAGCGCCTTGCGCGCCCGCGGCCAGGTGCGCCGCAGCATCTGATCGTCGCCGCTGAGCTGCCAGTCGCGATACAGCTTCATCAGGCAGCCCATCTGGCCGTCGGCCGCGGCGCGTGAAAACGCAGCCGCGTTGGCCATCGGAAGGTTCACTCGAAAGCTCATCAAGCCGCTCTCGAGCGAGCTCTTGTTGAACTCGGTGTCGCGCATGCTCAGCGCCAGTTTGCCGAACAGGAATGCGGTGGCTTGCTCGTAGTTCCAGACATGCGTGCAGGAGCCATGGCAGCAACCATCGTGATCGTGGCAGCCTTCCCACGCAAAGAATCGGCCATCCTGGATACGAAAACATGTCTGGGTCCGCAGACTGGACAGGTTGTAAAGCGACGCTTCCTTGACAGATTGGGGCAGATCGGCGCCCAGAAAGGCCGAGACGAATTTTTCGGTGCGCTCGGTCAGATTGGGCAACCGATCGGAGATCTGTTTCGCGGCATCCCAGGCGTCCGCGTACTGGGTAGCGTAGTAGTTGCCCACGTAGGCATCGGCATCGGTCCAGCTTCTGCGATTCGGGAAGCGCCAGGTCAGAAGGAACTGCACGTCCGCGGTTTCGCCCGCGGCCAGAGTAAGCCTTGTCGCCAGAGACCCGATGGGCGTGTCTGAGCCGGTCGGGCCGCGCAAATCGAGCCGGCCGTCGTCGCTGAAATCGTCCCAATAATCGAGAACACCGCCTCCCCAACTGAGCTGTGGCCAATGCTCCCGGTAGGTGACATCGCCGCGAGAGTCCGTCGTCAACGCGAAAGTCCCCCAGGCCGGCGATGCCGGGTCGACACCCTGGCTGGAGAAGAACAAACCCTTCAGCGCCCCGTCGTCGCGAAACGAGACGACATTATCCTTGCAATCGTTGAGGACGCCGTCGGAGCCGATGAAGTTCTGCAAATTACCGCACACTGCCACATCCAGATCGCCGGTCGACGTGTTTGTCAGCGTATAGCGAAGCACAGCCACAGGCAGCCCGCTGGCATCGGCATCGGCGGGGATCAACGGGTTGAATGCCTCCAGCGCAACGGTCACGGGCACACCGGAATCAGTCAGGGTGACTCGACCAAACGGATACGCCGATTGGAACTCAGCATCGGCGAAGCGCGGCAGGCCGTGGTGAGGCTGATTGCATCCCGACGAGCCTTCAAAATCGACCGGATCGAGCGGCCCTTCGACAACGCGGGTAGTGGTAGCGCCGGACGCATTGCGGGTCCAGAGTGCAAAGAACGCAGTCCCCGGCCGAAAGCCCTTCGCCGGTCGGTTGCAAAGCTCCCAATCCCGCAGGTCGCCGCGCCCGCCAAGAGACACGCTGCCGGTTCCAATGCCGCCGATAGGCATGGCAATGCGGCGCAGATACTCGCCGCGGTAAGTCTTCAAAACGTTGTATATTCGATCTAGCATGGAATGCTCCTTGGTTTGATACACGAATGATCTGGCTATTGGTACCCAACTAACGATGATGGTGCTAGCCTCGGGTGACCGGCTAGTAAGGCCGAATTATTTGCAGCAGCGGAATCATCTGAAAATGTTTCGTGTTCTTGGTGTACAGTGACAGGCCAGAAATTTGTGCAGTGGCCGCAATCAGGGCGTCGGGAATAGTGAGGCCGTGGCTCAACCGATACGCCTTCATCCAATGGAGCGCCTGCCTGGAGGCCTCTTCTGAGATGTGAATCGTGCGAAACGACTCGAATACAGCATCCAGGCGACGAAGCTCCGTTAGGTTGCTACAACCGGTGATCAACTCCATTGCTGTGATACTGCTAACCGTTATGCCAAACGGACTGTTTGCGCAATCGCTCG
>Ga0316231_1004386_pt1 | contig 11735 bp, 6 predicted proteins | sample TBH18027metaG_FD_206002 | JGI IMG/M metagenome (GOLD analysis project Ga0316231, IMG submission 206002) | Freshwater microbial communities from Trout Bog Lake, Wisconsin, USA - TBH18027 | ecosystem: Environmental > Aquatic > Freshwater > Lake > Hypolimnion/Profundal zone | place: USA: Wisconsin...
TCAGTACAAGATTGCAATGCCATGATGATTTGGCAAAATTAATGTCTGTTTTGCCGGTCAGTGCAGTTTGCAGGAAAGGCAGCAAAGAATTCGCACCAGGCTCCGCGGCCTCAGGAAGGCATGACGCAAGATGCGGGAAGTGCGCCGCAAGACAGGGGAAGCATGACGCAAGATGCGGAAAGTGCGCCGCAAGACGGGGGAAGCATGACGCAAGACGCGGAAAGTGCGCCGCAAGACAGGGGAAGCATGACGCAAGACGCGGGAAGTGCGCCGCAAGACAGGGGAAGCATGACGCAAGAGGCAAGAAGTGCGCCGCAAGGCGGGGGAAGCATGACGCAAGAGGCGGGAAGTGCGCCGCAGTATAGGGAAAGTGCAAGGCAGACAGTTCGCTGTCTGATTTTATAAAGATGCTCAACATCACCAATTGCAAGATACCTTAAACCATTGAAAAGGAGTTTTTATCATGACTAATTCTTCCTTCATGCCAAGAAGTGACGAAGGCAAAGCCGGGCTGCTCGAACATCTGGCCTTGCTTTTACCCGAATTAGCGAAAATTTTAGGTCTCAGCGATGCCGATATGGCACAGCTGAAAATTGATTCGGTCGGTTTTCGCTATGCGCTCAAGCGGCTTAGACTGTCTGAAAGCCGCTTACATAACTGGACTGCCTGCAAGAATCAGCTGAGGGACGGCGGCACCGGCAACAACGACTGGCCGGATTCAATGACAGAGGACGCCGATCTCCCGCCAGTTCCGCCCCCCGGCGTGATTCTGCGCCTCTCCACAATGGTCGCGAGCATCAAGGCGAGCAAGAATTACACCGAGGCCATTGGTCAGGCGCTGCGCCTGATCGGCACCAGACATGTCGTGACTGCCGACAGCTGGGAACCTGATTTGGATATACAAAACAAAGCGGGACATCCGGCACTTGACTGGACAAAAGGCGATGCGAGCGCGCTGGAAATATGGGCGGACCGGGGAGATGGCAAAGGCTTTGTATTCTTTACCATCAGCACGAAAGCGGGCATCACCGACAATACCCCGTTGCCCGCCAGCTTGACGACCTGGAAATACAAGGCAATTTATCGCCTGCAGGATGAGCAGGTCGGTACATGGAGCAAGGTGCTGAGCTTTCCGGCAGTAACCCAACTGGGCTGACAGGACGACAAAGCAAAGGCGACTCCGGCTTATCCTGCTGCCAGACTGAGGCCTAGCTGGCAGCATTGCTTTGTCGGGAATTTTTTGTCATGTCCTTGCCTTCATTAGGCGGCGAATAGCCATCGTACCGTGCAATACAGACGCGCTTTGCGCCTCGATATTTTTATGCTTTTAATTGAACAAGTGCAAAGGGCTGATTTTTACCGGTGTCTTATCACAAGCATTCGTCGAAAAGCTGACATTCAGGTATTCCTGCGGTGTAGAATAGCCGGCAGAATTGCGGCTTTTCTCCCCCAGTAAGTAGCTCAGCAGAAAAAAGAGCGTTGTATCAGACAGCGCTTTGACTCCAGAGAACACTTCATACGGAATTTGGAATCCAGGCATTTTTGATACTTCAGGAGTTTGTGTGAAACAGAAGCCAGCAGAGCAGGATTTTGATCAACTGCGCCGCGCTGCCGAGGCGCAGCTGGGCAAGCAACCACCGGATAGCATGCCGGCGCAGAGTACCGAAACGCTGTTGCATGAACTGCAAGTTCATCACATCGAACTTGAGATGCAGAATGAAAATCTGCGAGAGGCGCATATTGAACTGGAGAAGTCACTTGAACGTTATGTGGCGCTTTATGATCTTGCACCGGCAGCTTATCTTACCCTGAGCCGCGAAGGCCTGATTGAAGAAGCGAATTTAAGCGCAGCCAAACTGCTGGGCATGGACCGCAAACGCCTGCTCAAAAATAATTTTAACCGATTCATTCTGCCTGCCGAGCAGGATCGCTGGTACTTTTATCTGCGTGACCTGCAAGACAATCACAATGCCAATCTTGATCTTACCTTGCAACATGCTGACGGTACGGTCTTCTATGCGCTATTGAATTGCAGGCGCACAAACAGCGAAATTGAGACCGCCAGTCTGCTGCTCATGCTGACCGATATCACCGAACGCAAACTGGCGGAGGAACGACTGCGACTTACCCAGTTCATCGGCGACCATGCGCCGGACAGCATACTCTGGGTTGATCAGCATGCGTGCATCGTCTATGCCAATGAAGCGGCCTGTCGCGAACACGGTTATACAAGGGCAGAGCTGCTTTTGATGCAGGTCTTCGCTATCGAACCCGAATTTACCCCCGACTTGTGGTCCGGCCACTGGCAGGAATTGCAACAGAAAGAAAAACTGGTCTTCGAGACCAAGCATAAACGCAAGGACGGCTGCCTTTTCCCGGTTGAGGCTTCCGCCAATTATGTCAAGTTCGGTGAAAATGAATTCGCGGTGAAATTCATCAGAGACATCAGCCGTCGCAAGCAGATGGAGTCGGAAATTCGCATTGCGGCTATTGCCTTTGATTCGCAGGAGGGCATGTTCATTACCGATGAAAATTGCCACATTCTGCGTATAAATAAATCCTTTACCCGGATTACCGGCTATTCAGCAGATGAGATTGTCGGCAAAAACCCGAGGCTGCTCAAATCGGGCCGCCATGATGCCAGCTTCTATGCCGCGATATGGGATAGCATCAATAATACGGGTGCATGGCAAGGGGAAATATGGGACAAGCGTAAAAATGGTGAAATTTATCCGCTGCATTTAACCATTTCCGCTGTCAGAGCACCTGACGGCACCCTTTCTAATTACGTTTCAACGCTGACTGATATTACCCTGGCCCGCGCGGCGGAGGAAGCCATCAAGCGCCTGGCATTCTATGACCCGCTGACCTGCCTGCCTAACCGTCGTCTGCTCAATGACAGACTGAGCCAAGTCATGTTTGCCAGCCGGCGCAATGGTGTGTATAGCGCGCTGCTGTTTCTGGACCTGGATAATTTCAAAACACTCAATGACACGAGCGGGCATTCTGTCGGGGATTTGCTGCTGGTCGAGGCGGCCGCGCGCCTTAAAAATTGTGTGCGCAGCGTGGATAGTGTGGCACGCTTCGGCGGCGATGAGTTCGTGATCATACTCAGCGAATTGGATAGCAATAAAAGCGCAGCGACCAGCCAGGCCGGCCAGGTTGCCGCAAAAATTCTTGCCGCATTGTCTGAACCTTATCTGCTGTCAATCAATTTTGCAGGCGCTACGGCCACAATCACTCATCACTGTACGGCAAGTATCGGCATCGCGGTATTCATTGATCACGAAGCAAGTCAGGATGAAATTCTTAAATGGGCGGATACGGCGATGTATCAGGCAAAGCAAGCGGGACGGAATCAGATTCAATTCCATGTTTGAAAAAGGCGATTGTCCGGACGCTAACAGCGTACAGCCGCGTTAGGGCCGATATTGTCAGCACGACAACGAATCAGGCTATTCCTTCGCTATGACAGCAGTGATGCCTGCAACGAAGCGCAATTTCCCCGGCAAAGTATCGACAAACGAAGCGTTGATGCGAAATCATAGCGGGCTTTCATCTTGCGCTTTAAGACTGTTGAGCAAGGCTGAGGCATTGACCGGCTTATACTTGCACAGGCCAATGACAGCGGCTGGTCTCATAGAGGGAATGACCCGACGTGTCGCCGGTTACCAGCACCGCCTTGATGCGCTTTTTGGCTTTTTGACTGAGCCGATGCAAAAACGCGATGCCATTCATCGAGCCACCCAGCGTGTAATCAACAATGTAGTAATCGGCATGCTCAATGCCCTCATGCTGCAGCGCGGCTTCAGCGCTTTGAAAGCAGCTCACACTGGCACCCATAATGGTCAACCAGGACAGGGTCGCCTGTATCACCAGCAAATCATCTTCCACGATGATGAATTTATTGCCCTGTATAAATGCCGCATCGGGCAAGCTGCTGTCAGCCTGCGGTGGTGGCGGCAGACTTGTTTCAACACAGGGCAGGCAAAATCCGAAGACGCTTCCCCGCCCGCTTTTCGAGTGACAAGTGATTTCCGTGCCCAGCAGCGCCAGCGTGCGTTTGACGATAGACAGACCCAGTCCCTGGCCATGCATTCTGTCACGCTGCTGGTTATTGACCTGAAAAAACTCTTCAAAAACCAGTGCGATTTTTTCATCGACGATGCCTATGCCGGTATCCCAAACCTGAAACAAGATATGGCCCCCGCGTTGTCTCGCACTCACCAGAATGCCGCCCTCGGGGGTAAATTTGATGGCATTTGAAATCAGGTTGAGCAGCACCGACTTGAGCAAGCCGATGTCGCTGCGTATCATCAGGGTCCTGGTTAAGGGAAAGAACAATCTGAAACTGAGTTTTTTCTCGCCCGCGATGACTGAAAAGTTCTGCTCCAGCCAGATGAGCAGCTCCGCGACATTGATAGAGGTGAATTCCGGCTTGATGGTATTTGAATCGAGCCTTGATACATGCAGCAGGGTATCGAGCAACTCTTTAAAGGTGGACATGGACAGCATCAGACTGAGGATCAGATCATTCTGCTGCGGGGTGAGTCCGGAATAGCGCAGTGCGTAGAGAAACATATTGGCTGCTGCCAGCGGTTGCCGTAAATCGTGTCCCGCAGCAGCGAGGAAGCGGGTCTTGGCCAATTCTTTGTTCTCAAGCTGATGCAGGGCGAGACTGATTTCCTGATCCGCCTTGACCCGCGCTGAAATATCGTTGGTAATCAGCAAAAGATGGGGTTTTTCCTCGATGACAAGGAAAGAGAATACACATTCCAGAACAATCTTCTTGCCTGAATAAGTCACTCTCTCAACCTCTTTCCTGAGCACTTGCCGGCTGGCTAGCACCTCATCGGCAAAACCGACCAGGCCGCTTTGCTGCCATGATCCATTACTGCGAAAATCCTGCATTATTATCGTCTCTACGCTGGTATCCAGCGTGCCAGCGTAGGCCTGATTGAGCATGATGCAGGTGCCCTCAGCCTGAAAGACAGCGATGCCGGAAGGCGAACGGGCTAAAATTGTGCTGTTAAAGAGCAGCGAATCATTCAATTGCGTCTCAATATGCTTGTGTCTGGAGATATCGCTGTGGATACCAATCATGCGAACCGGCTTGCCTTGCGTGTCATGCAAGGCAATCTTGCCCCGGCATAATATCCATTTATAACTGCCATCCTTGCAGCGCAAGCGCAATTCAATGTGATAATTCGTTATCTTTGCTGCCAGATAATCATCCAGATTTTGCTGCACGCGCGCCATATCGTCCGGATGCACACTGTTAAGCCAGCTGTCGGCATGATGCGGTAATTCATATGTCGTGTAACCTAACATGCTCATATAAAGCGGAGAAAACTGCATGGCATTGCTGAGCATATTCCAATCCCATACGCCATCTCCGGCACTATCAATCGCGAAGTTCAACCGATATTCGCTGTCGAACAACAATGATTCACTGCGCTTGATCTCACGGGTCAATTTATTCGCGATGCCGATTGCCTGACTCCGGATGTTGACAAGCGAATGCAGCAGCGCAAATAACAGCCAACTTAGCAAACTGCCACTAAACAGCGTGAACCAGAAATCACGGTAACTGACGGCGGAAGCGCTTTGATCGAACAACAACGACCAGTGATGTCCGGCCAGATTGAGTGTTCTGGACTGCGTGAACAGCACACCAGGATGAGGCGTTCTCATGCTGTCGAACAACAAGCTCGCGGGCACCGTCTCCAGCCCGTCATAGATTTTCAATTCTACCGCCTTAAATTGACTCAGCTTGCACAGGATGTCGGTCATCAAATTATTCATGCGGTAAACACTGGCCAGCCAGCCAATCAGAGCCCGGCGTCTGTTCTCAACGGTGGCCTGTGGCATGCCGCTTTGATAGACCGGAATAAACAAGATCACGCCGGCCTGAACATCCTGGCCGTTTTCCTGCTGCAACAGCAACTTGCCGGTCAGTGTTGCCTGGCCGCTATCGCGCGCCTGCACCATGGCGACTTGCCTGACCGGTTCCGCAAAGGTGTCATAGCCGAAGACGCGTTGATTGCGAACAGAAAAAGGGGAGATATAAATAACCGGCGCATACAGCACACGGTTGCCGGCAGGCACTACCTTGTAGTCAGGGTAACCTTCCGCGCGAATTTGGGCGATATGTGCGGCTAATTGCGCTTGCGGCACGACGGCAGCAAAGCTCATGGCCTGCATACCGGGAACGCTGTCTGCTATTTCCAGTCTGTCGACATAGCTTTGCCACGTTTGACGATTGACCTGAGTCTGGCTTGCGAAAAGTCCGGAACCTCCGCGTAACAGCAGCGCGTAAGCATTCAGGCGGTTCTGAATATTCAGCGATACCTGGTCACAGATGAAGGAAAACTGCGCCGTGGCCTCTTGTTCAAGATGCTGTTTAACCTGAAAGGCGGCAAACACGGTAAACAGCATGCCGGCAATAAGCACCAGCCAGGCAGTCAAGCGCGTTTTTTGCAAACCAAATTTCTGCATCAATTAAGTCCAGTCAGCGCAGAAATTTTACGTCCCGGCTTTTAATAAGTCAGCTTTTACATTCAGGCTGCCGGCGCGATCCGGCAAAGGAGGCTTACATCATTTATGCGCGACGATAAAAGCCTGCCGCGATGGACTGCACATAATATCTTTAAGGTCAAAGACATACAATCGGGAAATTCTTATTTTTCAGTAAGTAAATTCTTATGCGCCGCCGTGTGGCAGCACTACTGACGCGGACTTTTGCGCGGCTTGGCTTGAGGTTGGGCGGCCGTTACACTTTCTCACCCCCGCCGGGGCGGATCAATCGTTATCATGCGGACAAGGTCAGCTCAAGCGGAGGCGTACAGCCATGAAATCGAATACCGGCATATTTTTGAGCGCTGTTTTACTGGCCGCTTGCGCCGCACCGCCGCCGGTTGCCTTTGAACTTGCGGATTCCGCCTCAAGGCGATATCCGGGCACTTTGTACGATGCAAATCAGCGCATTGAAGTGACGCCGGGCGCGCATCACAATCAGGGATATTATCTTATGGCCGGTGGCACTGCCGTTGCGCCCCCCTGAATGGGGCGCAGATTTATGTCGCCGGATACGTCCTTTTCAGCGAATTCCGCCCGTGCTCAGCTGAGATCAGAAGATAGCGGGCAACTCAACGGCCCGTTCCTGCTTGAAGCCCGCCAGGCCGTGGGTGACTGCGAAGCACCCGATGGCACCCGCTTCCCGTTGTTTACCGGCAAATAATCAGCTGTATATCACCTGAACGTTTTCCGCCTGCAAGGCGGTGCGCAATTCTTCCAGCAGTTCGTCCGCCAGCGTCACCTGCCAGCCATCCCCCAGACGCAACTGGCAGGTTGCCACCGGATTGCGGTAATTGATCAGCACACGACAAGCCCCCTCGCGCCAGGGATTGAGTATCTCTTTGAGGCGCTCGGCGCTCAAGTTATTTTCACAACTCAACGCCAGTTGCTGGGCAAAACGCGAGCGCGCTTCGGCAAAGTTGAGCAACGCTTCGCCACTGACCCGCACATTGCCGGAATATTCATCCAGACTGGCTTTACCCTCGACGATCAGCAGTTCGTCCTCTTTAACCCACTGACGGCTTTTCTCGTATTCTTCGTTGAACACCGTTAATTCGATTTGTGCACTGCCATCGTCCAGCGTGATTACCGCCATGCGTCCGCGCCGGGTCTGCTGCAAGCGCAAGCCCGACACAATGCCTGCCAGCCTGACCGGCACCCCGCGCCGCGCACCATAACCGCTGCCGGCACCATTCCCTTTGCCGAGGAAGGACGGTGTCAGTTCGCCTAGTTTCACCTTGATAAAATTACTCAGTTCCGCCTGATATTCCTGATACGGGTGCCCGCCCAGATACATCCCCAGGCTGGTTTTTTCATGCGCCAGTTGTTCGCGCAAGGTCCAGCGTGCGACTTCGGCATTCTGCCCGATCAGCACGGCATCCGCGTCATCCTCGCCAAACAGACTGTCCTGATTAATGGAACGCGCCTGCTGGTCGGCACTGGCTAACGCCGCATCGACAGTGGCCATTAAGGCGGCGCGGTGATCGCTGATGGCATCAAAGGCGCCCGCACGGATCAGTGTTTCGATGGTGCGACGATTAACCGCCCGCTTATCCACCCGCCGGCAAAAATCGAACAAATCCTTGAACGGCCCCGCCGCGCGGGCTTTGACGATACTGTTGATTGCCGCCTCACCCGTGCCCTTGATTGCGCCCAGTCCGTAGCTTATGGTTTTGTCATCGGTAGGCGAGAAGGCATAACCGGAACTGTTGACATCGGGCAACAGCACCTTGATCCCCTGCTGCAAGGTATCGGCATAAAACGTGCGTACTTTTTCGGTGTTATCCAGATCGCCCGACATTGTCGCTGCCATGAAGGCGGCAGGATAATGCGCCTTGAGGAAAGCCGTCTGATAAGCCACCAGCGCATAAGCTGCCGAGTGCGACTTGTTGAAGCCGTAACCGGCAAACATTTCCATCAGATCGAACAAGCGGGTGGCCAGGTCCTTGTCGATGGCGCGATTGATTGCCCCCGCGACGAAAATATCGCGCTGCCGCGCCATTTCCCCGGGATCTTTCTTACCCATCGCCCGGCGCAGCATATCCGCGCCGCCCAGAGTATAGCCGCCGATGATCTGCGAAATCTGCATCACCTGCTCCTGATACACGATCACGCCGTAAGTCGGGCCCAGCGAGATTTCCAGTTCGGGATGAAAATAGTCCGCCGTCGCCTTGCCGTGTTTACGATTGATAAAGTCGTCCACCATGCCGGACTCCAGCGGGCCGGGGCGAAACAGCGCGACCAGCGCGATAATGTCTTCAAAGGTATCCGGCTGCAAGCGCTTGATCAGATCCTTCATGCCGCGTGATTCGAGCTGAAACACGGCCGTCGTGTTGCAGGCTTTGAGCAGATCGTAGCTTGCCTTATCGTCCAGCGGAATGCGCTCTATTGAGAAGGGAGAAGGGGGAAAACCCGCCACGTTATCCTTTTCCCTTCTCTCCTCTCCCTTCTCCTGTTTTTGTTCCTTGACGCCTGAACCTTGCCCCTGCAGTCTATGTATATGCCGCACGGCCCAGTCGATGATGGTCAGGGTGCGCAGACCCAAAAAGTCGAACTTGACCAGGCCGATTGCTTCGACGTCATCCTTGTCGAACTGGCTCACCACAGACGCGCCGCCCTCGGCACAATACAGCGGACAGAAATCAGTCAGTTTGCCCGGGGCAATCACCACGCCGCCTGCGTGCATGCCGACATTGCGCGCCAAATCTTCCAGACGCATGGCCAGTTCCAGCAACTGCGGCACGCCTTCTTCACTCTGTGCAATCGCGTTGATTTCAGGTTCCATCTCGCGCGCTTTGGTAAGCGATACCGGCTTGACGCCTTCGACAGGGATCGCCTTGGACAAGCGGTCACACAGGCCATACGGAAATTCCATCACCCGGCCTACATCGCGTATCACCGCTTTGGAGGCCATCGTGCCGAAGGTGGCGATCTGCGACACGCAAGCCGCACCGTATTTCTGTTTTACATAATCAATCACCAGCTCGCGTCCGTCCTGACAGAAATCCACGTCGAAATCGGGCATGGATACGCGTTCAGGATTCAAGAAGCGCTCGAACAATAATTCATAACGCAGGGGGTCAAGATCGGTAATCAGCAAACAATAAGCCACCAGCGAACCGGCACCCGAACCCCGCCCGGGCCCTACCGGCACGCCATTGGGGAACGCTTCGGTGCGATACGCCTTGGCCCAGCGGATAAAGTCCGCCACGATCAGAAAGTAGCCGGGGAAGCCCATCTTGATGATGGTATTGATTTCGAATAACAGGCGCTCCTGATATTGCGGCATTTTGGCTGTGCGCTCAGCTTCATCCGGATAAAGCGCTTTCATGCGCTGTGCCAGTCCACGTTCAGATTCGCCCAGCAGGAAGTCATCCAGACTCTCCTCGTTGGGGGTCGGAAAATCCGGCAGGCGCGGCTTACCCAGCAGCAGGGTAAGATTGCAACGGCGCGCGATTTCAACACTGTTTTGCAAGGCTTCCGGCAAATCTGCAAACAGGGTAATCATCTCGGCCTGAGTTTTGAAATACTGCTGCGGCGTGAAGGCCTTTTCGCGGCGTTTATCGCCCAGCACATATCCTTCGGCAATACACACCCGCGCTTCATGCGCCTTGAAATCTGCGGTGGTCAGAAATTGCACCGGATGGGTAGCCACTACCGGCAAGTCCAGTTCTGCGGCTAACAGCACTGCCGTATGAATATAGGATTCTTCATCAGGAGAAGCGGTGCGCTGCACCTCAAGGTAATAACGATCAGGAAAGAGGGCAGCCCATTGTTTTGCAGCGCTGCGGGCCAGCGCGGTATTTCCTGACAACAGCGCGCAACCTACATCGCCCAGATGCGCACCGGACAGACAAATCAAGCCGGCGGTGCCTTCCTCGCTAAACCATTCGCGGCGCAGTTCTGCGCGATCGTGGGACTGATTGGTTAAATAAGCGCGTGACAGCAAACGGCATAAGCGCAGGTAGCCTTCGACCGACTGGCACAGCAGCAACAGTCGATAGGGCTTGCTGCGATCGGCTTCATTGGTGATAAATACATCGACCCCGGCAACCGGCTTGAGGCCTTTGCCTCGCGCCTTTTTGTAAAACTTCACCAGGCCGGAAAAATTGGAAAGATCGGTCAGCGCCAGCGCCGGCATGCCATCCGCACGGGCCGCATCGACAGCCTCGTCTATGCGCACCATCCCGTCGGTAATGGAGTATTCGCTGTGCAGGCGCAGGTGGACAAAAGCAGGTGAGGACATAAGGGCGGATCAAGGAATGTTCAGTCGGGATTTTACCACTACAGGTTTTTTTGCGTATCCGGAATTAGCGGATGACACGGAAATACCGCTCCTGCTGAATCCTCAATCCTGAATCCTGTTACTGGTAGAATGCGGCTCACTCAATCACTCCTGTCGTCATGCCTCACACACTTTCCCCGCAGCGCGAACGCTATTTGTTGCTGACCCTGTCCGGCATACAGTTTTCCCACATCCTCGATTTCATGATTATGATGCCGCTAGGTCCGATCCTGATGCGCGAATTTTCCATCAGCACGCATGAGTTCGGTTTTTTAGTGGCAAGCTACAGTTTCAGCGCGGCACTAACGGGTTTGCTCGCCGCGACCTTCGTTGACAAGTTTGAGCGCAAGCGTCTGTTGCTCTGCGTATTCGGTCTGTTCGGCCTGGCGACACTGGCGTGCGGTCTGTCCCCCAACTACTCGACGCTGTTGATTGCGCGCGGTCTGGCGGGCGCTTTCGGCGGCATGATGGGTGCCATGGTGCAAACCCTGATAGGCGACCTGATTCCGTTCGAGAGACGCGCTACGGCCAGCGGCGTCATTTCGGCTTCGTTTTCAATGTCCACGGTGGCCGGTGTTCCGCTGTCGCTGTGGCTGGCGAACCATTTTCAGTGGCGTGCCCCGTTTATCCTGATCGCCGGCAGTTCGGTGGTGTTTTTGCTCATCGGTCTGCGATTTCTACCCGATGTTCGCCATCATTTGAGTCAGGCAAAACGCAGCCATCCCTTCTCGGCGATGTTTGAAGTACTGGCGGACCGGAATCATTTACGGGCGCTGCTGTTTACCATGCTGATTCTGTTTTCCGGTTTTACCGTGATCCCTTACATCACCGTCTATGCCGTGGCCAATGTCGGTATTGCCCAGCATGATATTTT
>Ga0316231_1004390_pt1 | contig 11732 bp, 8 predicted proteins | sample TBH18027metaG_FD_206002 | JGI IMG/M metagenome (GOLD analysis project Ga0316231, IMG submission 206002) | Freshwater microbial communities from Trout Bog Lake, Wisconsin, USA - TBH18027 | ecosystem: Environmental > Aquatic > Freshwater > Lake > Hypolimnion/Profundal zone | place: USA: Wisconsin...
ACAAAATGTTACCCATTATGACCGCAGGGAGTCAGGATTGGATTTCTCCTGAATATGGTTGTTTAGGCAAAGCGAGTCATCATGACAAGACAATACATCCTGAGGTACAGCAACTCCTCTGCTCGTACCCACGACTTCCTCTTCACCTATCGAATTCCCAAAGTTCTTGTTCTGCTGGCCTTTCTTTCTCTGCTGCTGTCCAGCATCGCGACGAAGGCCCAGTCTTCAGCTTCGGTCCCACCCAAGCGGGGCACGGTCACGACGGTATCGGGCAATACCATTACCTTGATCCCCGATACGGGCTCGACGGTCACGATCACCGTGCCTGACACTGCAAAAGTGCAACAGTTGGCGGTTGGGAGTGCCGATTTGAAGACGGCGAAGCCTAGCCAGTTCTCGGACATTGCTGTCGGCGATCGCGTACTGGCTGCGGTCGGAGCCGGCGAAACACCGGACAGCTTCGTCGCTAGACAGGTAGTTCTGATGAAGCGCGCCGCGATCGCCGAGATGCAGGCCGCGCAGCAGGCCGACTGGACGGCACACGGGGTGGGCGGCATTGTGAACTCGGTCGACGCCGCGAACGGAGCGATTACGCTTACTTTGGGGGCTCAGAAAGTAGTTGTTCATACCACCGGCAAGACGGCGTTCAAGCGCTTCAGTAGCGATTCGGTGAAATACGAGAACTCCAAGCCGGGGACGCTGGCGCAGATCCAGGCGAAGGACCAGTTGCAGGCACGCGGGGCCAAATCCGCAGACGGCACATCGATCGAGGCCGAAGAGGTAGTGAGCGGCACGTTCCTGAACCTGTCTGGTCTGATTGCGAGCATTGATACAGCGGCGGGGAAGATTACGTTGAAGGACCTGGCCACCAAGAAGATGATGACCGTGGAAGTATCGGCGAACTCCGACATTCGCAGCCTGCCGTTGATGACGGCGATGATGCTTGCGGCACGTAGCGGCGGCGGGGCGGGCGCGTATGGTGGTGGTATGGCCGGAGGAATGCACCGCTCCGCTGGAGAGGACCTCTCGCAGATGATGGAGCGATTGCCCGCGAGCGCGCTGGCCAACCTGAAGACCGACGATGCGGTGATGATCGTGGCGTCCGAGGCATCGCCCGGGGCAAGTACAGTGGCCGCAATCACGCTTCTTTCCGGAGTGGAACCGATTCTGACCGCCAATCCGAATGGCGGCATGGACCTGTCGATGAGCCTGGGCGGCGGAGGGGGCGGCGGTGAATAATGCTTGCAACAGTATTTGTACGAACACAGGGTTTTTCTTAGGAGTGAAGATGTCTCTACGATCGCGTTTACTGACAGTTCTGCTTGTTCTGGTTATGTTGGTTGCATTGGCTCCGTATACATCGATTGCGCAGCAGCCTGCGCAGGCCCCGGCCGCTGGCGCCACACTGCATGGTATGGTGGTCGACCCCGATGATGCATTGATTCCCGGAGCGGCAGTGACTCTTGCGCCCGCCTCCGGAAAGGCGCAGAGCACCACCACGAAGAGCGATGGCACATACAGTTTTCGCGGACTCGCCGCCGGCTCCTATTCGTTGACCGTCAAGGCGCCTGGCTTCGCCATCTTTTCAAAGCAGGATATTCGTGTCGCTGCAGGCGCAAACCTGGCCGTGGATGCCAGCATGACGATCGCGGAGCAGGTACAGCAGGTGGACGTCTCCACCGACAAGGTATCGCTCAGCGTGGATCCGGAGAGCAACTCCAGCGCAACGGTGATCACCGGAGCGGCTCTGGACGCGCTCTCGGACGATCCGGACGAGTTGCTGTCAGAACTTAAGGCGCTGGCTGGACCGTCTGCCGGACCGAGCGGCGGACAGATATACATCGATGGGTTTACCGGCGGGCAACTGCCTCCGAAGTCCTCCATTCTGTCGATCCGCATCAACTCGAACCCCTTTTCGGCGCAGTACGACCAGCTCGGCTACGGGCGCATCGAGATCCTCACCAAGCCAGGAACAGACAGCTACCACGGTATGTTCATGACGATGTTCGGAGACAAATTTCTCAACACATCGTCACCGTTTCTGGGCGCGGCCAACACCCAACCGGACTATCACACGCTCTTTTTCATGGGCAACCTGACGGGGCCCATCAAGAGTGGGATGTCGTTTACGCTCTCGGGCTCGTATCGCGATATGGCCAACAACACCATCGTTAATCCTCCGGCCATCTACAGCACTTCACCGACTTCGACGGCGCTGTGCGCTCCGGGCACGCTTCCCTACACGGCCTGCAATAGCTATTCGTTCCCCGACTCGGCGCGTGCGGAGGCTACGCCGTCGACGAGCTGGAATATCAGCCCGCGGGTGGACATGATGCTGGGCGCGAAGAATACGATGACCATGCGCTATGAGCATGAGTCAGGAAGCAACAGTGTCCACCCCACGGTGAACAGTCCGTTGCTGATGACGGGTTCCAACAGCAACAGCTCCGACCAGGAGATCCAGATCGGCGATACGCAGTTGATCAGCAGCAAAATCGTCAACGAGACGCGCTTCGAGTATGAACGCAGCACATCGAACTCGACCCCGCTGAACACATCTCCCAGCATCTCCGTGCAGGGCGGGTTCAATGTTGGCGGCGGCAGCACCAGCACCGGTACCAACGACCACATCGAGTTTCAGAACTACACCTCGATCCAGTTGGTCAAGAACTTCGTCCGGTTAGGCGGGCGTCTGCGCACTTCGAGCGAGTCGAACTATTCGAACGGTGGCATCAATGGTTCGTTCACCTATAACTACCTGCTCGACCCATGCACCGATCCGGGTGTAACCACCAAGCCGAGCAACTGCTTGACGACTCTTCCCCTGAACGCCTCCCCCTGCTCGGTGGCCAACATGACGGTCGGGTCGCCTCTCTACTCCTCGTACCAGTGCGGCCTCGTCAGCCAGTTCGGGCTGAAGTCCATCACCAACTACACCATCGGCGCGAGAGAGACCGACATCGGGCTCTATGCCGAGGACGACTGGAAGGTGAAGCCCAACCTGACCTTTAGCTACGGGATTCGATTGGAAGCACAGAACGTAATCAACAGCTCCCACGACATTGCGCCGCGTATCTCTCTCGCCTATGGCGTTCCGAGAAAGAGCGGAGTGACAACCACGGTCCTGCGGGGCGCCTTCGGCGTCTTCTACAACCGGTTCGGCCTGGACAGCATTCAGTCCCAGATCGCCAACAATGGGCAGAACTCGCAGAACTACACCTATAGCAATCCCGGTGTCCTCTGCCAGCCGACCACCGCGGGTTCTCTGCCGTACAGCAGCGCCTGCACCTCAGTCGCCGCGCAGACGTATGCGATTACACCCACGGTGAACGATCCCAACCTGCGTAGCGCCTATACCGTCGAGGGGGCGGCAACGCTGGAACAGCAGGTGGGCAAATATACCAATCTCTCGTTTACGTATCTTAATGCGCGCGGCTTCCACCAGTTCATGTCGCGCAGCATTCCAATCAGCCCGGGCAGCACGACCATCAACAACATCAACCAGGCGGAGGGCATCTACCGCCAGAACCAGTTCAACGTCAACATCAATATGCGGACGCCCAAGGGCGCCAGCATCTTCGGGTTCTACTCGGCGAACTGGGCCAACTCCAACATCGGCAGCATCACCGACCCGTTCCACTCTTCGGTGGATTACGGCCGCGCCGGATTCGGGGTGCGTAGCCGGATGGTGCTCGGCGGAAGCGTTCCGCTGCCATTCAACATTTCGGCCAGCCCGATGATTATTGCCCAGTCAGGTTCGCCGTACAACATCACCATAGGAACTCCCGACAGCGTCACCCTCGGTTACAGCGACCGGCCAGAGTTTGCGCCGGGCTACTCAGCCGCCAACGCGAATTGCCTGGTGAGCGCCGACTTCAGCAACGCGAATGCGTTGGCTGCTACAGGCACGATTCCTAACAACCAGATCCCGGTCAACTTCTGCACTGGTCCAGCCAACGTATCGGTCCACCTCAGACTGTCGAAAACCTTCGCCGTGGGCCCGAAGACGGCAGCTGCAATCGCAGCTGCACAGGCGGGTCCAGGCGGGCCCGGCGGCAGGGCGGGAGGTTTTGGCGGTATTGGCGGGATGGGCGGACCCGGTGGTGGTGGTGGCCGTGGTGGTGGTATGGGCGGCGGCATGGGTCGTGGTGGTGGAGGCTTCGGAGGGGGCGGTGGTGGTTTCGGAGGCCCTGCCTCCAGCCGGAAGTACAGCCTGACCATCGGCGCGCAAGCCATCAATCTATTCAACGAAGTTTCGTACTCAAGTCCGATCAGCACCTGGACCAACCCGCAGTTCGGTAAGACGATCAGCATCACAGGCGGTAACTCGGTGCGGACCATCTCTCTGCAGGCCAACTTCACCTTCTAATTAGCACGCACGATTCGGGGCGTGACCAGTAATCTGGTCGCGCCTTTTTTTTGTTTTCGTCTTTGGCGTTCCTGGCGAATCCACTGGTGGTCTATTGGGTTAATCAGAATTTCCCGCAGCACCGGTCGCTTCTTAGCTTCATGCCCAAACAGCATCGCAAGGGCTGAAAGCAAGCTTGATCCCTGTATCCTCAACCCATGCATCTCTACGCCGCCACCACCAATCCCGGCAAACTCCGCGACTTCGCCCGTGCCGCCGCGGTCAATCCGCACGCCAGCGGGCCTATTCGCATCGATCCCCTCCCCAACCTCGCCAATCTCCCCGCGCCTCCCGAGGACGAACCCACCTTCGAGGCCAACGCCCGCCTCAAGGCCATCTACTACTCGCTCCGCGCCCCTGGCCTCCTCGTCCTCGCCGATGACTCCGGTCTCGAAGTTGACGCCCTCGACAACGCTCCCGGAGTCCGCAGCGCCCGCTATGCCGCCGACCTCGCCCACCCGGCCACCGCCGACACGATTGACGAGCGCAACAACGCCGCCCTCCTGCGAGCCCTCGCCGGTATCCCTACAGAGCGCCGCCAGGCCCACTACCGCTGCGCACTTGCCCTCGCCCGCGACGGCGAAGTTCTCCTCACCGCCGAAGGCACCGTCGAAGGCCTCATCCTCATCGCCCCGCGCGGCACCGGCGGCTTCGGTTACGACCCGCTCTTCTTCCTGCCGGAGCTCGACCGAACCATGTCCGAGCTTCCCCCCGCCGACCGCCTCGCTCTCAACCACCGTGGCCGCGCCATCCAAGAGCTTCTCCAACACCTCAGCCAACAACCTGTACGCGGAAACTAACCAGCCGCCTCTTCGCACTGGATGTCCGCTAATCGCGCATGCGCCCACGCGATTTGACGGCACCATCTGCACGCGAAATAATCACTTGCCGCCATATTGTGTGTGCGCACACTCACAAACAGGTCGTGCGGCTTCCCAAGCTTGGTTCCATAGGAGCAGTACCCATGGCAACAACCGCCACCCCTCCCCCCGCGCACGTCCCTGTGCGTGGGGTTCAGCCCCTCCGGCCAGACACCGGCCACTCCTTCCTCTGGCACAAGCTGCACTCCCTCTCTGGCATCGTCCCCATCGGTGCGTTTCTGATCGAGCACATCCTCTCCAACGTCGAAGCCCTCGGTGGCCCGGTGGCCTACGGCCAGCAGGTTCGTCTGCTGAACTCCCTCCCCCTGGTCCGCGTACTGGAGTGGACTTTCATCTTTATCCCCCTCGCCTTCCACGCCCTCTACGGCCTGGTCATCGCCCTGCGCGGCCGTGCCACCGTCAACGTCTACCCGTGGGCCGGTAACTGGGGATACCTCACCCAGCGCATCACCGGCCTCATCGCCTTCGCCTACATCGTCCAGCACGTCTGGCGTCAGCGCTTCAGCGGAGTCATGCTGCCCGAACACCCCGGCGCCGCCTTCCACAAGGTCCAGGTCGAGTTGCATAATCCGTGGATGCTTGCCATCTATATCGTTGCCATGATCGCCATCTCCTTCCATTTCAGCTACGGGATCTGGCTCTTCGCCGCCAAGTGGGGAATCACTCCCGGCGACCGCGCCCGCAAACGCTTCGGCCAGCTCTGCGCGGCCTTCGGCACCGCCCTCTGCATCATGGGCCTCGCCAGCATCTACGCCTTCGTCGGCAACCCCAAGTACGCCAACGCGCCCGACGACGCCTTCGCCCCATCCACCATCACTCAACCCGCTCCCTCCGTCACTCCACCTCAACCCGGCTCAGTTCCCTAACTTTTTCGTCGTCATTCTGGCGCAGCCAGAATCTCGGTAGTTTGCTTTTGTTTGTTTTGCCTTTGCACTTGCTTCTGAGATGGGTCCGGGCTTCAGCCCGGACATTGCAGGACGCTACAGAATCGGGCTTTAGCCCCTGGGATATGCACCCAATGTTGATTTACAACCTGATGTTCGCCGTGATGTGCGCGGGAGTTGTGATCAATAAAGTGTCAGCTAACAGAATGAAATTGGAGATCGAACGAAGTGTGCCAGCCGCCCAAAGACCAAACATGAAATGGTGGAATCCCTTTCGAGGGTACAGAATAGTTCGCACATACTGGGCCATTCCTGGACGAGGCTCCTGGTCAGAAATCTATATCGCCGCTTTGGCAGCCGTCATCCTTTCATTGGTTATGGTTTTCGCTTGGGCTCTGATTGTAAGCCGCAAATAAGAGAGAGATAGGGAACTCATGGCAGCATCACCCCGCATCATCGTCATCGGAGGAGGCCTCGCCGGCCTCTCCGCCGTCATCAAGATCGCCGAAGCCGGCGGCACGGTCGATCTTTTCTCCATCGTTCCCGTCAAGCGTTCCCACTCCGTCTGCGCGCAGGGTGGCATCAACGCCGCCAAGGACCTCAAGGGCGAGGGCGACACCGTCTACAAGCACTTCGACGACACCGTCTACGGCGGCGACTTCCTCGCCGATCAGACGCCCGTCCGCGACATGACCGCGCGCGCCCCCGCCATCATCGACCTGCTCGACCGCATGGGCGTCCCCTTCAACCGCACCCACGAAGGCTTGCTCGACTTCCGCCGCTTCGGTGGCACGCTCTACCAGCGCACCGCATTCGCCGGGGCAACCACCGGCCAGCAACTCCTCTACGCGCTCGACGAGCAGGTCCGCCGCCACGAGGCGGAAGGCAAAGTAACGAAATATGAAGGCTGGGAGTTCCTCTCCGCCGTCCTCGACTCCAACGGCGTCTGTCGCGGCATCTGCGCCCTCGATCTCCGCAGCATGGAGACGCGAACCTTCCCCGCCGACGCCGTCATCGTCTGCACCGGCGGCATCGGAGCCATCTTCGGCAAGTCCACCAACTCCGTCGTCTGCACTGGCTCAGCCCAGTCCGCGCTCTACCAGCAGGGAGCGGTCTATGCCAACGGCGAGTTCATCCAGGTCCATCCCACCTGCATCCCCGGCGACGACAAGCTCCGCCTCATGTCCGAGTCGGCGCGGGGCGAGGGTGGCCGCGTCTGGGTTCCCCGCGACAAGAACGACAAACGCGCCCCACGCTCCATCCCCGAGGTCGACCGCTTCTACTTCCTTGAGGAGTGGTACCCCAAGTACGGCAACCTCGTCCCCCGCGACATCGCCACCCGCGCCATCCACCGCGTGGTCTACGAGCTAGGCCTCGGCCTGGACGGACAGCCCATGGTTTACCTTGATCTAACTCACATTGATCGTGAGACATTAAATCGTAAACTTGAAGGTATACTCGAAATCTATGAGAAGTTCGTCGGCGACGATCCGCGCGACGTTCCCATGAAGATCTTCCCCGGCATGCACTACACCATGGGTGGCCTCTGGGTCGACTTCAATCAGCACACCAACATCCCCGGAATCTTCGCCGCCGGTGAGGCCGACTTCTCCATCCACGGAGCCAACCGCCTGGGCGCAAACTCGCTGCTCTCCTGCATCACCGGTGGCTTCCTCGCCGGCCCCAACGCCCTCGCCTACGCCAAGAGCCTATCCGCGCAGCCGGGCGACGGAGGCCACACCGCCGAACTCAAGCGCCAGCAGGAAAAGAATGCCGCCCTACTCTCCAACCCCGGCACCGAAAACCCCTTCAAGCTCTGGCGCGAGTTGGGCGACACCATGACCAAGCACGCGACAATCATTCGCTATAACGCTGGCCTCGCCGAAGCCGACGCCAAAATAGTCGAACTCCTCGACCGCTACAAGAACGTCAACCTCTCCGACAAGACGCAGTGGGCCAACACCAGCTTCGCCTTCGCCCGCCAGTTGCAAAACATGCTCCATCTTGGCCGCGTCATCGTGCAGGGCGCGCGCCTGCGCGACGAATCCCGCGGCGCCCACTACAAACCCGACTTCCCTGACCGTAACGACGCGCAGTTCCTCAAAACCACCAAGGCCACCTTCGACGCCACCGCCAACGCCCCTGCCTTCTCCTACGCAGAGGTCGACACCGCTCTCATTCCACCCCGCCCCCGCAAGTACGACGCGACGGCCTAACCAAACCACCTCAACTGCACGCTGAGGCAAGAACGGAAGGGTACGGCTTCAGCCGTGCCGCTAGCACGATCCCAAAGAATGATGTCTTGTCCCGAGCGAAACGTGGAACAAGACAGAAGGCAACTCATCATGGCCGTGACAACCCGAACCCTCCAAGTGCTCTCCGTAGGCTTCCTCGCTGCTGTGCTCTCTCTTCCCGCCGTAGCCCAGGCGCCTGCGCCCAGTCCGGTCGCAGCAACTCCGCCTCGTCCCGCCGCAGCAGGCGGAGGCTTCTCCCGCCCTGATCCCATCGACTTCGACGACCACGATGGATGGACGCAGATCTTTGACGGCAAGACCCTCAACGGCTGGAACGGCCCGCCCGACGTATGGCACTACGAGGATGGCGCGATCGTCGGAGTCTCCAGTCCCGAACACCCCTCCGGCACCACCAACATCATCTGGCGCGGCGGCCAACCCGCTAACTTCGAACTCAAATGCGAGATGAAGCTGGAAGGCACCGGCGCGAATGGCGGCATCCAGTATCGCAGCCTCGTTGTCCCACCGGAGCCCCGCCAGATCACCCCTGAGCGCCTCGCCCAGATGACCGAAGATCAGAAGCAGCGCATGAAGCAGACCGACGCCATCATCCAGGCCCACGCCAAGTGGAACATGAAGGGCTACCAGGCCGACTTCGACTTCGGCAATCGCTACACCGGCCAGCTCTACGAGCAAGGAACCGGTCGCGGCATCATCGCATGGCGCGGCCAGGTGGTCGCCACCGAGCCGGGCAAGAAGCCCCGCCTCATCGCCGAGCTGGGCACCGCCGACGACCTCAAGGCCTTCATCAAGCCAGGCGAGTGGAACCAGGTCGAGGTCATCGCAGACGGCAACACCCTCACCCACATCGTCAACGGCCACGTCATGTCCATCCTTATCGACACCGACCCGAAGTTCAGCCAAGCCAAAGGCCTGCTCGGCTTCGAGATCGAAGGCGGAGGCAACGTGAAGATATCGCATCGCAACGTCTGGCTTAAACAATTGCCGTAACCGTCGTAAGCAACTAAGAACTTGCCGCATCAGGAACGTTCCGCACAGAGGTTGAGTCGAAATGCCGAAGAACATCCACGTCGAGATCCATCGTCAGTCCACTCCGGACGCTCCCGCGCGCACCGAAAAATTCGCGATCCCCTATCGCCCCAACATGAACATCACGTCGTTGCTGGGCGAGATCGCGCTCAACCCCGTCACCGCGGACGGCGCGCCCACCACCCCCATCACCTACGACTCCAACTGCCTGGAAGAGATCTGCGGCTCTTGCGCCATGTTGATCAACGGCCGCGCCCGCATGGCCTGTTCTACTCTCGTGGATACGTTGCTGAAGGATGCTCCCGACCAGCCCATCCGCCTTGCCCCACTCTCCAAGTTCCCCGTCGTCCGCGACCTCTCCGTCGACCGCGCCGTCCTCTTCGAGAACCTCAAAGTCGTCAAGGCCTGGGTCCCCATCGACGGCACCTACGACCTCGGCCCCGGCCCACGCCAGTACCCCCAGACGCAGGAGGCCCGCTACCCGCTCTCCAACTGCATCTCTTGCACCATCTGCATGGAGGTCTGCCCGCAGTTCAGCGAGGACACCAACTTCGTCGGCGCAGCCACCATCGCGCAGGCCCGCCTCTTCAACATGGACCCCGCCGGCTCCGTCCTTAAGGAAGAGCGCCTACGCGCACTCGCCGGCGAAGGCGGCATCCAGGAGTGCGGCTACGCCCAGAACTGCGTAGAGGCCTGCCCCAAGCAACTCCCCCTCACCGAATCCATCTCCATCACCAGCCGCGAAGTCCTCCTCCAGCAAGTCAAAGACCTCTTCACTCGCTGAATCACCACAATTTCGGGTGCCCCATTCATGACGGTTTTATCGTCATGAGTGGGCATCGTGCGCAGCACGACCGCTTCTCGGCAACCCGGCAACCCGGTTGTGTGTGAAGCCCCTCATTTTAGATTTGTCATCCTGAGCGGCGTTCGGCGTTCCACGCCGAACGCAGTCGAAGGACCCCGATGAATCCAAGCGTGCCTCAACCACCCAAACCTTTCTCCCGAATAACTCCCGCCGGTTTCTCTTCATGGTCATCTCTCCCGCCACCGCACTACACTAAGCTAGATGCCGAACTCAGCAACCACCCCGCCCGATCCCGCCGCCGTCCATGCCTCCGCCCTCGTCATCGACGCCCACGCCGACACTCCGCAACGTTTCGTCGATGAGTCCTGGGACTTCACCTTGCCCTTAGCTAAAGATGACTCCACCGGTCATCTCAATCTCGCCACCGCTCGCCGTGGCAATCTCGCCGCCGAGTTCTTCGCCCTCTGGCCCGATCCTGCGCAGTGTCCCGGCGCCCGCTACGCCCTCCGCACCCTCACCCTCCTCGACGCTGTCCGTGAGCAAGTCCGCCTTCATCCCACCGAGCTGGCCCTCTGCACTTCCCCCAAAGAAATCCTCGCCGCCCGCGCCGCAAACAAATTTGCCATCCTCCTCGGCATCGAGGGTGGTCACGCCATCGAGAACTCCCTCGCTCTCCTCCGCCTCTACCACGCTCTCGGCGTCCGCTACATGACCCTCACCTGGACCAACTCCAACGACTGGGCAGAATCCTCTGGCGACCTCCGCCCCAAATCCCCCACCGGCCTCACCGACTTCGGCCGCCAGGTCATTTCGGAGATGAACCGCCTGGGCATGATGGTCGATCTCTCCCATGTCTCCGATCGCACCTTCGCCGAAGTCCTTGCCATCACACGCGCGCCCGTCCTCGTCTCGCACTCCTCCGCCCGCGCCCTCACCGCTTCCCACCGCAACCTCACCGACGACCAACTCCGCGCCCTAGCAGCCAACGACGGAGTCTGCATGGTCAACTTCTACTCCGCCTTCATCGACGAGCCCTACCGCCAGGCCTGGGCCAAGCAGAAGCCCGCCCTCATCGCCGCGCACAAGGCCCTCGCCGTCGAGTACGTCGCCAAGGGAACACCCGTCCCCTACCACATCGCCAACCGCCTCGACCGCGAATTCGCCGCGCGTCTCCCTCGCCCGCCACTCTCCTCGCTCATCGCCCACTTCGATCACATCATCCGGATCGCGGGCATCGATCACGTCGGCATCGGCACCGACTTCGACGGAATCTGCGCCCTTCCGGAGGGCATCAACTCCGCCGCCGACCTGCCCAAAGTCACCGCCGCCCTGCTCGCCCGCGACCACTCCCCCGCCGACCTCAACAAACTCCTCGGTGCCAACCTCCTTCGCCTCTTCGCCGCCACCCAGTCCGCCGCTACTCCGCCGGCGGCCCCATGATCGCAGGGCCTGCGCAGCAAGGGTAAGATG
>Ga0316231_1004393_pt1 | contig 11730 bp, 8 predicted proteins | sample TBH18027metaG_FD_206002 | JGI IMG/M metagenome (GOLD analysis project Ga0316231, IMG submission 206002) | Freshwater microbial communities from Trout Bog Lake, Wisconsin, USA - TBH18027 | ecosystem: Environmental > Aquatic > Freshwater > Lake > Hypolimnion/Profundal zone | place: USA: Wisconsin...
CCGGCTATCTTTCACGTCCTTCATGTTCCTCCTGTCAAAATTCCGTAATTCCGTTAATTCCGTCAAAAATTCTTCCGATTGTGAATCACCTCAAAGTACGCTAGTATTTTTGTTCTATGACGTTGACTGAAAAGCTGCTTGCCCGCGCCAGCGGCAAGGCCCATGTGGCCCCGGGCGAAAATGTGTGGGTCGAGACCGATGTTCTCCTGACCCACGATGTTTGCGGGCCGGGAACCATCGGCGTGTTCAAGCGCGAGTTCGGCAAGAACGCCAAGGTCTGGGACAAAAACAAGATCGTCATCATCCCGGACCACTACATCTTTACCGCTGACTCGCTTTCCAACCGCAACGTCGACATCCTGCGCGCCTTCGTGCAGGAGCAGGGCCTGCCCTATTTCTACGACGTGATCGACGACCCGAATGGGCACTGGATTTTTGACAGCTCGCGCGGCCAGCTCAAGCGGCAGTTCGGCGAGCATTACGCGGGCGTCTGCCACACGGCGCTCCCGGCCAAGGGCCACACGCGCCCCGGTGAAATCCTGTTCGGCACCGATAGCCACACCTGCATGGCGGGCGCGTTCAACATGTTCGCCACCGGCATCGGCAACACCGACGCGGGCTTCATCATGGGCACGGGCAAGCTGCTCATCAAGGTGCCGCAGACGATGCGTTTTTACCTCGAAGGCAAGCTGCCCAGGGGCGTGATGGCCAAGGACGTCGTGCTGCATGTCATCGGCGAGATCGGTTCCGACGGCGCCACCTATCGCGCGATGCAGTACGAAGGTCCCGGAGCGCATGACCTCACCATGGACGACCGAATGACCATCGCGAACATGGCGATCGAGGCGGGTGGCAAGAATGGCGTTTTCCCGGCGGACAAAAAGACGTTTGCCTACGTGGACGAGCGGACCAAGCGCAACGGCACGAAGTCCGACTACACGCCGGTGGAGGTCGATAAGGACCAGAGCTTTGTCTACGACAAAGTGGTTGATCTCTCGAAGCTGGAGCCGACCGTCGCGCAGCATCCCGATCCGGGACATCGCGCGCTGGCGAAGGAACTCGGCAATATCAAGCTCGACCGCGCCTACATCGGCTCGTGCACGGGCGGCAAGACCTCCGATTTCCTCGCCTTTGCCGAAGTGCTCAAGGGCCGCAGGGTGAAGATCGATACGTTCGGCGTTCCCGCGACGCCCGACGTGGTGTTCGAGTTGCAGAGCATGAAGATGGGCGACACTACGGTGTGGAGTCTGCTCGAATCGGCCGGCGTGCAAATGACGGAAAACGCCTCGTGTGCGGCCTGTCTCGGCGGACCTGTGGATACCTTTGGCCGGATGAACAAGCCTATGAATTGCATCTCGGCGACGAACCGGAATTTTCCGGGCCGGATGGGCCACAAGGAATCGAAGGTGTTTCTCGCCTCGCCCTACACGGTCGCGGCGTCCGCGCTGACGGGGCATATTACTGATCCGAGAGAGTTCCTCTGATGTAGCGGCGGTCTATGACCGCCGCTGAATTTTTGATGGAATTACGCGACTTTCTGAGGAAGGTTTACTCTCTTGGCAAACAAGAGAGGTACCGCCTCCAAGCCGCATCGTTCCTCAAATCATATTCAATTCGGTAATCTGAATGCGCAGCACGCAAGATTGGAAGCACATCGCCAATCTTTGCAGCGTCGCCGAAATAAATAAAATATTCACGAATCCCGCGCGTCGCGATCCGCATAACGTATACAGCCCAGCCCTGTCCAAATTGGTCGCAAAGCTGAATCAGTTTATCCTCCAGTGCATCGAGGGCTACGGCTTCATCCGGGTGCCAAAAAGAAGCGGTGGTGGAATGTTGGCAATAAACGCCAAACCATGCGAGCTTAGGCAGTTCCTTTATAGGTGCAGACGAACGGAAGCGGTCATCGATGAGAATTTGTGCCGGATGACCTTCTATTTCGGTTACTCGATGAGACCACGGCATAGACAAGATTTTATATCAGCTTCTACTTTCATTCCCAAGTGCAACTTGGGAACGAGGAGAATGCAGGATAAAGGCGACGGTCTTAGACCGCCGCTACAACTGCACGGCACCGCCGCTGGGACAGCAGCGGCTACCAGCAGACCGGCGCAAGGGCCTGCGCCGGCTACCTTCGAAATGCGACGGCAATTTACGCGCCGACGAAGGCCGCGATGCGTTTCAGGCCGTTGGTGATATTTTCCGTGCTCGTCGCGTAGGAGATGCGGATCGTTTTGTCATCACCAAAGGCAACGCCGGGCACAACGGCGACCTTTTGCTTGTCGAGCAGGCGTTCGGCAAACTGGGTCGAGTTCTGGCCCGTGGCTGAAATATCGACCAGCACGTAAAACGCGCCCAGCGGCTTCACGTACTTGAGCTGGGGAATGCCGTCGAGCAGCTTGCAAATCAGGTTCCGGCGCTTCGCGTATTCGGCCACCATCTGCTCGACACACTCCTGCGGCCCCTTGTAGGCGGCCAGCGCACCCTTTTGCGCAAAGGAAGTCGCGTTGGAGGTCGAGTGGCTTTGCAGGGAATCGATGGACTTGGCCACACCTTCGGGCGCGGCCACGTAACCGAGACGCCAACCGGTCATCGCGTAGGGCTTGCTGAAGCCGTTCACGGTCAGGGTCAGGTTGTAAACGTCCTTGCTTAGCGTCGCGATGCTGACGTGCTTCGCGTCATCATAGACGAGCTTTTCGTAAATTTCGTCGGAAAGAATGAGGATGTCCTCGTCGAGCGCGACGTCGGCCAGGCCGGCCAGTTCGTTTTCCGTATAGACGGAGCCGGTCGGATTGCCCGGGGTATTGATGACGATCATCTTGGTCTTCGGGGTCATCGCGTCGCGGAATTGGTCCGGCGTGATCTTGTAATTATTTTCAGCCGTGGTCGGGACGAAGACCGGTTCCGCGCCGACGAGCTTGGCCATTTCCGGATAGCTGAGCCAGTAGGGGGCCGGGATGATGACTTCATCGCCGGGATCGAGCGTGGCCAGCATGGCATTGAAACAGGCATGTTTCGCGCCGCACGTCACGATGATCTGCGACGGCTTGTAATCCAGCCCGTTGTCGGCCTTGAGCTTCTCGCTGATGGCCGCGCGCAATTCCGGAATACCGGAGGAAGGCGTGTACTTCGTGAACCCGGCGTCGAGCGATCCCATCGCCGCGGCTTTGATGTGCTCGGGCGTATCGAAGTCGGGCTCGCCGGCGCCGAAGCCGATGACATCCTGGCCTTCGGCCTTCATGGCCTTGGCCTTGCTATCGATGGAGAGAGTGAGGGACGGAGTGAGTTCTTGGACGCGGTTTGAGGGTTCCATAAAGGGTGTTTTTCAGGATCAAGGGTGAAGGGGAACGGTGATCAAAGCATGATGAGCGGACAGAAGCCAGCCTTCTGCGCATTAATCTTGGTAAAAACTTTCGATCAGGGGTTTGAAGTTGTTTTCGCGAATCCTCACGATGCCCATTTCCCGCCGGGCATTATCGGCTGAATCGGAGGCGTGCGCGGCATTGACCATGATGGTTGAACCAAACTCGCGGCGGATCGATCCCGGAGGCGCCTTGGCCGGATCAGTCGGGCCCAGGACCTCGCGAATTTTACGCACAGCGTCGATTCCCTCATAAATCAGGATGATGCATTTCCCCGTGCCCGGTTCAGTCCGCGCCTCGCCTTTGGTTTCCGCCGGCGTATGGCCGGTCATGAATTTGACGATATTGTTGAACTGCTGCTCGCCCGCCAGCGGCCCGAGCAGTTGGCCGATCTGCCGCTGTATTTCCGCCGTCACGGGAATGTTCAGGGCGGAACTGAGAATGTCCCTCGCCCGTTCGCCGATGGGATCGGCCAACTTCTCTTTCAGCACGTCGCGCACCGGGCCGTAAAATTCCTCAGCCTGGGCGACCGTCATTCGGTGCACCTTGATGCCGGTGATGGCCAGACCCGTGCGGGAAAAAATATCGAGGATGTTGCCGGGGCGGCCGCTCGGGAACTTGAAATTATCGGGCTTGATGATGACCAGCGTGCGCTCGTGGCGCGGATCGCTCACCGTGGGGACGGCCTTCTCCAGCAGCCCACCGTCAGAATCGCTGTACTTGGCCCAAATTTTCAATTTGGTACGCGCCTCCTGGACATTGGGTGAAGCCAGCACCGCCGGCTCAAAATAACGGACCGTGCCGTCGCGGTTATAAACGATGTCGCCGTAGGTGTCCCGGATCGATTCGCCGCCCAGACAGTGCTCCTTGAAGGTGCCGACCGTTTCGCGAATGCGGCGCACGGCGTTTTCTCCGCGGAAAAGCAGCATCATAACCCGCTCCCGCAAACCGGTAACGGGATCCGGCGCGAGGTTTTCCTTCACGTAGTCGCGGATCAGTTCCTGGATCTTTCGGTCCTGCGGATCAGCTTCCGTGACGATGTTTTGGGCATACTCGTCAATCAGGGCCTGGCTAGGAGCAAACATTTGCGCGCCCGCCAAATCGAGAGAAGTCCGCGTTAACAACCGGGCCAGAACGCCCCCCGTGCGCGACTTGTAAATCGTATACGGGTTGATAATCACGTAACTGAGTTCTTCTGCCATAAAGGGTAATGACCGTAAGGCTTGCGACACCAAGGGTCAAACGGAAAACATTGACTTGGAGGGTAAGCCTCCAGCCTGACCCTAACTTCCACCCCTCGTTTTCATTTGGGACGCGAGAAAGCCTGCCTTCTTCCTTTCCGCGTCTACCCGCCATCAATCCAGCCGTTTTAACAGGAAGACATGAAAACATGAAGGGACCAAGATAAATTCAGGAGATTGGTCTTCAGCTTCTTCCTGTTTTCATGATTTCATGTTTTTCTGTTAAAATTCTTTCGCATTTGCTCTTCCCACCACGCCCGATATCCGGGCGACATTTCCTCCGGAGCCACCGTCACAATTTCGGGACACTCGTAGGAATGGAGCCGCCGGACCAACTCGGCCAGTGCCTCGAATTGTTCCGCGGAGCTCTTGATGACCAGCATGACCTCCGATGCGGTTTCCAGCTTCCCCTGCCACCAGTAATGCGATTCCACGCCCGAAATGAGATTCACGCAGGCGGCGAGATGTTGATCCAAAATAGCCTGAGCGAGATTCCGCGCTTCTTCCATGCTCGACGCAGTCACAAAAATGAGACGCGGTGTGAAGGGCATATTTTTAATGTAGCGGCGGTCTGTGACCGTCGTCAATTTTGGAGGGTCAGCCTGACCCATTTTAATTAGGGACAAGCCGGAGGTTGTCCCTCCAGGGTCACGCCGCCTTCCGCACGATCTGCCGTAAGACGTAGGGGAGAATCCCGCCGTGCTGGTAGTAATCAACTTCGATGGGCGTGTCGATGCGCACAACGAGCGGCACGAGTTCGACCTTACCGTCGGCGCGCTTGATCTCGAGGTTCACGGTCTGGCGCGGCTTGATGGCATCGGTCAGGCCCTTGAGCGAGTAGACCTCGGTGCCGTCGAGCTTGAGGCTCGCCGCGTTCACGCCCTCGGCGAAGCAGAGCGGCAGCACGCCCATGCCGACGAGATTGCTGCGGTGGATGCGTTCGAAGCTTTGCGCGATGACCGCCTTGACGCCGAGGAGCCGCGTGCCCTTGGCCGCCCAGTCGCGCGAGCTGCCCGTGCCATATTCCTGCCCCGCGATGATGACCAGCGGCATGCCCGTCTTCTGGTATTTGATCGCGGCGTCGTAAATGCTCATCTGCTCGCCGGAGGGCTGGTATTTGGTCACGCCGCCTTCCACGCCCGGTACCATGAGATTCTTGATGCGGACATTGGCGAACGTGCCGCGGGTCATGACCCGGTCGTTACCGCGACGCGCGCCGTAACTGTTGAATTCCTCCGGCTTCACGCCTTGTTCCAGCAGATAGGCGCCCGCGGGCGAATTCTTCTTAAAGCTGCCGGCGGGCGAGATGTGATCCGTCGTGACCGAATCGCCAAAGATGCCAAGCGGACGCGCGCCGACGATCTCCGTGATGTGACCCGGTTCCATCGAGAAATTCTCGAAGAAGGGCGGCTCCTGGATGTAGGTGCTCGATTCGTTCCACGAATAGGTTTCGCCGGTCGAGCCGGCAATATTGTTCCAGGCCGGGTTCTGCTCGGCGAAATCGCTGTAGAGCTTGCGGAAGGTTTCCGGCTTGAGCGCGCCTTGCATCTCGGTCTTGATTTCCTGGAGCGTGGGCCAGATTTCCCTGAGAAAAACCGGCTTGCCGTCCTTGCCCGTGCCGAGCGGTTCGGTGTTGAGGTCAATGTCGACCTTGCCCGCCAGCGCGAAGGCGACGACCAGCGGCGGCGACATGAGGAAATTGGCCTTGATGCTCGGATGAACGCGCGCCTCAAAATTGCGGTTGCCGGAGAGGACGCTCGCCGCGACAAGATCGCTCTTGGTGATGGCCTCGTCGATGATCGGATTGAGCGGGCCCGAGTTGCCGATGCAGGTCGTGCAACCGTAGCCGACGATCTGGAAGCCGAGCTTGTCGAGGTAAGGCTGCAGGCCGGTCTTGTCGAGGTAATCGCTGACAACGCGGGAGCCGGGCGCGAGCGAAGTCTTCACCGCGCGATTCACGGTCAAGCCGCGCTCGACCGCCTTCTTCGCGAGGAGTCCCGCCGCCAGCATGACCGAGGGATTGCTGGTATTCGTGCAACTCGTGATCGCCGCGATGAGCACGCTGCCGTGCTTGATATCGACATCGGTTGCGGAACGTGTTCCGTTCACTGTTACCTTCGCGTGAGCGCCCTCCGCGCCCTTCTTGCCAAAGCCGTTTTCGGTCACGGCCTTTTCAAGCGCGGCGAGGAACTTCGCCTTCAGGTCCGGCAGCGAAATGCGGTCCTGCGGACGCTTCGGGCCAGCCACGCTCGGCTGGACATCGGCGAGGTTCAGTTCTAGATCGGAGCTGTAAATAATGCCGTCAGCCTTGGTCGGAATTCCGAAAAGTTTCTGCGCCTTGAAATAGCTCTCGAACGCCTCGACCTGCTCCTTCGTGCGACCGGTGGCCTTGAGGTAATTGACCGATTCGGCATCGACCGGAAAGTAGCCCATGGTCGCACCGTACTCGGGGGCCATGTTCGCGATGGTCGCGCGGTCGGGCAACGGCAGGGACGCCGCGCCCGGGCCGTAGAACTCGACGAACTTGCCGACGACCTTCTGCTTGCGGAGCATCTCGGTGACGTGCAGCGCGAGATCGGTCGCGGTGACGCCTTCCCGCAGCGCGCCGGTCATGTGGACGCCAACGACTTCCGGCGTGAGGAAATAGACCGGCTGGCCCAACATGCCCGCCTCGGCCTCGATGCCGCCCACGCCCCAGCCGACGATGCCAAGGCCGTTGATCATGGTGGTGTGGGAGTCTGTACCGACGAGCGTGTCGGGATAGTAAACCGTCTGGCCGTCGATCGTGGCGGAGAGGACGCCTTTGGCCAGGTATTCGAGGTTGACCTGGTGGACGATGCCGATGCCGGGCGGCACGACCTTGAAGGTCTCGAACGCCTGCTGGCCCCACTTGAGAAATTCGTACCGTTCGCGGTTGCGGGTGAACTCGAATTCGAGATTGCGGATCATCGCGTCCGCCGTACCCGCGACATCGACCTGCACGGAGTGGTCCACAACGAGATCGACCGGCACGAGCGGCTCGATCAGCTTCGGATTTTTATGCAGCTTCTGCACAGCGTGACGCATCGCGGCAAGATCGACCAGGAGCGGAACGCCGGTGAAATCCTGAAGAACGATGCGCGCGACAACGAAGGGGATTTCGTCGGAGACGGGCTTCTTCGCGTTCCAGTTGGCCAGTGTGCGAATGTCGTTTTCGCTGACCCGCTTTCCATCAAAATTACGCAGCACCGCCTCGAGGACAATGCGGATGCTCACGGGCAATTTGGAGACCGACCCCACACCCGCATCTTCTAGCGCGGGCAGAGAATAGTATGTTATTTTTTGACCAGACTGGGTGGTTGTGGAACGAAGCGAGTTGAAAAGCGTGTGAAGTGCCATATATTTGAAGTGTGAGTAATATGGCGTGGAACAAGCACGCTTCAAGCCGCAACCTTCCGCAAATGGGATGCGGGAGGGGAAGATATAGTTGTCGAGGCGTTGGGACGACAGCGGAATTCGCAACTTCTGCGCGAAGTTGGCATCCTTTAGGCTTGGACAAGGCTAGAACAAATAACCAGAAAGGAAATACGTCCTGATGAAAACAGCCGACATGATGGTCGACTTCATTCGAACTCACAAAAACGCGTTCCGCCTCGCGGATCAGCGCGTCACCAAGGTGCAACAAAGCCGGTATGAACGCCGGAAAATCCGCGCCTTCCTCCGCCTGGGAGACTGGCTCGCGGAAGCCTGATTAGTGCCACGCACGGCAGCATAATCGCCGCTCACGTTCCTGCCTGCGTACGAAGGCAAGGATGTGACGCCAAGGATGGCGGTATTTAAAAAAACATTTTGCGCAACTCTTGCAAGGTTGCGTTATCGGTCGACGGCCATCCCTACTTCACCGCGGCAATCTCGGCTTCTTCGGTGAGGACGTTGGCGCCGTGCTGGAGTTCGACCATGCGGCGATAAGCGCCATCGGGAATGGCCATGAGTTCGTCATGCGAGCCGGTTTCGCGAACGGCGCCATCCCTTAGCATGACGATGGCATCGGCGTTGCGGATGGTGGAGAGTCGGTGGGCGATGACGAAGCAGGTGCGGCCCTTCATCAATTCCTCGAGTGCCTGCTGCACAAGCCGTTCGCTTTCGGCGTCGAGGGCGCTGGTGGCCTCGTCGAGAATGAGGATGGAGGGGTCCTTGAGCAACGCGCGGGCGATGGCGATGCGCTGGCGCTGGCCGCCGGAGACCTTGACGCCCCGCTCACCGACGAGGGTCGCATAGCCTTCGGGGAACTCGGCGATAAAGTCGTGGGCGTTGGCGCGGCGCGCGGCAGCTTCGATTTCTGGCTGGGCAGCTCCCGGCCTTCCATAGGCAATATTTTCTGCAATCGATCCCCCGAAAAGAAGCACTTCCTGCGGCACGAGCGCCATCTGGCTGCGCAATTCGTGGAGGCCGTAATCGGTGGCAGCGCGGCCATCGAAAAGAATTCGGCCCTGCTGCGGATCATAGAAACGGAGCAGGAGCGACGCGATGGTCGATTTACCCGCGCCGCTCGGTCCGACCAGGGCTACGACTTTGCCCGCCTGCGCGGAGAAGCTAAGATGCTTGAGCACCTCGGATTCCGGTCGTGCTGGATAGGCGAAGGTGACGCGATCAAAATTAACATCGCCGCGGAAGCGCGCGACGCGGGTCGCGACCTCCAGCGGCTCGGCCGGTTCGCCGAGGAGTTCACGCACGCGCTGGGTCGCGCCGATGGAGCGCTGGAGATTGCTGTAGAGATCGGCAAAGCTGCCGATCGATCCGCCGATGAAGATGGTGTAGAACGTGAATCCCAAAAGATCACCGGCCTTTAACTTGCCATCGAGCAGAAGAGTCGTGCCATACCAAAGAACGATGGTGATGGCTGTGAAAATCGCGAAAATGATGAAGGCGACCAGCATGGCACGGGCCTTCGCGCCATGGCGAACCGAGTTCAAAAAGCGGGTAATGCGCGTCTCGTAACGTTTCTGCTCGAAGAGTTCGTTGCAAAAGGCCTTCACGTTGGCGATGCCCTGGAACGCCTCCGCGACGACGTTGGCCGATTGGGCCAGTTCATCCTGCGTAACACGGGAGCGCTTGCCCACCATGCGACCGATCAGGATCGCGCCGATGATCGTCGGCGGGAAGCAGGTGAGCATCACGCCGGTCAAGTGCGGCGAGATGTAAACCATCAGCGCGATGCTGCCGACCATAATGATGCTCTGGCGGAGAAATTGCGGAATGGCCATGATGAAAGCATCCTGCAATTGCGTCAGGTCCGCGAACATGCGGCTGGTCAACTCGCCCACCTGTTGCTGGCCAAAAAAGGTCATGGGCATTTCGGTCAAATGATTGAAAAGCGCCTTGCGCAGATCAGACAACCCGAATTCGCCGACGGTGTTGAAGAGCAGCGATTGGAAATAGGACATGATCGCCTGGACCAGGAGAATGGCGACCATAAGAGAGGCTAACCGGAACGCCTCTTCATGCGTCGTGCTGTTAATGAGATGCATGGCCAGGTAGGGGAAGAAAAGTCCAAAGACGCTGGAGCCGACAAGCATGATCAGGCCCACCATCAGCTTCCCCCGATAAGGCCGCAGATAGGCGTAGAGGCTGAACATCTGCGCGAGGGTCTCGCGGGTGACTTTTATCTTGGGTGGCGCAGTGGGGGATTCGGATTCGGAGTTACGAGGCATGATGGAAAACTTTAATGTTAGCGGGTTCTCGGAGGAATGCAAAGAAGCGTCGGCGCGGGGTAGTGTATCAGTTTGAAACCCCAAGGGGGCGTCCTAATCTCAGCCCAGGGCAACGCCATGGGAAAACGTTTCGGGTCAGAAATAGCCCTGAAAGGGCGACCTAACTTTTAAAGCGCCTCTTCAGGGCTTGGTTTTTTTGCTATCCTATTCCCAGGGTGTTGCCCTGGGCTGGAATGGGTCGTCCCGTTGGGGCTACTGATATTTATCGCGTTGTGTTTAAATTCAAAATGACACACTACTCGTCGCGGGCCTCTTTTTAAGGGCTGCCTCTCCCGGCGACAACCGCCTTCTACTTCGTCGCGGGCCTCGTATCGCTGACGCAACGAAAGCCGATCCCGTAGTCCTTAAATCCCGGCACCTCATCGGTATTGCGATGCGTCAGCACCGCATGTTCCTCGGAGTTGGTCTTGAAATTCGCGCCGCGGATCACTGCAACCTTCACCGATTGGAGTTTGCTGCTTGGGACAATATTATCCGTCCATTCACTGACGTTGCCTGCCATGCCATAGACGCCATAGGGGCTTCTGTCATCGGACATCTGATCCACGGCTTGGTAAACATGCACAGGCACGCTCGACCGGGCCATCCCAGGAGACGGTACCGAGGTATTGGCCTTGGGCAGAAACGCATTTCCCCATGGATAAAGGAATCCGTTCGGGCCTCGGGCCGCTTTCTCCCACTCGTGTTCGTCGGGCAGCCGTTTGCCGGCCCACTTGGCGTAAGCCTCCGCGTCGTACCAATCGACGTTAAACACCGGATCGTCCAGGGTGAGCATTACCTTGTTGTAGGGCTGATGGTATTTGATGCATTTGAAAATGGTGCCCCAATCCTTGGGCTCATGATCCGTTGGCTTGTCCGCGGATTGGGCGGGATTTCGCCAGGCGGAATCGTCGCCATTCTTTGCCCGGATAGCGCGAAGGAATTTAAGATATTGTCCGAAGGTCACCTCGTACTTATCGATATAGTAGGTGTGATCCAGCGTGGCGGCGTCGCTCTGATAGATATAGGAGCCGGCCGGAATTTCGATCATTTCATTGAACTCGTGGGATGGCGGGTCGAGCCTCGAATAAAGAACAAGGCCAACCACCAGAACGATGATGCTGAACGCTGTTAGCATGACGTATTGATTACGCTTTTGTTTGCGGCGCGCGATCTGGATGGCCTGTTGCGCGATTTTATGCTCCTGAGATACTTCGATGTCACGCTCCGGGGCCAGATTATTATCAATGGCCTGGGCTTCGCTCACCACCTGGGCCAGCGGAACCGGGCCGGCGCGAAGTCGGGCGAGCAATTTGCGCACGCTATCGGGAACTTCATCGGACGAAGGCAGGAGGGCCTCCACGGCGTGGCCAAGAGCAGAGAGATCCGACAGACCGG
>Ga0316231_1004396_pt1 | contig 11727 bp, 11 predicted proteins | sample TBH18027metaG_FD_206002 | JGI IMG/M metagenome (GOLD analysis project Ga0316231, IMG submission 206002) | Freshwater microbial communities from Trout Bog Lake, Wisconsin, USA - TBH18027 | ecosystem: Environmental > Aquatic > Freshwater > Lake > Hypolimnion/Profundal zone | place: USA: Wisconsin...
CATTTGAAATTCCGTTTGGTCTGCTCCAGCACCTCGACGGTGCGGCGCAAGGCGCCAATGAGATCCAGCTTCTGCAAGTCGGTTTCGGCATGGCCCAGCCGCTGCCAGGTTTCCGCGGAGCTTTCCAGTTCCGCCAGTTGCAGGATGACCTGGCGGAGGGTGAGGCGCAAATAATCCGCCAGCGCGGGCTCGTCCGCGCGGGTCGCGGTGTGCCGCAATCTGCCCGCCAGCATTTCCAGTTGGGCATCCCATTCCCGCAATCCGGCCCGGCTTTGCTGAATCAGCCGCGCCCGGCGATAATTGGTGATGGCTTCCTGCAAAAGCCGGTTGAGGTCGGCAAAATCCGGCGGCTTGACGAGATACGCCGTGACCGCCAAACGCACAGAACGCGCGGCGGTTTCCACCGTTGGGTTTCCGGTAAGCAAAAAAACCGGCAGGCCGGCGGCGACTTGCGGCACCTGCTCAATCAATTCCAAGCCGGCGTTGCCCGGCATATGAATGTCCGCAATCATCGCCTCAAAGTTGCTGGCCTGCAGCGCCGCCCGGGCCGCCCCGGCGTGAGCCACGCTGGTGCACTCATATTGGTGGCGTTCGAGCCATTGCACCAGCCCGGCACGAAATAATTCGTCGTCGTCGGCCACGAGAATTTTTCCGCGCCCGGCCGACTCGTGGTTTGCTACTGGAACATCCATCATTAAATTCTATGGGGGTTCGCCATCCCGTCCGGCGCCATTAGCGCTTCATGAATTGCCTGCAGCAAGACGGAGGATGAGATCGGCTTCACGATCAGATCGCGCAGGCCGAGGGAGCGGACTTTTTCCTGGTTCCAAGTGCCGCTAAAACCCGAAATGAGCAACACGGGAATTTCCGGGCGGACCACCAGAATCTCCCTGCCTAATTCCACTCCCGTCAGACCGGGCATGTTCAAGTCCGCCAAAACCACATCAAAGGAGGCCGGCTCGCGCAAAAAGTGTTCCAGCGCAAACAGCGGCTCGGTGTAGGTGGTCACCCGATAATTGAATTTTTTCAGAATGCCCTCGGCCGCCAGGCAAAGTGCGGGTTCGTCATCCACATAAAGCACCCGTTGCCCCGAGCCGGCTGGCAAATCAAGACGGGAATCAACCTTGGTTTCCAAAGCAGCCAAATGCAGAGGGAAAAACAACTGGAACACCGTGCCGCACCCTGGCTGGCTCGCCACTTGTATCGCCCCCTCATGATCCTGCATGATGCCATGCACTACTGACAGCCCCAGACCGGTGCCTTCCCCAGGGCCTTTGGTGGTGAAAAACGGCTCGAAAATGCGGCTTAACGTCGCGGCATCCATGCCGTGTCCGTTATCACTGACGGTCAGCCTCACATATTTTCCCGGCCGCAAATCAGGCTGGGTATGGGCCAGCGCTTCGTCCACCTGCGTCTCATCCAATCGCACTTCCAACCGGCCGTTTTGTCCGCGCATGGCGTGCGCCGCATTGGTGCAAAGATTGACCAGAACTTGATGAATCTGCGTCGTGTCCGCCAGCACCGTACCGGCGTCCGGACGGATGTCGGAGCCAACTTCGATTGAGGCCGGCAGCGTCGATCCCATCAGCTTGAGCACTTCCTTTACGATGGGCTGGAGGAGTACCACCCGGCGCTCCACCTTGTTTTGCCGACTGAAGGAGAGAATTTGTTGCACCAGGCCTTTTGCCCGGTCACCAGCCTTTAATACTTGCTTGAGACAATCTTGCACCGCCTGGTTGTCACCGGCATCCAATCTCGCCAATTCCGTAAAGGCAATAATGGCACCGAGAATATTGTTAAAGTCATGAGCGATGCCACCGGCCAAGGTGCCGATCGCTTCCATCTTTTGGGACTGGCGAAGCTGTATTTCCAGCTTGTTCCGTTCACGCATCATGGCCTCGATGCGTTTAACCGCCACGATGCGATCGTGGTGCTCTGGCAGAGGCGTGCCGGTATCCATGTGGATGAAATACCTGACCGCGCAGCAATCGTCTAGCAGAAATCACAATTGGAGAAACCACAATTGAAGGGACGAGCTTTCAGCCCTCAGTGACTGGGTTGGGCGAAACCTTGGACCGTTGGCGCAGGCAAGTAGGGGCCGGGCCTTGGACCCGGTTCTGACCTGGGTTTGCTTTGCTTATTTCGGGCTCTCCCATCCAGCCCGCAGCTCAGCCGGCGTGGCCCCGCGCGCGCGCAGTTGCCGCAGGCTCAAGGCGTCATGCCGCTTGGCCAACCGCTGGCCGGCGTCATCGCACAGCAATTCACAGTGGAAAAAATCCGGCGGCCTCAAGCCCAGCGCGCGATAGAGCAGGAGCTGCCGGGCCGTGCTGAGCAGCAAATCCGCGCCGCGCACGACCTCGGTGATGCCCATGGCGGCGTCATCCGCCACACAGGCCAGTTGATACGCCGGCACGCCGTCGCCGCGCCACACCACAAAATCCCCAAAATCCCGGCCGGCGACAAATCGCTGTTCGCCGAAATGGCCATCGTGGAACGAAATCGCCTCGCCATCCGGGACGCGGAATCGCCAACTCGATTTCCGATTTCCGATTTCCGATTTCCGATTTTGGCGGCAGGTACCCGGATAAATCACCCCCTCCTCACCCAGGTGCGGCGCGGTGACGGCGGCTTGGATGTCCTTGCGCGAACAGACGCAGGGATAGATGAAATTTCCGGTGCGCAATTGGTCCAGCGCGCCCCGGTAAACTTCCATCCGTTCGCTCTGGTTGTATGGAGCGTGCGCCCCGCCCACATCCGGACCTTCGCTCCAAGCGAAACCGAACCATCGCAAGTCCTCGAGCATGGCTTCGACAAACTCCATTTTGAAGCGCGCGGCATCCAAGTCTTCGTTGCGCAAGATGAGCGTGCCGCCGCGGGCGAGGGCGCGCTCCTGAGCCCGCCAGAAAGTGCGCGCATGGCCGAGGTGCAAATAGCCCGTCGGCGAAGGCGCGAGGCGTCCGCGATAAGGATTGGCGGGATTCATCGGGCCGGATTCATGGATTCATGGATTGGTGAATTTTCCAAGCGGGTCCGCCCACCCATTGGAGCGCCGGGCACCGCCCCGGCTCGTTTCAACCTGGATGTCAAAACAGGCCTAGTCAGGAGACCTGCCTTGGCTTGGCAGCTACAGCGAGGCAAGCCGGCGCTCCAATCGCAATGATCGCCTGCCAGGCTTGCCGCAGTGTCAATTTGGTTTTGCTTTCCCATAATGGCCGCTGGAATCACAGTCGGCGCGACCAAGGCTAGCAGAATTCAAAGAACTGTCACGTTGGCGGCGATACCAAGGCAGAGTTGCTGCGGGTCACAGACCCGCGCTCCGAAGCGCCGTTTTCGGAGCGCGGCGCTGTGAGCCGCAGCCGCATCCACGCTTAAAGCGGCGTCCAAGATATCGCAAACGAGGCCTGCTTGTCGGAGCGGCTGTGGCTGCCAGCGTAACGCCCGAAGGCAAAGCAAGACGCTGGCAGGCTCGCCGCCGGCGCTCCACTTTGGTTTGACCGACCCGGCTTTTGTTGCTAAAAGATGCGCGTGATTTTTCGCGCGCCGCCACTTTTATGATCAAGACCAAACGCCCCAAATTTTCCAGGATTTTGCTCAAGCTCAGCGGCGAGGCGCTCGGCGGCGAGGGAGCCAGCGGCATCAATCCCAATGCGGTGCAGAGCATGGCCGAACAGATCTGTGAAGTGCGCGACCTCGGCGTTCAAGTGGTCGTGGTGGTGGGCGGCGGAAACATCTTCCGCGGACTCAGCGGCAGCAAACGCGGCGTGGAACGCGCCACCGGCGATTACATGGGCATGCTGGCCACCGTCATCAATTCGCTGGCCCTGCAGGACGCGCTGGAGAAGCTCGGCGCACCCACGAGAGTGCAAAGCGCCATCGCCATGTCCCAGGTCGCCGAACCATTCATCCGCCGCCGCGCGGTGCGCCACCTGGAAAAAAACCGTATCGTCATCTTCGGCGGCGGCACGGGCAATCCCTATTTTTCCACCGACACCGCCGCCGCCTTGCGCGCCAATGAAATCGGAGCCGAAGTGATCCTGAAAGCCACCAAGGTGGATGGCATTTACGACAGCGACCCGAAAAAGAATCCCGAAGCGAAACGCTATACCCGGATTTCCTACCTGGACGCGCTGCAACAACGGCTGGAAGTCATGGACTCCACCGCCTTTTCATTGTGCATGGACAACCAGATGCCCATCATCGTTTTCGACTTCTTCCGGCCGCACAATCTCCGCCGCGTCGTACTCGGTGAGCAGGTTGGAACGCTGGTCACGGGTTAGGCAGCTGGGGAAAATCAGCCTGGATCATCCTCATCCTCGCTTTTTCTTGTGAGGATGAGCATGAGTTGGCGATCTCTGGACGCCCCGTCCTTTTCCCCGTTGCTTTTTCCCGCAAATGGGACGACATAGAAGTTTGGATGACCTTTGTCTCGCGCCAAGATGCCGGTTGCAAGCTGGGCCTCCGGTTGCTGGAACTGGGGCTGGAGGTTGATCTGGTTGCCGGTCTGCCGCGCGGCGGAATCGTCGTGGCGGCGGAGGTGGCGGACCTGCTTCACCGCCCGCTCGAGGTGATCGTCGTGCGCAAAATCGGTCATCCGTGGCACCGCGAATTTGCCGTGGGCGCGCTCGCCGAAGGGGAGGTGCTGGTACTAGACGAAAATGTGATCTCAGCTTTTCCCCTCGCCGCGGCAGAACTGGCCGCCGTGATCACGGAGGAAACCGGGCGGCTGCAGAAATACCTCCTGAAATTCCAGCCGGAACAGAAAACCGATTTCGCCGGCCGCCGGGTGCTGTTGGTGGACGACGGTCTGGCCACCGGCGCCACCGCCGAGGCTGCGGTCCAAGCCGCCCGCAAAAAGCAAGCGCGGCACATCACCCTGGCTGCGCCGGTGGTATCCACCAGCGCTTCGGAACGACTGACCCGGTGCGCCGACCGGGTGGTCGCCTATCTGACCGACCCACGCTTCGAGGCGGTGGGGCAGTATTACCAACAATTCTCCCCAACATCTGACGAGGAAGTGCTTGCCTTGCTGCGCCACCAGCACGCAAATTATGGCCATGCGGCGTAAAAAGAATCGCCACAGTAAACCAGCCGCCACCGAATCATCATGCCCGAATTGCCGGAAGTTGAAATTCTCGCCCGCCATCTGCGTCCCCTGCTTCACGGCCGGACCATCCGCGCGGTGGAAATCCGCCGCCCGGAGGTTTTGGAACCGACTTCCGCCGCCCATTTCAAGCGACGCTTGCGCGGAGCGAAATTTCTGAGCCTGCGGCGGCGCGGAAAATACCTCCTCTTCGAACTGCGTCAGCGAGGCTCCCGCGTTCCATTCACATTGCTCGGTCACCTCGGCATGACCGGCCGCATGTTTCTCGCGCCCAAGCAGGCAGACCGGCCCAAACATGCCGCCGTCATCCTCCAGCTTGGCGCCCGCGACTTCATTTACGACGATCCCCGCTATTTCGGGCGGCTGACGCTGGACACCAGCCCGGTGAAAAGGCTGGGGCCGGAACCGCTGGAAGATTCCTTCACACCGGAGTTGTTGGCACGGGAATTGAAACGCTCGCGCCAGGCGATCAAGGTTAAATTGCTCGACCAGTCACTGGTGGCCGGCATTGGCAACATCTACGCGAGCGAAGCTCTCTTTCGCGCTGGTCTTTCGCCGCGCCGGGCCTCGAACCGGCTCACGCGAGCGCAGGTGGCGAAACTCTGGCGGGCTATTCGCGAGGTGTTGGCGTCCGCCATCGAGTGCGGCAGCACCATCCCCTTGAATTTCAGCGTCCACGCATCCGGCGGGCTGTTTTATTATGGCAGCGCCCTGGGCAGCGAGGATTCTTACAACGAACGACTGCGCGTTTATGACCGGCACGGCCAGCCTTGTTGGCGGTGCCGCACCCCCCTCAAACGGATTGTGCAGGCCGCGCGCAGCACTTTTTTCTGCCCCCGCTGCCAAAAAACCTGACAAATGAAATTGACGTGAGACCCACAGGATTGTAGATTTTTCGTCCGTTTACGTTCCAGAGCAGTTCAATGGCTCAGTCCCGACCCGTCGGGATTAACCGTGTGGCATGTGGAACCAACATTTGCGATCCAGAGTAGCTCAATGGTAGAGCACGCGGCTGTTAACCGTGTGGTTGTAGGTTCGAGTCCTACCTCTGGAGCCAAATTTGTTGAGGAAATTGAAGATTCTGCAGTCTGTTGCACAGAATTTGCACAAAGAAAGCCCCGAAATCCAGACAAGCGCGTGACTTTCCCCGTCACAGCCGAGCATTACGATTAGCGGGCCAAAATCTACCGACCCGCCAACGGATTCCCCTTCTACCGCATCGCCTTCAAGCTCGACGGACGCCGCCGGATGCTGACTTCGCCACCTACAGCGAGGCCAAAGCCGCGGCAGAAGCCAAGGTCAAGGAACTGCACAAAGGTCAGAAGTCCGCCGGGCTGACGGCAAAGCAGGCCCAGGACGCCCTCGACATTCTCCGCAAACTCGACACCCGCTGGCAGTAAACCGGCCGACCAGGCGGCCTGCTCCGCCGTCATCCCCGCCGGCCCTGCCGGCGCTGAGAATGCCGGGAAAGAGGCAATCTTCATGGATTTCTTCGTTCTCGCCCTGGAGGATTATGAGAGTTCCAAGAATAGCACCAACATCGAGGTGCCCGACCTGCTGGCAGAAATCGAAATTGTCCAACGCTTCCAAGAGGAAATCAGGCAAATTGCGGAACACAAGTGGAACAAATCCCAGGAAGCCGGCCGTGACATCGGCCGCAAGCAAGCCATTGAAGATTGGCTCCAAAAGCACCAGGCCCTCTGGTTTGAGGCCAAGGAGCGAATCGCCAAGGAACCGGCCGGTGGATAACGAAACCCATCGCTTATCAATTTCATTTCCTATCGTTGCCGGGAACACATGCAAAGACTTCCGAGGACAACTGCCGCGTGGCCACTGACTGACGACCGCAAGCCACTCGACCACGCTCAATTTACGTCCACCCATTCCAGGCTCGCCGTCGCCAGGGCCATTTTGGAACATACGCTGGCCCGCACTTGTGTCCTCGGCACCACCCTTGCCCGAACATGCCGCCGTGCTCGATGGCAACACGCCATTTTATTTCCTCATGGAATTTGCTACCGAATCCGTTCGCGAGTTTAAAGAATCACCAACGCTAGCCGTTCCTCCCGTCGGCGCTCCGAAAATGAAAAAATGGCCGGATCTGTTTCCGCCCGTTGCATCAGCTCAATCTGACGCGGCCCATGGAACCTAAATTGACATTACCCGCCTTTGGCGAAATCGAGCCTGAGCGCATTCTCGCCACCGACGATCTCTTTGCCGTCGTGCGTGGTAAATTCCCAATCTCACCCGGGCACGCGTTGATCATTGCTCGCCGCCCCGTGGCTCGATTCCAGGACCTCAATAACATCGAGAAGTCCCGCTTGCTCCATTGGATCGAATGGACCCAGCAAAAACTCGCCACAACACTCACTCCGCCGCCGGACGCTTTTAATTTTGGTCTCAATGACGTCCCCGCCGCCGGCCAAACCATGCCGCAACGTCATTTCCACATCATCCCACGCTACGCTGGCGACGTTGCCGATCCCCGCGGCGGCATCCGCCACGTTATCCTATCAAAAGCTTGCTACTGCGAAGCATGACCATCCCGGCGTCACCGCGCCGACACTTGTGCGCGTGCCTTGCACGAAGTATCGGCCCGCTTCCGCCCGCACCGCTCGCCGGACTCGCCGATGGCGTGCAAGTTGACGTGACCAAGACCGCGCAGGAGGCGGGAATCAAATTCCCGTTGTTCCTGACCCGCACCGTTTATGACGCTTATGTGACCGTGCCGCCGGACGTGACCGGCCAGGATGAAGCTGGCCGGTTGTGGGACGTGGTCTGGATGACCAGGTTTGCGATCTTGCGCGCTCGCCCAGATGTTGAAACACCAAGCCGCCCAGACGATGACCGGCGACGGCCACGGCATTTGACACCACCACCGCGTCCGGCAGCACCCTACCGGGCGCAACTTTTTTGCTGCGTAACACCCTTTGATGATCGTTTCGCGCCTCCACCAATTTCTGGAGCTACGCGCACCAGGCTGCGCCAAAGGGCATGGCCCTCTGGACACCACACACTTTCATCTCTGCGCGATTAACGCCTCTTGGATCGTTTTGACCGGCAGGAACAATTCCAGTTCGTTGGACGGCATCGCCACAAACCCGAATTGCTCATAATAGCGTTTGGCTGCCTGATCTTTGGCATCCACGAACAGACCGATCCCGCCCGCCAAGTTGAAAATCTCGATGAATTTCCCCATGGCCGCCACCAGCAGCGTTTTTCCGATCCCTTGCCGTTGATTGGTTTTGGCCACCGCCAGCCGTCCCAGCCGCACGCCTGCCACATCGCGTGGCAGTTTCTTGGCTTCCTGCGGCGTCAGCGACTCCGATTTGATCTGACAGATGTTGAGCGAGAAGAAACCCACAATGGGTTTGGGCGCGGCAGCGGCCTCGTCCACCAGCACAAAGGTCCGCGAGATTCCGCGTTCCGCGTGTTGCCGCGCGGTCTGCTTGAGAAACAAATTTAGCGGCTCACTTCCGCAGTCGAATCCATCCCGGTCGTGAGTCTTCGCCAGCAGTTCGATTCTATGCACGCACCGTGCCTTGGTAGGTTTTGACCGCATCTTTCAGCCGCTTGTTCGGCTTCGGCGGATGGTCCAGCAACGCCAAAATCTTGTACGCGTCCTTCTGCGAAAGCCGGATGAGGGACTCGCGTTCAATCACGCGCTGCGCCTCGACATACGCCGTTTGCACCACGAATTGGTTGACCGTGGCGCCCAACAGCTCCGCCGCCTGCTCCAGCGTGTCGCGCACGTTGTCAGAAACGCGGGCGGTGATCCGCTTGCGCGGCTCGTCTAAAACTTGTTCCATGCCTACATGGTGCCACTTTGGCACCAGAGTGTCAATGCCGTATTCAACCGCCATCTGTTCGTAAAGATTGGAAATTCGCCATCACGAAAAAGGCTCTGGCAGTGCCAGAAGAACTGCCAGAAGAAAGCAGGAGGAAGCCGGAAAAAATATGGTCGAATTACGTCAAATGGTTTTTGAAAACCCTTGTAAAATAAGGGTGTTCTTAAATTGAAATGGGTCGAGTCCTACCTCTGGAGCCAATGCCCTTCAAATCCGAATTTCCAGAACTGTGAGCCGGGTCAAACCGGCTTTTCCGCCTTGGTCAATCTCCTATGACCTTAAACGCGGGGCATTCCATAGCCGAAGGCGTTGAGGGCAACGCCAGCGTCTTTTTCAGGTCGTCCGCGTTGCGGAGATTCAGCACCTCACGGAGGCCTGGATTGAGATTCGCGATCTCGTATCGGTTCATAGGGAGAGATTAGTCAACCGCGCGCAAAGTTCAATTCTCATCCAGTAAGTTCCTCGCTCAGCACGAACCCAGTTTCCTGGTTTCACTTGATGAGCTTGGCTGCCGAGTTGGTTTGGCAACTCTGCAGTGATCCGAAGCCGATGCTCGAGAACGAGACGATTTCTGTTGGATCCGCTGCTATTTTGGCTCCCACTTTCATTGTGCTCGTATGGGCACGGAAGACACCGTGCAAACTTGCAGACCAGAAAGTTAGCTAGCCGCACTGGAGCCATCGCCGATTTTTACCGTCGGCTCCGATTCGCGGTTAATGTCCCGAATCCGAAGATGGTTCAGGTTTGGAATCGGGGGAATTTGGGGCGCATGATGGCCACGGTGTTGATGTTGGTGAGTTTGACCTGGTCAATGGGCAAAGCGAGTTCGCCGGTTCGATAGACGGCCCAGTCGCCAATGAACGGCGAGCGGGGCGGGAACTGGAGGCGGTAAAAAACAAGGGTGCAGAGAGGAGAGGGGAGAGGGGACTATGTTGACGCGGCCGGCCATGAGGTAGTCGCACGCAGTCACACGCCAGCCGAACGTGATGGGTTCTTGTGGTTTCCATGAACCGGCACTCAATGCCGTGGGCGTGGCGGATGAATAGCGCCAGCGCGCTGCCTTCCCAACTCACGTCGGCTAGCGAGCCGGTGCCGTTCAGCTTCTGGCCCAGGCACACGCTGATGGTTTCGGTTCGGATGGTGCAACGCGTGCCCGCTCGCAAGAGGGGTGGCGAGGATGAGGATGAGGATGATGCCCTAAACCCAATCCCCCCAAGCCCAAAGTCACAAATCCGTGATGGGCTGGTGGCGCGGCACGAGGACTTTCATCATTCCCCACGCGACCAAATAGCTCAAGGCACAGATGAAAAACATGATCAGGTAGGCGGTCTGGGGCGTTTCCTTGTATTTGTCGGTGAGGATGCCGGCGATCAACTGCACAATGACGCCGCCCAAGCCGCCCGCCATGGCGCCGATGCCGGTGACGGACCCCACAGCCGCTTTGGGAAACATGTCGGAGACGGTCGTGAACATATTGGCCGACCAAGCCTGATGGGCAGCGGCGCCAATACAGATGACCGCAACCGCGTAATACTTGGCCATGTTGCCAAAATGGCTGACGTCGCCAAAATATTGGGTAGTCAGCACCACCAAGGGGCAGAGTGCGATCAGGAACATGGCCGTCATGCGGGCCCGGTACACGGGCATGCCCCGTTTCATCAGGGTCATCGGAACACTGCCGCCGTACACGCTGCCCACAATCGAGACGCCATAGACAATGAACGTGGGCCACATGGTGTCATGGATTTTCATGTGGAACTGCTTCACCAAATAATCCGGCAGCCAGAACAGGTAAAACCACCAGATGCCATCGGTCATCAATTTGCCGACAAAAAAGGACCAGGTTTGGCGATGCCCCAGCAAACCGGGGCTGCCGGGATTGCCAAATTTGCCCGGCCCGGAGGAACCGGCGCCGAATCCGGGAATGACGGTGGCGAGCACGGCCAAGGCCACGGGGACCAGGTAAATTCGGTTTTCAAATCCGTAAACACTCACCGAGACCAAGGCGGCGACTACGGGCAGGACGTAGGTCAAGGCCAGCCAGCCGGTCCGGTTCAGATCGTGCCAGCGCCGGACATGCAAGGCCAGGCTGGCGGCCAGGGCCACCAGCACGGTCGCGGCGAAAAACAGGAGCGACCGCCGGTTCTGGAGCACCGCCGGCCCGACAATTTTTTCGGTGGTAAAATAAATGAAGACACACAAAATGAGGATCATGATGGTCATGCCCCAAAAGGCGGAACGCGGAACCCGGCCGGCAAAAGCAAAGATATTGACGGCCGGCTTTTTTGCGGGCTTGTCCAGCGGCTGGACCTCGTCCTTGTCGCTATGGATATAGTCGTATTCGGCCTTGGACAAGCGCCGGCTTTGGCTGGGCGTGTCGTAGAGCCAGAACCAGAAGATCAGCCAGATAAAGCCGACCACGCCGGTGATGATAAACGACAACTTCCACCCCAGCTCGTTGCCGAAATACGTGAGGCACCAAGGAACGAAGAGGGCGGCGAGCATGGCGCCGAAATTTGAGCCGCTGTTGAAGATGCCGGTGGCCAGCGCGCGTTCCCGCTTGGGAAACCATTCGGCCACAGTCTTGATGGAGGCCGGGAAATTGCCGGCTTCACCAACCCCAAAGGCGCTGCGCACCAGCACGTGCATGTTGACCAACCGCCCGACGAAGGCGTTGAGGATGCCGAATAACGACCATACGATCAGGGACAGCGACAGGCCCATTTTGGTGCCAATCCGGTCAATGACCCACCCGGCCAGCATCGTCATGCCCGCGTA
>Ga0316231_1004397_pt1 | contig 11726 bp, 8 predicted proteins | sample TBH18027metaG_FD_206002 | JGI IMG/M metagenome (GOLD analysis project Ga0316231, IMG submission 206002) | Freshwater microbial communities from Trout Bog Lake, Wisconsin, USA - TBH18027 | ecosystem: Environmental > Aquatic > Freshwater > Lake > Hypolimnion/Profundal zone | place: USA: Wisconsin...
CGCGCGCTGGCGCTCACGCCCGCACTCGCCGGCCAGATTCCCGCCAGCGTCTGGCGGACCGACTGGGTTGTCGATTCGCTGGCCGTCGGGACTGGCGCAGCCGCGCTCAAGTATCTCGCCGCCTACGTCTACAAGACGGCGCTCTCCAGCGCGCGCATCCTCACCGCCGACGAGCGCGGTGTAACGTTTCGGTTCCGGCGCAGCGACGACGGCAGTTGGCAGACGCTGACACTGGCGCCGCAGGAGTTTCTGCGGCGGTTCCTCCAGCATGTGTTGCCACGCGGATTTCAGCGGGTTCGATCCTATGGCTGGCTGGCCCCGGCGGCCAAAGCGAAATGGCAGCGGATAGAAGCCTTGCTGGATTGGCACCGGCCCGCCCCGCCGCCGCCGCAACCATTGCCGGCGCCCACCTGTCCGCACTGTCAGAAACCGCTGGTGCCGGTCGAACGCTTGCCGCGGGCCCCGCCTGCGTGGCCGAAGCCACTTCGGCGCGGCGAAGGCCCGCCATGACTACGCAAACTCTCTTGCGCTCGGTTCCAACTCGATCCCAGCCAGCCGCTGGCGGGGTGACAACGCCGCGGTGTTGCCGGCGCGGGCGGGCGCGGGTCAAAAGCGGTAGCGCCGACTCGCTCCTGCGCTGGAAATACCGAGAGCAGCCTGCGCAGAGCGACATCTATCGGACGCGAGAGAAGGTTCCGATGAGACAAGCCGCAAGCTGACCAACGCTCCGCGACCACCATCCCGCGAAAGCAATCCCCACGTAGTTCGGCGGGCTCGTTCAACCACGCATAGCATCGGAGCTACGCTCCGCTCCGTCCGATGCTATGCCTTGTCCGTTGGCACTTTCCAAATCGTTGAGCCCTGCCAACCGCAGGGCTTTGACCAACCGGTCTTGCAGTACCCCGTTCATCCGTTCCACACGCCCCTTGGCTTGGGGGTTGTTCGCCAGAATTAGGTTCACTCCCAACTGCGCCATCGCCCGCCCAAACTGCGGTTGCCGGTCCTGCCCGGCAAGTTGCTCCGCAATGCGCGGTTGACCTTCGCAGCGGTAGATGCTGTCCCGATCCACATACAGACTACCCGGCACGCCGTGGTGGCGGACCCAACCCGCCAACATCGCGTAGCTGGCGCGCGTGGTTTCGGCCTCGAAAAACCGCGCCCGCAGCCGGTTCGTCGCGTCGTCGACCATGACCATCAGCACACACTTGCCACGCCGCCCTTCAAACCAGTCATGCTGCGACCCGTCCAGTGGCACCATGGCCCCAAAACACGGTTGGCGCTCCCGCCATTGCCGATGCTTTTGCCGCCTCCGCCGCAGGGTGCGTTTCCCCGCCGCCAGTAACCACCGCCGCACAGTGTCGTGATCCACGACGATCCCCGCCTGCGCCAACTCCTCAGCCAACAGCGTCGGACCGAAATCCGCATAGCGTTCCTCGGTCGCACGGGCCAGCACTTGGGTGCGCACGGCGGACGGCTTGCACCGCAGTCCTGGCTGGCCGCGCAGCCGATGCACCAAACCAGCATCACCTTCGGCTTGATACCGCCGCCAGATGCGCTTGGTTTGCCGATAGCCCAACCCCAGCAGTTGCGCCGCCTGCACCTGCGTCAATTCCTGCTGCTGCACGCCAGCCATGATTGTCATCCGTTCGCGTTCGTGTCGACTCATTGTCAGTGTCTCCATATCCGAGACAGGATGGCGACCGCCAGCCCGTCCCGATAGGGACATTTCTATTAAGTTAGAATGGGGACATTCTCATTAAGTCGCGACACTGCCGGCGCAGAAAGATTGACTCGCACTTGTTAAATTCGGACACTGCCGTTAGGGCCACGACTTGAAAAGGAAATCAGCATGCTTATAACTGGGCAAGCGCGCGGGTGTCGATTTATCCGGCAGGCCATGGTGCCAATGCGCGACAGTGTGCGGTTGGCGGCCACGATTTTTCTGCCTGCGGCCGAAGGCCGGTACCCGGTCGTCCTGCAACGTAATCCGTACAACCGGCTGGGCAACCTCGATGACGGTGAGATCTGGGCGCGCAACGGTTATGTTTATATTTCGCAGGACACGCGGGGCCGGTATGACTCGGAAGGCGAGTTCGACCCGTTCACGCAGGAAATCCACGATACGCCGGACACCATTGCGTGGATTCGTCAGCAACCGTGGTGTGACGGTCGCGTCGGTCAGATGGGGCCATCATACCTGTCGTGGGTGCAAACGCTGGGGATTGCGCGCGGCGATGGCGCCGTGCCGGATGCGATCGTGCCGACGTTCGCGCCGTGCGGTGGGTGGCAGCGGGGTTTTTATGCGGGCGGGCCGGTCAGTTTGTTCCTGACATTTGGGTGGTACTGCTTCGATGTTGGGTCACGCACCAATAATGGCGACGCGTTGCGAGTTTTTGATGTCGCCAAACTTTGTCGCTGCCTGCCGCTTCGGACCTTGGACACCGCCTGCGGAGCCGGGGAGAGCCGTCTGTGGCGCGAAATCATGGATCATCCCACGCAGGATTCGTTCTGGGACAAGTACAGCATCCTTGACCGGTTTGACCGCTTCACCATGCCGACGTTACACATTGCCGGCTGGTATGACTATTATCCCGCCGAGATGATTGCGAATTGGCAGAAGATGTTTGCGGTCAACCCACACCAACGGATTCTGATCGGTCCCTGGGGACATCATCACGGCCTCGAGCCCACGCCCGACGGCCATCGGGCGGTCGACTTCGGCCCGGAATCCGGGCACGACCCGCTCCGGGTTTACCTCGCGTGGTTTAACCGCGTGTTCAAAGACCAACCGGCTCCTGACGGTTTGGGCGCTCGGCCAATTCGCCTGTTTGTGATGGGCCGCAACCAGTGGCGCGACGAAGACGAATGGCCGTTGGCGCGCACGCGGTTTACGAATTATTTTCTCCACAGCACCGGCCGCCTCAATCTGGTCCGGCCGAAGTCCGAACCGCCCGACCGGTATGATTACGATCCCGCGAATCCGGTTCCGACCCGTGGCGGGAACCATTCGATCGGCCCGTGGAATGACGCCTACAAGGACTTGATTTGGTGTGGGCCTTGCGACCAGCGTCCGAACGAAGCGCGCCCGGATGTGTTGGTCTATACGACCGAACAGCTACCGGCCGATTTGGAAGTGACCGGGCCAGTCACGCTCCGGTTGTGGGCGGCGTCGAGCGCGCGGGACACGGATTTTGTTGGGCGGCTCGTGGACGTTCATCCTGATGGCCGCGCGATTAACATCACAGAAGGCGTGGTCCGGGCGCGGTTCCGACTGGGTAATTCGACGCGACCGGAGTTGATTGAGCCGGGCGCGGTGTTGGAGTACACGCTTGATCTCCAAGTCACCAGCGGCGTCTTTTTAAAAGGCCACGCAATCCGGTTGGAAGTCACCAGCAGCAATTTCCCGCTCTGGGATCGCAATCTGAATACCGGCGAGAATCCCAACACGAGCACCGCAATGCAGGTCGCCCGACAATCCATTTGGCACGATGCCGCGCATCCATCACATCTCGTCTTGCCGGTGATCCCGTAACGGATCGAGTTTTGAACTGGTGCCAGTTAAGACGAGCCGAGCGATTCGATCACGCTGATCAAGGGCATGAACATCGCAATGACGATCGTGCCGACAACCACCGCCAGGAAGACAATCATGATTGGTTCTAGCATGGATGTGAGCGCGGCCACGGCGTTGTCGACCTCATCGTCATACACGTCCGCAATCTTCATCAGCATGTCTGGTAACGCGCCGGTTTCTTCGCCGACGTCCACCATGCTGACCACCATTGGCGGGAACACTTTCGTGGCTTGCAGTGGTTGCACAATCCGCTCGCCTTCCTTGACCGAGTCATGGACCCGGCCCACGGCATCCGCGATCACCGCGTTGCCGGAGGTTTCGCGCACGATGTTGAGCGCCTGGAGAATCGGCACGCCGCTGGCGATGAGGGTGCCGAGCGTGCGGGTGAAGCGGGCGATGCCCACGCGTTGCAGCAGGGGGCCGAACACCGGCATGTGCAACTTGAGGTTGTCCAGCACATACCGGCCTTTTTTGGTTTTGCCGGCCATATTGATGGTGATCACCAAGCCGGCAATCAGGCACACGACCAAGAGCGCCTGATGTTGGATCAGATTGCTGACGCCAATTACGAATTGGGTTAACGGCGGGAGCGGTTTGCCACCCAGCAGGTCACGGAAGATTTCTTGGAATTTGGGCACGATCACGATCATCAAAAAGGTCAGAATCGCCCCGGCGACGAAGACGACCACCGACGGATACACCATTGCCGACACGACCTTGTTTTTAATTTTTTGCGCTTTTTCCTGAAAGTCGGCCAGACGCGACAGCGTCACGTCCAATACGCCGCCCGCCTCACCGGCGCGCACCATGTTGACGTACAGCCGGTTGAAAATCTTCGGGTGTTGGGCGAGCGCCTCACTAAAGGTGCTACCGGCCTCAACCGATTCAGCGATCGCGGAAATGGCGCGGCGGAGTCCCGGATTTTTCTCTCCCTTGCGCAAAACGTCCAACCCGCGCAAGAGCGGCAGGCCGGCATCAATCAGCGTGGCCAACTGGCGCGTGAACGCCGTCATCACCTTGGATTTCACCTTGTTGCCGCCAAAGCTCCGCGACGCGAGTGTTTTGCGAGTGCCGGCGCGGGCCGGCGTCGCAGCCGCAGCCGCGGCCGACTTGCTGCTGCGCTTCTCCTTGCCACCCTCGGCGATATCGGTCGGGAAATAGCCCATCTCGCGGATGCGGCCGTGCGCCGTCGCCTGATTCTCGGCCTCCACGACGCCGGTTACTTCCTTGCCCTTGGCATCCATCGCCACGTAATCAAATTTTGGCATATCTGAAACTCCTCCGTGTCAACTAGGTGTATTTCAACACTTCTTCCACCGTGGTTTCGCCATTCAAAATACTGCGTACCCCGTCGTCCCGCAACGGCTGCATTCCCAATTCCAGTGCCTTGGCGCGAATCACCCCAGCCGGGGCGCGGATGTTGATCAGTTCGCGCACAGCTTCCGAAACAATCAGCAATTCAAACAAACCTTTGCGGCCCTTGTAGCCGGTTTCATTGCATTCCACGCACCCCTTGCCATAGTAAAACGGGCGGTCTTGCACGTCGGCCCGGCTCAACCCGATTTCCGCCAAGACCGCGTCAGTCGGTTCATACGCGACCTTGCACCGCTTGCAGATCGTGCGGACGAGCCGTTGCGCCAGAATCGCTTCGAGGGTCGAGGAAATGAGGAATGGTTCGACGCCCATGTCGATCATGCGCGTGACGGCGCCGGGCGCGTCGTTGGTGTGGAGCGTGGTGAACACCAAATGGCCGGTCAGCGACGCCTGAATGGAAATCTGCGCGGTTTCGAGGTCGCGCATTTCACCGACCATGATAATGTCCGGGTCCTGCCGGAGAAACGCGCGCAACGCGCGGGCAAACGTCATGCCAATCGCGTCGTTGACCGGCACCTGCATGATACCTTCGATATCATATTCGACCGGGTCCTCGGCGGTCAGGAGCTTGAGATCGATGGTATTAATGCGCTTTAGGCAGGAATACAGTGTCGTCGTCTTGCCGGACCCGGTCGGGCCGGTCACGATGATGATGCCGTTTGGAATCCGGATCAATTCGGCTAGGTTTTCGTGGATGGTTGGGGGCAGGCCGAGGCTTTCCAGCTCCAGATTGACCACGGTCCGGTCGAGCACGCGGAGCACGACCGATTCGCCGTATTGCGTCGGCAGAGTGGAGACGCGCAAGTCCACTTGCCGGCCGGCGACTGGCAATTGAATGCGCCCGTCTTGTGGCAATCGGCGTTCGGCAATGTTCAGGTTTGACATGACCTTGATGCGCGAAATTACCGGCGTGGCCAAATGTTTCGGCGGCGGTGCCATTTCATACAGCGCGCCATCAACCCGGTACCGGATTTTGAATTCATCCTCGAACGGCTCAAAATGGATGTCGCTGGCGCGATCTTGAATCGCTTGGAACAAAATCAAATTTACAAAGCGAACGATGGGTGCCTGGCTCGCCAGTTCTTCCAGGGCCGCCACGCCTTGCGCCCCGCCTTTCTCGGCAGTCGCGACGATGTCGGACTCGGCGAGTTGCTTCTCCATGTCCTGCAAAACGTCTTTGAGCGAGCCGCTTTCTTCGCTGTAATACCGGGCGATGACGTTTTCGATTTGCTTCGGCGGCGCGAGGGCGAGATGCACATCCTTGCCGAGGACGAACGTCAGTTCTTCCGCGAGGTGCGGATTGTACGGGTCGAGCACGGCGACCGTGATGGAGTTGCCGGTCGCGGCAATCGGGACGGCGCCGTACATGCGCGCTGCGCTGGAGGGCATCGCGCGCAGCACGGCCGGCGGCAACTCGGTGTTCTCCAGCTGAATGAAATCCATGTTCAAGTGCGACGCGAGGGCTTGGAGCAATTGCTCTTCGGTCATCAGCCCGAAGTCCACGATGATCTGCGACAACGGCTTGCCGGTGCGCTCGTGTTCCTCTTGAATCTCCGCCAACTGAGCGTCGCTGATCAAGCCGCGCTCGCGCAGCAATTCGTTTAGGATGGCGCCTTCGCTTTCAAACATAAGGTTACCGCTTCCGCCCGGACTGCTCTTCTTGCATTTTCGCCTGAATGGCTTGCGGGTCTTGGGCCTTGGTGATCAAATCGCCGTAGGTGATCAGGCCACGTTCATAAAGCGCCATTAAATTCGCGTCCAACGTCACCATGCCGAACTTCGCGCCGGTCTGAATATCTGACGTGATGCGAAACGTCTTGTTGTCGCGAATCAGGGCCTGAATGGAGGGAGTCGAAACCATGATTTCAAAACAGGCCACGCGGCCTTTGCCATCCGGCTTGACCAACAACAACTGCGAGATCACCGCGATAATTGACGATGCCAATTGCGTCCGAATTTGCTCCTGCTGGCTGGTCGGGAACGCATCCACGATTCGATCCACCGTGCGCGCCGCGCCAGTCGTGTGCAAAGTCGCAAACACCAAGTGACCGGTTTCTGCCGCCGTGACAGCCGCTTCCATCGTCGGCAGGTCGCGCATTTCGCCAACGAGAATTACATCGGGATCTTGCCGGAGACCACGGCGAATTGCTTCGGCAAAGTCCGGCACGTCCACACCGATTTCGCGTTGGGTCACGATGCTTTTCTTATGCGGGTGGTAGTATTCGATGGGGTCTTCGACGGTGATGATGTGGGCGTCGCGTTCCTCGTTGATCACGTTCAGCATGGATGCCAGCGTCGTGGTCTTACCGGAGCCGGTCGGGCCGGTCACCAAAATCAAGCCGCGCGGGCGAAACAGCAAATCCTTGATCGACGGCGGCAAACCGATCTTCTCCAGCGTCAGCAACTTATTGGGAATCTGGCGCAGCACCAGTCCGATGTGACCTTTTTCCTTGAAAACGCTGACGCGAAACCGGGCCTGATCGCCAAAGGCAAAGCCGAAATCCGTTCCACCGTGTTCGCGGATCTTCTGGAGGTGGGCCTCGGAGGTGATGGCCTTCATCAACTCCTCCGTATCTTCCGGTTGCAACGCCGGCATGTCCATCTGCACGAGCGCACCATGCAACCGGATGACTGGCGCGACCCCGACCCGGATGTGCAAATCCGAGCCGCCTTCATCCACCATGCTCTGCAACAAATCATCCATTGCCACGGTCATACTCATTAATTCCTAATTCTGGTCGCCTGACGTGATCGAAATGACTTCCTCCGGTGTGGTGACGCCGGCCATGATTTTTCGCAGGCCATCCTCGCGGAGCGTGCGCATGCCCAATTCGCGGGCCTGCGTCCGCAGGACATTGGACGGGACGCGTTCGTAAATCAGCCGCCGCATTTCCTCGTCCACGAAAAAGATCTCGTAAATCCCGGTCCGGCCCCGGTACCCGGTCCGGGAACAATCTGTGCAGCCGCGCCCCTTGTAGATGGTCGTCTTCCCCAGCTCCGCCGGGTCAATGTTCAACGTCTTCATTTCGTAGTCGGTCGGCGTGTACGGCTCCTTGCATTTCGAGCAGACGCGCCGGATCAGGCGTTGCGCCATGATCGCCCGCGTCGCGGATGCGACCAAAAACGGTTTCACGCCGATGTCAATCAACCGCGTGACCGCCGATGGCGCATCGTTGGTGTGCAGTGTGGAGAACACCAAGTGACCGGTCAGTGCCGACTGCACGGCGATATTGGCGGTTTCCAAATCGCGAATTTCACCGATCATGATGATGTTCGGTGCTTGCCGCAGAATCGCCCGCAACGCCATGGCGAAGGTCAGGTTGATGTCGGCGTTGACCTGCACCTGATTGATGCCGGAAAGTTGGTACTCAACCGGATCTTCAACGGTGATGATTTTCCGGTCGGGCTTGTTGATGGAATTGAGGCAGGAGTACAGCGTCGTGGTCTTGCCGGAACCGGTCGGGCCGGTCACCAGAAAAATTCCATCCGCCGAGGTGATGATTTTGTTCATCAGCTCTTGCTGATCGGAGAAGAACCCCAAATCGCCCAACCCGAGCAGCAAGCTGCTCTTGTCGAGAATACGCATTACGACACTCTCGCCGTGATTCGTCGGCAAGGCCGACACGCGCAAGTCGAGGGTCCGGCCCATGACCGGAATCTGGATGCGCCCGTCCTGCGGGACGCGTTTCTCGGAGATCATCATGTTCGACATGATTTTCAACCGGCTGATGATGGTCGGTTGCAACCGCTTCGGCGGGCTGTCCACCTCATGCAACACACCGTCAATGCGATAGCGGACGCGCAGCCGTTTCTCCAGCGGCTCGATGTGAATATCGCTCGCCCGGTCCCGGTAGGCCTGCATGATAATCAACTGCACAAGCTTGATGATGGGCGCATCGGATTCGGTTTCGCTGGAGGACTCCTCGAGTTTGACGCTGGTGGCCGGTTTGCCCTGCGTGCCGAGGTCAATCTCGCCCTCGGTAATGTCCTGCAACATGTTTTCGACGGTGTCATCGGTCGTGCCGTAATACCGGGACAGCGACGCCTCGATTTCCGCCAGGGTGGCCACGACCGGCTCGACATTGATCTTGAGGATGTACCGCAGGCTGTCCACGGTATCCACGTCCATCGGATCACTGACCGCAACCGTGAGGGTGGTGTCGTGTTTGTAGACCGGGACGATTTTGTACCGGCGGGCCACATGGCGGGGCACCATCGCAATCACTTCATCAGGAACCCGGTAATCCGCCAGCTGAATAAAATCCATGCCGAACTGGCCGGCCATGGCCTTTGAGACGTCCGCGTCCGTGATCTTGCCGCTTTTGAGCAACGCACCCAACAGGCCCACCCCGCCGAGTTTGGTCAGCTCGCGTGCCTTGAGGATGTCATCCTGCGTGGCAAGGCCGACGTCGTGAAGTATTTGGACTACATATTCGTCTTGGGCTGGCATATCCTTCTTGCGATGGCTTCGGCCACTCTACTTGGCGCCGCAACGCTCGTCAAGAGCTGCCGTGTGCGGGTTAGACTTTGTCACGGAAGAAATCAATCGTCTTGGCCAGGCCCTCCGCCAACTGCACCTGCGGTTCCCAACCGAGCAGCTGGCGGGCGCGGGTGATGTCGGGACGGCGTTGTTTGGGATCGTCTTGTGGCAGCGGCCGGTAGGTCAGTTGACTCGGGCTGCCGGTCAGCTTGATAATCAGCTTCGCGAATTCCAGAATTGTGAACTCGGTCGGGTTGCCGATGTTGACCGGTTCGTGGCCGGCGCTTTGCGACAGTCGGTAGATGCCGTCGATCAGGTCGCTGCAATAACAGAAGCTACGGGTTTGCTGGCCTTCACCGAACACCGTGAGCGGCTCGCCTTTTAAGGCCTGGCCGATGAATGCCGGGACCACCCGGCCATCGCGCAGGCGCATCCGCGGACCGTAGGTGTTGAAGATGCGGACAATCTTCGTGTCCACTTTATGATACCGGTGATAGGCCATTGTCAGGGCTTCGGCAAACCGCTTGGCTTCGTCGTACACGCCGCGCGGGCCGATGGGATTGACATTGCCCCAGTAGTCTTCGGTCTGCGGATGCTGGAGCGGGTCGCCATAACATTCGCTCGTCGAGGCGAGGAGAAACTTCGCGCCCTTGTCCTTCGCGAGGCCGAGGCTGTTGAGCGTGCCGAGCGAGCCGACCTTGAGGGTTTGAATCGGCAGTTCGAGGTAATCAATCGGACTGGCTGGTGAGGCAAAATGAAAAACGTAGTCCACCGGTCCGGCCAGGTAAATGAAGTTGGTGACGTTGTGTTTGATAAACTCGAACTTGGGGTTGCCGGCCAGGTGCGCGATGTTATCAGTGTTACCGGTCAGCAGGTTGTCGAGGACGATGACCCGGTGGCCGGCGGCCAGCAACCGGTCACTGAGATGCGAACCGAGGAAACCGGCGCCGCCGGTCACAACAGAAGTTGGAGTTGAGTTGGTCATGGGATAGCCGGGTTGGTTAATTCGGAACCACTTGGGGATAGAAATCTTGAATGAAATGGCGGACTTGTTGCATGGCCTCGTCCTGGCCGGCGTGTGGATCCGTGGCCGCGCGGCTCGCGGGGATGACAATGTCGAACAGAAAATAGGCCCACCGTTGATTGCGGCCGTGCAGCACCCGATCCACCGTCGTCCACCAAATGCGCTGCCAATGATATGGCGTCGTGCGCCCCTTGCCCACAAACCAGTACACAAACACCACGCACATCTGCGCCTCCTTACCATCCTTCAACGAGATTGTTTTAACGGAATTGATCCGCGCCACCCGCAAAATGCCGTGCGGTCCGGCCGGCGTCTCAATACGCTCGGTTTGCGCCGCGTCCAGTTTCCAGCCTTGGCCAGTCAGGCACACTTCGGGCCGGTGGATGCTGGTGACATCGCGACCAGCCAACACGACCGTGCAGAAAAGGGATCCGCCAGTCGCGTTCGTGTAGGCGCGGCGCGCACCATCGGTATCCGGCGGCAAGACGCTGCGTTCGTCGTCGGTCAGCCGGGTCTGCTCGCCGCCACGCCACGCGCCGACCACATCCGGCATGAACGGTCGGTCATTCAGCAGCCGGATGCCGGGCTCGGAGATGTGTTTTACATCCGCCGTCAATCTGGTCAAAACAATCCCGGCCACCAGAATGGCGACGACAACAACCAGTTGCCGGAGCCCGGGACCACTGGCAGGGGGAGTTGCCGGGGTATCGCTCATAAGATCGATCGGACCGGCAATGTGACCGGTGGTGTGGGCGAATTGCTGTCGAACCTTCTCACGATTGAATACTTTAGTTAGCGTGGCGGTCAAAGTCAAACATCTGCGCACCCCGCCGCGGTTGGGCTGTGGGCGTCACGCTTGATAGCCGGCTGCGACCCGGCAATACTTCTCCGCCCAATGCCGGATGCCGGCGCGCTCGGTCGTGCCCAACCGGCTGATGACTTTGGCCGGCGTGCCGTACACGAGCGACCCCGGCGGGACTTGCAGCCCGTGCGTCAGTAACGCCCCGGCGCCGATGATGCTTTGGTCGCCTACCACCACCCCATCCATCACAATCGCGCCCATGCCCACCAACACCTCATCCCCAATTGTGCAGGCGTGCAGCACGGCCCGGTGCCCGACGGTCACGTAGTTGCCGACGCTGCACCCAAAATCATCGGCGACGTGGCAAATGCTCAGGTCCTGGATGTTCGTGTGGTGGCCGATGACCACCCCGTTGATGTCGCCGCGCAACACCGAGCCGAACCAGATGCTCGACTGTTCGCCGACGGTCACG
>Ga0316231_1004398_pt1 | contig 11723 bp, 10 predicted proteins | sample TBH18027metaG_FD_206002 | JGI IMG/M metagenome (GOLD analysis project Ga0316231, IMG submission 206002) | Freshwater microbial communities from Trout Bog Lake, Wisconsin, USA - TBH18027 | ecosystem: Environmental > Aquatic > Freshwater > Lake > Hypolimnion/Profundal zone | place: USA: Wisconsin...
GCAGTTGACGCAAATAACAGCGTCTTGCTGAACGGATTTCCCACAGGAAGGGCAGTTTCCTGACGAAGATTTCGACAATGATTCTTGTTGCGGTTTCCGCAAACGGAAATCCGCCTTTTCGGCAAAGCGACCGGTTCCGATAACCTCGATTTCTTTTTTGCAGGCGGGGCATTGAACCAACTGCCCTGCCTTTTCGTTGGGGACGACGAATCGTTTTTTGCACATTCCCCCGGGACAGATCAACGAGATACCAATGGTTGAGGCATCGGGCTGAGACGGTGCATCGACGCTTGCTCCGGTGGAAGACCCGCAGGCAATACAATACCTTACGCCTTGCGGAAGTTGTTTTCCGCAGGAGGGGCAGACTGCGCAGGTGGTTTCCTGAGCGACAGGAGGCTGCGCCTGTTTTTGTGCCTGACCTCCGCAAGTAATGCAATGCGTTACGCCTTGCGGAAGTTTTTTCCCGCAGGAGGGGCAGTTCAATGACGGCGGAACAATCAGTTTTTCATTGCACCCCGGGCATTGAACTGTCATGCCAGCCCCCGCCTCCTCAATCGTCAGCGATTGTTTGCAATGGGGACAATTGAATTCGATGTCGGGCATTCGTCAGCCTTGACGGGAAAATTATCAGTTCGGTGCTTGAATGACAATCCGGGAAAATCCCCCGCGATCCCGCCGCGCATCAACCCGCCAATTCAACCGCCTGAATCCAACCCACAGCCCCGCCCAGTTTCCCCGCCCAAATCTCCGGTACACTCACCCCTGCACTCACCCGACAGGGGCTAAATGCCCCAAAAGGGTGAGTGTTGGGAGCAGAGCAAAAGCCATCATTCCGCCCAAATCAAAAGGGCACAACCCGCCCATTCCAAGCCGTTTGTGCCCTTCAATAATTGGCGGGAGCGACGGGGCTCGAACCCGCAACCTCTGCCGTGACAGGGCAGCGCTCTAAACCAATTGAGCTACGCCCCCACACCAATTTCAGCACACTTAACTGGCCAGATGGTGGGCACTAAAGGACTCGAACCTTTGACCCTCTGCGTGTAAAGCAGATGCTCTAGCCAACTGAGCTAAGCGCCCAAGCGGCGTTACCTCTACCGTCAAAACCGCCCGTTGTCAACGCCCGGATTTTTGCCATTGTAAACAGGGTTGTTCTTTTTCCGTTCTTTGTGTATTGAATGAGCGGTTTCGCCCCATAAACCATCAATTATTGGAGTTTTGCCATGCCACTCAAATTGCGGGATAAATTTACGTTCGACCAACTCTCACTCGGCGAGGTGATGCTGCGGCTCGACCCCAGCGAGGGGCGCATCCGCACGGCGCGCGAATTCAAAGCCTGGGAAGGTGGCGGCGAATACAACGTCGCCCGCGGTCTTCGCAAATGCTTCGGCTTGAAAACCGCCGTCTGCACCGCGTTCGTGGACAACGAGGTCGGCCACCTCATTGAAGATTTCATCATGCAAGGCGGCGTCGCCACGGATTTCATGTTGTGGAAACCCGATGACGGCATCGGCCGGTCGGTCCGGAACGGGTTGAATTTTACCGAGCGCGGTTTCGGTATTCGCGGTGCGGTCGGCGTGCCGGATCGCGGCCACACCGCCGCCAGCCAACTCAAACCCGGCGATTTCAACTGGGACAAGATTTTTGGCGAACTCGGCGTGCGCTGGTTTCATACCGGTGGCATCTTCGCGGCCTTGAGCGAATCCACGGCAGCCCTGACCGTTGAGGCCGTCAAAGCCGCGGCGAAACATGGCACGATCGTCAGCTACGACTTGAATTACCGGCCAAGCCTCTGGAAGAGCATCGGCGGGCAGGCCAAAGCCCGGGCCGTCAATCGCGAGATCGCCAAATATGTGGACGTGATGATCGGCAACGAAGAAGATTTTACCGCCTGCCTCGGCTTTGAAGTCCAAGGCCTCGACCACAATCTTACCAAAATCGAAACCGACGCGTTCAAGCAGATGATCACGACGGCGGTCAGCGAGTTTAAAAACTTCAAAGTCGCCGCGACCACGCTCCGCTCCGTCATCACCGCGACGAAAAACGACTGGAGCGCGATCTGCTGGATGGACGGCAAATTCTACGAGAGCCGCAAATATCCCGGCCTCGAAATTCTCGACCGTGTCGGCGGCGGCGACAGTTTTGCCAGCGGACTCATTTACGGGTTCCTCAAGACCGGTGACCCACAACAAGCGGTGGACTACGGTGCGGCGCACGGCGCACTGGCGATGACCACGCCCGGCGACACCTCGATGGCCACCTGCAAGGAAGTCGAAAAGACCATAGGCGGCGGTAGTGCGCGCGTGCAGCGCTGACCGGTTACCGGCGGCTGTTGGCGCGCGCCAGCGTGTCGTACCGGTCAATTACGCACCGCACAAAGTCCCGTTTCGCCCGGTACGGGCCCGGGAAGAAACTGCCCTTGAACCCGGCAATGACCACGTTGCGCAATTCGCTCGGCGTCATTTTCAACTCGCGGACTGCGAGTCGTAATTCATCTGTCACCGTGGTGTGCGAGACCAACCGGTTATCGGTGCACAGGGAGATGGACAACTCGTGGTTGAGCATCGCCCGCAACGGGTGCTGGGCGAGGTGACGCATGCGCGGATGCGTTTGGGCGTTGCTGGTCAGGCAGACTTCGATGGTGATCCGTTGACTGGCGATATATTCGACGAGTTGATGGCAGTACGCGGCGCGGTTCGGGATGAGCGGGTCTTGAATCATCTGATGGGCGAACAGCCACGTGCCGTGCCCGATCCGATTGGCATAACAATCCGTAATCGCCTGGAAAATGGACTCCGGGCCGTACGCCTCGCCGGCATGGACGGTCTTTTTCAGGAAGTGCGAGTGGCAATATTGGAATGCCACGCGGTGATCTTCGGCCGGGTAGCCCGCTTCCGCGCCCGCCAGGTCGAAGCCGACAACCGGCAGTCCCTCGTCGCGCACCAATTGCACCGCCGCCCGTGCCAGTTCGATGGACGCTGTGGCGAACACCTGCTGGGCCGGAGCGTGCGGCAAGACCTGGAACAGTAGCCGGTAATACGACGACATCGCCGGCGTGAAGAATCGTAACGCGCATACGATGATGCCAAAATGAAACGGCACATCCGCGCCGCGCCGCACAGCGACGGAGTGGTTGTGGTGCCGTTGGGCGCGGTGCAAGCCCCGGTTAACGGCGCGGACAGTTTCCGCGAGACTCACCCGGTCGTGAATGTGCAGTTGCGGCGCATACCGCACTTCAATATAGCGGACGCCCTCCGCGAGGTTGTCCTCCGCCAACTCAAACGCGATCCGTTCGATGCTCTCAGTGTCACGCATCACGGCACAGGTGTGCGCGAACCCTTCCAAATATTCGGTCAGGTCGGCATACTTGTGCTTAAAGACCAGCCGCCGCAAGCCGGCCTCTGAATGGGCGGGTAATTTAATCCGGTGTTTTTTTGCCAGCTCGATCAGCGTCGGCAACCGCAGGGAGCCGTCGAGGTGCAGGTGGAGGTCGGTCTTCGGAATCTGCCGCAGAAAGTCATCGCTGATGTCAGCGTTCATGGACGAAAACTAGCACAAAAAACAAAACGGGGACACAGCGAACTGTGTCCCCGCTCGGATGATCAGTGTCCGATTATTTCTTCGCCAGGGCGCCCCGGACTTCGTCGAGGTGACCGGCGCTGCCGAGCACCTGGTTCTTGTGCGCGATCATTTTGGCGTATTCATCCATGAACGGCACGCCAACATCGCGGAGGTCGAACTTCTCGGGCTTGTCGCGGAAAAACTCGCGGTGGACGCGCGTCCAGACGAGCCGGCCGTCAGTGTCGATGTTGACTTTACACACGCCCATCTTGGCGGCCGGCAGGAACTGGTCTTCCGGCACGCCGCTGGAGTCCTTGATCTTGCCGCCGGCAGCATTGATGCGATCCACTTCGTCCTTCGGGACGCTGCTGCTGCCGTGCATGACCATCGGGAAACCGGGGAGTAGTTTCTGGATCTTCTCAATGACTTCAAAGTGGAGGCTGAACTTTTTGCCGGGTTCGGCCTTGAACTTGAATGCGCCGTGGCTGGTGCCGATGGCGACGGCAAGTGAATCGCAACCGGTGCGGTTGACGAAGACTTTGGCTTCGTCGGGGTCGGTTAGTTTAACGGAGCCGGTAATGTCCTCCTCAACGCCGCCGAGCTGGCCGAGTTCGGCTTCGACGCTGATGCCCTTGGCATGGGCGGCGTCAACGACGCGCTTGGTGATGGCGATGTTTTCCTCGAACTCGTGGTGGCTGGCGTCAATCATGACCGAGCTGTAGAACCCGCTCTTGATGCAATCGTAGCAGTTCTCCTCGTCCCCGTGGTCGAGATGCACCGCGAAGATGGCGTCGGGATAAATCTGGTCAGCGGCGCGGATCATCCCTTCCAAGAATCGCTTGTCGGAGTATTTCCGGGCGCCTTTGCTGATTTGGATGATGAAGGGCGCTTTGCTGGCGATGCACCCTTTGAACAGGCCGACGGTCTGTTCGAGATTGTTAATATTGTAGGCACCGATGGCGTACTTGCCATAGGCTTGTTTGAACAACTGGGCGGTGGTAACGATCATTTTTTATTCTCCTGATTACAACGGGGTGAGGCGCACACTACCGGAGAAGTTCGCCCCGGTCAAGCAAGAGCGCACACGCGCCAGGGTGGGGGTGTTACTGCGCCAGCAACCGTGCGAGACTGATAAAATCGTCGTTGCCCCAGCCGCGCGCCAAGCCAGCCTCGTACAGCTTGACCAACGCCTGCAATTGTGGCAGCGGCTGGTCCCCAGCCGATTCCAGCGCCAGGCGCAGATCTTTGGCCATGTGTTTCAGTGAAAACTGCGGCGCCCAATCGCCGGCGCGCAGTTTCGGTTCTTTGAGCGTCGCCAAGCCCGATTGCGCGACATTGAGCTTGAGGGCGCTGAAATACCGGTCATCAGAAATCCCGGCGGCGCGCGCGAATACCAGGCTCTCGCTCAGGGCCGCGGCGCTTAGCGCGATGTTCAGGTTCATCGCCAGCTTCAACGCCGCGGCGCTGCCGACCGGCCCGATGTATTCGATCGCGCGGCTCAACCGGGTGAGCACCGGTCGGGCGCGCTCCAAAACTTGCGGGTCGCCGCCGACATAAAACACCGTTTGCCGTTGTTCGGCAGCTGGCTTGCTGCCGGTAAATGGCGCTTCGAGGAACGCCGCCCCGGTTGCCTGCACCTGTTCAGCAAACCAGCATGAGGCCGCCGGCGAAATCGTGCTCGATTGGACCACGATCTGACCGGCCCGCAATGCCGGCACGATTTGGTCGAGGACCTGTTGCACGGCCGGCGGATCGGCCACAACGATGATGAGCAAATCCGCTTGCGCCGCCGCGGCGCGCGCGTCACCGGTATAAAACGGCACCGCCGGTTTCGGAGTCCGATTCCAACCGCGGACGGTATCGCCGTCGCGCTGCAGATTTTCGGCCCACACCCGGCCGATGATGCCCAAGCCAAACACGCCGATCTTCATAATTCCGGCAGCATACAAACCGGTTCCGCTGCCGGCAAGCCTGTGCTATTTTACGGCCATGCTCAACAATCAACGCGCCGCGCAAGTGCACCGGCTGTTCGCCCGCATTGCGCGCCGGTATGATTTGCTCAACGACGTGATGACGCTCGGCTGGCACCGGTATTGGAAACGCCGGCTGGTACAGCTGGCAGGTGGAGCTCGTGTTCGCCCAGACGGTGCCGTGGCGGATGACGCGGCCAATGGTCCGCGCGTGCTCGATTTGTGTTGTGGCACTGGCGATCTCGCGCAGCGGTTTCAGGGCCGGGTGATCGGCGTGGATTTCACTGCCGAGATGTTGCAAATCGCGCAAGCCCGTCAACCGACCGGCCACTGGCTGCGGGCCGACGCGTTACAGTTGCCCTTCCCAGACAATGCGTTTGAAGTAGTCAGCGTTGGCTACGGGTTGCGGAATCTGGCGGATCTCGAAGTCGGGGTGCGCGAGGCGTACCGGGTGTTGCGGCCGGGCGGCAAACTATTATCGCTCGATTTTGGGAAACCGGCGACGGCGTGGTGGCGCAGACTTTTTTTTGCGCATCTCCGGTTTCACCTGCCGTGGATGGGCCGGTGGTCGTGCGGCGATCCGGACGCGTACAACTACATTTTGGCATCGCTGGAACATTATCCGGCCCAGCGCGGCGTCCGGCAACTGATGGAAACGGTTGGTTACCGGGACTGCGGCTTCGAGGAGTTTTTCGGCGGCGCGATGGCAATCAACTTCGGCGTCAAGCCGCGTTGATTTGCCGGCGCAATTCCACGACGGCGCGGCCGGCTTCGGCCGGTAAGTCACCCCAATTCGCTTCGATGGAAATCGCGCCCCGGTATTTCACTTGATTCAGCGCTTTCAGGAACGGCCGGAAATCATCACCGGCCACACCGGGCGCGGTCCGTTTTTCTTTTTCGGCAACGTGAACATGCCGGAGCAGCGCGCCATGCCGGCGGATGTCATCAGGCGGCTGGCCGTCGCGGAGCATGTGGTAAAAATCGGCGAGCAGTTGGATGTTGGGATGATTGCAAGCGTCAACGAGCGTGGCGCCTTCCGGGACCGAGTTGATGAAGTTGCACTCGGCGCGATTAAGCGGCTCGACAACAACGGTGACGCCGTGTTGACCGGCCAGTGGGCCGAGTTCGCGGAGGAACGCGACAAATTGTTCTTCAGCTGTCGATTTGGAAAATCCGTCCGGGAGCTGGCGCGCGCCGCCGCTGCCGAAGACGATGATGTCGATGCCGGCCTGGTGGGCGCGCTGGAACGCGCGGCCGGCATAGCGCATGAGCCGGGGCAGGTCCACGACCGGACCGACGCATTTAAGCGCGGCCGGCAAGAAGCAGTTCGCCGCGCGGACCGGCACAGCCGCCGGTTGGACACTGAAGTCCGGCTGCTCCGGCTGGAGAAAATTTTGGACATTTGCCTCGACGAAATCCGCGCCGGCGGCTTTCAGGGCGGCGGCGTTGGCCAGGCCGGTACAGATGCCTATGGCGAGCATAACTTGGCGCTGATGTACTCGAAGCTTTGCCGGAGCGAGTCGAACGGATCGCCGGGGCAGGTGTCCTGTTCGACAATGAACCATTGGCAGCCGGAATTTTCCGCGGCGGCGACGATCTTGTTCCAGTTCAGATTGCCATTGCCGACTTCGGCGAACACGGTTTGATTGGTCGCGTTGACGGCGTAGTCTTTCATGTGCAACAACGGCAGCCGGCCCTTCAGCTTTTTGCACCACGCGACCGGATCGCCGCCGCCATTTTGGACCCAGTAGGTGTCCGGCTCGGCTTGGAGGTACTGCGGGTCGGTGTATTTGTAAATCCATTCCAAGGCCGGCTTGTTCCGGATCCGGCGAAATTCGATGTGGTGATTATGGTAGGTCAGCACCTGCCCGGCGGCGTGGAGGACTTTGCCGGCCGCGTTGAGCTTCGCGGCAAAATCTTTTATTTGGGCGAGCGTATCGAATTGAATGCCGGCCGGCCACGGATAAGCGGTGTATTTGCAGCCGAGCCTTTTGAGCTTGGCCACCACTTGGTCCGGCGTGTTCAGGATTTGGTCCGGCGCTTCGTGGGTGGCGCAGAGCGTTAATCCCTCACCGGCCAGCAGCCGGACGAGTTCCTCATCCGCGATCGGGCCAAGGCCGCTGGCTTGGACAGCGGTGTAGCCAATCGCGCGCACTTTTTTCAGGCTGGCGGCGATGTCGGCCGGTGTTTTGAGAAACTCCCGGAGTGTATACAGCTGCGCGGCGACTTGGGTGATTTTCATGTGTTGAATCCTTTCGTGAATTCGGCGGCGGAAGCGGTGCCGGGTTTGATTTCCTTTTTTGTGAACCGGGAGTTTTTGACGAGTTGTTTGAGGGTTCGGTGGTAGGCGGCGCCGTCGAGCGGCAGCTCAACGGTTTTATTCTTCAACGAAGAATAGAGCATCGCGTTGCCGAGTTCAACGGAGTTCAAGCCCTCGGCGGCCGGGGCGATTAGCGGCGTGCCGTCGAGGATGGCGTCGACAAAGTTTTGGACGATGGCGTTGTGCTGGCCGCCATGGTTGTCGCCGAGGGGGATCGGCGTGGTGGTGGTCGCCGGCGCATTGAAGAGTGTCGCGGTGGTGCGACTGAATTCCGTGGTGGGCATCGCATTGCGGGTGAAGGTGATGACGCCATTTTCGTAAACGAGCTTGCCGTTTTCACCGGCAATTTCAAGGCGATTGGTGCCGGGCGCTTCGCCGGTCGAGGTGATAAAGACCGCGGTTGCCCCGGTCGCGTATTCCATGTACGCGGTGACGTCGTCTTCGACTTCGATATTGTGGTACCGGCCCAGGCGGCAGGTGGCCCGGACCCGGCGCGGCAGGCCGAAAATCCATTGGAACAGATCGAGATTGTGCGGGCACTGGTTGAGGAGCACGCCCCCGCCTTCGCCGCCCCAGGTCGCCCGCCAGCCACCGGACGCGTAATACGCCTCGCTGCGGAACCAGTTCGTGATGATCCAGTTGATGCGGCGGATGGTGCCGAGTTCGCCGCCGCGGACCATTTCGCGGATTTTGATGTAATACGGATCGGTGCGTTGGTTGAACATCTCCGAGAACACGAGGTTGGTTCCCGCGTGGCCGGCGATGAAGCGTTCGCAGTCGGCTTTGTGGACGCCAAGCGGCTTTTCGGAGAGCACGTGGATGCCGGCCTTGAAGGCCGCCAGCCCAATGGTGGGATGCGCGTAGTGGGGCGTGGCGATGAGGATGGCATCAACCTTGCCGGACTTGAACAGTTTTTTGGCGGTGGTGAATTGCGGCAGAGCCGGGTAGTCCGTGAACCGCGCGGGATCAATGTCGCAGACGGCGCCGAGCACGCAGCGGTTGATTTTATTGGCCAAAAGCTGCTTGGCATGGGCCCCGCCCATGTTGCCAACGCCCACAATCCCGAGTCGGACTTGATTCATATTACTGATCCTTTACCAAATATGGTGCGACTTCGTCATGTTGTTTGTGCGCCGTGGTCTTTTTGAACTGGGAGGTGGCGCAGAGTTGGCGGAGCTGGTGCGCGAAGCCGGTGGCATCCAGCGGCAGAGTGATTGGTGCGTTGCGGAGGGACGACCACAACATCGCGTTGGCCAGTTCCACCGCGCCGATGCCTTCCGCGGCCGGGGCAATCAGCGCCTGCCCGTCCAGAATCGCGTCCACAAAATTCTGCAGCACTGCGGCATGCTGGCCGCCATGATTCGGGAACTCAAAGACCTGTTCCGTCTGGGCCGGCCGGGCATAATGCTGTGGCGACTGCCGGCGAAAGTCGCTGACCAGCCCGGTGGTTTGCGTGAAGCGTAACAGGTTGTTTTCGTAGACCAACCGGCCCCGGTCGCCGGCGACTTCGAGCCGATTGGTGCCGGGCGCTTCGCCGGTCGTGGTGGTGAACACGCCGGTCGCGCCATTGGCGTATTCCCAAATGGCCGTCACGTCGTCTTCGACTTCGATGGGGTGATACCGGCCGAGGCCGCAGACTGCGCGCACGCGCGCCGGCATTCCGAACATCCATTGCCAGAGATCGAGGTTGTGCGTGGCTTGATTGAGCAACACGCCGCCGCCTTCGCCCGCCCACGTTGCCCGCCAACCACCGGAGGCGTAGTACGCATCGGTGCGGAACCAGTCGGTGATTGTCCAACTCAGCCGCCGCAGTTCGCCCAACTCGCCGCCGCGCACCAGCGCGCGGATCTTTTGGAAGTACGGATCAGTGCGCTGGTTGAACATTGCTGCGAAAACCTGCTGCGGGTTCGTCCGCGCAGCCAGCAACCGGTGGCAATCGGCAGTGTGGACCGAGAGCGGTTTTTCGACAAGCACGTGCAAGCCATTCTGGAGCGCGTCGGCACCGATGGTTGTGTGATCGTAATGGGGCGTCGCCACGAGCACCGCATCGACCAAGCCCGACCGGATCAGGGCCCGGCTGTCGGTGAAGCCGGGCAGATTTGGGAACTGTGTCAATTGCGTGGCATCCAAATCGCTGACCGCCGTCAGCATGGCCCGGGCAATCCGGCCCTCGGCCAATCCGCGGGCGTGATATGCGCCCATGTTACCGACGCCGATGACTCCACAACGCACTGATTTCATCTGGGCGTGATACGGCGCGCTGGGAAGCGCGTCAACTGGAAAAACTGGCCTTGCCGGCGCCGACTCGGTATATTCCCGCCTATGCACTATCGAAAATTTGGTCGGACCAACTTACAAATGCCGGTCATTTCCTGCGGCGGGATGCGCTACCAACACGCTTGGAAAGACGTTACCCCCGCCGAGATTCCGGCCGCCAACCAAGCCAACCTGGAAGCCTGCATTCACCGCGCAGTTGAGCTGGGCATCAATCACATCGAAACCGCGCGCGGTTACGGCTCCTCGGAAATGCAGCTCGGCAACGTGCTGCCGCAATTGCCCCGCGATAAAATCATCGTCCAAACCAAGGTCGCGCCCAGCGCCGATCCCGCCGAGTTCCGGCAAACCTTCGAAAAGTCCCTGCAACTCCTCCGGTTGGACCACGTGGATTTGTTCAGCCTGCATGGGCTCAACAACGACGAGACGCTGGCGTGGGCCATCCGGCCCGGCGGCTGCCTCGACATGGCCCGGCAATTCCAAAAGGAAGGTCGATGCCGGTTTATCGGCTTCAGCACCCATGGCGTCCCGCGCGTGATTTCGGCGGCCATCAAGACCGGCGCATTCGACTACGTCAACCTCCACTGGTATTTCGTCAACCCGCTCAACTGGTCGTGCATCGCCGACGCGGCCCAGCAAGAGATGGGTGTCTTCATCATCAGCCCGAACGACAAAGGCGGCCAACTCCAAACGCCCGTGCCGAAGCTGGCTGAATTATGCCAGCCGTTGACGCCGATGCAATTTAATGACCTTTACTGCCTCGCGCGCCCGCAAGTGCACACGTTGAGCTGCGGCGCGGCGCGCCCGACCGATTTCGACGAGCACGTCCGCGCGCTCGATTTTTACGACCGCATCCCGGCGACCATTGCGCCCATTGAAGCCCGGCTGCGGGCGGAATTGGAACGCGTCCACGGCCGGGACTGGTGCGCGCACTGGTTCGACGGCTTGCCGGAGTTTGACCAAATTCCCGGGCGCGTTAACGTCAGCGAAATTCTCCGCCTCTGGACCTACGCCAAAGCGCTCGACCTCGTGCCGTGGGGCCAGATGCGCTACAATCTGCTCAGCGGCAATGGCGGCCACTGGTTCCCCGGTGAAATGGCCGGCACGTTTGACGAGGCGGCTGTGCGCGCGGCCGTTGCCGGCAATCCATTCGCGGCGCAAATCCCCGGCTTCCTCCGCGAAGCCCACACACTCCTCTACACCGCGCCCAAACAACGCCTCAGCCAAAGCTGATCGTAATTGTCCGGAGCAGCGCCCCGTTAGCCGAGCAACTGCGAACAATCAGCCGGCGTCAATTCATCCAGCTGCTGGACGACCCGGTCGGCGTCGTGCAAGGCGGCGGCCGGGTGCGTTGTGGCAACGCCGATGACTTTCATTTTCGCCGCCCGCGCGGCAGCGATTCCGACGTGGGCATCCTCGAAGACAAGGCACCGCTTGGCTGGGAACCCGAGCTGCTGGGCGCACAGCAGAAAAACTTCCGGATCCGGTTTGCCGTGGGTCACGTCGGCCGCGGCGACGATGTGCCGGAAATACTGGCGCAAGCCAACCAACTCAACCACCAACTCAATGTTCGCGCGCGGCGTGGACGAGCCGACGATGCG
>Ga0316231_1004399_pt1 | contig 11721 bp, 8 predicted proteins | sample TBH18027metaG_FD_206002 | JGI IMG/M metagenome (GOLD analysis project Ga0316231, IMG submission 206002) | Freshwater microbial communities from Trout Bog Lake, Wisconsin, USA - TBH18027 | ecosystem: Environmental > Aquatic > Freshwater > Lake > Hypolimnion/Profundal zone | place: USA: Wisconsin...
CGTCAGTGCGTTGGCGAACAGGCAGTCGCCAAACAGGACGGCGATTTCGTTCCCCCATTTGGCGGCCACGGTAGGGTGGCCGCGGCGAATTTCGGCCTCATCCATCACATCGTCATGAATGAGCGTGGCCAGATGGATCATTTCAATGATGACTGCCGCTTTGACGTGCGCCTCCGTGGGCCGGCCGAAACAGCCCGCCGCCAGCGCCACCAGCGCGGGACGCAAATGTTTGCCGCCGTGGTTGAGCGCGTGATCCGCGTAGGGCACGATTTGAGGGTCAAAATCCCGGGCCTGACGCATCAGTTTTTGCGTCACGGCACCCAGGAACGGCTCCACCGGTTCCATGATTTGTTTCCAGGAACAGGCGGACTCGGCGTCAGGAGCCCGTTCGGAATGGGAACCCGTGGTTTTGGTTTCAGCGGCCAACATCGGCTTGAATCTAGTTTCCTGATTGAGTGGAGTCAAACTTGTTATATTTTTCCCTGCGGCTTCAAACCGGCCTTGCCGGCCTGGTGCGGGGCTTCGGCTTGGAGATTTTGGACGGATTTCACTGAGCCGGACATGGAAGATTTCGGCGGCCGGCAGGGCGGATCTGGAGGTTTGCCAAACAAAGAGAGTGCTTGATATTCCACGGTGCACCTGCTCTTATTGAGCCGTCCAGATTGGGATTTGAAACCATGTGGTCAAAATGACAACCAATAAATTTTCGATTACGCTTTCCAGAACGGCGACCCTCGCCGGGCTGATTGCTTGCGCGGCGGGTTGCACGAAGAAGAACCACGAGCCGTCACCGTCCCAACCGCCGTTGCCCGAACCGCTGGCCACCAATGCCGCCGCCAGCACCAACAACAATAGCACGGATGCGGCCACCAGCACCAACATCCCGCCTGCGACCCTGAGCAGCGTAGTCATCGCCACCAACATTCCGCCGGCCCTGGACATCACCAACCCGCCGCCTGCCGAAACCACCCTCAAGGCGCCGGAAATCACCACCTTGGCGGAAACCAACGTGCCCGGGCATACGGCGGTGGTGGAGATGCCGGCCAAGCCGCCCGTGGCACCCACGAATTTTTACCCCGCCACCATTACCAGCAGCTCACCCCCCACTGCAGCTCTCACGCCCACGCCGTTGACCGGCGAGGCCGAAGGCAATTTCTTTGTGCATTTCCGCGCCGGCTATGAGCACATTAACCACGGCGACAACAACGATTCCTACTGGCTGAGCGCCAAGTTTTACGCCTATGGCGACGGTTTGCGCGAGCGCGCCGGCAAGAACGGCTGGTTCATTCCGGATGCCAGCGCCGAAATTACCAGCTCGTATCTGGCCAAACCGGACAACGACCCGCATCCCGGCAGCGATGAGGGCCTGGGTTTCCGCGCCGATTTCACCTGGCCGTGGCTCCGATGGACCGCGCTTGCTTCTGCCAACACCAATTCCGGCTGTCCTTTCTGCCAGCCGCTGGCGCTTGCCTTGGGGCCCACCGTCAATGTTGGCTTTGACCATTTGTATGGTGAGTCAGATTACCGCTTTGCCCGCTACGCAGGTCTGCGCCTGACTTTCAACCGCAGCGGCTTTGTGGAATATACCGCCGGCGAAACGGAAGGCCTCAACGGCACGCGCCAGCAGATCGTCGCTGAAATTCCCTTTTACCAAAGCCGCGACGGCGAAGTGCGCTATTATTTGCGCGGCCTCTGGAATCATGGAGCCAACAACAAGCCGGACATCCTTGAAGGCGGACTCTTCGTGGACCTGCCCGTCAGCACGCTCATTTCCCCCAGCAAATGGGGCGATCTGGTGCCGTTCATGAAGTAGCATTAGAAATTTGCCAAGCGCCAGCCGGACTGATTTCAGTCCGGTTTTTTTATTTGGAAACGCCGGAGTGCCGGGTCCGGAGACTACGGGCCGCGCGCCGTCCCGGCGCACAGCGCGCGGGGGAACAAGCAGCGTGCGGCGAACCTCTGGAGCCCCGGCGTGAATCCAACGCGCTGCGACCGGGGACCGGTCGCGGTCCGAAGCAGACGGACCGCGTCTTAACACATTCTTAACGCCGACACCCCGTCTCTTAACTACCCGCTTGCGCCTTGATCTGCCAACTTGCAGCACGGAGCCCGAGGGGTTGACTGGCTGGCGGTTCAAGGCCAAAGCCAAGGCCAAGGCCGGCGTCGCCCATTCCAGTTCCGAGATTGAATACCTATGACTGACCTGGTCTACATCGCCGTTACGGCTGGAGTTTTTCTGGCCGCGCAACTTTACGCCCACTGGTGCGGAAAACTCTGAAGCAATCATTTTATGGAAAATATCATAGTCGGGTTTATTGCCCTCGCGCTGTTCGCCTATTTGTTCATCGCAATGATTTATCCTGAAAAATTCTGACACTTATGAAATGCTCCGGCTGGCTCCAACTGGGCCTCTACGTGGCCTTGCTCGCGGTCCTCACCAAACCGATGGGCCGGTACCTCATGCAGGTGCTCGACGCCCAGGGCAAAACCTGGCTTGACCCCGTGCTCAAACCGCTCGAATGGGTGACCTACAAGGCAATGGGCGTCCGCAATGGTCAGGAACACGGCTGGGCGCAATACACCTGGGCCATGCTGCTATTCAGCCTCGCAAGCTGCCTGTTCACTTATGCGATTTTGCGGCTGCAAAATTTCCTGCCGCTCAATCCGCAAGGCTTCGGCGCGCTGTCGCCGGACCTAGCGTTCAACACCGCCATCAGCTTCACCACCAACACCAATTGGCAGAGTTATAGCGGTGAATCCACCATGTCCTACCTCTCGCAAATGGTTGCGCTGGTGATTCACAACTTCGGCTCGGCGGCCTCTGGCATCGCCATCGCTGCGGCGCTGGTGCGCGGTCTGGCGCGGCATTCCACGCGCCTGCTGGGCAACTTCTGGGTGGACCTCGTGCGCGTCACTTACTATCTGCTGCTGCCCATCTGTCTGGTCTTTGCGGTGATCTTGGTGTCGCAGGGCATGATTCAGAATTTCCAGCCTTATACCCATGCGAAGCTCTTGGAATCCTATACCATTCAGGTGCAAAAAACCGACGCCCAAGGCCAGCCGGTGACCACCAATGTGGCCGTCACGGTGCAGGCGCCGAAGCTGGATGCCCAAGGCCGGCCGCTGATGGCCAACGGGGTGACCGTGATGACGGACGTGCCGCAGCTCAACGCGAAAGGCCAGCCGCTCATGACCAACGTGCCCGTCATGGTGAATCAAACCGTGGATGACCAAGTCATTTCGCAAGGACCCATGGCGTCGCAAGTTGCCATCAAAATGCTCGGCACCAACGGCGGCGGCAACACCAACGCCAACGCTGCGCATCCATTTGAGAATCCCACGCCGCTGTCCAACTTCCTGCAAATGCTGTCCATCTTTGCCATCGGCAGCGGGCTGACGTGGTATCTGGGGCGCATGACCAAAAATCAGGCGCATGGCTGGGCGGTCTGGGTCACGATGATGATTTTGTTTCTCACGGGCGTGCTCCTTGCGTGGCACGCGGAGGCGGCCGGCAATCCCATTCACCAGCAACTGGGCGTGGCCGCTGCGGATGGCAATATGGAAGGCAAGGAGGTTCGCTTCGGCATCTTCAATTCCGCCCTGTTTGCCACCATCACCACGGATGCCTCGTGCGGCGCGGTCAATGCCATGCACGACTCCTTCACGCCGCTGGGCGGGTTGGTGCCGCTGTTCAACATGCAGCTCGGCGAGATTATTTTCGGCGGCGTAGGCGCGGGGCTTTACGGCATGCTGGTGTTCGTCGTGCTGGCGGTATTCATTGCCGGACTGATGGTCGGCCGCACGCCGGAATACGTTGGCAAGAAAATCCAGTCATTCGAGGTGAAAATGGCCATGTTGGCACTGCTGGTCCTGGCGGTGGACATACTCGGCTTTACCGCGTGGGCGGTGGTCAGCCAGTGGGGTCTGGCGGGCTTGAACAACACCGGTCCGCACGGCTTGAGCGAAATCCTCTACGCTTACAGCTCCTGCGCCGGCAACAACGGCAGCGCCTTCGCCGGCCTGTCTGCCAACACGCCGTGGTACAACACCACGCTGGGCCTGGCGATGTTCATCGGGCGGTTCCTCATGATCGTGCCTATCATGGCCCTCGCCGGCTCGCTCGCGCAAAAGAAGCTCGTCCCCGTCAGCGCGGGCACCTTTCCCGTGACCGGCGCCACGTTCGTTGTGCTGCTCCTTGGCACCGTGCTGCTTGTCGGCGCGCTGAACTTTCTACCGGCGCTGGCCCTCGGCCCGGTGGTGGAGCACTTCCTCATGCTCCAAGGCAAATTGTTTTAACCATCTGCCATTCGTCATTCGTCATTTGCTCATTCTATGACTCACAAAGCTCCCTCCCTCTTTGACTGGAACATCGCCAGCCCGGCGGTGGGTGACGCCTTCAAAAAGCTCGACCCGCGCCGGATGGTCAAGAATCCCGTCATGTTTGTCACTCTGGTCGGCGCGATCCTGACCACCGTCGGCATTTTCACTGCCGCGACGGATCGCGGCTTCATCGCGCAACTGGCGATGTGGCTCTGGTTCACCGTGCTGTTCGCCAATTTTGCCGAAGCCGTCGCCGAAGGTCGCGGCAAGGCGCAGGCCCAAGCCTTGCGCGGCACGCGCGTGAACACGGTCGCCCGCCGCATGGGCAAAAACGGCAAGGTGGAAGAAGTCAATGCCGACAGCCTGCGCAAAGGCGATACGGTGCTCGTGCATGCCGGTGAAGTCATTCCGGCCGATGGCGATGTGATCGAGGGCGCGGCCACCGTTGACGAATCCGCCATCACCGGCGAATCCGCGCCCGTCATCCGCGAAAGCGGCGGCGACCGCAGCGCCGTGACCGGCGGCACCCGCGTGTTGTCCGATGAAATCAAGATCCGCGTTTCCATCAATCCCGGCGAGGGTTTTTTGGACCGCATGATCGCGCTGGTGGAAGGCGCGGCGCGGCAGAAGACGCCCAACGAAATTGCGCTCACGATTTTGCTTTCGGCGCTGACCCTGATTTTCCTGCTTGTCTGTCTCACGCTGAAACCATTCGGCATTTACTCCGCGGCCGCTTTTTCCGTGCCGGTGCTGATCGCGCTGCTGGTGTGCCTGATTCCCACGACCATCGGCGGCCTGCTAAGCGCCATCGGCATTGCCGGCATGGACCGCCTGCTGCAACATAACGTGCTGGCCATGAGCGGCCGCGCGGTGGAAGCCTCGGGCGACGTGGACGTGCTGCTGCTCGATAAGACCGGCACCATCACGCTTGGCAACCGCCAGGCCACCGAGTTCCTGCCCGCGCCGCTCGTCACCAGCGAACGGCTGGCCGACGCCGCGCAATTGGCCTCGCTGGCCGACGAAACGCCGGAAGGCCGCAGCATCGCCGTGCTGGCCAAGGAAAAATTTGGTTTGCGCGGGCGCGACCTCGCCGCGCCGCACGCGCAGTTTGTGCCCTTTACCGCGCAGTCCCGCATGAGCGGCGTGGATTTGGCCGCCGTGGACGGCCAGCCCGCGCGGCGCATTCGCAAGGGCGCGGCGGAGGCCATGCGCGTCTTTGTGGACCGCGAAGGCGGGCTCTTCCCCCAGCTCGTGTCCGAAACCGTGGACGCCATTTCCCGCTCCGGCGGCACGCCGCTCGTGGTGGCCGAAGGCCCGGCGGTGCTGGGCGTGATCCGGCTCAAGGACATTGTCAAGGGCGGCATCAAGGAACGGTTCGCCCAGCTTCGCAAGATGGGCATCCGCACCGTCATGATCACCGGTGATAACAAGCTCACCGCCACCGCCATTGCCGCCGAGGCGGGCGTGGATGATTTTCTCGCCGAGGCCAAACCGGAGGACAAGCTCGCCCTCATCCGCCGGGAACAGGCGGGGGGCCGCATGGTGGCCATGATCGGCGACGGCACCAACGACGCGCCCGCGCTCGCTCAAGCCGATGTCGGCGTGGCCATGAACACGGGCACCCAGGCCGCCAAGGAGGCCGGCAACATGGTGGACCTCGACTCGAACCCGACGAAGCTCATCGAGATCATCGAAATCGGCAAGCAACTGCTCATCACCCGCGGCTCGCTGACCACCTTCAGCATTGCGAACGACGTGGCGAAATACTTCGCCATCATCCCCGCCATGCTTATGGCCACGTTCCCCGCCATCGCGCCGCTCAACATCATGCGCCTGCACAGCCCGGACAGCGCGATCTTGAGCGCCATCATCTTCAACGCCCTCGTCATCGTTGCCTTGATTCCGCTGGCGCTGCGGGGCGTGAAATTCCAGCCCATCGGCGCGCTGGCTGTGTTGCAGCGCAACCTGCTCCTCTACGGCTTGGGCGGCGTCATCATTCCCTTTGTCGGCATCAAGCTCATTGATGTGCTCATCACCACTTTGAAGCTGGTTTAAATAAGCCACAGATGAACACAGATAAACACAGATTGGAATCCCTCTCTTGTAGGCCGTGTGCCCTCACACGGTGGCCCCATGTCGGCCACGCACCCCGCTGCGTCGTTACACACGGCCTGCATAATCCGGCTGCTGATCTTCAGCCTCCCCGTCTGTGTCCATCTGTGCCCATCTGTGGCTAAAATATCGCTTTTATGAAAAATCTATTTACTGAACTCCGCGCGGCCGTCCTGGTCACGCTGGCGCTCGCCGTCGTCTGCGGCGGCGTCTATCCCGTTGTCGTCTTCGGCATCGGCCAACTGGCTTTTCGCGAGCAGGCCAACGGCAGTTTGATCGTGGACCAGGGCGGGGGCATCCACGGCTCGCGCCTCATCGGCCAGCAATTCACCGCCGACAAGTATTTCATTTCCCGCCCCTCCGACGCCGGGGTCAACGGCATGGCTTATGACCCGACCGCTTCCGGCGGCAGCAACCTCGGCCCCACTTCGCAAAAGCTGCATGATACCATCGCGCAAAACCTTGCGAGCTACCGCGCGCAGAACGGGTTGATCACCAACGTGGTCGTGCCCGCCGACGCCGTCACTGCCTCCGCCAGCGGTCTGGACCCGCACATCAGCCTGCGCAACGCCGAATTGCAAACGCCCCGGGTGGCCAAGGCGCGCGGCTTGAGCGCGGACCGGGTGCGCGCGCTCATCCGCGCGAACACCGACGCCCCCAGCCTCGGTTTCCTCGGCGAGCCGGGCGTGAATGTGTTGTGCCTGAACTTGGCATTGGATGCGCTGTCGCCATCGGTCAAATGAATACGCCCATGAATTCGGATTTCGCCGGCCTGTTGGAAGTGATGGTGTATTTGCTCCTGGGCACCATCGCCATCGCCCTGGCCGCCGGCTGGCTCCTGAAACGCTTCGGCCCGCGCGAGTAAGAAATAATAATAACATCTGTTATGCGGGCCCCGTTTTGCGTTTACGTGCGTGAATCCGGAGCGAGAATGGATTCATCCGGTGGTTTTGGCTACTGCATGTTTTTTATTTATCTTTGCCCCAATCGGCGTAAAGTGGCTGGCAAAACCAAGCCGCCAAAGCCATATGAAATACATCCTTCACCTCTTTCCGCTGACAGCGGTGGTATTGCTGTCTGGTGCGTTGCTTTCCGCGATTGCGGCGGAGCCCGGCCTGAATGCGAGTCTGGCCAACCTCTACCAGGTGTCCGGCGCCGAAACGCGTTCCATCAGCCCCGAGAACTTCACCGGGGAGAAGGGCAAGGCGGGCATGGCCACCAATGGCACGGGCAAGCATGCATCCAGTGAATTGGGTCAGGGCTGGAAAGTGTCTCCTTCCGTGGCCATCCGCGCCGGCGCGACCTTTACCCTGGCGGAAATCCAAGGTCCCGGCAGCATCCAGCAAATCTGGATGACTCCTTCGGGCAACTGGCGTCATTCCATTTTGCGCTTCTATTGGGATGGCGAAACCAATGCCTCGGTCGAATGTCCAGTGGGTGATTTCTTTGCGTGCGGCCTAGGCAAATATGCCCAAGTCAATTCGCTGGCGGTCTGTGTGAATCCCGGCAGCGGCTTCAACTGCTACTGGCCCATGCCGTTCCATAAACGGGCGCGCGTGACGCTGGAAAACCGGGACGCCAAGCCGATCACGGTGTACTACCAAATCAATTATGTCTTGGCCAAGGTGCCAACGGATGCGGGATATTTCCACGCCCAATTCCGGCATGAGCATCCGCTGAGGACCCAGGGACTCTATACGATTCTGGATGGCGTGACCGGCGAAGGCCAGTATGTGGGAACCTACCTGGCCGTGGAAGTGCATGATCCCGGCTGGTGGGGCGAAGGAGAAATCAAATTTTATCTCGATGGCGACCGGCAATTTCCCACGATTTGCGGCACCGGCACCGAGGATTATTTCGGCGGTTCCTACAACTTCGAGAACCATGACACCCACAAATATCAGCCTTTTTCCACGCCCTATTCCGGCCTGATCCAGGCGCTGCCGGCGGACAAAATCTATGAGGCGGGACAGCAGTTCGGCCTTTACCGCTGGCACATCGCCGATCCGATTCGCTTCCGTAAAGACTTGAAAGTAACGATGCAGGCGCTCGGCTGGAAGCAGGGCGGGCTATATCTGCCGCTCGACTGTGAAATGTCGTCGGTGGCCATTTGGTATCAAAAGGAGCCGCACCAGCCCTTTCCCGCGCTGGCTCCCGTCAGCGAAATGGACTGGCATTGAACCGCTGAAAACCCGGTTACCCAGAGTAGTCGCTGCGCTCCAACCCTGGAGCTGAAGGGCGCAATCCCGTTGGGATTGTCCGCATTTGGAGCGTTTTCGACGTTGGTGCAACGCGGCCGCGAAAATCCGGATCGCACGGCAAGGATTTTGCGCAGTTGCTGGTTACCATCTTTTCACATGACCCATGCGGAGTGCTGTGGTAAGCAACACGGCCGCACTCAACCCAATCAAAAGCGTGCCGGGCTGCACCGATGTGAGAAAATCCAGTGCGATACCGAGCAAAAACAGCGCCAGACCGATCCCATAGAACAGAACTCCGAACCCACTGGCCTTGGGCGAGGCGTTCAGATGTAGGGCCATGCCTGAGGTCCCCGACGCGCCGGAACCGCCAGCTATCGGCGTGGCGGTCATTCGTTTTCCAACTTGCGCCGCAATTAACAAGGCAAATCCACCGCCAATCAACCCGAGAAAACCGCCCGCCACCGCTCCCAGAACAATATTCAGTGTTTTATTGGGTTTCACCGGTGCCCGGCCCGGTTCAGCCGGATCAACCAATTGCACCAGGTTGTTTTGCGGCATTTCCGCGTCCAATTTTTTGGCCTCCAGTTTGGCACAGAGCAATGTGTGCAGTTCGCGGAGCTGGGACAAATCACGCTGCTTATCCCAGTAAGGCTGCTCTTGTGCTGATTGACTTGCGGTCGCGTCTTTTGCAATGTTCAATTGCTGTCGCAGTGATTCCACCTCGGATTGGGCGGCGTGAATTTGTGCTTCTTGGGTTTGACATTCCCGCAGCAAAACCGCCAGGCCTTGGGTCCTAAGATAAATCTCGGAGTTGGCGCGATAATCCCGATACGATGCCGCGATCTCATTGGCGATTACCGCCGCTTCGTTCTTGTCGTCGCTATAGACGGTGATGGTAATGAGCTTGGTGTTTTTGACGGTCGCAAGCTGCATGCGTTGCTTGAGAATCCCCATCGTTTCTGTGGTCTTGAGGGTCTCGCCATTAAAATATTTCCTGCCCCACTGGGTGTTCAGGTCAAGCCGGGCGATGACATTGCTCAAGACTAGCTGCGACTGCATGATTTCAAGCGTGGTCTGGATGAAATAGGGATCGGAGAAAACTCGATTGACCGATGCTCCGCCCACGCTGTTCTCCTGCGTCATTTCCACCTTGATGCGCGCCGTGCTGGCGTAGGACTCCGGCAGGATAAAGGTGATGGCCACGCCGATGGTGAATACCACCAAAAACACGACGACAAAGACGGCCGCGAAAATGACTGCCGGAGTGCTTCGGAAGGCGGACAAGCTGGCGAGTTTTTCAGTCATCGTTTTTCTTTCTCTTAAGGCGGCGAGCCGTTCCAAAATGGACGTGCAGGCCAAATCCGGCAGGATGCGCAGCCAGAGCTTGCACAGGCCCCAGGTTTGCGACTCGTTCCAGGCATCGCGGCACTGGTCGCGGAACAGTTGGGCCATCGCGGCGCCATACTGCGCGCGATGCCGTGGGGGATACGCCCGCAGCAGCAGCCCATAAATCGTTTGCGACATGCCAAATTCACGGTCAAGCGCGTTCGGTTTCATTAGACGCCTCCCGGCTGCGCCACCAGCGCCGCCTTGCCGATCAGCTTTTTCCCGCGCGCCAGGGCCGCCATGTCCGCATAGCGCCGGGCCTCCGCCCGGACCACCTGCTCGCCCACGCCGGTCAGCCGGTAATAGCGGCGGCGTTCGTCGTCCAGATGCGGATCGGGTCGCTCGTCGGATTCCTCGATCAATTGGGATTCCAGCAGGCGCTTGATGGTGCCATACAACGTGCCCGGCCCCATTTTGATTTGCCCGTCCGTGGTGGCACCCACCTCCTGCATGATGGCATAGCCGTGCCGCTCGCCGTCCGCCAGCGCCAGCAAAACATGAAACACCGCCGGCGTCAGCGGCAACCTGCTTAAGGGATCGGTCTTGGGCTTTGCCATTTTGGTGGATATATCGGTTGCGGATATAATAGCTGAATGCCAATTTCTGTCAAGGGCTTGTTTGGAAAGAAGTCTCACCGTGGCAGCGCGACGATTTGGCCTCGGAGCGTGGGTCTGCGACCCGCAGCAATTTCGCCTATCAAAAAGCGTATTGCGATAATTCGGACCTGCTTTGAAATTTGGCCACGGCTGCGGCTCACAGAGCCGCGCTCCGCAAACTAAAGCACTGCCCTGGAAGCTTGCTTCCAACCGTATTCTGCGGTACACACTTGCCCTTACAAATGACCTACCCAAACCTTGGCTTTATCGCAATTTTTGCTTTGCTGCTGCGGGCCACTGCGGCCGGCGCCGTTACCGGATTCGAGACCAAACAATTTCAAAATATTCAGCGGGAACCGGATTCAGTTTCGGTAGTGACCGAGGTCGGCGCGTTTGATCTCCACGCTGAAGCGAAGGGCCTTTGGTCTGCAGACCACGTCAAGGTCCGGTTCCATTCCCAGGGGAATGGGCTGGCGATCACGCTGACCGCACCGGGCGCGGCCATGAAGTCTTTGCAAATACGCTGGCAGGCAAGTCTGGCTCCGGATTGGAAATACCTTGGGGATGCGTGGGAGCGCGCCTATGGTGATTTGGAGTGGAAGCCACTGGACGCCAAACGCATTCTGCCGTGGTATTTTCTGGCCAGCGACGGCAACTTGACGCATGGCTATGGCTTAAAGACCGGCCCCTCGGCGTTGGTCCATTGGACGACCGAGGAACACGGCATCACCCTGCACGCGGACGTTCGCTGCGGCGGCATGGGCGTGCAGCTTGGCCAGCGCGAGCTGGACGTAGGCACCGTGGTGAGCCGCTGCGGCCGGTCGAATGAAACGCCTTTTGCGGCGGCCCGGGCGTTTTGCGAAGTGATGTGTCCGCATCCACGCCTGCCCAAATCTCCGGTCTATGGCTTCAACGACTGGTATTGCACTTACGGCCACGACACGGCGGACAAGTTCCTGGCCAACGTGACTAATTTGGTCGCGCTTGCACCCCAAGCGGGCAACCGGCCTTATGCCGTGGTGGATGACGGCTGGCAGTGGAAGGGCCAGCACGGGGAAAATCCCGGCCAGTGGAACCGGACCGACCCGCATTTTGACAAGACCCTG
>Ga0316231_1004400_pt1 | contig 11721 bp, 10 predicted proteins | sample TBH18027metaG_FD_206002 | JGI IMG/M metagenome (GOLD analysis project Ga0316231, IMG submission 206002) | Freshwater microbial communities from Trout Bog Lake, Wisconsin, USA - TBH18027 | ecosystem: Environmental > Aquatic > Freshwater > Lake > Hypolimnion/Profundal zone | place: USA: Wisconsin...
CGAACACAAAGCCGTGGTCAGCATCGGCGACCGCGGGTTCCTGTACGGCGACGGCTGTTTCGAAACGCTACGCGTCTACGACTGGAAGCTGTTTCGGTTGCCCGAGCATCTGGTCCGGTTGTTTGCCGGGCTGACCGCGCTGGGTATCGAGCCGTGGCTGTCGCCGGCCGAATTGCGCGCGGCCGGCCGGGCGCTGATGCGGTTCAACGACGTGCGCGACGGCGTGGCGCGGATTTACCAAAGCCGGGATTCCATCGTGGTCACGGTGCAACCACGCGAGTTCCCGGCGCGCGCCTTGCACGCGATCGTCAGCACGGTCCGCCTGGATGGCCGGCTGTCCCGGTTCAAGACGGCCAACCGGCTCCCGTATATCCTCGCCCAGCGCGAAGCCGAACGCGCGGAAGTCAACGAAGCCGTGTTGCTGAACGGGGCCGGGCAGGTCGCGGAATTCACCGCCAGCAATCTGTTCGTAGCCAAGAACGGCACGCTGCTCACGCCGCCGTTGGCGGACGGGCCGCTGCCCGGCATCACGCGCGGGGTGGTCCTAGTGTTGGCGGCAGCGGCGCAGCTCCCGGTGCGCGAGTTGAGTTTCGGACCGGAATTGCTGACGGTCGCCGACGAAGTCTTTGCCACCAACAGCCTGATGGAAATCGCACCGGTCCTGACGTGGGGCCGCCCCGGCAAAATTACGCGCCGGCTCCAAGGTCTGTACCGGCAAACGGTGCGTGACGAACTGGGGTTGTAATCCGGCCGAATTTGGGCAATGATACTGTCACCAATGACCCAGATCCACGGCCACGACGTTCTACACATGATGCTCGCCTCCGGCAAGACCTACACCAAGGCAACGCTCGTGGCGGACATCATCGAAAAATTCGGTCGCAATACCAAATTCAACACCTGTTCAGCCGCAGATATGACGGCGGATGAATTGGTTGCGTTTCTGGAGGCACGGGGCAAATTCAAGGTGCAGGCCGGCGGATTCCAAACGTCGAAAGCGGTAATCTGCCAGCATTAAGACCGGGACGCGGGCTCACGCGGGTTTGTCGGGCTTGGGTTTGAGCAGATCGCCCAGTTTCTCGAAGGGATTGGCCATCCGCGCAACGGCGGGCGCGGCCGGTTGGGTAAAGTTGTCCACCAAGCCTTGCAACTTGTATTTTTCGTGTTCGTGGTCGTGGCAGTAAATGCAGAGCAACTCCCAGTTGCTGCCGTCGTTGGGATTGTTCTGGTGGTTGCCGTCTTTGTGGTGGACGGTGAGTTCCGGCAGCCGCTTGCCGGCGAATTCCCGGCTGCAACTGGCGCACACGTGCGGAAACATCTTCAGCGCCCGTTCCCGGTAACTGTTTTGGCGCAGTTCCACATCCCGGCGAATTTTCGCCAGCATCGCCGCATGCTTGTCGGCGCCCGGTGCGGTTTTGTCCGTGCTCATTTTGACTGGCGCCAGAATACCCCAACCGGCCCAGATAACAACTCGGGAAACACGGGCAGCCCGCAAGAAGTGTTGACTGTTGGCCATAAATCTGGACACTAGCCGCCACAATGAATCCCAAACGCAAACCGATCATTGCCGGTAACTGGAAAATGTACAGGACCACAGCGGAGGCCGTGGCGCTTGTCAATGCCTTGAAAAAGGAAGTGGCCGGCATCACCCAATCTGAAATTATCGTCTGCCCGCCGTTTACGGCGCTGGCGGCGGTGGCGAGCACACTAGCCGGCGCGAACATCCAGCTGGGCGCGCAAAACGTGCACTGGGAAAAAGAAGGCGCGTTCACCGGCGAGATCGCGCCGGCCATGCTTAAGGATTTGGGCGTCCGGTATGCCATCGTTGGCCACAGTGAACGCCGGCAGTTTTTCGGCGAGACCGACGCCGGCGTGAACAAACGCGCGAATGCCGCGCTGGCCAACGGCCTGCGCCCCATCGTTTGCGTGGGTGAGATGTTGGCCGAACGCGAAGCCGGCAAGATGGAAACCGTCGTGGCCGGGCAGGTGCGCGGGAGCTTGGCCGGGTTTGCCACGCCACAAATTCTCGAAACCGTCATCGCCTACGAGCCGGTCTGGGCCATCGGCACCGGCAAGACGGCGTCACCGGCCCAGGCGCAGGAAGTGCATGCGTTGATTCGCCGGTTACTCGGCGAATTATTCGGCGCGGACGTGGCCGGGCAGGTCCGGATCCAGTATGGCGGCAGCGTGAAGCCGGATAACGCCAAGGAATTGCTTGGCCAGCCGGATATTGACGGCGCCCTGGTGGGTGGTGCAAGCTTGAAGGCTGGTGACTTTGCCGCGATCGTCAAGGCGACGGTCTAGATTTAGAGCAAGAGTAAAAGGATGATATGACTATAATGATTTGGATTTTGACTGCGATTCACGTGGTCGTGGCGCTGTTTTTGATCGGGATCGTGCTGATGCAAAAGTCGCAAGACCAAGGCGTCGGCGCGGCGTTCGGCGGTGGCGTGACCGATTCGGTGTTCGGCGCCGGCACGACGACTGCGCTGGTGCGGATCACGATTTGGTGTGCGAGCATCATGCTCGGCACGACATTGTTACTGGCGGTGTTGCACTCCCGGCGTGGTAATACCGAGAGCGGCTCAGTGTTGCAACGGGCGTTGCAATCCGCGCCGGCAGCCACCACGGCGCCGGTGATTCCGCAGGTGGCGCTCCCACCGGCGGCGCCGGCCACACCGGCGCCCGCGGCCCCCGCCGAACCGGCCAAGGCCCCGTAACTTTTGCGAACGCACTGCATGAACGCCCGCAGCCGGCTGAGCGCATTGGCAGCGGGCGTTTTGTTGGCAGCAAGCCCGGCGCGCGCGGCGGAGTCAACCTCCGCACGGACGGAATCCGGCATCGTCAGCGGGATGGTTTATTTCGGCGCCACCGACCGGATCCGCGGGTTTGACCCGGTCACGTCGGCGGATGTGCCGAGCGCCCACGCGATTTACAAGGTCTTCGAAGGGCTGTACGAATACGACTATCTCACCCGCCCCTACACCGTCCGCCCCAATCTCGCCGCCGCGATGCCGGACGTCTCGGCCGATGGATTGACCTACACGTTTCATTTAAAAAAAGGCGTCCGGTTTGCCGACGATCTCTGTTTCCCCGGCGGCCAAGGCCGGGAACTGACAGCGGCCGATTTTGTGTATTCCTGGAAGCGCGTGGCGGACGTCAAGACCAAGAGCAATTGCTTCTGGATCTTTGAGGATCGGATTGCCGGCATCAATGACTACCACGCCGCCTCGTTGAAACGCCAGGTCAGCTACGACGAGCCGGTCACGGGCTTGCAGGCAATCGACCGCTACACATTGCGGGTGCAGTTGACGCAGCCGTACCCGCAGCTCATCTGGGTGTTGACGATGAGCTACACGTTTGTCGTCCCACGCGAGGCGGTCGAGAAATACGGCGCCGAGTTCTTGAATCATCCGGTCGGCACTGGGCCGTACATTGTCGGTGACTGGCGGTTCCGCAATTATGGCATCACCTACGTCCGCAACCCGAACTGGCGCGGCGACACCTACCCGACCAACGGCGAACCCGGCGACAAAGAAAAAGGGTTGCTCGCCGACGCCGGCCAGCCGATCCCGTTCATTGACGAGATCCGGCAGTTTGTGATTTCGGATTCGTCAACCGAATGGCTGATGTTTTTGTCCGGCCGGCTGGCACAGTCCGGCATCGCCCGCGATAATTTCAACGCGGTCATTACCGGGCAAAAGGATTTGACGCCGGAATTGCAGCGGCGCGGCATCCGGTTACAGAAAGCGCCCGAGTTGTGGACGACGTATCTGGGCTTCAACATGGAAGACCCGGTCGTCGGCATGACCAACACCCCGGCCGTCAACGAACAGCATCGCCAACTCCGGCAAGCGCTCTGCCATGTCATTGATCTCACCAAGTGGTGTGCGTTTTACAACGACCGCCAGATGCCCGCCAACAGCCCGATCCCCCCCGGCATGGCCGGCCATGACGCGCACCAGCCGCTCCCGTATCCCTTCGATTTGGACAAAGCCCGGCGGCTGCTGGCGGCGGCTGGCTACCCGGGCGGCATTGATCCACAAACGCACCACCGGTTGCAATTGACCCTCGAACTCGGCAATGCCAGCGAGCCGGAGGAACGGCAGTCGGTGGATCTGCTGGCGTCATTTTTTGCCAGCGTCGGCGTCGAGTTGCGGCCCAGCTACAACAATTGGCCGGAATTTTTGAAGAAGATGGAGCGCCGTCAGCACCAGATGTTCCGGCTCGGCTGGGTTGCCGACTATCCGGACGCCGAGAATTACCTGCAATTATTTTACACCAAGAGCATGTCGCCCGGCCCGAATCAGACCAACTACAGCAACCCACAGTTTGACGAAATTTTCGAGCGCGCCCGGCAGATGCAGGACAGCCCCGCGCGCACGGCCCTGTACCGGCAATGCGTGGACATTGTGATGGCCGATTGCCCGTGGGTCCTGCTGACGTACCCGTTGGCGTTTGGGCTGCAGCAACCGTGGTTTCAGAACTACAAATTCCACGACTTCCCCTATCCGAACATTAAGTTCTACAAAGTCGATCCCGGCTGGCAGTCCCACCACTAACCGCCGCCCGCGGCGCTGGACCACGCTGTGATCCGCACTGGCAGGCCGAACGCCCGGCTTGCCTGACGCAGATCCGCTCGGCCCACTTTTTCCTTTTCCTGAGTTATCAGGGCGAGTATGGAAGACGCCGTGAATGGGATGACAGTCTAGCCAGCGACCACTGATGAAAGACCAACCGGATCTGCGCGCCGTGGCGCGCCAATTTCAGATATTGGGCGATTTTGTCGGCGCGGAGCCGTACGGCACCGGCCACATCAATGACACCTACCGGGTGGCGTTCGACCGCGGCGGGCGGCCGGTCCGCTTCATTTTCCAGCGCATCAACCACCGCGTCTTCAAGAACCCGGTCGCGCTCATGGAAAATATTCAACGCGTCACCGGCCATCTGCGCACGAAGCTGGCCGACGGGCCGGACGCGGCCCGGCAAGCGTTGACGCTGATTCCGGCGCAGGGCGGCCAGCCGTGGCACCGGGACGCGGCCGGCAACTATTGGCGCGTGTACGATTTCATTGAGCGGGCGCGCACCTACGACGCCGTGGAGTCACCGGCGCAGGCGTTCGAGGCGGCCAAAACATTCGGCCGGTTTCAACATCTGCTTACCGACTTGCCGGCCCCGCGCTTGCACGACACCATTCCGGATTTTCACCACACCCCAAAACGGTTCGCGGAATTCACGCGCGCATTGGCTGCCGACGCCGCCAACCGCGCACAACTGGCCGCCCCCGAAATCGAGTTTGCGCTGCGCCACCAACCGGTGACCGGCACACTCCTCGCGGCCGGGTTGCCGGAGCGCATCACGCACAACGACACGAAATTCAACAACGTGATGCTCGACGACGCGACCGGCGTGGGCGTATGCGTGATTGACCTGGACACGGTGATGCCGGGGCTGGCGCTCTATGATTTCGGCGACATGGTCCGCACCACGACCAGCCCGGTCCCCGAAGACGAGCGCGATCTGGCAAAAGTGACGATGCAATTGCCGATGTTCGCGGCGTTGGTGCGGGGCTATTGGAGCACGGCGGGCGGGTTTCTCACGCCGGCGGAACGCCGGTTGCTGCCGGACGCCGGCAATGTGATCACCTTGGAAATCGGCTTGCGTTTTCTCGCCGATTATCTGGCCGGTGACACCTATTTCAAAGTCCACCGCCCCGGCCACAACCTCGACCGGTGCCGGACCCAGTTCCGCTTGGTTGAATCCATCGAGCAGCAGGCGGTCCAAATGCACCGGTTGGTGGAGCAACTCTGACATGAACGCTGCGACAATCCCGCGACCGGTTCCCGAAGGGGTCATTCCGCTCCTAAGCTTTGAAGGCCCGGCCGCTGACTGTGGCCGCCACTATGCGGAATACGTCTTGGAACACTATCCGGGGTATCATCGCTATCTCAATGCGGAGTATTATTCGCAGATCCTCGCGCCGGACTTCATCCGGTTGGCTGAGGCTCGGGCCCCGCATCTGCTCGAGCTGCTGGACGGCGCGTTGCAGGTCATCAACCATGCCAAAGCGGCGGAACCGGCCGGCCGGCCAGCCGCCACCGGCTGCTCTTCGTTCGGGATTGCCGGCGAGCTCACGCTGGACGGTCAGCCGATGGCTGGCCAGACCAAGGACACCGGCGTTGCGAATGCGTTGCAGTATGTCGTGCTGCGGATCCGGATCCAGCAGGCGCCGACGATTCTGGTGCTGGGGTATCCAGGCGAAATTGTCGGCCATGGTTTCTGGACCACCGGCACCAGCATCTTCCGCAATAGCCTGTATTCCAGTGCGGATGGGCAACGGGGATTGACCATGGAACAGTGGGGCTTGCTGGCCCTCGCCGGCACATCGGTGCACGACGCTGCCGCACTGGCGCAAGCCCACGGTCTCAAAGGTGCCGGTAATTGTCTGATTACAGATCATCAGGGTGAAAGCCTGTCGGTCGAATTCAATGCCGGCGGCGTCAACATCATCCGGGCCGCCAACGGCATTTCCACGCATACCAATCATCCGGTCGGCACAACGACGGCGGCCTTTGAAGATTGGGGAACCGATGTGGGCGGGCCGGCGGCGTCCCGGCTGCGGCGGCAACGACTCCACGATTTGTTGGCAGCCGAGCGCGGCCGGCTGACGGCGCAACGGGCAATGCTCTGTTTTGCCGACCATGCGAATTATCCCCAAGGACTCTGCCGGCATCCGCCGGATATTATTCAAACCACAGCCGCAGTCGTTGCGGAGCCGACCCGTGGTCGCTTGCACGTGGTTCGCAGTAACCCCTGCTCCAACTGGCCGGTTACCTACTGTGTCTGACCGCACGCTGGCCGATCCCACAAAGTTTTGCACTATGACCACACAACAGCAACACACCTGCCTTGAATGCGCGCAAAAAATCGCCGACTGGCTTTGTCTGGTCCAGCGGCCGGCGGGCGCCGGCTTTCCACCGGCCGGTAATTTTCCATTTCACGTTTTACCCGACGGCCAAGAGTGCCCCGCGAACAATTGGAACTATGCCTTTGCCAGCATGGGATTGCTGGGGGCATTCAAGGTTTTCAAGGAGCCGCGCTACGAGACGGCGGCGCTCGCCATGGGCCGGTATATGAAATCGCTCCAGATCCTGGACCCGTTTCACGGCGACAACCACGGAGCCATCCGCGAGGTGACGCCGTTTACAAACTGGTGTTATACCCGGGATGCGCTGTCGACGGCGTGGGGATTTATTGAATTGTATCGGCACACTCACGAGGCGGAATACCTGGAGCGGGCCCGGCTGTGGGGGGAGTGGTTCCTGCGCAAAGGGTGTGACGACGACGGCTGGCCGTGGTGGGGACACGAATTGGAACCGGCGTCTGACCCCGCGCTGCCGGGCCCGCAGATGTGTCCACAGATTCAGGGCAGTTTCCAAGGAGGATCGCTGAATTTCCTCTATCAATTGGCCAAGGAAACCGGGGATCAAAAGTGGGTGGGCACACCATTCCGGCGCATTGCGGACCGGTTTGTGGAACACATCCAGCAACCGTCCGGTTTTTATGCGTCAATCGAACGGGCGACAGGGAAACCGCCGGCAACCGATCCGCAAGGCGGGTTGCACCGGGCCAACGACGACCTCGGATCGCTCGGGCTGCTCTGCGCCTACAAGGTGACCGGCAATTCCACGTACCTGGCCTCCATTGAAAAATACCTGACCGCTGTGTTTGCCGGCCAAATGGCGGACGGCCGCTTCGAGGAATCCGTCGCGTGCATCCCGGTGGTCTTGAATATTCTGCACGAAGGAGCCGGCCTCATTTGCAAACCGGACATCAACCCCGCCGCCATCGCGCAGGCACTCACCGCGCTGGTGGACGCCCAGTCGGACGGCCGCTTCAATCCCCGCATGCGCGGGGGAATTCTCGAATATGGCGCAGCCCACAAGACGACGGCCACCGGCGGCTGGAAAAGCGGGGTGGTGGTCCGGTCGTCATGTTACGCCCTGATCGTGTTGCCCAAGCTGGCCGCTGGAACCGGCGATTATTTAACGGCCTGAGCCCTCGACTGGTGCCGCAACCAATTCCACTTTTTCCTTTTCCTGAGTTGCGGGGGCGGGTAATGAATATGGCGCGAATGTTTCGACGCATCTTTTTCATCGGTTTGGTTTGCGCGCTCGCCACGACGGGGCGCGCGGACTCGCATGAATTACCGGTCATTCGCAACACCCAGCTCGGGTTCAACCATCAATTCCATAATCATTACTGGACGCCGTTGCGCGTGGACATCGACAATCCCGGCCCCGAACGCCACGCTGTCCTCGTCATCGAGCCGATCAGCCAGGCCGCCGGCCAGACTGTCACACTCGCCAAACCCATCTGGTTGCCGGCCAATTCCCGGCGCACCGTCTTCCTCACCGTCTTGCCGGAGTTCAACGAAAACGCCGTGCCCCTAAAACACGGCAGCCCCACCCCACCCCCCATCCCGAAAGTCCTGTCCGCCAAACTCACCGATGGCGGCCTGCAAGTCTGGTCGCAGTACGACATCCTCGGCCGCGTCCTCCCGGAATCCACTGCGCTCCTGCTCGTCGGCGATGCGCGGTTGACCAGTTACCGGATTCCAACTGACGTGCCCGCCGGCTTTAGCAAACGCACCGTCGACCGCGTCGGCCAGGCGCCGGCCAACCTGCCGGCCCGGGCAATTGACTACGAAGGCGCCAACGTCCTCATCCTTGGCGACCCCGGCGCAACCGACCTAAACACGATGCAGCGTCAGGCGATTATCGAATGGGTGCGCGCCGGCGGCACACTCGTCTTTGCGCCGAGTCCCGGCGACACCAACGGCTGGTTTGACAGCTGGCAGGCGCTCTTGCCTGTTACCTATCAGCCCGGCGACACGCTCGCCACCGAACCGCGCCTCAGCCAGTGGGGCCCGCCGCCGGTCTTTGCCGATGGCCTGCGCCTGCGCCGGATGATTGTGCGCGCCGGCAGCGAAGTCTTGGCCGGCACGACCGACGCGCCGTTGCTCGTCACGCGCCGCGAAGGGCTGGGCCACGTCGTCGCCTTTGCGCTCGATACCGGTGACTTGAACTTTCAGCATTGGGCCGGCGCCACCAACTTCAGTGCCGAGGTGATCAGCCGCGCGCTGCACACCATCCCGGCGGCGGACCGGCTGTTGGAAAAGTCCACCGCCACCGACGCCATCGTCTCCAGCCTCGCCGGCATCAAGGTGCTCGGCCGCACGCCGCTGCTCATTTATCTGGTCGCGCTCGTGGCCGGAATGACGGTGATCATTGCCGGGTTCCAGTTCACCCGCCGGCCCGAACACGGCTGGGGCATCGTGATCGGCGTGGCGATCCTGGCTGGCGGCGTGGTCATCGTCGTTGCCGACCGGTGGAAAGGCCAGCCCCAACCGTTCCTTAATGAAGTCGCCCTCACGTTTGTCAGCGCCGACGCCGATTATGCCGTCGCGCACGCCGCGCTGGGATTGTATTCACCGAAAGCCGCAAAATTCGATCTCGACCTGACCGGTGACACCGCCCGCCTGCGCCCGCCGGCGGGGGGCCGGCTCAGCCCCGACCCGTTCAGCCTGAACTTTGACGATCATCTCAGCATCCCGGCCCTGGCGGTGCGCGCCAGCGATGTCCGCGCCATGTACGGTGCGGCGGCGTTACCGGCCGGCCCGTTGCCGCAAGCGCGCGCCCAGCTCACGCCGACCGGTTTGGAATTGACGGTCAGCAATCCGACCGGCCGCCAGTTGGCCGATTGCTTTTTCAAGTTCAACCGGCTCGTCGTGCCGCTCGGCGACCTGCCGGCGGGGGCGACGCGGACGTTGAAAAATCTCGCGCCCGGTCCTGACATGCCTTTTAGTTCGCGGGTGGTGGCGAGCGCTGAGGATGAATTGCGCGCCCGCATCCGCCGCATTTTCTTTCCGGACCCGGTGTACACGCTCGGCCGCCAGCGGACCGGTGAGTTGCTGGGACTACACATGCGCAGCGCGTTGGCGGGCTGGTCCCCGGCGGTGTATGGCTGGAGCGACCAACCGGTCTTCCCGCTTCAGGCCGGTGCCGCGTTGGCGCAGCGTTCCGTGGGCTTGTGGGCGATCGAGACGCCGCTGGCGTACGCCGGCGGGCGGCTGGCGGTGCCGCGCGGAATGCTGACGCTGCATTTGAAAAACAGGGACGCGCGCACAGTGGAACGCGCGGAAGGCCGGTTTTCCGGCACGCGCGGCGCGCAGTTGTTGGCGGAATTCGCGTTGCCGGCCGAGTGCCCCAATTTGCAAGTGGACGATGCCAAGCTGATCGTGGCGTTCCGCGGCAGCGCGTTCACATGCACCGTGCAGTTGCAGCCGCCCGGCATTGGCGACACGCCGCAACACCAACCGGCGCTGACCGGCGGTCCGGAATACCCGATCGCCGCGCCCGCCAAGTGGTATGACCCCGCGCGCCGGTCGTTCACTTTCGCCATTACCATCGAACCGGCCAGCGCCGATCTGGCCCAGCAGACGGCGGCGGTGAATTATTGGCAGATTCGCGAACTCGACCTCGAACTCGGAGGAACCGCACCGTGATCCGCACCGAACAACTGACCAAAAAATACGAAAACTTCCTTGCGCTCGACCACCTCGACCTGACCGTCGGCGAAAAAGAAATCTTCGGCTACATTGGCCCGAACGGCGCCGGCAAGACGACGACGATCCGCATCCTGGCCGGCATGATGGCGCCAACTTCCGGCAAAGCCGAGGTTGGCGGCATTGATGTCGTCGCGCATCCCAAGCGCGCGAAGGAAGTCGTCGGCTACGCGCCGGATGCCGTCGGCGTTTACCGGGGCATGCGCGTCTGGGAATACCTCGACTTCTTCGCCGCGGCGCACCGGATTCCAAAAGCGAAACGCCAAGCGCGCGTGGACGACGTGCTGAACATTACCGGCGCGGACGCGATGAAGGATTATTTCGTGGACTCGCTCTCGCACGGAATGCGGCAACGCGTCGGCATCGCGCGCACGCTGGTGCACGACCCGAAAGTGTTGTTCCTCGACGAGCCAACGAACGGCCTCGACCCGCGCGCCCGGATCGAGATGCGCGCCCTGCTGAAGTCGCTGCAACAACTCGGCAAGACGATTTTGGTGTCCTCGCACATCTTGCCGGAACTGGCGACGACGTGCGACCGGATCGGGATCATTGAGCAAGGCAAGATGCTGTTGTGCGACAGTGTCGAGCACGTGCTGCATCAGGTCGAAGACCGGCGGGCCATCGAAATTGAAATGGTTGGCGATGCCCAACCGACGGCGGATTACCTCAAGGACATTGTCGAAGTGCAGCAAGTCATCGGCAACATGCTCCGCATCACGCTGGCCGGCAAAGATGCCGACATTGCCAAGTTGCTTGCCGATTTGGTCCGGCAAGGCCACCAAGTGTTGTGGTACCGGGAAGTGCCGGTCGAACTGGAACACGTCTTCCTGAAAGTCACCGCCGAGATCAAAGCCGGCCAACGACGGGTGGACGATGCTTGATAACCCCATTCTTCGCCGGGAATTGACCAGTGCGCTGCGGGCGCGACTGACGTTTTTGCTGGCGGCATTGTATCTGGCCGGGCTGGCAGCTATCGTGTGGTTCCTCTGGCCGCAGGAGGGCATCTACTCGCTCGCGGCCCAGTCGAGCCGGTCGGTGCTGCTGGTGTTCACGGTCGGCCAACTCTTGCTGGTGATGCTCTACGCGCCGGCCTT
>Ga0316231_1004401_pt1 | contig 11719 bp, 9 predicted proteins | sample TBH18027metaG_FD_206002 | JGI IMG/M metagenome (GOLD analysis project Ga0316231, IMG submission 206002) | Freshwater microbial communities from Trout Bog Lake, Wisconsin, USA - TBH18027 | ecosystem: Environmental > Aquatic > Freshwater > Lake > Hypolimnion/Profundal zone | place: USA: Wisconsin...
CCATGACTTCCGTTTCCCATTCGATTGAGTTTTCTCACACCGCCAGGAGTGACCAGCGGTGAGTGGTCAGCCGTTCATTATTGCCGTTGCCCAATCGCGGTGTTGGCCCGGTGATATCGCCGGCAATATTGATCGCATGCGCCCCCTACTTGCCGAGGCGGCCCAAGCCGGTGCCAGGCTGGTCTTGTTCGCCGAAGCCGGTGTCACCGGTTATACGCCGACCACCCCGCCCCTCACCCTCGGCGACCCGCATTGCCTTGAATTGCAGGCGCTGGCGAAACAGTTCGGACTGGTGGTTGTGGCCGGGTTCATGGAACGCAACGGCGCACAGATTCATATCAGCCAGGGCGCATTTTTTCCCACGGGTCAGTTCGTGGTGCAACGCAAAGCCCGGCCCGGACCACCCGAACAACACATTCCCAACTGGCAGCCCGGCCCGGACGAACGCGTGGTGTTTACAGTGGACGGTGTTCGTTGTGCCATTGCCATTTGCGCGGACACGGGGATCCCTGATTTACGCAATACGCTCGCGCGCCAAGGCGTCGGATTGCTGTTGCTCCCCACCGCCGGCTGTGGCCCCCGGTCGTGGGGGGTGTCGGAAGCAACGCTCGATGATCCCCAGCAGCTTGATGAGTATGTCAAAAAAGCGGCGACGGTCGTGTTCAGCGGGGATGCGATTCGTGACTCTCGCCGCCAGCGGATGGCGCTGGCCACCTGCAACCAATTGGCGGATAATGGCGTTGATTATTTTCATCCGGGCCATTCCATGATCGTGGACAGCACCGGTGAGTTGGTGGCACTCATTCCCGGCTGTTTCGTTTTCGAGCACTTGCGCGCGCGTGGCGCGTGGGGCGCGATCCACCCGCAACAACCGCGCGTGGTTCTTCCGTAAGCAATCGTTTCCAGGAATAAAACTATGACAACAAAACCATTAATCGTTGGCATGATCGGGGTCGCAAATTTCGGAGCGCACCGGCGCGGCCTGCTCCGCAAGTCCGGCCGCTTCCAGGTCGCCGCCGTGTGCGACCGCAACCCGGACGCGCTCGCCAAGGCCGCCGCGGAAGAATCCGCGCAGCCCTACACGGATTTTGCCGCGCTGTTACGCCAACCCGGACTGGAAGGGATCGTGATCAGCACCGGCGCTGATTCCCATGCGCCGCTGGCGATTGCGGCACTCCTCTCCGGGAAACATGTGTTTGTCGAAAAACCACTCTGCCCGACCGTCGCCGAGGTAAACGAATTACGCAAGATCCAGCACGAAACCGGTAAGGTCATCGGCGTCGGCCATGTCCATTGCCCGACCGACGGCCTCTATCAGTTGGTGCGCCAGACCATCGACTCCGGCAAACTCGGAGTCGTGGCCACCTATGAAGAAAACTCTTCCCATTCAGGTGGGCTGGTCATCAAACCCGGTGACTGGCGCGGCTTGGCCGACCGCAACCCGGGCGGCATGCTGTTCCAATGCGGCGTCCATGCCTTGCACGGCTTGAACTGGCTTTTCAGCCCGATCACCGCTGTCCAGGCAATGATGCGCTACGACGCCAACCCGGTCACCCAGACTGCCGATGTTGCCAACGTGCTGTTGCGCCACGAGAATGGATTGGTCGGCACACTCAACTGCTACCACGTGACCGCGTACTGCCACGAACTGCGGGTCTTCGGCACGAAGGGGAATCTTTACTGCGATACCTTCCAGCACAAAGCTTGGTTTCAGGAACGCCGCAACGGTCCGATCGAAGACCGGATTCCGCTGGAAATTCCCGCGTCGGATCCGCAGCACGACTGTGCCGGTCTGAATGCCTGGTATGATGCAATCCGCTCCGGCACAACCGCGAACTATCCCTCCCTGGAAGACGGCGCGAAAGCCGTGTTGCCGGTCTTTGCCGCCGAGTTGGCAGCCCGGGACCGACGAGAAGTCAGCCTGTCGGAGATGAGCGCATGCCGGTAACGGTCGCTTGCTACTATTTTGGCAACTACCATCCCGGCGATTTACGGAACGTCAAACAAAAAGGCCCGGGTTGGAGCGAGTGGGAAGTCGTCAAAGCCGCCCGACCGCGGTTCCCCGGCCATGTCCAACCGAATGTGCCACTCTGGGGGTACACCGACGAATCCGACCCGCGGGCGATGGAGCAGAAAATCGCCGCCGCCGCCGATCATGGGATCGATGCGTTCATCTTCGATTGGTATTACTACAATGACGGTCCGTTTCTGGAACGCCCGATCGACAGCGGTTTTTTAAAGGCCGCCAACAATCACCGGCTCAAGTTCGCGCTGATGTGGGCCAACCACGATTGGACGGACATTCATCCCTACCGGCGTGGCACCCCGGCCAAACTGTTGTATCCGGGCGCGGTCACCACGGCGACGTTTGACCGCATCTGCGACCATGTGATCGAACACTACTTCCGGCATCCATCGTATTGGAAGATTGACGACCGACCGTATTTTTCCGTGTACGAGTTATACAAGCTGGTGGAGAGTTGCGGCGGTGTGGACCAGACGAAGAAGGCGTTGGACCGGTTCCGCGCAAAAGTCAAAGCCGCGGGACTGCCCGGCCTGCATCTCAATGCAGTCACTTGGGGCGTCCAGATCCTGCCCGGCGAAACGACGGTGGCCGATCCCGCCGCGTTGATTCACCGGCTCGGCTTCGACAGTGTGACGTCGTATGTGTGGATCCACCATGTTGGGTTGCCAAAGTTGCCGACGGATTACAATTGGGTCCGCGACCAGTATTTTACCTATTGGGATGAAGCGGAGAAAAAGTTTGGTGTGCCGTACTTTCCCAACGTCACGATGGGCTGGGATTCCAGTCCACGCGCAGCGCAGCAGGATGATTTCGGCGATTTCGGTTATCCGTTCATGAACACCATTGGCAATAATACGCCGGCCAATTTTCGCCAGGCACTGGAATTGACCAAACGCCGTCTGCTCGCTCAACCCACCGGTCCGCGAATCCTGAATATCAACTGTTGGAATGAGTGGACCGAGGGCAGCTATCTCGAACCCGACACCGTTCACGGGTTGGAGTATCTGGAGGCCGTGGCTGGGGTTTTCCGGAAGTAATTAAGACCTTCGGTCGCGCCGAGTGCGGGGTTGGAGACCCTGAGCGTTACGCACATCTATGCAAGTAGCTGTCATTCTGAACGAAGTGAAGAATCTCTTTTTTCTGCTCCAGGTGCGAAACCGCGAAAAACGATAGAGATTCTTCGCTGCGCTCAGAATGACAACGGACTTGTGCGTAACGATCAGGTCGGAGACCCGCGCACAACCGGAGTAACCGCGTCCGTCCCTGGACGCTCTGGCCGAATGAACCCGAAGGCCGCCAGTGACGGCATCCGCTACACCATTCACAAGCCGCGCGAGCCGCGAACCGGCTCGCAGCTCTACAAGAGGATCGCCAAGATCAAGGTGCTAAATAATGCCCCCTACGTTTCTCCTTGAAAACAGCAGCCGGAGAGTACACTACAGGCCGACATGAACCATATTGATATCCAGTTGCGGCAGGGTCGGCCAACCGTTTGTCTGGACGGTCACCCGTTGGCGCTGACCGCGTACAGTCCGGTCGGCGGCCGGCGGTTGGCGCTATTCAAGGAACAGACAGCGCGCTTTTTCCCGCATTCGCTGGCAGTCTATTTGATCACGGTACCCCCCGCCGTCAGTCCGGATTTTTTCGGCACGCCATTTTGGGTGGGCGATCAGATCAGCGCCACCCCCTTGTTGCCGCAAGCCGCCACACTCGACGAACAGGTCGAGCACGTTTTGCGCGGCGATCCCGGAGCCCGGATCATGATCCGGTTTGGCACGCACGAACCGACCTCGTGGCGGGAACTGCATTCCGATCAGTTGTTTGTCTCCGAGGCCGGCGATCGCCTGCCGGTGCCATCGTTGGCGTCGGAACTCTTCAATACGATGTGCGCCCGGTACGCGACGGCGGTCATTGAATATTGCGAAGCCCGGCCGTGGGCGGACAAGATCATCGGGTATGCGAATTTTCTGCGCATGGAAGGCACGCATGAGCCGCTCGTTGATCACTGGCTGTTCGATCACAGCCCGCTCATGCAAAAACGCTTTGGCAAGCCGGTCCCCACCGACAAATTGCGCGGGACCGCGCCGGCCGTGGCGCAGTTGTTGTACTGGCAATCCGATCCGCTCCTGCGCGAATACCTGGAACTGACCCGCGACCTGTTTCACACTCACTTTCGCGGCGTGGCCGGCGCGATGCGCCAGGCCGCGCCACGGGATCGCCTGTTGCTTTACGACGCGCTCAAGCAACCCATGCTGGGCTGGAGCAATAGCGGATTCTTTGACGGCAACCGATCCTGGCCGTTGGCCTACGCGGAAGACCGGGCGGGTTCTGGCCACATCGGGGTCGCACCGTTGTTTGATGCAGCCGGATTTGACGGCCTGATCACGCCGCACGATTATCAAGCGCGCGGCATTGGCGGTGTGTATCAGCCGGAAGGCGCCACGGATTCGCTCGTGCTGCGCGGGAAACTGATGTTCTGTGAAATGGACACGCGCAGCTATACCGGCACCGATATCAATTATCCGGCGCGCGATGACCGGGAATTTGCCGCGATTACCTGGCGCAACCTCGCCGACAGCCTGACGCGCGGCTATCAGTCCTACTGGATGGATGTTTATCAGGATTGGTTTGCCAGCGCCGGGATTCACAAGGTGATTGCACCGCAAGTCAAAGTACTCAAGGAGGCGGTCCACTGGCCGCATGCCGACGTGCCTGGCATTGCAATGGTTCTCGATGATGAAGCAGTCCTGGAGACCAATGGGGACGGACGATTCTTCAACGAAGCGATCATGTGGGAACAGAAGCAGGGAATCGCCCGGTGCGGCGTCCCGTACCGGATCTATCTGTTCGACGACCTGCAGTTGGACAATTTCCCCGAACAGCGCGTTTTCTACTTCCCGAACCTGTTCCGAATCTCCGCTGAACGGCGGGCGTTGTTGCAAAAGAAAGTTTTCAAGAACGGGCACGTAGTCCTGTGGGGGCCGGGCAGCGGAATTACGGAAGGCGCGGACGTGACCGGGTTTGAGTTTGACCGGCTGCCGGTTAATCATCAGCGCCGGACATTGATTTCCAACTTTGATCATCCCATCACGCACGGCCTGCCGGCCGACACCCTCATTGGCAGTCCCCTCGCCTACGGACCGGTCCTGCTGCCGAAGGATGGCATCCGGTTGGGGGAAGCCTGGACCAAAGGCGGCCGCAGCGCGGCCGGGCTGGCCACGAAAGACATGGGCCAGTGGCATTCCGTTTTCACAACCGCCGTGCCGATCCCCGCGGATTTTTGGCGCGGCTTGGCGCGGTTTGCCGGCGCGCACATTTATTGCGAGAGCAACGACGTCCTGCTGGCCGATACAAATGTTGTCGCCCTGCATTCAGTGCAGAGCGGGCCGAAACGGATTGCGTTGCCGGGACGGTCCACGGTCCACGATTTGGAGAACGGCCGGGTTGTGGGACGAAATCGGAATTCAATTTCGTTTCGCCTGGCCGCACCCGCAACGCGGATCTTTCGTATCGAACCTGCATGAAAGTTTTACTGACAATTCCAAGGCGGTGTTCTACAAATAGTGGAACGGGCGTCCCGCCCGTTCAATCAGCGATCCATGAAACAAACGGGCGTCCCGCCCGTTCCACTAATATTTAACGAAAGCGCCCCCCATGCAAACTCTCAATTTAACTGGCAACTGGACGCTCCGATCCGTCGACGGGAAGCACACGCTTCCGGCCCGCGTCCCGGGTGACAACTTCAGCGCTTTGCTGGCGGCAAGACAGATTCCCGATCCCTATTGGGCGGACAACGAAATCCGCTTGCAGTGGATTGGCCGGGCGGACTGGGTTTACGAGCGCCAGTTCCGGGTCTCGCAGGCGCAATTCGCCGAGCAATCCATATTCCTCAACTGCGACGGACTCGACACGCTGGCCACGATCTTCATTAATGGCCGCCGCGTGGCCCGCTCGGAAAACATGTTCACCCAGCTGCGCGTGGAGGTAAAACCATTCCTGCACGCCGGCCTCAACACGATTCGGATCGCGATCGATTCCGCTGAGGTGGCCGCCGCCGCCGAAGCCCGCCGACTTCCCTACCCCATCCCGCACGGCACCAATCCGGTCCAGTCCATGCACCGCAATCTCATCCGAAAAGTCCAATGCCATTCCGGTTGGGACTGGGGTCCCTGTCTCATGGTCTCCGGAATCAACGGCAGCATCTATCTCGGCGCAACCTCCCTCGGACGGATCGAGTATGTCGCGACCACGCAACAGCACCGGCACAATCGTGTGACTGTTGAAGTTGCGGTCGAAGTCGTCTCACCGGCCGGCGGGAAAACCGAGCTTATAGTCCAACTCGGCAGCGAACAGACTCAGAAATCGGTCACGCTTCGCGCCGGCCATAACCTCGTCCGCACCCAGGTCACCCTGCGCAACCCGAAGCTTTGGTGGCCGAACGGGTACGGCGCCCAGCCGCTCTATTCCCTCGTCGTGCGCGTGGCCGGCGACGAAGTCCGCAAGCGCCTCGGCCTGCGCACACTAGCCGTTGTCAACGTGGCAGACAAACGCGGGCTATCACTCGGGTTCCACGTGAACGGCGTTGAAATCTTTGCCAAGGGAGCCAACTGGATTCCGTGTGACGCCCTGCCGCAACGGCAGACCCGGGCCGCGCTGGAGGATCTCCTCACCAGCGCCCAGCAGGCGCACATGAACATGCTCCGCGTCTGGGGCGGCGGACAATACGAGAGTGACGACTTTTACGATCTCTGCGACGAGAAAGGGTTGCTTCTCTGGCATGATTTCATGTTCTCATGCGCGCTCTACCCGGCCACGCCGAAGTTCCTGGAGAACGTCCGCCAGGAAGCCCGGCACCAGGTGAAGCGCCTCCGCGACCATGCCTGCCTCGCCTTGTGGTGCGGCAATAATGAAGACATCGGCGCCCTGAATTGGTTTGAGGAATCGCGAAAAAATCGCGACCGGTACCTCGTCGATTACGACCGGCTCAACGAAGGTGTCCTCGGGCAGACTGTCGATGAATGTGATCCCACCCGCACCTTCTGGCCCAGTTCACCGTGTGGCGGCCGGGGCGATTACTCTGATTGCTGGCACGCCGACAACCGTGGCGACATGCATTACTGGAGCGTCTGGCACGAAGGCAAATCGCTCGATGCCTACCACGCCGTCACCCCGCGATTCTGCTCGGAGTTCGGCTACCAATCGTTCCCCTCCCTCGACACCATCCGGCAGTACGCGCCGAAGAGTCAGTTCAACGTCACCGCGCCGATCATGGAATGGCATCAGCGGAACGTCGGTGGCAACTCCCGGATCACCGAGATGTTCAGCCGGTACTTCCGCCTGCCGGAGGGATTCGCAAATTTCGTTTACCTCAGCCAGGTCCAGCAGGCGCTGGCGATCAAGACCGCTGTCGAACACTGGCGGCACCTGCGCCCGGTCTGCCTGGGCACGCTCTACTGGCAGCTCAACGATAACTGGCCGGTCTGCTCCTGGGCTTCCCTCGATTACGGCGGCAAATGGAAGCTCCTGCATTACGCAGCCAAAAAATTCTACGCACCCGTGCTCGTGTCGGCTTTTCAGCGCAAAGAGGGCCAACTGGAAGTCTGGGTGACCAACGACCAGCGCACGCCCGTCCATGGCACCGTCGTCGCCGAAGTGCGAAACTTTGCCGGTAAACTCATCCGCCGATATCGTCTACCCGCCCGCGTAGCCGCGGGCAGCGCCACGCTGATCAAGAAATGGAAAGTGGCCGACCTCATCGCCGATCCCGCGACCGCGTTCCTGCAGCTCACATTCAACGGTGCGACCAACACCCATTTCTTTACCGAGTACAAGCGCTGCGAGCTGGCGCAACCGCGGGTTCGCATTCAGGTAGGAAAAGGCCACCGCGTCACGCTGCGGACCGACAAACCGGCGTTTTTTGTTTCATTAAACGCGACCGGCATTCCCGGCGAGTTTACTGAAAATTGTCTGACGCTGTTGCCGGGGCAGGCCCAGACATTGACGTTTACACCGAAACACCCGGTCACGCTGGCCGCCTTCCGCAAGTCCCTGACGCTCCACCACCTCCGCGCCACGTATGCGTAAACGCGTGTAAAATAGCAGGACAGGCCGGACGTCTGTCCTGCTATTTTCCGCCAATGCTTCGCCGGACCGGTCTGGAGTTGGGGGGTCGCATCCCTTATTGTGTTGTGCGTCGGTCTCCGACCTGAGCGTTACGCACATCTATGCAAGTAGCTGTCATTCTGAACGAAGTGAAGAATCTTTTTTCTGCTCCAGGTGCGAAACCGCGAAAAACGACAGAGATTCTTCGCCGCGCTCAGAATGACAACGGATTTGTGCGTAATGAACAGGGTCTCCGACCGCGCACTTCGGCTGACCGAAGATCTTCCGTTCCAAGTCCAAGACCTGCGGTCTGGGGAAACGACGCGAGTTAGACGAGACGCGGTCTCCGAAAAACCGACGCCGAACCAGTGAGTACCATCCGACTGCTGTCCTCTGACCGCTGACCGCTGACTTCTTCCACCACCATTCCCTCTCGATTTCCGTCCGATAATTGTTAGAGTGACAGCCATGAAGCCATCTATCAATTCGCGGGAAATCTTTGGCGCCGAGATTCAATACTTCCGGCTCGAGCCGCGCTACTGGGAACCGATTCTTGAACGATTCAAGGACACGGGCTTGCGTTGTGTCACCACTTACGTCCAATGGGGCACCCACGCCGTCGGTCTGCCTGACCAGAAACATCCCGCCGGCCGGTTTGATTTCACCGGCAAAACCAATCCCCGACTCAACCTCCACCGGTTTCTCGAACTCGTGGAGAAACATGGGTTCAACTTGAACTTTCGGTGCGGCCCGTTTTGCTGCAATGAAATGCCCTATGGCGGCCAACCCAAATGGCTGATTTTGGGTGACCCGAAGATGATGGTTTGGGATTGGCAGAACCGGACTACCCAAGGCTATTGGATCGGCCGCAAGGAAGGCTCCCAACCGTCCTACCTCCACCCTGATTATCTGGCGCTCGTCCGTCACTGGTTCGCGGCCACCGACGCGATTGTGGTCTCGCACCTGAAGGTGAATGGCGGTTGCATCACGATGATGAACCTCGATAACGAGATCAGCTATATCTGCAAGGACAGCTTCCTCGATTCCGATTACAACCCGGTCAATGTCCGCCCCGGCGGCTTTTGGCAGCAGTTCCTCCGCCAAAAGTACGGCCGTAACGCCGCGTTGCCCGCCCCGCCCCGGAGCGTGCCGGAGGAGATTCGTCCTGCGGACCTGCCGGTCTATGTGGACTGGCTGGAATTCAAAACCTGGGTGATGTGCGAATATATCGGCCGGTTGCGTGCGATGCACGAAGCCAACGGCATCCACGATGTGACGTTCATGACCAATTTCAACCCGCACCGTCCCGAAGGTGTCCCCACGCGGATGCCGGCGTTCGAAGCAGCCGTGGGCCCTGGCGGTATCGTGGGCTACGACTTTTACCGTGGCGTGTTCATGAGCTACTCCGGTTACCACTCGATGGCGCGGGTGCTCAAATTGATGAACGCGAGCCTGCAATATACCTGGTCGGCCGAGTTCATGAGCGGCACCTGGAAGCTAAACCTTGGCGATACGCGCGTGAGCGACGATCATATGCGGTTCATGGCGCGGTGCGCGCTGGCACACGGCTGCAAGGCACTTGCCTGGTTCATGTTTCATGACCGGGATTGCTGGGGTGACTCGCCGGTCAGTTCCCACGGCCATCTCCGGCCGAGCCATGTCGTCCTGCACGAGACGCAGGATTTACTGTTCAACAAGATCAAGAACTGGGATGCGCTCGTGCCGCAGACCGATGTGGCGATCATTTACGACCTGCTCTCGCACCAGCACACCGGCATCGGCGACCCGATGCCCTGCGCCGATAACGATCTGCACATTGGCAAACCGAAAATCGACGGCATTGCGGCCGGCAAAGCGACGGCGGAATACGAAGGCTTGTTCCGGTTGATCGAACAAGCGGGAATCCAGCCGGGAGCCATCGATCCCGTCGCGGCGCCGCAGCGGTTACAGGAATACCGGCTCGCCTTCTTGCCGGGCTCGCCGGTAATTGCGCCGGAGACTTTGAAAGCATTGCGGAGCTTCGTCCGCCGAGGTGGCCAGTTGGTTGTGAGCGGACCGGTGCCGAAAAAGTTTCTCAAGCCCGGCGAATACATTCATTGCGAATATCTCGCACAGGAGAAACCGGAAGAAGAGCGGTTGGACAGTCTGACCCATGTCCGCAAACTCCTAAGCCGGTATGTGCCAAAGCCGCACGTCCACATTCGGCCGGAGACAGCCGTTGCGTGGGTCGACTGGAAAGAAGGCGGCGGCAGCACAGAACATCGGCAGCCGCGCAATTTCGGGAGTGCCGTGCTCCAGCGCGCCGCTGGCGAGACGGTCCTCTTCGTCTTAAATCATTATCCCGATGCCGTGCGGTTCGTTGTGGAATTCCCGCGCGACGACTTCCGCGAACTGGTCAACCTCACCACCGGAGAAACGATCCGCGTGAAAGCCCGGCAAGCCGTCGTGGATGTGGATCGTAAGGCTGGCGAGATTTATCGGGTGCTAAGCGAGTAGGTGCTTCTCTAATAGCGCCAGCAAGCTGGCGCACTCCATACCGGTCAACTGAGTTATGCGACGGTCTTAGACCGCGCATTTCGGCGGACCGAAGGTCTTCCAATTGGATCGATCCATTATGAAAAGAAGAGAAACGAGCGACAATCTTCCAAAAGTCGCTTTCGGGTGGTTTGGAATCGCTCCCATATTTGTCAGTCCAAAAAATGCGGGAGGAATCGCAATTGGCCTTGGTTATTCCTTGATCTTGCGGGCGCGCTCGTCGAGGAGTGTTTTGTAATCGGCAACCAGCGTTTTTGCATCCGCAATCAATTGGTCGAGGCGTTTGTCGAGCGCCACGAAAACGGCGGTCAACACCGCCGGATCGAGGCCGGTTCGGAGCCAGGCCTGATCCGCCCCGGCAACGTTTTGATAGACTTGGCCCAAATTATTGGCAAAATTGTTGATCTCCGTTATTTTCGAATTGAACGCCGGTACGTCTTTCCGCCCATAATCATTATTCCAGATACTTTCGACTCGCTCCGATCGAACATTCAACGCGTCAATTGTGAGCTGATCGCGAGCGTCCCCCGCCTTGCTGTTTTCGGTTTGCTGGCGCTTGCCAATTTCGGTGCGGGTCTGGGTGTAAGCCGCGGCCACGCTATCGTTGGCCGCATTCACGCCATTGGCCACGTTGTCGGTGGCTTTCGCAAGATTGTTCAGCTTGTTGGAAACCCGCATCCGGAGTGCCCCGAGTTGTTCGATCTGCGCATCAGTTGCCGGCGTTTCGGCGATCAGCCGACCGGTTAGAGTCAGGAGAGTGACGGCGAGGATCAGAGTGCGAAACATAATAAGTTTTTCCTTTTAACCGACATTTTCCAAATGACTTCTACCCGCGACCATCGCTGGGTGTTGGATTTCATTCACCTTCTTTTTATCATCGTTAGCTGTGACTGCAAGTTAATTAGCTCAAGTTAAATAGCTCTGTCCCCCCAGGGCAGACGCATCTAATATTTTTTTAGGATTTGGCGAAAATCTGTTGTAACAGAGCCGGCAATAGGTGGTTGCAAATGAAAGTTTTTGATTCCGGAAATTACTGAGTTGTGATTTACAATTGGG